>Ga0065711_1002640_pt1 | contig 37244 bp, 20 predicted proteins | sample Hoacrofraction12_FD_59098 | JGI IMG/M metagenome (GOLD analysis project Ga0065711, IMG submission 59098) | Hoatzin crop microbial communities from Cojedes, Venezuela - Epithelial fraction 12 v2 (version 2) | ecosystem: Host-associated > Birds > Digestive system > Esophagus > Crop | place...
AAAAATCCCCCCCCCCCCCAAAAAAAAAAAAAAAAGAAAAAAAAGGAAGAAAGAAAAAACAGTTCCCCAAACCCATCCTTCCAGAAGCTGGCAGGTGGTTGTCAGGGATTTGGCGTTTATTCTGATTGCTCAGGCTGGTTTGAAGCTCAGTTCCCCCTGATACCAACGATAACATTTTTCTTTCACGTCCGACGGGCTTGAGACTCCTGCAAATGCAGCTGCATTAAACTGAAACGTGTACGGGTGGTGTTTCACACGGCTGTGCTCCGCACCCTGGGGAAAGGAGCTCCCTTCCAGCCATCGCCGGCACAGCTCGCACCCCCAGCCCGCAGGGTCTGCCTGCGTTTGGGCTGCTGCTGCGGGAGCTGTGTCTGCCCCTGACTCCCGAGTCGCTTCAGCAGTTCCTCCAGCAGCTCTGCGCTTTTCTGTCGCACAGCGTCCGTTCGTTAGGGTGAGGTTACCGAAAAGCTCATGCCTTCATCCTTCATCCCTCAGTCCTTCCCTTCCTCCTGCAGGAGCTGAGTTACAGAACCATCTCGCCTTTTCATGCCTGTTCTGCCAGTGAGTGAAGAGAAATAAAAGTTTTCTAGCTTGTTATGTTACTAAAATGGAGTATTTTTCCTGAGAATCCCAGTTTTGGATTCATTAGAGTACTGGAATTAGTTTTTGAGTGCTGGAAGAAAATGCCAAAGTTTCAGTATGGCAACTAACCCGCTTGTATTTTCACTCCGTAAAATATAATTGGAGAGAAATGCCCCTGGAATAGCTTAATGATAGGAGAAATAATGTAAAGAAGCCTTCTCAATGTGAACTGTACCAATTTCTGTAAGCTCAGTGTTGCTTGAAATCATCTCTAGTTGTACATCATTCATTAAGAGCATTCAAATTTTATAGTACAGACATTTAATGTTGTCAAAATTTGGTTTAGTGTAAGGGTAAGGGAACGTGATCTCCTGGGACTGCAGAGGAGTGTTCCTGAGCTGTCATTTATTTGGATTTACGAGAACCTTTGATAAATATGTATAAATAAACCCTTCAAGATTGGGTGAGGACACATCTAGGCTTGTGCAAGTGTTTCAGCAATAACAAGCATCTGCCAAATCCAGTGCTTGGTTCCATTTACTCCAAATGATTAGAATGCCTTCAATTTAAAATTAAAAAGGCATTGATCTGGCTCGACCTCGTGGCCCAGACCTAGGTCAAGTCTCCTTATTTTTACAGCAGCCTTCTTGTTTGTTTAATATAAATTGGATATTGCTTTTCCGCCTCCCACTCAAGAAAGTCGTCTCCTTGTCGGATTCCAGGAGAGGTCGGCTGGGCAGCGCAAAAATGCAGAGGGGATTTTTGTGACTCTCTGAAATAATTTTGCCTTGCATTTTAAGACCAAATAGGAGCAATTTTAGCCCAGAAGATAATTCTGTGTGACAGTTGGATTGTGAGTGCCTTGTTTATCTATGTTCTGATTTTCAGGTTGGTTATAAGAAAACACTCTGCAAGCTTTTTTTCTTCCAAATTACACTCAGTGGGTCTAATGGGAGAGTTAATATAAATATGTATGTGCAGTCTCTGGAACTTTAATAGCGTGTTAGCAAAAACAGTTGTGTGTGACGTGGGGGGTGAGGAGGGTGGGAAGAAACAAGGAAATCAGAAGTGTTGTGGCTCTTGTTATCAAACCCTAGAGATGCATGTCCTGCTGTCAGGGCTTCAGTGCTGTGAAATGCTCGCTCTGTCTGTAGACTTTTCCAGTTTATTTCTTTCTCTTTTCATGGGTGGAAAATGGTTGGTTTCTGAATTGATTTTCCTTTGACCCTACTCCAGCAGGGTCTGCTTGTTGATCTTTACAATATATATCTGCTCATTTTTTTAGTATAAACCAAGGGAAGTGTATGTCTGATGTGTGTTAGATTTACAAATGAAGTTGTCTTCAGAGAATATTTGTTAAATGTTGAAGGAAAAGGAACAAAACAAACAAAAAGTTAACTTTTCCTCGCTACAGTATGGCATATGTTATTTAACCAAGACCAATACTCAAGCTAGGGGAGCAGTCATGTGAAGAATTTTGTTTCTTGATGTTTGCGTGCGTTGCCAGACCGGATAGCTGGCAATCATTATGTGGTTGCGACTGCAGTTGTTTCACCATGGCTGGGTAAAGTATTGGAAAGTTATAGCAGTTTGTTGCAAAACCTGAAGTACTGTTTGTTCGCATAATATTCAACAGCATCTACATAATTAGTTTTAAATTGGCCAGTGTACTGTAACTTAGTCATTTATGCAAGTGCTGTTCCATTACCCGGTGATGCTTCTGGTGTGCTGACTGATTTCAGTTTTACCTTGCTGCAGTTGTTACTAAATATAGGATGAAACATACTGAGATAACTTCTAAATGTGCTCTTGGAAGATCTGTGCAGCAAATTTAACTTTTTTTTCTGTTGCTGAATTTCCAATTTACTGTGAGTCAGAAATTTCTACCCGGCATTTTCCCCTTCCTCCAACGCAAAGATTGATTGAACAAACCCATTGCTGTGTTTAGGAGATGCAGGCAGCAAGGTAGCTTCCCCACCCACTCTACAGCAGCCCACCTCCTTCTCTTCTGGCATACAGACCCCTTCCTTGTGACCCAGAAAGAAGCGAGGGAGGAAACCACTGGCTTTTACATACATTTTGCTCTCCACCTGTATTTTACACTGGAAAAGAAACCTGTGCTGCTACAGAGGTTGGATGGGAAGATGCAGAGTAGAGCATAGCGTGTATGGACCTTGGGATCTGCAGTCCCTCTCCTGAGTGCACATGTGAGCGCAGAGCCTCTCGCCCCGAGCGCTCTTTCGAGGCATCGCCTGGCTCAGCAGTTGTCAAAAGCTGTGCTTGGGTTGAAATCTTGCCATTCAAGCAGGACCGTGATAGCTGGCAGGGAAGGGTACGACGAGGCTGTTACAGCCCGCAGCGGCTGCGATAGATTTGGAATCCGTGTTGGTACTCAGTCGTGTGCAGCCTTGGAGCAGGGGAAGATTCTTGGGCATTGAGAGCACTCTCAGGTCCCACATGGAGTAGGAGTGCTGGGCGTGTATTTAACAACTTCTTGTCTCTTTACTCAGACACGGATTTAGGTTTGGTACTTATGTGAAAGAAATATATGCTACTTTACAGCATAATGTTCTTTTAAGAAGTTATCAACGTATTTAATCTGAGCGTTTTGAGATCTGAAGTATGAAGGACATGCATACAAATTTGGAATCAGAATTAAGTGGCTGGCATATTTATTTTGTAAGATTATCTTTGCCTGTCTAGAGTGGTGACATGGTAGTTTTAATAGAAAAATGGCTTTGTACACCTCTGCATGGATTTTATCATACAGCAATAAAGAAACAAAATAATTTGGAGTCCTAACTAAAACTATTGTTGCTGAAGTTGAGTGAGACAATCAACAGATTAAAGCTGTAGTTGAATCAATCAGTCATCTGATGAATTAATAATGGAGATTAAAGTCAACAGTGAATCAAATGATTAGATGAAGAGAGGCAAGGCAGGAATCAGGGTGGTTTGAAACATAGCGCTGGTTATTAGAAGGCAGCATCACCTGCTGCCTGACTCCTGGAGGCAGAGGTGGGCCCTTCCAGTTTGGGCTTTAGTAAGTCAGTTTAAGGGTTAATTCTGTGCCTAAAGGTGCTACTTAATCAGAGATGTTTTAGACGCTTGTTCTTTTTCCTGCCAAATGAACTGTGTGCAAGCAGTATTGGCTTAAAAGATTGATATGCAAATATAGCACATCTTAAACGTATTTGCGCTTTGTTCATACCTTTTGAAATATTGCAGAAAAAGATGATGGGAGCAGAGCAGAAGAAAGGTGATGTCCTTTGTGTAGGTTGTTTGTGGAACAGGGTGGGTAGGAGAGCAGCTTGGGTTGCTCATGTCACTGATGGATGCATCCTGTGGGCTAACTCCAGGAATTCCTAAGTCAGGCGGTACCCTCTGGGGTCTCTCCTCCTTATCCTCCTCCTCCTTCTCCTCCTCTTCCTCCTTCTCCTCAGGACAGTGTCCAGGAGACTAGGACCATTAATGGCTCTCAGTGATGTGGCAGTGCAAAAAATCTACCTTTTGCTGACGTGTTCATTCATGAACATTCGCCTCTGCCACACCTCTTCAAATCTTCTGAACACATTGGTGAAATAGAAGCTTCCTTTTCCTACAGCCTGATCCAGTCCAAGTGTGAATTTAATCTTTGGGCAATCTGTAATATGGAAAATTATCCGGCCTTCCTGTCAGATTTATATAACTTAGTTTTAAAGTCAGAACATGTATACTCCAAAAAGTATAGGAGAGGAGCTTGCTGAAGCAGCTTCAGTCTCATCACAGGAAAAGTTCAGAGTACATATACCTTAAAATCCTGTAGAGATAGAAGTACATTTCATCCGTGGATCCATATTTTCATTTTCCTGTTACTTCTTAAAACGTTCTTGTTCTTTTTCACCACCAAAGAATCGGGGCAATGAAATAATGTGGTTTAACTGGGTTAGAAAAGGTGTCCTTAAGAAAGACAGAGTTGTCTTGAGTAGTATACAACTAACTTAAGATACTATACTGGCACCTCAAGAATGTTAGAGGTCTGTGCATACGAAATGTAAACAAATGGGCTTCTTTGTGAGGAAAGGGCTTTAAATACACATACATCTATTGCTATACAGAATCCATTTAAAATTGTATTGATACATCTTTTTCAGTCAGTCTAGTAGCGTGCATAAGCGGTCTGTAAACACTGTTGATCCTACTGCTTAATATTTAACTTACGAAGCACAAAAATATTTTATATAGGTAAAATGTGGTTATTAATTTTGATCTGCGTATGACATTGCTTTGCACTGTTCTTCCTTCTAAATGCTTCTGATGAGCTGCTCAGAATACACTGATCTTTTATGAGTCAGATAGACTGTGCCGTAACATCATGAAATTAAACCTAAATACCGATTNGTCAACTCCAAAAAACATGGAATGACAATGCTTAATTCTGTTCTATTTAAAAAGTAAAAACAAAGAGGGGAGGAAAAGGAAGGGAGGAAAAGGAAAAGAAAGGGCTAATTAAGGATTTAAAGCCACTGGGGTTTGGGTTTTTTTGTAGCTAGTGTATTGAGTCCAGTGTAAAGAGTGGTGTGCGTGAGCCATAAAGAAATCATAAATTCTGCTTAATGCAGAATAACGTACTAGCAAGTGTCTGACTGGCGAGAAAGGTCGTGGTTGGAAGGGAAAGGTTTCTGTAAAAATAAACCTCATCCCGCTGACCTTTGATGACCCTGGCTGCCTCTCTCTTACTCTAACCTGAAGAGATCAGAAAAACCTTTAACATCAAGAGGAACCATAGACGCGGTTGTCTCCCGCCGTCCCGTTGTGCTCAGGAGGGATTTCTCAGGAGGCAGCAGCCTGCCTGCTCCGTCCCCAGCCTTCGCCCGCCGGCACTGACTGTGCAGCCGTGGCTGTAGGGCAGGCTGGCGAGCTCGCACCCTGCACAGCTCCCAGCGGGACGGATGGGGAACCCGGCTCCGGGATTCGTTTGCCCAAACTTGTTTGATGTTACAGAATCAGTGTTTTTCAGGTGCTTCCTGTGGTTTATCCAGGAGCGGATAAATAACTCAGGATTTGTGTAACCACCAAAAACACAAGTGTAATTTAAATCACATAGAAAGTAATCTTCAGGTTCTGGATTTTATATATATGTGTGTGTGTGTATGCAGTGTGTGTATATATACGTGCATATGTGTGTCTCTATATTAAACTGGAAGTTTTACCGAAAAAAGTCCTTTAAATAGCTGTTGGAGGAAAATGCAAGTTTTACGCATTTATTTCTGTCTCATCGGGAGAATTGTCAGAGAACATTTCTAAGATCTGATGATTACTAGGCTGTAGTTTTCTGTTAGCTTTGGGTTGTAATTTAAAATTACTCCTTAAAACATAAGGAGGTCTTAAATTATGAAGCAGTGGGAAATCCTGAGATCCAAAGCCTTGAGTTGGCTTGCAGTATAGTATATATTCATTATTTTGTTGCTACTTCAGTAGCTCACAGGTATTAAGCACAGCGTTATATTAACTTTTTGGTGAAGACCAGACACTAGAAAACTCAAGTTTATGGTTCAGCATTTGCTGATAGGATTTGCAACTCAGCGAAGTCCAGTTTTAAGATGGTTTTTGCAGAGTACACGCGAGAGGCCAGCCACAGTAACAGATGCGTTTTTGTCTGAATTACTTTCCCTCTCTCTTCAATTTCAGTATCTGCTGATTTCATTTTAAAACCCATTTTAAAGCAAATGAAATAGCTAAGACTTTTTTTATCACAGAAATCAAGACATTTCATACCCTACCTCTCTGCAGACCACAGTTTTAAGAGCTGATGTTGTGGTGCTGTTGCCTGTGCTGGGCATACATTGAGGGAGACATACTGGAGCTGAGTGCACCTCTGTCAGGCTCTACTTTCAAGCAATTTTAAAGGTTGATCAAGATTTTCAGGCTTTTGTTGGAAGTTATGTTTTAATGAAGCAGTCTCAACAACGGAGCGCCTCTCGCTTATGCACCGTGCTCCATATCACTGCTCCAGAGATACCTGGCCAGCTTCCAGTGCAAGTTCAGCTAACAGGGTAAATCTGAAATGATTTAAACACTCTTAATTCACTGCCATAACCAAAGGGTCAAAGCCAGGAGCTGTAGAAGCACTGATATTCAAGAGAGTTTTTAAAGAGGGATTTAAACGTAGCCGCTTTAAAAATGTCATTAAGATGAGATAGGGAATGCTTTAGGTAAGTGATTTCGATCACTCTAGTCTTCTGTTAATGGATCACCTTAAGATTTTCTGTGCTGTAACATACCTAGGGCTGGATTTTTTGCAACTGACCGCAATGGACTTTGGTTCGCGCTGTCAAACGGTGGAGCAATGCGTGTTTGGGTAGGTACACAGGCACCGCAATGAATTGCGAGATGTGGTCGCTAATGAGGCAGGTCGTTGACTGAATGGATGCTCTCAGGCTCTGTGCACGTTTTTGGAAGGAAATGGTGAAACAATCTACTTAACAGCTGAATTTTTGCCAATTTGTGCTACAGTTTTCCCTGATAAGTTATTAAAAGTGCTGTCTATAGCTATTGCCGCAAGTATTTTCCTTTCTTTTCTTCAGTGAGATATTTTTTAGGATGGGCATCACCTTTGTGTTTAATGATCTTGCTTTTCTTTAGCTCTTATCAAGTGTATCTCAGCGTTATTTACTGTCTTTCTGTCTAACTTAGACTCTTAGGTGCTGTTCTGACTGCAGTCTTTCTCAAAATCTAGAAGAATAACCTTTCATTTTGCACGAAAAGGAAAAACTAGCTGTGTTTTTCTTTTCCTTAGAACTTCAAATGCACAAAGAAGATTAAATAGGTAAATGGAGAAAAAATAATTCAGAAACATTGAAAGATGCTCACTGGTTAAACTGTAGGGAACATTCACATATCTTCCATTTGGTCTCCTGAAGATCAATACTATGAGACTAATGTGTGATGCTGCAGCAGTCTATAATAACTCTAACGTATTATCTTTCAGAGTATTATTACTGGTATAAAAATTGCTGGGTTTAAATTTTGAAGATATTGGGATACTCATCCCAGCATTCATTATTTCATAAAATGGATCAACAGTGTTCTCTGTGTGCACACACAGTTTGATATTCTTTCAAAATGATATTAAAGGGTGATCATGCTGTTCCAGTGATCCTGTCCAGCACAGTTACACTTGGATGGATGCCAAAAAAACAAGCAGAAAACCAAGCAAAACGTGACTGCTTCGTATCTGACGCTCAGTGTTACAAAGGTGTTACCTCTCTCAGTTTGGTGATGAAGGGAAGGCAAAGGAGCGACTGTGTCGGAGTGATTTTGCACAGTGAGAGTTGCAAAACCAGCTTGAAATTTTTTGTGGTGACTTCTCACAGAATGGTCGGGGTTGGAAGGGACCTCAGTGGGTCATCTAGTCCAACTCCCCTGCCGAAGCAGGGTCACCTACAGCAGGCTGCACAGGAACTTGTCCAGGTGGGTTTCGAATATCTCCAGAGAATTAGACTCTGGTCTTCGTAAGTTAGATATTGGGAGTTTGTAATTTGACAAGGAGGGAGAAGCATCTTTAATAATATATTTATTGCTGTACTGATAGACAAGTTAGGAAGTTTGGGCTCATTATAATTTCCTGTGTCTCTCTAAGTGGATTCAAAATGACTCGTTTGCTCTTGTGCTGTAGTAACTTTTGTTATTTATTCTGTTTTCTTTCAAACAACTGAATGTCATATTGCCTCTAAATTGGGAAAATATTAGATTTCCTTGGCCTAATCGTAGAGCCTTGTTTTTGCAATTATATTTTGAAACATTGATGGACAATAGTCAGTGAAAGCAAAAAGACACAATTCTTACTGAGGTCAGATTTGGAAGCCTCTGTTATAAAATATGGTTATAAAGCAACCTGTGCCATAGGGGCAGGGGATCTAGCGAAGTCTAGTTTTCTACTGATTGCCATCTTCTTTCCCTTGATCATTCCCTTCCTCCGCTGAGCACGAGCCCCAGCTCTCCTCTGTGAGCCTTTCCTGCAGACAGAGATGGGTTTTCTGGTGTGAGGCACGTAGAAGTCGGCCAGCTGATGCCTACGTGGGACGTGGTCCACTCTTTCCCCTTTGGTGGGGGAAATCTTTCAGGTCTTCTCTTCCTCCTTTTGATTTTCACAAAGAGCGTAGAAACTGGAGTATTTTTGTGACTTCTGCCTCTGCTGGGTTTTGTGGTCCTCAGGTATTTGGAGGGGTTGGAGTAAAAGAGAGGTGATGGATGGACTGTCAGCATGTCAGATGGCTATGCTTTTATAATTAACTTTTCTGTACAGTGGTGAATGAACCTTGTGTGTATAGGCAAAGTCTTGAAAATAAGGAGTGAATTTCTATTACACAGTAGCTGACTGAAGAGGACTTTTGGAGTTTTTTGGGACATTTTGGTGTTTTGTGATTTATTTGCTTTTTTCAACTGAGCTACTATCTAAGTAGCTTCTAATATTTTCTGAGATAATACTCTGAACTGTTGTTCTTTTGAGCAATTTTAGGTGAATCCAAAATCACAGCATTGCTAGGGAAATAATGATCTTTAACCCTCAAAAATGCCAACGTTAGAGTTGCCCAGTATTGGCAATGAATACGTAGTAGGTGTGATGTGTTTTATCAGCGCTGCTTGTAGCTCACCAAAAGGAGTTTGTCATAACACGAGTCGCTTATTGGTGACACAGTTGCCTGTGATTGATTAAAAGTGGCAGATTTATTTCAGCTTCAACTCTTTCCATTAGCATTCCCATCGACCAGCTGGCAGTGGAAAACCACACTTGTGAGAGAGACTAGGATCTTGTTAAAACATTACAGGATTTCTTGGGGCTTTTTTTTTGCCAGTGGCCTGATGAGCCAGAAAGTTGTCACTTTTAGTGACAGTTCTCATTGCCTGAAAGGGCTGAGACTGATGCTGGGTCAGCCTGTGACTTGTTTTTAATGGTTTTTAATTATTGCCTTGATTGCAGCAAACAGTTAGTTAATGGTTATGGAAGTATCAGTTTGTGGGCTTTGTAGCTCTGTTATAGCATTCAGTTGTTGGTTGGAATGAGAAGGAATATGTTGCTGTTTAAGTCGAAGAAACAGACCAAACAACCTCTTTCAGAATGGTACCTACAGAAAACTAGAACCTTCCCTGAATTAGTCAGTTATGAAAATGTGATATAACCAAAATCAGTTGACTGTGCTTAAGATATCCTAACCAAAATAATTTAAAGATCACGTACCAAGGAGGGATGCTCAAGGGGCAAAAATTGAATTCTAAATGAATTGTGATGTTCCAAATCGCGGAGTTGCCTATATGTCCTAGATGTATGCACTGACACGAGAGAAATGTGGAGGTGGCATACAGTGGGTGATGAAACCTCAGGACGTTTAGTGGAGCTCCTGCAACAGCACGATGAATTGCATCACGAGCTGAGGCACAGCAGCCGCTCCGGCCCTACCGTCCCCGGATGAGTAATAGTGTACCAGGGCTATCTTTGGTAAACAGCTTTGGGGGGCTTTTCTGCTGCGGTGTGGCACTTGGAATTGTAATGCTGGCTCTGGCTTCCCACCTGCAGTATCCTCTGCCCCCCACAAATACAGTGATTCAAAACAAAGGCATGAAACCTTGTGGCTAGGACCCCTTGCATCTAGATTTTATAGAGGATGTTGTAAAGATTAATGTTATCTGTGTGTTGCAGAGAGGTGAGTTATGGACAGAGAAAACATTCTGTATGAGTTTCCCTGTATCTGCAGGGTTTGCTTAAAACGGTGCTTTGAAGTCTTTGTTAAACGTACTTTTTTGAGGGGAGGAGGTTTGAAAGAACTATTTCCATTTCTCAGAGTATGATAGATTTCTGTCCAGGATCTCCAGGGCTTGACCTTGGCGGCCGTAAATATTTTAAACAGTTCCATGGATATTTCAAGTTTGTGGCTTGTTGAGGCGTAATGCACAAGGGACTTCTTCCTAAATGGGCTCCTCATTGCACTTAGGCTCACACAAACATTGCGGCAAGTGAAAGTGTTCAAAAAATGTGCATGAAGGTCAAAGTAACAGGTCTTATTAGGAGATTACTGGCAATAGTTCTCTTGAAGAGTAATCTAACAATTTATTCTCAATTTTGTATTAGATTTTGGAAATTGTGTTGAGGCGGCATAAAGATTACATAGATGGTAGTTACTTGTGCAGTATTTAGCATTAGAAAGGAGATGAATCCCTTCTGGTTTCATTTTTCATCATTAGTAATGTTTATGCTGGAGGAGTATGCAATTTCTGAAAATGAGATGGTTTTGGACAGTTAGTAGGGATTATCTGAAACACATACATAATGTATAGTGTAATTCATTTGAAGGTCTCCTGTGTTATCCTTTTTTTGGTCTTAAGCAGGATAATATTGGAGTAAAAAATTTGAAAGAAATTTATTCAGCCACTTGAAGGCATTTTGTGGAGGACTGAAATTTGTTTGTTTTGAAGTGTTTCTCAAAAAGTGCCTCTCTTGTCTGCTATTTTAATTGTGCCATCACATCTGCAAAAGTTCATTATCATATTCTTTTATACAGGCACGTGTCAAAGCGTTACTCACTTCCAATCATCTGTCCACCGTCTGATACAAACACTTCGAAAATGGAGCTGCTAATAGACAAGGCACCATCCTTCTGTCAGAAAGTTTCTGAAATTTCCTCACCTACAGGTTGATTTGTCCTACTTACTATGTTTTCTTCCAGAAACAATGCCTTTTGGCAGCTCCTGTTGTATTCATACCGGGTTTTGGATGACTGGCCAGCCTTACGCACACCACCTTCTCAGTGCACTCTTCTAGATCCCTCGCCAGTTGTCTGCTTGAACACCATCTGTTCCTGGCAGGAGTTACCTTCAAATACCTAACAAAACAGGTCATGGGAAAAAACAAAATCTTCCAGGAGCTAATGGTGTTAACACACCCTGCTTCTTTAACGCCATTAGCATTTTTCTCGTAGCGCTTCAGGAAACTTGGACTAAATGGCAGATTCTCTTACCCCCGTCCTCTTTCCGTTCGAGGAGTACCGTGTCTGCCTGAGCAGACAGTGAGGACAGTGCTAACTTGCAAGAAGATATTTTGTGGAAAGCTCGAACAATGTGTGAAATCCAGTCCGACTTCATAATGAGATGGAATACTGTGCTAATGAAATCTGCAGGAGACAATAAAGTGAGTCATACAGCAAAGACGCCTGTAAACGGCTGTGCAAAGCAGTGCCACTAAGAAGAAAATATAACTGAGTGTAATAAACAAAAAAAGAGCATCTTGGAAAAACTCCAGGCTAATGCATCCGAAGAAATACAATCTGAAATGCAGACATACAGGGGAGCAGAAGCTGTAAAAGCCATAAGGCTGAAAGAGATAGAGAGACAGTGGACTGCAAATTAGATATGAGGCTCTACAAAAAGACCAATTTGGGCCACGCATTGGAGAAGCAGTACGTGACAGATTAGGGAGGCATTAGGCTTGTCTTGGAGAGCCTTTCGCTGCTGAGGATGAGAGAACTGGAGTCATTAGGGTGATTTCAGCAAGAAACAAAATGGTGATGATCTGGAGGAAAAGCTGAAACGCTGTCCGCAGTGTGATGGTGGGAGCCTACGCATACGTCAGCGCCTGAGCGTAGAGGAGGGAAACCGCAGCATAGGGCATGGCAGAACTCGGCTGAAACTGAGGAAAGGCTAATGTCAGTGGGGCGGCAGAAGGAGAGTCTTGGTGGCGGTAAGGTTGAGTGCCATGTTTGAAGACAGCGTAGTCAAAATACAGAATGAGGGCCAGATATTCAAGTGACAAGTGAATATCCTTGTCTCTTTTTGGAGCTGTATCTGATTAGATTAAGTCTGAATTTGTTCCTTAAGGCAGTGATGGGCTTGAAGAGAGAGATAAATGGTGATGGTGAATACGCGCTCCTGTGGGTCCTCTGTAGCTTGAGGTGACCTTAGACCACGTCTAAGCAGAGGTGCCGCACATCCCAGCCAGTAATGGGCGAGAGGATGACGCTGGGCTGGCCCCGTTTCATCCCCCTGTGCAAGAGTCAGCACCCTCAGACTTTTTTTCAACACAGGTAGAAGTGCAATAGGGTTTGAAAACATCTTAAAAGAAGTCTGTAAATCACCGGGGCCGGTTTGTGTCTCCTGCAGGAGTTCAGCTGTCACAGGCTCCGTGGGGTGAGGGGCAGCCGAAAGCACAGCCTGTGATGGAGGGGAAGCGCCTGGGAACTGCCGCAGCCGCCCCGGTGCGAAGGGGAGTTGCCTTGACCTCTTCCACCGTTGCTTCTGTTGACCCTGTTAAAGCGGGTTTAGTCTTAAAGAAACAAATCTTCAGCAAATTATTTCCCTGTACCAGCTGCCGTTCTCACAGAATTTTTACCATCTGAAGTAGGAACAGTTACTTTGACCATTTCTGTTTAGTGCAGCATGCAGAAGGGGAAGCTAAAATCTGATTTACCATGGTCCTGGATCCAGGTCATTTTTCATGTCGAATAGGTTATATGAAAACAGGTTACTTGGTAATTTTGAAAGTGGTCCAGCTTGCTGCTTAGTAGGACCGCATTTTGCAAAGCCTGATTATTCAAACTCCTTTTTCTAATATTAGCATTAATTCCCTTGTAGCAGTATTATAAAGTTGCTCATTTCTCAGTCCTTCTAAATATGGGAGCCTGCCTGTAAGCACTGTAGACAGCTTATCAGCTCGGCAGCCGCCGCTGCTTGCCAATATCGTATGTTTGGTAAATGCTTGCAGTCAACCTTGAGAGTTTACGGACATCGGCTTGCGCTTCTTTCTCTCTGTATTTCACTGCACTGTTTAAATCTGGAGTATTAAAAAGCCTGCTAAATTTAGAGAGAAGAGAGAATCTGTGCATACACCGGGGCTGCCTTGTCCCACAGAAAAATGTGTCTCCTGGCCAGCGAGAGCTGGAGCCAGCTGAGGAGCAAGGGGGCTCGGGGCTTTAGGAGGCTCTGCAGGACCTACCCCCGACAGCGGTTCTGTGGGTGCAAAGTGAGCCTAAAGGTAATTTATGCCTTTGTCAGAGAAATGGAGAGGGAGTAAAAGAGCCTCCCAACCAGCACTTTTAATAGCTCAGGGTGGGTTTTTTTTTTCTCCTTTCAAATGTTTTTGTTTTATTACATCTGACACCAGTCAAGGAGAGAGGAAGCTCTTTAACCTTAATGCAAATAAAACAGTAGTGCTTTGGAAAAAAACGCTGTTCACTTCATACCTCTAGGCTGAGGGTTCTGACAGACCAGAGAATTTAAAAATAAAGTTACTCATTACTTGGGTTTTTTTCTTAATCTGTTTAGCTCTAGCAATCCATTTGAAGTCTGATTTTTTGCTTAGGAGGAGTGAAAAATTACCTATAGCAATAAATCCATCTGTCTGTCACGCTGTTTATCTGTCTATCTATCTATCCCCTAAAGACTTGAAAATGTTGTTTTTTATTTCTATACCATTGCTGAAAATCAATTGTGACATTTTCTGTTTAGGCTGCTAAAGATTTTGGCAGATAGAACATGGATTTTGTCTTTTGATGGTGAATTCAGTTCAGCATTTATTGCAAAGTCCTCAAGTGTTTAAACGTGTGGTGATAGACAACTAAAACTCCTGCTGTGCTCAACTCGACCAGGTCTCTTCAGTAGTTCTGCTATTCAAAAAGAATGGGAACTTGTTTCATCTGCTTTTAATAAATGTGGGGCTTGCACGCTATTCATGTCAGAACTGAAGCCAACTTTGTGTTGCAGTTTGACGTGTAGAGCCTGAACTTTTTAGCTCTTGCTCCTAAAGGCACCCAGTCAACTTACAACGTTGTTATCCTTTAAAAAGGGTGAGGGACTTGCACATCGTTTTACCTAAACTGTGATTTTGGAATGTGTACATGAAAGGAAAGCCAAAGCTGGTCTGCAAAAATGTTGGTCATGCGAGAGAGTCCATACCTGGACTTGCTTTCTGGCCAAGGCGAATGCCAGCATTTGGGAGCAATCGGCTTTGGTTGGGTCTGTCGTGCTGTTGCTAAAGCTGGGGAGAGTCTGGCAGAGTCCTCTTTGGAATACTGGAAAATGAGAGGAGGATGGAGCCAGGTTCCGTGGGTCAGCATCAGCCTGGCATCTCCTGCATCATCTTGGAGAAGTCGCTTAGGTGATGCCTACAGGAAAGGGTTTGGTGATCCCATCTCCTGGGCTTCCTGGGAGCTGTAACACCCTTTAGGCATGATTCTGTGTCTGAGCTGACGTGCATGAAATGCTGTCAGCTGTTAACGGGGGCCACGGGGGCATTGCAGGGATTGGTGTACGGCAGATGAGGGAGGGTTTTGCCAAACACGCTTGTTGTGCTGCCAGGAGGACTGATGGGGCAGGAGCCCTGGCTGCAACCGCTGGGACAGCACTCGCTCAGTGACTTCCCCGAATTTCTTTTGTCGAGAGATGAGAGGCATCGGCTCCAAGGCTCTCTGCGTGGTGCTGCCATTTGGTAAAAATACCGTGTCACTCATATGCCGTTTCTGAAGTGTGCTTTTTCACTTTTGTCCTGTGAGGTGGGTGGGGAATCTGGATGTTGGGACTGCTTGCGTGGACATCACGATAGAGTGGGAAGGTGCAGAGGCAATAAATGAGTTTGGTGTTGGGTGGATCAACTTCTGCCATTGTTGGCTATTGTTTTTAGCACCTTTGTGTAGAGCAGGTTCATGGTAGAAGCATGTGTTTTGTTTCTGAAGAAACCGGAGGTCCGTGCTGCTTTCTTGTTCATCTTTGAAGATTTTCAAATAAGATACTGATATTCGGAAGCCTAGAGGTAACAAAAACCTTAGAGGAGCTTCAGCTGTAATTTCCCCATTGAGGCCAGGAAAAACATTGCACTTCTGAACTAATACAGTCTTGCTCTAAGAATGACTGTGAAAGTTCACGTCAAAAGGTCATAAATTGCTACCAAACTAATTTCCAAAAGTAAGTCTGTCGTGCATCTGTTTAAATTTGATTTAATCCCTTTAAAACGGTTTACTCTGAAAAGCTTTTTCCCTAAAAATGCAGTGTAAAGTGTTTACGTTACAATATGGCACTTACATTGCATTAAAAATTAACTTTATGCATCTATTTATTTTCTGTAACATTTTACTAACCAGCCGAGCGAAGTAGCACGGAGATCTGTGGTGTCGTGCTAAAAACCCAAACGTTACGTTGCCAAGTGTTGATGTTCCCACGATACTTTGTAGACACAGAAAAACTAAGGCGAACTGAAAAGATGCTGTAGTGCTGATAAAGGAAATGCAGCGTGTGGAGATGAACCAGCTGAAAGGAGACACGTACTGCACTGAGCCTGTGCAGACTGTTGTCTCGCTGGGGCCAAGCACTTCTTAGGCATTTGCCGCGTATTTTGACTGAGTACAGAATGTAAGAAATCTAAACTTGATGATTCGAGACTAAATTTTCTTAAAAAAAAGGGGGGTGGGTGTCACTGGTTTTCTTAAATTAGAGGTTTCTTGCTTAACTGATGCTTCAGAAATGCCTTTTCGAAGTTAGAGAGCCAAAACGAGCATGGTGATGAAGAAGAACAAAAGCGAAGTTCCTCGTTAGGCTTAGTTAAAGCTAAGTTGATCATCGATACAAATCCACGTTATTTTCCCAGCATGGCGTTCGGTAGCAACTTTCCTCGGCGTGCTTTTGTTTCAGTTGACATTTGCTTGAACGGCCGAGTGAGTTGGCAAATTTTGTGCTCCCGGTCTTTGAAGCTGTGACTTCAGGCCAGCCAGCCTTCTCTTTGTGTACGGCGGGGAGCCCCGTCGCTGCGGAGAGGGATGCGGGCAGCACAGAGCCTAGAAAGGGTCCCTGCATACCAAGGCTCACAATACTTCCTAGCGCTTAACTTTAAGTAGTTCAGGTCTTGGAGGAATATTGGTTTGTTTTCTGTGAATTTTTAATGCAAGGAGTTGAAGTTCAAAATAAAAAAAAAAAGCAGAAGATTAACCTGAAAGTATATTTTTTTATGTATCTTCAAACACAGGTTAGTATTTAGAAGGATTTAAACTACAGTGGGATTTTACTGTCTTCTCTGTTCAATACAGTTGTTATTTCACAACGGGGTTCAAATGCAAGCTCTCCTAGGTACAAAGAAAGAAGCAGGGATTTACTTGAGGTGGATAGTGTTTCATGTCTTGCTCATTCTCACTGGAGTTGTACTAAAATCTGTTGTGTGTCAAAAATTGTCTGAAAAACTTAACAGCATACGGTGACAAAAGATGAATGGTAGAATGGGAAAGATGAATTTTATATCAGGAAGGCAGTGTATAAGTATCTATTTATTGTGGTATTTGCACATTTCTCAGTCAGTTGAACTCCTTTTACCGTTCACAGCCCATATCTTAGTAACAGTGATATGGCGCAGCGTATATGGGACTCCTTCAAGGATGGCCCGATTTTGTGGGCAGCTGCACAAGTCCAAGGGAGCCGGGCAGTGCTGAAAGGCAGCCGCAGCCGTGAGAGCTGTCAGTATTTCCGTGTACACAGAGCTGAGGATGTGCATGAGCAGTTTTTTCGGATGGAGCCTTGTAGCTGCAGTAATTTTTGATTTAGCACATCTTCTGTAGCTGCAGTGAAGTGGAGGGAAGGGCGTTGTTCGGCAGTAGGAATCGCTTGCCTGGCTTTTACGTTGACCTTTCTCAGAAGCTGGATTTTTGGTGGCCGAAGAACTAAGCACCGAGGGCCACAATTTCTTGGAAAGGATGGGTAAAAAAATGAGGTGGATTAAGGTTTTTTAAACAGAACTTGTCACATGGGTTTTGCTGTGTTTTCCTTTGACGAGGAGTGACTGATTCCCGGTTACAGAGGTTTTGTCTATCTGAATGTTGAAAATTGGGGTCAGCCTTCCACCCGTGCAGGTGAGGGCTGGGTGGAGAGGAGGCATCGGGAGCCATCTGGGTGGGCAGTAAGCCAAGGTCAGGGAGACGTCTTCCCAGCTGAACTCAGCCGCTTCTCTCCATCCCTCAGATCTGCCGGCTGACCTGCTTTTGCAAGTGCCCTTTAACCGGTTTCGAAAACTCCAGCAATTTCGAAGGTAATAGTTAGTAAAGGTCCCTTAAGGCTGACCTGGCTTGTTGTGATGAAGCCAGATGAGGACTGGTGGCCCAAGCAGAGCTGCCCCATTCACCGGCCCCGTGCAGCTGGCTGCGGGCCGCACGGGCTTCGCCTGGAGGGGTTTTCTAATTGATCCAGTTAAACCAGCATGAGAGGCTGCGAGAGGCATCTCCCCTGCAGTTTGAATGAGGTTTATATTGGTTAATTTGTATCTGTTAGCACTAGTATTATGTTGTATTAAAGCAAACCACTGTTAAGTGGGTCTGTTTTACATGTAGGATCCCCTGCAATAGCTAACCTAACTTAATTACAGACATGCAACGTGGAGCTTGCTCAAGACAGTGGAGAAGATGGTGCTGTCTGCTCCCCACATCAGAAGCAGTGTCCTTTCTTGAAAGGAGTTGCATGTATTGTGCACAGATTTTAAAACAGCAATTAGTTTTGTTTTCACTCAGAATGTTTCCATTTGGATTTTGCTTCCCATAAGAAAACGTGGCTGCATTTTTATACTCACCTATTAATCTGTACCAAATGCATTGCGAAGGAGATAGACTTTCTATAATGTGAACGACTTCTGTGACCCGGGTCAGTGATTCGCTGGTACGTAACAGTATGTGTGAGCAGGCACCCGCAGTGTGTAGCAGTGCATCTTTTAAACTTGGGTTGTATGCAGTGGTAAATAGCCATTTTCCCAGTGATTTGCGCTGTTTTTGCACTTTATTATCCATGCATGCTTATACCCAAGTAGAGATTGCCATGCAAGCAGCTTCCAGGGTTGGGATAAAAGGGTGCATTTTCCTTTCTGCACCTTTCTTATGTCAATAGAGGTTGGATCCAAAGTTGCGAGAGAGCTCTATGACCTTGCAGATTTACGTGAACTTTGACTTGGAGGGACATTCTTCTAGCAGAGCATCCTGTTGGCTTTTTGTGATGAGATGTGGCTTCAACTTCGTTATAACTGAAAAAGGCCATACAGATTAACGTTACATGGTCACACGTATGCCGACATCTGACCGATTCACGCACTGGATGCAGTCTGATCTTGCCTGCTGCTGAAAAGGTGCAATTTCGGCTCGCTCTGTCAGATTCCCTCGTGCCTTTGGTATCGGCATCCCCTGGTGAGGTAAGAGCAGATACCCCACAGCGTACTGGTACGGAGCAGGGAAGCCAGATGCAGGTGGGCAGGGCACCGTGGCATGGGTGGCAGCGTGGGCTGTATGGCAGAGCTGGGAGGAAGCCCTGACAGACTGGTCCTTCTGGCTTCCCGAGAGAGCCCAGTCCGCACAAGGCAAAGCACTCAGGTGGTTACACGGCACCCACATGCCAGCCTGACTTCAGCCATCAACAGAGCTTCGCTGTGGTTATTAGCTAAGTATTTCCATAATGTGTGTCTCTACAAGTTATAATTAGAGCCAGGCCTGCCCCTAGCTAATTACAAGCTTGCTTAGAAGTATAGTTTATATAAAGCTTTTAAAACTTTATATGGGGAAGATACACATCCACAGGCAAAATAGGAACGACGCCTTATTTTCAAAATTAAATTTATAGGCTTTGGTGTCCATTTCTCGCTCCCTTTACAGTTTTATGCGGGCTTTTTTGTTGCATGCTCATCCAAAGTTTTTGCCAGAAATATCGCCCAAGTTTCACCAACATCCAACTAGCGATTTTTGAGTTTTCTTCGGATTGTTTCATTCTCGCTACTGAGAGAGTAAGCCAGTTGTTAAGATGCCTCTGAGCTTTGTGTTTTGAGAAGACTAAGAAATAATATGTAGATCTCTCATAAAAAGATGATAAGGAGTCTTGAAAGGGGTGAAACTTTTTGTTGAACACATCACTGCAAGGTCTGCATAAGTAACGATCCATAGAATCACAGAATGGTTTGGGTTGGAAGGGACCTTAAAGATCATCTGGTTCCAGCCCCCCTGCCATGAGCAGGGACGTCTTCCACTAGACCAGGTTGCTCAGAGCTCCATCTATGGAGGCTTGCTTAGATGTCTCCAGCTCAGTTGCTTTAGGAATAAAGCGATGCTGGCAGTGTAACCCCCCAAGGCCCTGAAGCAGCGACGCGGGTGAGCCTCGATGACAAGACAGGTTGTGACCGTGCCACGCGGCTGCAAGGTGGGCTGGCGTGGCCGCGTGTCGAACGCGGCGTTACCCGCACTGGGATGGCTGCGGCAGCACCGCGCGCCCAGCACTGCGCCGGCCGAGGCTGCTCTCTGGGGTGACACCGGGTGACGGCATGGCGAAGGCAAGGCCAGGAGGTGCTAACGTGGTCGCCGCTGCCCTTCCAGCATGGTCTCTTTGGGTTTTCTTATTTACTTGCTGTCTTCTGTTCCCCACTTCCAAGTGCAGCTCCCTGAGGAAGGCATGGTGTCTGGAAAGGAAAGGGAGCACAGCAGAGCCTGCAGCGCCCATGGCTCTGGCTTCCAACACCTTTGGTACAAGGGGATGCTCGCGTAGCCTCCGTCACCACCACTCTTTGGGAAGAAAAGCCGAGTGGGGTGCATAGCACTCATGTGGCTGAGAAAGGGAAACTCATGAGGTGACTCCTGCAGCTGATGAATTCCCTCTGCTTGCTTCTATCCAGCCATTTTTGAATTTGGTATTAGTTTGATTATTCAGGTCAGATCAGATTTAGGTCAGTTATGATGGATTTTTTCCAAATCCAGTTCCCTTGATTCCTACTGTAAACGCTTACCAGATGACACGATGTGAAGCTGGAACAGACTTGAGCTGTGTGATGACCGAATAAAATCTCAGTGGGAACCACTTCCACGTTCTTGAGATCAGTTTCTCATGTAATAAATTCTGCATCCAAAATTGTATCAAATACTTTTCTGACAAGAGTGAGTTGTTTTTTCTAACGGACAAATCCCAGCAGAGCTATTTATAAGAAGCCTCTCTCTTGTGTTGGCGCTCACATGCCTGTTACTCAGACCTACACTGAAGAACAAATATAAGTAAAAACTTCTCTGTGTCCATGCCAGGGCTTTTGGACCCACCCTGGTTTGTCCTGTCCGACATCCTCCACTACATTTCTTTGCTATTCTTCTGTTGGTAGAGTCATCATAGGAAACCACCATTAAAGACTTCTCCCTGAAGGAATATTCTGGATTTATCTGATGACACCTTTTCTTTGCAGACCATTTTGCTGCTTTGTTTTGCCTGATCCTCTCCTGGCCATGCGGGACGGGGAGGAGTGACCCGAGAGAGGGCTGAGTGCCACGCTGCCAGTGCCGGCAGAACCTCGCGGGGCAGGGAGTAGCCAGGAGGACGGCGGGCGGTGGGCTCCCTCGGCTTGGGAGGAGGCCAGTCCCTGGCTTGGATGCAAATCCAGGCACGGGAAAAGCTGCTTGGGTTGTTTTCTTTAAGTATTAAATTTAGAGCCGTGTTCTTTCACCATTAATTCCTAAAATGAGATTAGAAAACATCCAAAGCTTCTTACCAGACCAGCCTGCAGCTTCTTCTCCTGTTACAGCCTCTTTATTCATTTCCCGATACGGTAGAGGGAAACCTTGACACCAGACTTCCCTGAGGTGTGTCCTGGCTCCCGTATTGCTACATATCAATCTCTTCTGTGTTAAATCAGACAGATGAGACCTGCGCTTTTGGATATGGAAAGTCCTGGTGTACCCGCGGCGTGGGGGAGAGCGGGTTCTTCCACACGCGTCTCCTCGGTGGCTGCAAACGCCATGTTAAATCAGCCTTCTACCATTGGGCTGCTTGATTAGATGTTCTGTGCATACCTCCAAATATGTGATGTTTTAAAGCTAGATTTGCTATTTAAATAAGAGATTTGCCTTAATTGGCTGTTATAAATTACAAGCAAGAAGGAATGATTTATTGCTTATAATTAGAAATGAGTTACGAAGGGATAATCATAAAATAAAGCTTGGAATACATTGATTTCCAGATGGCTGGCAGTGAAATTGCTCTTTAATGTATAATAGACCAGAAACAAGGGGAAAAAAAAAAAATGTGTCATCCATCTTTGTTCCTTGATGGATTACTTGTATGAATCTATAGTTACCTGAATTTTGAAAGACTAGTTTTGGCTGCATAATCGGATGAGAGAAACTTGATTTGCACAGTGGTGTATGCTATCAGAGGTGGTGGAAGAGGTGAGTTGGTATTTTGCCTAGCATGATTTTTGTCCTTACAGTGTCAGTGGGGGAGATACAATGATAAATCTGGCATCACCTTTGGGTATAACAATCTCAGTGGATTGTTCTCAGAAGCTGCAGGTTACTAAGACGTTTTTCTTTTCATCTTTTGCCTCATTAGCTGTTTTTATGAGGTTGAGATTGATCAAAACACCCGTCCAAAAGTAAATATCTGTAATCCTCCGTGCGTGAGTCTAGAAAAATATATTTGTACCAGAGGCAGAGACGGCAGTGCTACTGCTGAGAACTTTTCAACAGAACGACCTTTCTGTTTGGATGATAATGTGTTCATTTAGCTTTTTAAATTTCATTTCTGTTACTATAGTTCCAAGCATGATTTCAAAGTGATTTATGTTTGCCTTGTCTGCTAATAATGGTGCTTTCTGCCATAACAGATGCATTCTGCACTGTTACTGTGCTACAAGATAGTTAGACCTATTTGGATCGTCACCACATGAGTTGTCTCACATCCATGTTTTAAAAGTGACATTGTCATTAGACTTGCTTAACTGAGACCATCATGATTACTCATTTACCTTCATTAGAATGCTTCATAGCTTCCTTATTTTAAGTAGCTTTTCCCAGCAAGGTGCAGATTTGCCTTGCTGCCATCATTTCATCTGGAAAAATTTCCACGGTGAAAAGAATAACATATTTTCAACTAACATTTTCCTGACCTGTGGAGAGATGAGCTCATCAGTATCTTTATTGACAAGCTCAGGATGAAGGTGTGTCGACCAGAAATATTAGATCAGTCAGCCTTGCTTGTCCTGGAGCAATTGTAATTTCCCATGGTCTGCAGCAATTTCCTTTAGAAGCAGATATGTGCAGAGATTGTTTTGGATCTGCTGCAGTAGCATAATTTCATTTGGTCCCAATAAGGTGGTCTTAGGTTTCGTTCTTTTCATTTTTGCTATTGAAAATCTTTTGGTTTAGTCAGTGAAAGAACAGCAAGTTGCTATTTTATAGCATCTAATTGAGGAACGAGTGCTGCAGCTACGCAGAAAAATTTTGCCTGCTCTGAGCTGGGTCCTTAAAGACAGAGATCGTGGCCTCTGCCCCTCGCTGAAAAGCCTGAAATAGGTGTTTGGTTCACTGTACAAGAGCAAAGTTCCCACTTTTCAAAAGCGTATCGGTGACTGACGTAGGTGCTTAGTTCCTCACTGATAAATATATCCTGTAGTGAATGACAGAGGTTCTTATTTTTTGCCAGTTTAGTCCTGTGAGCTTTGGTCCCTAGATACTTCAGCCTGGGCATTTGCTAGAAGAGGCCGATCTCATTAGCGCTGAAGATGTTCTCAGCGCTGCGTTGTCTGATGCTGCGCTGATGAAAGCAAAGCTCCTCTGATCCAGCATGAAAGAGGACTGAGTGGGAATCAGAAGTGGGAACAATTTCTCATTTCTCTCTAGTTTTTGTTGTCACTTCAACTTTGCTTTGTTTGTGCTTGAAATGGCTCTTTCTGTAGCGTTACTTTCTTGGAAACAGGAGGAAACCATGGACTCTGTTGGTGGAGTTCACGCAGGCGTGTTGGAGCAGAGTTAGAAGTAGCTGGCTGAGGCACTGCTCAGTGCGTCCTCGTCCTGATGCCCAGGTATCTGGTAGGGTAGTACCTAACAGGGCTCAGACACTGCCTGCTGCTCCGTCAGTCACATCTGTGCAGCTGGCAGCATTGGGGATAACCAGCTCCCAGGGACCTCACTGTGCGTGAGCTGAGCTCATTGCAATGTCAATGTGCCCTTCAGCTGGTGTCTTTTGGCCGTTGTTTGGGGTGTCTGCAGCTCTGTCACTGGGGAAAGTGATTTAGGGAGTCTCCTTCATACTGATAGTAAGCTGGGCTGGGCAGAGGGCTGGGCAGCCTGGCCTTCATAAAGCCAGAAATACCTGCTTGCCTCACATTCAGGCACACGTGGTTTCAAGGTGTGAGCATCAGAGACTCTTTGTCTTTCTGCAGAGCACGATGTTGTCTGTGGTTGTATCTGGACTTCTTTTGGTGTGCCACAGTGCACCCTTACACCGCAGCCCCTGTCCTCAAGGCATCATGCCGTCATTCATTGCTGTCACAACCAGTCATGGCCTTGGACACACGCCTTGGTTTCCTCTGCAGGAAGGGAACAGCTCTTAAAATCATAGAATAATAGAATGCTTTGGGTTGGAAGGGACCTTTAGAGGTCATCTAACCCAGCCCCCCTGCAGTGAGCAGGGACATCTTCAACTAGACCAGTTTGCTCAGAGTGCTGTCCAACCTGGCCTTGAATGTTTCCAGGGATGGGGCCTCCACTACCTCTCTGGCAACCTGTGCCAGTGTTTCACCACCCTTACCGTAAAAAATTTCTTCCTTATATCTAGTCTAAACTCTTCCTTTTTCCTTATATCTAATCTAAACTCTAGTCTCACTCTTGCGAGCACCCAGCTCTCGGCCAGAAGCAGTTGTAGGAGACGGTGGGNTCCACAGCTGGATGAGCAAACCCCGAAGTGCTCCGGGGTCACGGCTGGAATTGCAGTCTGTGTTTTGCCCTCTGCATAAGAGCAGTGGTCTGAGTCCGGGAGGGTCACCCCTTCTACTGACCGAATGGCAGAATGGTGGGTCGGTATTTTCTGATGCGGCTGTGTTTCCAACAAGAGCATTAAATCCTTGCAGAGAGGTAAATCCCAGCTTTCCGGTAAGGATAACATTGACAGGACCTAATTAAAGGACACGCTTAGCTAGGGTAAACATTTATATTAATTTCCTTCGCACGCAGATGTCTGGTAAACTGACCTCCTGAGGCACAAGCATCTGGCCTCAGGTGGGAGGAGGATCTCAACCAGCGTCGAGAACCTGACCGGTCGCTCCCCAAATTGTTGCTCAACAGCTTTTTCTGTCACTGAAGTGGCACACGTAGGAAAGGCCTGTGGTGTGGATATGTAGGTTTATGGGCGTTTGTCTTAGATGACCTGCATAATTATACTGCAGGCTTGTGGCTGTGGGCTCTGTTGTGTCTCTGCTTTCCATCGCATATTCTGGGATCATCCGCGTATAAAATTAGTATGGGCAGTAAGCAGCAATGAGATGTTCCCTACTTGGATGGATTGAATTAAAATTCAGTAAGAAACAGAGGTTTGGGTGAGTTTCCAAATTACTTGCGGGATTGCACTGAGGAGATTGTTATGGTATCGTNAACCTTTTCGGTGGGCAAACAGCCTGATGCGAGCGAGGTGGTTTTATTGCCTCGCAGTGCTTTTTCTGTTTTATGTGCTGCGCTGTGTAATCTTTTGTTATTAAATAATAAGCAAAATAAAAACAGTTGTTTGTCACAGCCAGCTTGTTTTTCAGAGAATTTGCTCACTTTGAAAGTTGAGTCTGTGTGATCTCAGTCCTGTCAAGAGCTATTATATTGAGTCTTCTTTTAAATTGTTAAGCTGGAGGACAAACCTAGACGTTATTGTGCACATCTCAGCTGAGAGCGGTGCAGATTCGGCAGGGAGCAGCCGCTGATGCCGTGTACCGTGCCATTAGTTTTTGTCACGAACATGTCAAGATTATCTGCTTCCAGTGCTATGTGTGTTGGCTGACATGAGCACTTGTAGATCTGCGTAATTTTTGAAGTAGTTTGAAATGTGAATATAACACTTGGGGCTGTGTGAAATCTTGTTTTTTTTTCTCCCCTTTTACGGATCCCATTGATGTTCAGAAAGTTGCTTGTTTCGTTACTCTCTCCCACAAGGTACTGTGTGAATTTGCAAAGTTCATAACGAAAGTCACCCAAACTAGAAATCGTCATAAATAATGAACAGCTACTGAAATGCTTGGGAAAGCCAGGTGCAACATTACATTTTCAACAGAGGCTGTTGGTGCTTTGGCAGGTGTGTGACAGGATCTTAATGCAGGGTGTTATTGTTGTTTGTGGAACTTGGCAACCCTGAATTCAAACTGGACTTTGATGGACAGTATTTTTCACATATGGTGTGTATGTGCACGTGTGCTTCTTGATAACATTTTACAGATGAGGTTGATTAATGCACGTTAAAAATTGGGTAAGATACTTCAGTTACTTGTTTTTTCAAGCTGCTTTTTTGATCGATAATACTCAGACCTATCCCAGCCTCGAAAGCAGTCATGCTCTTCCATGAAGACACTTTTTTCCACCCTCTGTGGCGCAGCCAGACAGCAGAAGGAGCCCATATCTGTAGCCATGGCAGCCAGTGATTTATTGCTCCATATGGCTGGTGTGGCAGCAGCTGCTCTGGTTTAAGGAGGTCAGGGCATTGGGGCATTTAAGAAACAAAACAAAACCCCACTATAAAACCTTCCTAAATGGTTTTGTACAGTAATAGTAGGGTTCTCCATGGGCAGAAGGAGAGCTAAGGGAGAGAAATGAAATGCTGTTTTTATACATTTATAACTTTTATATATTTTTAGTCAAAGACATTATTTCATAGGGGAAATTAGTTTTGATCTCTCTTTGCAATGGTTTTGCCTTTTTCCTTGTTCGTGGCTAATGTCTGTAGGTAGCACGTAGTACCAAGACGCAGTGAGCTGGGCTGCTCAGCCCACGCTTCCGACCCGCACTGCAGCAGGTGCCCAACAGCCAGAGCAAGAGCGGAATCCCCCCTGCTGCTTTTGGATGCATTCGATCTTATGATCTTATGATTAGATCTGTGAATCTATGATTCTGTGATTCTATGATTCTATGATTATGCTGAGAGAGAAACTGTGTTGCCCAAATGGGATGGCAGCATTGTATTTCTGGTAATGAAGATGTATGCTTTGCGAGCGATTATCATGGAACAGAAATACAGCTTTAATTTCAGTTTGGATGAGACAATCACTCGCTGCTGAAAAATGATATAGAAGGGCTCTCGGATTTAGCATGAAAATTTGCAAATAGGCTTTTCATAGACGTGAATCTTTTTATTTTCATTATGGAACCATTTTAATTAAAATGAAACTGGAATGTTTACTCTTTGCTTCCTATAGCTGTGATTGTTTTCTTCACTGTGTGAGCACATGTATAATTTGCTCTAGAAGACATGTCAGCAGTTTCTGATTGCCTTGTGAGTCTTACTCAACAGCTTGATTTTAACTGGGGGGAGGAAAGATTTCAGGGTGCTCCAGGGAGGTCTGATGTCTTGTGGTAGCAGGAGGAAATAGGTGCTATCTTTGGTACAATGTTAATTGCAATAATCACTACTACTGGTTTAAAATAAAGGTCCTTCATTTCTTGCCCGTGTTGTTTTTTTCCAGTCACGTCAATGAAATACAACCTGTTTCGTAATTAGCATCCCACAGCTACATAACCTTTTGACTTTGCTGCATCTGTATGTTTGTAAGCATCTGAATGGGGTGACTTTTGGAAAGCAGTGATTGACAGTAGATAGGTAGTCTCAAATTTTAGGAAAGAAGGAAGAAATTGTTTATGATGAGGGTGGTGACACACTGGCACAGGTTGCCCAGAGAGGTGGTTGATGCCCCATGCCTGGAAAAAGGTCTAAGGTCTGGTTGGACGGGGCTCTGAGCAACGTGATCTGGTTGAAGATGACCCTGCTCACTGCAGGGGGGTTGGGCTAGATGGCCTTTAAAGGTCCCCTCCAACCCAAACCATTCTATGATTCTGTGAAAACTCTACAATTTAGCTTAGATAAAGGAAAGAGAAGGCCAGGTACACAGAGAGGAGTGTGTCCATGCCTTCAGACAAATTCTCTCTAAGCCCAGAAGTCCAACGGGATTTGTAAGGCATAGATAGTTTACGTAGGTCAAGAGTACCTCTTTCTTGAATTTTTTTATAATTATGAAATATGACAAGTGTCTGTAGCAGAATAATGTATTCTCGATCATTCAGTGGTTCAGCTCCTGAAGCATTCCCATGGCTTCTTTTTGTTTCGATCTACTGTAAGGAGGCACCTTGGACTACTTTGGTTGCTGAAATGCCATTTGGGTCTTCCAAAGCATTTCAGAGATGACCAGTTTCTGAACTTTTTTGGAGCTTAGCCAATATCTTGTATTTTAATATTGTCTTCTCCATCCGAGATAATAATCTGAGTCTCCCCTGCTCATTCTCTGGGGTTTTGTTTTCTCCTGCTGATTATTTAAAATAAATAAGTAGGGAAACAACCAGTATATGTGTGTTAACTGAGAGGAATGACTAATAGAAAAATGAGAAGAAAGATACTGCTTATCATAAAAGACTGTATCTCTGGAGACATAATTTGGTATTCATTAAGTTGTTTGCCTAGACTTAGTTAAAAGACGTGCTTGAGGAGCTGTCTGAGCAGTGTTTCAGTAGCAAGCCAGTCATCTTCTTTGTGACTAGATACATCTAGATAAGGAGGAGAGACCAGAAAGCAGCACTAAATGATGGATTGAGAACAGCCTTCATGGCAGTAAGGAGACAACAGGCTATGAAATGCTTTTCAGAAAGAACAATATTTAACACTTAGCTGTAGAGTAATACTGATCCATCGTTCCTCCCCAAATATGCAGGTCTTCTTCGTATCTGATGCAGAATTTTTACAAATGTTTATGTTCAATTTCTGTCATTTTTCATTCAAGGTATGCAGGGTCCCCTGGTTTTTGATGATGGTTTCTGTAGCTGGAGGTTAGAATTTTGCCTGGGATGATTATGATATCTTACATGTATAGTCTTACTGGTGTCCGCAGTATTTCATCAGATACAGGGAATTAGTTGCAGAGCGGTGCTGGGTATTTCCCAGTGTGGCTCATTTTTGCCATGTCTGCATTCTTCCAAAAAATCAGTGGAGTCTTTTGACTTTTGTAATATGTGACAAAACCACCTATTTCAAACACCTTTGGGCTGAGCTGGGGCTGCAGATTGAGATGAGGTTTTGTTGATCTGCTTGTTGACAGGCATCTTATTGTCCTGAGCTGGGGCAGACGCTTGCAAGGGAACGTGTGTCTTAATTATTGTGGAGTCTGTGGCTCTCCGCTCTTTATCTTATATCTTTAAAAAAGTAATTGCACAACATAACACAAGCAAAGTGCTTTCACAGTTTGGAGAGTGAATACTCTGTGTCAGAACTCTTGTGTGTGGTGTAACTTTTCTCATGTTCACCGTTTCTTCTTTCCTTCTTTGCAGATTAAGACCCTTGATTTCAACACAGCTCGCTAAAAAGGCTGCCACTGAAGAGGTATGTAAAGCCCAGCACTTCTCCTAGCGCAACAGCTCGAGTTTGGGAATTCCCACAAACGTTTCTCAGCCCGGCTCTGGTTATGTGGTAGATACAGGCAAAAGAAATGAGAGTCTTGTCTCTCTGATCCGCCCAGGAGCTGGTTACTGCAAACTCTGCAAAGCTGGGGTCGCCTGTTTTCTAACCAAGGTTTGCCCTTACTTATCCATGAGTAACGTTAGCACAGCCTCATAATACAGCAAAAAGGAGAGAACTCCCTGCATGCAGCTAAAAATGTACATATTGAACAAGTGGGTAGGAGGAGTGGGAGAGGGCAGAGCTCGTGCCTGTTTCTCAGCACGGGGACCGTGCCCGTGGAGGAGGACGATGCCAAGCGCCGCTTCTGTGCATCGAGTGCTGACCCAAGGGGAGGGCTGGGCTTCTGCAGGAGACCGGTGAGGAAACACAGAGTGACAGCTTACCCTATACAGCATGGCTTACTCTGGGGCTTGCTTTTAGTTTGAAAATATTATAGTGCCATAGAAAAATTAGTGCTAGTAACTGGCCATCGCCAGAAACCCTCCTTGGGTGGCTTTGTGCACCTGCGTTTTCTGCCGAAGGGATCGTGATTATTATCAGAGTCATGGTGATAACTGCTTTCTTTCACTAGTATTTTCACACCGTACAGACTAGGCGTATGCGTCTTGCATATAATAACTGTCTACTGCGCATCTAAAAATTCTGTTGCTAATATGCCACAGGTATTTCTCCTTCTTGTTTTTCCCACAAATGAGTGACACTGACACCCTTGTGAAAGTGAACCCGTTAGCTTGGGTAGTTTGACATGCTTTGATGAGCGCGTTAAACATCCGTACATAAGGATACATGCCAAACTCCAGTCCAGGATGTCTGGAAGTGAATTCAGGAAGTTCTATTTAAAGGCTCTGTTTAAGTGCCTTAGTTTTAAAATGACTAAAACCCATTGATTTTCAGAAACAGTTTGATATCCTGCCTGGGGAAATACATTTTCACTTCTTATGCTATGCTCATTAGAAAACTCTGCACATTTTTAGAAGTATAGCAGTCTGGAAGTGGACATGATAATTAGAAGAAGGTCACATTTTAATTAGCATGGTGCAATTTTTAAAAATAATGACTCAATTGTAGCTCCTTTATATTCACCCACTTTTTCAGAGCAGATGGATAATTTTAAACATATAAACTGATATATATTATGATGCTGATTCAACTCAAACTGTTCTGTCTATTTCTGCTTATATTGAAAACCTAGATGGACTCAATTTGATCACTCTAGAGGCAAAAGCAGTGGTAGGAAATATAAAATAAACTGGAATTCCTCTAAATAATATGATTAATTTGAGCATTAAAAAATCATGAAAACCTGTCTTTGAGTGATCTGAATATCTAAATATTTGATTTTCTATTAAAATTAATGGATTTCTTTTGCCCTATTAATGAGCTATTGGAGCAAACCCTTAGGTGACTTTGAAAAACTTAGGCAAATTCTTCAGGCTGGCTGGCATGGTATGTGACAAGTTCAGGAACAGCTTTGATGTTTGAATAATTAGACTATCAACTTTCTGGTACAGGGATTTTCTCTTATGGTGTATCTCTAAAGTGCCTGGAGTTACAGGGATTCTGGGAGTTACTGCATCCCAAGTAAAAGCATTTATAAATAAATAAATAAAAATAAATTACAATGCCCAATCAGAACTTACTGCAGACGGAATTGGAGAAGATGCAGCAGTACGTAGTTGTGTACTGTAATTTAAAACCTAAAGCTCTGTAGGACTTTTCTTGTGGTAGGGACCAGAGGAGTGTCCTTGCCAAGGAAGTGGTCCCAGTATTTTCCATCTTTCCTAGTAGGGGAGATGACTCTCAGTGCTGATAACTGCTGACTGGTAACAGGTACTGTAAAGTGTTCCCTTCCCAAAATTGCTACATGACAAAGTAGCGTTAATCTTTGATGTTCTCAACTTGCCACTGATGGGATGTCCCTTTTGGGCCACAGACTCTTAGTCTACAAACCCCAAATATTCCAAGTACAGAACGGAGATGAAAAGTGCCCTGTTACAAAGCTGGTGGAGATGAAGCTCCTGTGATGTTTCTTCTCTGGATGAGAGGGGGAGGTGGAGTCCTAGGCTGAGCACACCATGAAAGTGAGAGCTCCAGAGAGACCAGAGCCTGGGCTGTGCTGGGGCAGACCACATTGCTGGTTCCTGCCCCATTCCCAGATCTGTTGTTAGTGAACCGGAGGCAGTATTACCTTCTCCAAAGTCACCTCTCTCTGCTTGTGGTATTGCCCTTTCTCTCCCTCCCTGCTGTGTCCTGCCTAACCTTCGAGCAGCTGGGAAGGGGCACGTATGGAATGGGTTCTGTCAGTCATCTATTCCCAAGTTAGTGTTTGGGGATCATTATTCTGATGAATTCCGCAGGTAATGTTGCAGGTGCTGGGGTGAATTATCAACCTAGTGCTCTGCCATCACATCGAGTGCTGTCTAAAAGAGTGCTGTTTGTTCCACAGCTCATTGTGCCTCCAAATAAATCCAGCCACAGCTGTCAAAACTAATACATGTTGGGTTTTTCCTGATTTGAAGGGTACGTTTTTGCTATCATTAAAGTGTCAATAACATTGTTGCTGTGTAACAGGCCTGATGTGAGTGGAGCACAATGAGGAAAAGGTGGTAAGTTTTCCCGCAGAGCTCTACTGAGGAGCCTTCACTCCCAAATTTCTCCTTACCTTGTGCTTCCAAGAGGATCTTTGTTCTGATGTTACCACCTCTGGACATTTCAGCTACCTGGCTATGAATTATGTGAAACCTGGATGTCTGTGCCTGACTTTCATTCGGGCAACATTTCTTCGAGCAACTTGCGTGTCCCCTAGAACAGCTAAGGCTCTAGCTCTGGACAGGGGCTTGCAGCTATCCTGTCTCTATCGTTTGGAAGCTGCTAAAGTTTTGTACAAATATTGAACAAAAGGAGGGGCTGCTTTATTGTCCCCTCTTCTTTTTTGCAGATGGTGTTTCCAAACGCACAGGCAGAAGCCCCCGACTCAGCAAAACCAGCAGCTGTGCTAGTGGAGAGTGGCCCGGTAGCTTACAACCCTGACGAAGAGGTGGAAGAGGAAGAAATGGAAGAAGATGATGATCACTGCATGAGCGCCTTGCAGTTAATGGGAGGAAACGGTAAGCTGGGCTGCTGTCTAAATTAGCGTCCACTGGTGCTGTGGGGCTCGTTGTTGCAGGGCTGAGGAGAGACAGGATTCGCCTGCTTGTCCCTGTCCTCCAGCAGCTCGTCCCATGCAGAGTTCCTGCTGCCATTCTGGTGTTGTCCATTCCTGTGGGAAAGCCTGGAGTCATGCTTGTCCAAAAGCTGACCTTCTTAGAGAGTCCTCCTGAGAAAACTTTGCATCTCAAGCTTTAGGCTAAGAGGGCTCCTCAACAACAAACTGATGTTACGCCTTTTCCAGAATTAGCTTTATTAATGTGGATCTGAGGAATTAGGGGGTCAGTGACCCCTCCATCAGCAGTGCTCAGGGCTCGTTGCCTCCCGAGCCAAGCCACCCTGCTCCTGCCTGCCTCCTCAGCTGGGGCTGCTGCCACGTCCAGATTGTCCGTGAGCCCTGGGGACATGGCTGTCCAGCTCAAAACACAACAAATCATCGCACTCTATTTCTGGGGAAAGCGTTAGGAGGAAAGAGTTCTTCACCAAGTACAGAAATTGCCTTGGTAGCGTACGGTGTGCTGTATGGTACCCAGATGTGTGCTAATTTTTGGGGGTTACCCAACAAAGCTGCTCATTTAATTAGGTTTCTTTGCTGGCAGGAAAAGGCAGTATCCTCTCCACTGTGGTTTTTCCTAGCTGGACACATCTACATTTATCTGTTATTAAAAACTTCCCCTTAGAAGTTAAGCTTTGAAAATATACAAAAGTATTTTTAAAATGAGAGCTGCTAATTATGGGTTGTGAAAAACCAAGATGGGAATAAGTTTCCTACTGAAATGTTATTTACTGCAAAAATCTTTCCAGTGCTATTAATTTAGCTTTCGTGGACAATATGTATACATTTCACAAAAGTGTATGTTGCTTTTAAATTGATTTCTCCACTGGAAAATAATTGCTGAACCGTAGCAAAAACAGTTTGTTGGCTGCATTTATTATTAGAATAATGTTCCCAAGAAAAGGCACCCGTGTCAGGGAGGGGCGGGTCTATGTTTATTAATAACACCCCCTCAAAAATAGAATAAAGGTCACTGAGCTTTTTTTCTTTGTAAATGTTACTATTTTTAAACCATTCTGAGAACATTCCGCTACTCCCTGTCTGCTCTGGACAACAGCTGAAGAATCAGAGTTTAAAAAAAAAGAAGAAAAAGGAAAAGAGTATTCCCAGAATTCAAACGCAGGTGTGCAGGGCTGCTCAGCAGAACAAATAACTCCTTTCTAACCGCTTTCTTCGTGGGTTTTAGACCCATCTGCCTGGAATCACTGCAGGAACTGCAGATGATGAACTTCACCCATTCTACACAAATTGTTATAGATTACACTTAATTCTGCTTCCAAGCATTTGCTTGACTCTTTGGACGAAACCTTGCACTGTATTGAATTTGGAATATAAAGGTTAACTTTACTGAATGCTCATATGGAATAGTTCGACTTCACAGCAGAAAATATCTGTTTCACTGTGGTCAGAAGCATACAGAGGAGAAATTGGTGCATTAGAAACACACAGACGTGCCTTCTGACACACACATTGCACAGTCTTTGCGCTCAGCATTGTTTAAGAAAACAACACCGGGTAGAAAAATCTGGGCAAAATTTGAAGTCGTTCCTCTAGGAGTAAGTAGATACGGGAGATCTGAGTCAGATGCGTTGGTCAGGACTCCTTTGATGTTGATGGGAACTCTGAGCTACCTCTGAACCCTTGCAGTTTCAGCTTATAAATCCATGAATAATATAAACAAGCCAGCTTTCTTCTTGGTGGCTATGTCTAGTGAGAACCGTGCCTACTTGTAAATGTGTGCTGCTGCTTATCAGCCACCGTGTTCCAAATTGCTTGTGACAATCAGGATTGATCACCTTAACCTCTAAATTAAACCAAGTATTTCACATATCTGTGTGCCAGGTATTCCTAAATGAGGGTCCAGTGACAAGTGAGAAGAGATATTTACACATAGATACTTGCAAATAATTTTATTTCATGGAGGAAAGTATATGCAAGAACTTTTTATTTAGCCCTGAGAAAATATATGATTTTTTTTAAATGCTTGCTTAAGGCAAAATTTACCATCATTACACGGCAGGAAAACAACCTGAAAGTAGCAATACTTTTGTTGTATCTTCCATCTAGCTGGAATATTTGCATTTTTATATGACTTTGTGTGTTTCAGATTATGGCTGTGATATGGACGATGATGATGGCTATTAGTTCCGTTTACTTCCGAAGGACATGGACTGCGTCTTATTTTCAGCAAATCTTCAGTCTTCAAACTGTGTGAATAGTGAAAGAAGCTGTCTATGGTCAGCAAATATAATTGAACAATCCTTACTTTTGTAAAGCTAACTTTAGGTTGGCATTGGCTCTGGTCAGTTTACATGGACCCATCACCCAGCAATGAAGTTTGGGTTTGTACCTGAATTTTTTTTATTTTGGTGGGTCATGGCTTGAAGATGAAATCAGTGGGAGCAATGTTTCCAGAGAACAAAAGAAAAAAGACAAAATAGACTGTGTATGTGTGGCTGAAAGCGACACATCTCTTATTCGTGTGACACTGCTTTTAGGCATGCTGTTGAAAGGGAGCGGATAGAAGGACAGGTAGAAGGACAGGTAAAAATGATAAATGTGCCTGGTGATTATATGAGTACAGTAGCATTACTTGTCTCAATGCTACAACCAAAAGAGAGAAAAAATTTCCAACCCGTGTTGTCAACATGACCCTGTTATTGTATGCAAGCTTCCTTACCCAAGCCTATCAAAAATTAATGACAAGTTACACGTTTGCAGGGCAGTATCTGTTTCTCTGAAGTGAAAACTTCTATGTATGAATCGATTCATAGATTTCTTAAAAGATGTGATGATAGAAGGCAATGTTGACAGCAACAAATCGTCTTCCACTGCAAGTCCAATGCGGTTTGTGTGGAACGAGGGAGAGACCCTGGGTGAGGCAAGAAGTGTGGAGAGCAAGTGGGTGACGATGCTGTGCTCACATGCCTTTGCTGGGCGTCCCTAGGGAGAGCCAGGTCTTGGTGCAGCTGGTGGTGCTGCACGAGAGTCACTCTGCCTGTCTCTACGGCACTGCTCTTGTCTGACTGAGTTGGAGTGAAGGTCTGCTCCTGAGAGCTGCCTGTCTCTAGAACTAGTTGAAAGAAAAAGCTAAGCTTTTTAATAAATAAGCTAGCATCTGCTTTGGCTGAATTTAATGTAATTTAACTTTCTGTGGGCAAATTAGAGGTCACTATGCAGCAGTCTGACTTTCATGGCTCAAATCCCACCCTTGAACAGTCGCTGCTACGTGAATAATGGTGGAGCTCCAGCCCTCTGCGCGCCAAAATGTCAACAGACGGGTCCTTCTCATCCAGATACATCAGCTCTCACCGTGCCATGAGCATAGGGGCTCCTATTACCAGGTCCCACCCTCTTGCCTCTGAGATGCCTTTCCTCGGCACTGCGAGCTCCGAGGCTCTCGGCTCCGTGGGAGTTGCACTGCGCTCTGGGTCATGGTCTTGATGACTGCAGCTGCGGGAGCCAAGATGTTTTCATCCTTCTGTGTCTGGTGACAATCAGGAAAGCTGTAGTGCTGCGGGCTTCTCTTATGCCAGGGAAAGATGGTTATTTTATCTTGCCGACGTGGTTTCTGTTAAGCTGTGTCTCCTGGTCAGCTCGTCCTTCCTAACCTTTCTGAGGAGCGCTCATCCCTAAAGCACCATCAATCCTCCCACTGGGGAGGGTGAATCGTGGCAGGAAAAGAAGCTGCCTTGGGAAGCTCTCTAGCTACTGCCAGCCAGAGTGACGCTGATGCTCATACCTGTGGTCATCACCAAAGAGGAGAAGGGCCATGTGGCCCTCTATACCTCTTCAGTCCCTCCCAGCAGCATGCAGAAGACATATTATGTAAGTAGAGCAAGAGCGAGTGCTTTTTTAGGAGCAGACTTGATATTATTTGGCTGATAAATGTATTTTGTTGGGTAGATTGTATCTGCTAGATGTTTGTGCTCCATCAATGAAATCTGAAGTTCATGTGAGCCGAGTTAAGCCACATCCTGAATGTGATGGATCTCTCTTGTCCTTGGCCCACCAGTGTGGTGCCTGTGTCTGTATGCTGCGGTTTGGACTCATCAGAAACTCTCCAGGAACAATCCCAGGGTACTCTGATCCCTCCAGAAGCGGCTGCTCTAAGTGCCTCTGGAGTTCTTTTGACCCAGAGTCACGGTGACTGTGAACTTTCTCCACCCTCTAAAACTAAAGTACATTTTAGAAAGAGTCTCTTCCAAAGAGAGCACGTGGGTTACAGTGTCACATGGAGCTGGAGATGAAACTCCTGCCTGCTGCTCTCCCTGAAAGCTGCTTGTGCTCTGCAGTGCTTACATCCATAATGGGGCATCCCCAGCAGTGGAGGTGTTCCACCAAGGAGGAGGACTTGACGGGAGGAGATGGGAAGGCAGGAGCTCGTTAGAGCCCAGCGCTGGCTGCTCGCACACCTGGACTCAGTAGCTACATACCTGCATCCATGTAGAAGATTCTGCTAACCACATGTGATGGAGAAATGCTGCATAAAGAACGTCACGCGCGTAAATGAAGTTTCAGCTAATGGATCTTACTATTTTCAGACACACCAGTGAGATGGGGAAGCAAAAGGGGAATTTGTGCCCTTCGCTGGGGCAGGGAGTTATTCCCGGACAGTGAATGGCCGGCGCATCCAGCCCCCGTTCTGTCTTGGCTCAGCGTATTTAGAGGCAGCTTTCAAACAAAGAAACATGTGTTGGCATCTTTGCCCAGGGTAAAGGTCCCACAGGGAATGGAGCCTCTTGAGGAAGGAGGGAGGTTGCTGCCTGGGTGCTAACGCAGTCTCTGTCGCAAACCTCCTTGCAGCGAGCAGACTCTTCGGCCACCTCGCGCTCTCTCGTTGGCTCGCTCTCTGCCTTCGGCCACCTCGTGCTGCTGGTAAGACCGCCCTCCGCCTACTTCAAGCACACAAATGTGTCCGAGTCACCGTGCTGCATCCCCAAGACCAGCTCAATGGAGCGGGAGTTCTTGAAGATGCTGGTCATCTTGATCCTGCAGTAGCGTCTGGAGGCCAGCACCGTTAGCTTGTAAGTGTCCGTGT
>Ga0065711_1029183_pt1 | contig 37242 bp, 16 predicted proteins | sample Hoacrofraction12_FD_59098 | JGI IMG/M metagenome (GOLD analysis project Ga0065711, IMG submission 59098) | Hoatzin crop microbial communities from Cojedes, Venezuela - Epithelial fraction 12 v2 (version 2) | ecosystem: Host-associated > Birds > Digestive system > Esophagus > Crop | place...
TTCCCTCTGAGGGTGAAGGAGCCCTGGAACAGGCTGCTCAGGGAGGTTGTGGAGTCTCCTTCTCTGGAGATATTCAAGACCCGCCTGGACAAGTTCCTGTGCAGCCTGCTCTAGGTGACCCTGCTTCGGCAGGAGGGTTGGACTAGATGACCCACAGAGGTCCCTTCCAACCCCTACTATTCTGTGATTCTGTGAAACAAATTTTTATGTTATCCAAAACTGCTTAGTGACGCATCTTGAGTATGTTAAGTGGGGATGATAAGGATTCACTTCGGATTAGTACTCCTGATCTAATTTAAAATGCTGATAGTCGTTTAACTTCAGTTGTTCAAGTAGTCCTGCTGAACTGAAGAGGAGTTCCTGAGGAAAAGGTGATACTTGGCCATGTGGATGCAAGAATTGGATCGATAATGAGTTTGCGAGTTCTGTAATAAGCATCTCCTACGTTTAGCTATTTTAAGGGTTTTGTTTTCTGATAAATATCTCCGGCAAATTAAAGTATTTGAAAAAATATTTTAAAATCTCATCCTTCTCCATCTGTTCTCCCTGAAATTATGTTGTAACTTAAAATCACATAAATACTATCATAACTTCATAGGTAGAAGATATTTGTGTTCAAACACACATATATCCATTTTAAAATATTTCTTGGCTAGTTTCCAACTATGTAAGAACTCAGAAGTGAAGTCTGCAAACTGCTGATGAAGGCTAAGCCCAAATTGCGTAATCAAGCAATAGAATCTGGCAGAGATATGGCAGGTATGACAGTAATCCTTCTTTGGAAGTGACAGAATTGGTGCTTCTAGAAGAACATGCTATCTCTTCAGGCATGACAGGGTTGCTTCTGTAATGAAATGGGCTTTTATTAGTTGCTAATTACCTGAATGAAGAACTGTCCAAATACTTCCATAAAAAAGTACGAGTGGCCTTTACAGTCAACAGACTTTTTCATTGTTGAATAGCACACTTTAACCTTTGAAGATAAAACATTGATTACAACATATATTGCAGGTTATGAAAATATTGATCTGACATCTTAAAAAGCTTTTTGTTCCAAATATTCTGACTACTTCTACATTCAACAGAAAGCAGTTGAAAACTTCTGCTGAGACTGGATATTTTTGTTCAGTTTTCATGCTGGAGCACTGATAATGAGTAATACAGACTAATAAAATGTCAATTTATTTTTGATTTTGAGCCTCCTCTGAGGCAAATGCTGCTCATACTGTCTGTCTTCTTTCTAAGTATGATTTCAACTTTCTTGACATCATTTAAGTCCCCTTTCCAATATTTTATGTGGGATTCCAGCAAAGTTGGTATGCACCATAAACAGTTTCTGTTAAAGTTTTTAAGTAATTCTAAAGCAAGGATATTAAGTAGATGAAATAGAGAATGTCAGTATTTGCTGTGGAAGAAAGACAATGGATATTGTTTGTAATTCAAACAACACAAGCACTATTTTGAAATAGGTTAGTCCAGGGTTTAAGACTTACATGAGCGAAACCACTCCATTAAATATCTTTGTGGTGCACTAAAATCTTTTACTGATTTGTCTATTTATATTTCAGATTTGTATAAAGCATATGTCTTAATTGTTACTTGAATGTGAAAAGCAGTTTGACCGTATTTAAGCACAGAAATTAATAGACAAGTTCAAATTGTGATGTCCTTGGCATTTAAGTTTGCCAGTTTCCCTAGGCTGGTTTCGTAGTCAGGAGAGAGAAATAATAACCTCTTCCATGGAGCAATTCGAAGGACTGAAGTCCTGCTGCAGTCCTGAATTATGCCTTCTAGGAGTCAGCCTGGTGATTACCTCTGGATAGGATAATAATGGGGTTCTTTGTAAACTATAATGTATTTAGAAACCCATGAAGAGCAAATATATGATGAGACTGCGAACACCATGTTTGGTGTGCTAAAGGAAAGGTGATAGACTTTGAAATATTTTATATTTACCTACACTTTTCTAATATTACTGATACATTGTTAATATATGTGGAGAAAAGGTTTTTTAGCACAGATATTACAACTCATCATATAAATGATCTTTCTCTGTAGTTAGACCTTTCATTTTAACCTCAACGTGGTTATCAAGCAATGCACAATACAGTCTTCCTTCCAGTGAGACAAGTAGTTCTGTCTGGACTGACCTAACACATCGGTTGCTGCTCCACTAACTTTGGAGTTTAGTATTTTAGAATGGAAAATATTGCACATACTTGCAACCACTGTGAGCATAATTTGATTCTTTCATCCCTCCCCCTCTTTTTTTTTCAGTTCATAGCAGCCAATGACAAGCTATGGTTTTGGCTAGAAGTTAACTCAGTAGTAGACTTCTTCACGGTTCCTCCAGTGTTTGTGTCAGTATATTTAAACAGAAGTTGGCTTGGTAAGTAAACTAGTTTTTGCTGTTAATAGTTGTTATAAAAAAACTTAAACGTTGCACATTTTGACGGTGGATTTATTCATCTAATGGCATCGTGTAAGCGGAAGAATGTTACCAAAATTGTTTTTGCAGTGAATTTGCCATTTCAGCAGACAAGTGGATTATGTTAGAAAAAGCGCTTACGATGTCCGTTTTATTCTTGATTCATTAATAGAATCTTCTACTCTAAGTGGTGGTGCACTCCAGCTTGGAAGTACTGTGTAACATGAGGCCGTTTTTATAAAACATAATGTAATTGTCTCAGTTTACAGCCTGAGGAGGTAATCCAGACCGTTCATTCACTGAACTGGATTGCCATGAAATTTAGCCAGTATAGCTAAATTGTAAATCCACTGAAACAACAGATTTGGAAGATTTGCTTAGACCCTGGGCTTAACGTTTGTGTAGGACTGCTAGGAATGCGTTAGAAAAGAATATGCCACATGTAAAAGGGAATATAAAATGAAGCAGAGCAGACAAATCAATTGAAGAACACCCATAATGTACAAATGAAGTTTCTTGTGCATATTGCATATTCTCTCTAGTTAAGTAAAATGAAGGTCAAGATTTGGGAGTTTTTATTCAGGGAAAGCTTCTTGAAATGGCATCCTTGGTGAATGCCGTGTCTTTAGACAACAGATGAAAGCTCACAATTTGACAATCCATTTCTCCAGAAATACAGGCACTCATTGCCCCTGAAAACTTAAGAGAGTGGTCATCTTAAAAGTTTCACATGGAAAGGAAAAAAAAACAGAGGATGCTTTATAGTACCATCATATTTTCAACTTGATACAGAAGTGCACAGATGCAAAAATCATTGATGTATAAATGTTATATGAAAAGAGATTAATAAATATGTAACAAGGTTAGATTTTATACTATATACTTTAGCTGTTACTAGTATGCCAAAGAAGAAAGCATTGAAGAAGCCAGAAGAGATCACTACAGATCCTCATATGATTGCTGTCTTCATTGCATACTTCTGTCGCATATGTATAACAAAGTAATGCTTTTTGAAGGAGAAAATGTTGTATGATTCCATATTATGATAGGAAATAAAAGTAAAAAAGAAGGTGTGCAAACTGAAACAAGCTTATGCTTAAAAGAAAGTTGTTAATTTCACTAGCTATAACTCAATCTTGGATTCTTTGCATTATGTGAATTAAGGGGGTGTATCTTCACACCTGAATGTGACATATCGGTGTTCCCCAGAACTTTGAGATTGACATCATTGGAGACGAAAGCTAAGTAAGAGCAAAAACTAGACTTACAGGATCCATAGAAAAGGAATATGAAATGAGAAAATAGCAAAACTGCAAAATTTGGGAAATGAGTCGAAGAGAGAATTGTATGAGGTGAACAACCTTTGTGAAAGTGACTGCATAATTGACTGACTCATGGTGACACAGCAATCCAACTAACGGTAACAAGAGGAAGAATGAGAGAGTTTGGCTGTTTAGCAGTTTCTGCTGGATAGTTTTTACAAGATTTATGTCAGTTTGCAGGCAGAGTTTAGCATCGTACTTCCATTTTTTCATACGATTGAAAGGATTTCCTTCTCTCTTAATTATGCCAAAGTCACTTTTTCTTGATTTCTTGTTTATAGTCCCACTTTACCTGTTTTTTTCACGGAATTCTTCTGAGACCTTTATCATCTGCTGAGGCACATATTATTTTTTTTGTGTAGTCATCTTAGGAGTGACATATTTATAATGTTTGAGCTTTGCACCTGCGGAAAATCATCCTTAGTGAAATAATTCACTAATTAAAGAATGTGGATTATTGAGGGTCCCTGACATAACTGTAATTAAAATCAGAAAATTATTGTTTTGAGATGCTGTGATGAAAGAGTTTTTAAGTGACTGCACTGAAGTGTATTAGTGAAGGTTGTCTATTCCTTTACACCTTTTAAAGAGATGGTAAAATTTACTCTGCCTGTGGAGCTGAAGTACTTTGGACATACTTATAGGTAATACACTAGCAGGATTGGGACTGTGAGTGGAGGGGAAAAGAGGTTGTTTGGACCTTATTATTTATACTCTCCGGTTAGATGCCTACTTTTCCTTTTCCTTTTCTGTCGTTTTAGTAATTGAAATATCCTTGTGCAGAGGGCGATTCAGAACAGAGAAGCTTTGGTTTCTGCACCAAGTGTCCCCGTGGAAATAGGAATCACAGGCAGTTAAGTCTTCTAGCGAGGCAAGTAAATAGGGAGTGGTTAACGTTAGGCAATGTGAAAATCATTCAACAGGTTTGGACTTCAGTGTATCCCAATAATTCTTTCATGTTTAAAGAATTTGTTACCGATTAAGCAGGGTTCCTTTATACGCCTTAGATTTCAAGATCATTTAGGAGCCCAAATACAATACATTGTCTGGAATATATTGTGCATCACGGTCTTTCCAGTTTATTTCACTATTGATTCATGTCAGTCAGCTGTGATGGGTTCATGTAAGTACTAGACAGCATGAAAGTCACCAGAACGTGGCTCCCTGAATTCCTGATTTCAGAAAAACTGTCCTGGTTTAGCTGACTCACAGTAAAGTAGAAACACACAGTTTAAACAGTATTTAAAAACCCCAAACCATTGTGAATTAAAAATAAACTTTGCCTTCAAGCAGTAAATGCTCATAGAAAGGTGTGAAGTATAGCAGAGTACCTGTGATCTGAATGTATCATCTTTTAATGTACTGTAGTGGAAAGCTAGTGCGTTTTTTCCTTATCTTATGCTAGCTCAGAAATGCCACCATTTAGCTATTACGTAGCTCTTTGTATGTGAAGCCTTCCACTTTCCCCACTACTCTTTTGCATTCAGTTGTTCATAAAATGTATTTTTGTATCTCAAAATGCCATATGTGAATGAAAATTTGCATCAGTATTTATAAAGGATGTTGTTACATATGTAATCTTCCACCTGAATTCCAGTATGCAAACAAAATTCAGTATACAAGACGGATCAGATTACGCTTTTCCATCAAAAGGTTTTTAGGAAATAGTAGAGCGTTTGCTGTGTAATGTATAGCTGAAGGCACAACAGCATTTTAAACCTGCAAAATATCAAATTTTTAGATTTGATAAATATTTTAGAAAGGATTTCTAGGGTATAATTTTTGCTAGCCTAGAGTAGCGTAAGAAAATTAACTATATGAGCAGAATACAGCTGGCCCATGGAATGCTCTGCATATTGAAAGATTGGGGTGGAATGGAGAAAGGGAAGAACATTTTAATGAATCTGCAATTCAGTGATACACATTGCTCCGACAGTCGGTATAAAAATTTCTTATGCTCTGACATAAAACTGTGCAGATATAAGCAGACATCGCAATAAGCTGTCCAGGGAGGTGGTTGAGTCACCATCCCTGGAGGTGTTCAGAAAATGTGTAGGTGTGGCACTTCGGGATGTGGTTTAGTACGGATGGTGGTGTTGGGTTGATGGTTGGACTTGGTAAGCTTAGAGGGATTTTCCAACCTGTGATTCTGTGATCAGTGTGTTTTCTGATGTTCATTTGCATCTAGATCCCGTTGACATTTTTCCAACCGTTTTGCAAACAGTAGCATTTGTGTAGATACTTACACATAAACTAAAGCTATGGTTCATAAAGTCATAAATATATCTTGCACCACACTGTACAAGAAACTTTCTCATAGTGATAGAAGGACAATAATCCACTTTAAGTTCAGGCTTCTGTAGAGTGGAGAGAATCTTCCCAAGGGAAGAATGATAACAGAAAGGGTGGAGTTTCTGGATCCTGAGATTGTACAGGTAATTTTGACAGTTAATTTGAACCAAATTATTTCAGTGCATTGCTGAGTCTGGGTACTGTCTTTACAGTCTAAGTGAAGGTAGGCTGAAAAGGTTGTTGGATGAAAAACAAAGGTTGTTGGATGAGAACAGAAAATTTGCAATGGGAAAAATAATGCCATGGTAAAATTCATTTTTTAACACAAAGCCATTGTGATCTGAGTACCATAGCTATGTTTCAGATTCAGATCTTTGTTTCTTTGGATGGCTTGCAGTCTGCCAAGTTGGAGAGCCTTGCAACAAATGAACATCTTCCAGTTGTATCCAGTAATGATTTACACTCTACGCACCACTAAAAACTGTTATTCTATCTTCCATGATAGCAAAGACGCTTCAAATAACTGAAATGTCTTTTAGCATGTACTTGCATGGTTATGAAAAAGGAAATATTGATTTTATGAGCAGACTGTATTGTAACAAATTGTCTTGACAGGATGGTATTGTTAGAGGAAGATTAAACATGTAAAGTATGATCTCGGCTTCACATTTACAAGGACATGTGAATGAGGAACAATCAGCCTTAGAACTACAGTGATTTAAATAAAGCCTAATATATGGGTTTGATAGTGTCTCATATTACTGAATCACACAAATTAAAGATAGAAAAGCTCTATTAATTCATTTCCTTTTCCTGACCATGTGCTTTCAGTGCTTCATCTATTCTACTATAGAAAATTTAAAGCAATAGAAACTGTTTGATTCCTAATAAATTCTATTAATAGGAAGGCTTTTTTCATCAGCCTTCTTCCCTGACATCCTCTTTAGTCTAGGCTGCTGCTGAAGGCATGCTATTTTTTCAGAAAATCATGCAAGATTTGCAGTGGGGAAAAAGAAGACAGACAACAGATGCAAGCGTAGACACATGCACAGCATAGAGAACAAATGTCTTTTTGTGGTGATTAGCGTAGTATGGAAGAGAGGGGATCCTTTTTTCCAGTCCTTGCTCAAATGCTATCCAGGTCCTGTCACAGACGTCTGAAGTAATTTTGGAGGAGGCTTGTGCTCTCAGTATCAATTCATGTTGTGAGAAGATGGTTTCCAATATCTCTGGGAGACATTCAGCGATTTTTGTGAGTCAGAGAACAAAATCGGTTTCCCTCTGTAGAAAGAGGTGGCTTAGGAGAAAAGACTGCGTGTCTTCTTAAGGCAGTTAAGCTGGTGGTATGAATGCCTCCTGCCCATCCAGCAAGTGTGCTTCAAGATGAAGCTTTAGGTAAATTTTGTGACACGAAAACAACATTTGTTTCAATACCCTGTAGACTTTTTTGACATAACCTCTGCGGAACAGCTCAGCCTGAAAATCTGTTTGAATCTGCAGAAAGCTTTTTTCCTTTTGGAAAGCATACATTTTGTTTGTTTGTTTGTTTAAAGAGACTCAGAGCAGTACCTTAGTTATACTGACACAAAGAAGTACTCTAATAACTAAATTGTAGGGATACTAGTATAAGAGAGGAATTATGAGCTCCAAAACTTTATAAATCATTTACTGTCTTGTGATGCATCCACGAGTGTCAAAACTATCCCTTTCTTAGCGCTTGAAATTTCCAATCATTTGCCATAATTTTGTTGGTTAAGTATTGTGCATTTCTGCCATCTATTGGTGAAAAATTTTGAATACACATCCAAATTCTACGACATTTCTTACAAAGTGAGTTTACTTTATGCAGCTTTAAAGCATTTTGTGTCATTTTACTTGCATTATAAGTTGGTTTATATATAATGGAAGCTAAATTCTGTAAGATTTCCTAGGAGAATTGTCTTTTATGTACGTGGGCATATGCACTGCTTTTAAGTGCAGTAGCGTTTTTGCATACACTTCAAATGCCTTCAAACAGGTATCAGAATGAGTTTATTGAAAATAGTTCTTATTCTGCTTGATGATTTCTCAATAATATGTCATTTAGTGAGCTGTATCGTGTTTATATTATGTTGAAGACAACAATTTTTTGCTTTCTTCTAGATACTTTAAGCAGTTTTCACAGAGCATGTAATTTTTGACAGGGTACCAGTTAGTGATACTTCACAACAGGCTTTGAGTTGGCACAATGTTAATAGCAAAAGGTAATCTTGAGAAAAATATGTATTTGTCATAACATCCACGACCAGTCATTATGAATAGTATTGCACACAAGTGTGAAAATATGCTTCTTCTCGTCTGTCCTCCACTGAGGAGAAGTCAGAGAAGTTCCTCAAAAGACACTGGCACGGAGGAGGAACATGAGGACAGTGCTAGGCTCAAGTGTCATTAGCTCCTGTCATCTAGCTGCCGTTCATAGAAACTCTGTGCTTGCTTCCCTACAACGCTGAATTCAAAGTAAACTGGATAATTTAAATCATCTTGTGTTCCCAGTCTATCGCTGTCTGTGAGCGGTGCTTCACATTGCATAGAAAATTGACCCGAAATTCATTCTGGTTTCTGTTCTACTCTGATTGGGAGGGGCCATAAGTAGGAGTATCATCTTGATTTTTTGCTGTGTGAGTGACTGGCAGACTTAGCCCAAAAGTAGTCATGCTCTCTGAATGTTGAGGAGCTACTGCAAGTTAATATCATAGCTGGTACCAGTTATGTTGCCTTAAATAAAAGTGCTTCCTAGTTTATTTGGATGGATGGATGGACTACTTTGACCTCTTGCATCTTTTCTACTCTTTTCTCCTTCTGAGATGAGAAAGTTGTTTGAGCAGGAATGCATCTTTAGTGGAAAAAAAAAAATCCAGACTTAAGTTTATAGTTACCTATAAACAAATGCGTATAGTTTGTTGCCATCCTGCTTTACATGTGATCCCAAGCCCTCTGTGTCCCTAGCTTGTTCTCTTTCTTATCACACGTTACATCCTCTAATACAATTGGTTAATTTAGTGTGGATCTTACTTCTCCTCCAGAATTTTAGTAGAAGTATAAAATAGATCAAGGTCAAGAACACATCCCTGACAAGATTCTCAGGGAGGACATGTCAGATTCATTTCAAGATTTAACAGTTCTTGACATTTCATGGAAAAGCTAAGGGGATAGTATGTTTTCCTAAAATGTAGACATAAATATAATTCTTTATCCTGACCACTTAACTACTTTGTAGTGGAATTCTTTGTTTTGTCCAAGATTGATTAATAGACCTATAGTTACTTCTTTTAAACATACGGAAATAACATTAAATTTCTTAAATATTCCTGGAACCTTGAAACTGTATGTGCCAGACTCTCTGAAAACCAAGATTAGGTAGTCCACAGAGTGAGCTTTTAAAACTATTGGACGCAAGTTACCCAGACATGCTGACTTAGAAATGTCTGGTTTATTAGCATTCTCCTTAGTCATGATAGGAAGGGAAGTGTGCCATCATTACACGATTGGCTTTTTCTCAGTTAAAATGAAATATATATGGGACACTCCTGCCTTTGCTCCATTGTTACTGAGATTCCACTATGCTGCTAGTAATAGAATGCTACAAGGAAAATGTCTTTTATCTGCAATGTAGTAAGTCCTGGGTTGGTTAACATAGCTGGTAAATACTTTCTTCTTTTTGAAATTTGATGTTTTTAAACACAAAATATAGATTACCATTATGGACTTCTGTTTTTTTTTGTGTGTTTTGTTTTGTTTTTTCCCCATGAACAGTAAATGTAATTAGTATTTTCATTTAAACAGCCTAAATTTGGGTTCCATAGTTACTTTTTTCTTATCTGCCAAGATGAAGTCCTACAGACAACCCTCTATTCAGTGAAACACTCTTAGTATTCTTTTGTGGTTATAATATTTAGAACTTCTAAAGGTATATTAATGTTCTTCAGCATATGTTTTTCAGATAGACATTTTCATGGTATAAACAAAACTTTTTCCTCATGTGTTGTACAAAAGAACACACGCAGCTAGACTTCACATCATCTGATACACCCAAATTGGCTGTTGTCATCATTGGTTAATGTTCTATTTCATGTTTTTTTCTGGACATCAATCCATAAACATTCATCATCATAGTCTGCCAAATTTAGTGATTCAGAAACACAATGTCATTTTGGTATAGATGGACTGCTGAATTGTAAGTAGTTTATAATAACTGATTTTAACATTTCCACTCATATTTCATATAGTCATACTCCCTCTAGGGTAATAATAGGATGGTAATATCAAGTAGATGGGAATTATGCTGAAAAATAAATCATTGCAATTCCTCTTAATAGCCAAATATTTTACATTTTTTGGTAAGATATTATGTAATTTTCTTCTCTCCATATCCCTTCTTGTCTAATCAAAATACGCTCACAACAACTGGATATTATGTGAAAAAAACACTCTAATGATTTCTTTTTACCCTGCTTTCTATTATCAGTTGAATTACTTTATGGCTGCTCTCATGGTTTCAGCGGTCTTTCAAACTCTGTGATTAAGTCCCTTGTGTTCAAATGAAGACTTCCCAAACTGTACAGTTTTGTCTGTACTAGAATGTGGAATAATGTTCTAAAAGAAGAAAACCCTTTCCTTCAAACTGCTTCGGAAACCCGTAATTCACTTGTGCTGTCTTCTGGTATTTGTTTTCCTTTGCATGAGGGGCGTTTAAAAATGCTCCTTGTAATGTGCAAAAAGATCATTGCGTTGTCACTAGTCAGGTGCTTCCCAAGTTTTCCTGAGCTACCGACAGCATGTGACTAACCTGTACGCTTTCCTGGAGGGTAATATGAGAGATAAGATTAAATTTTCTATTGAAGTAATTGTTTCTTATTTTTAAAAGTCAGCTGAAAGACTGTTGAAAAGAAAATTTCATGTCTCTGCTCGAAGATAGTACGTTAACTTGTACAGTACCTTGTAGGCATTCCGTCTATTAATTATACATTATCCAGTAGTTTTCTCCCGATATCTTTTCACTGATTTCTTGGTAACTGTTTGTTTTGGGTTTTTTTAATACATTGAATCTGAGTAAGGTTGTTGCAGAGTGTGGTCTTCTCAACTTTGAATTTTCCATGCTTGCACTATTTTATACTTTATGAATAATATAATTAATATCTGCATAAGCCCCAAGCCAGAAGGCTTTCTACCTAGAACATGAAAGTTTATATGCTGGTAATTTCAACTTAAGTTTTCTGATTTCTGGTGACCGTTTTTGAGCTTTAGCTCATTTTGTATTTCCAAGCATGTAACTTCTGTAACATGGCTTAAAGGATCACTTTTATCTTCTAAGCCCTGGACTAAATGTACTGAAATGTCAATTAAGACATTTATTTAGGTGCGCTGGCAGACCATCACCTGATAGGCCAAAAACCCACTGGGATTTAAGAAGATTAATTCTTCTGCTTCTGTGCTTCAGGTGTAAAAATAAGCAAAATTCTGACCTTCCTGCTGCTGTGGCATTTCAGAGCTAACAGTCGGATGGATAGTAGTTTGTAACAGTGCTGCCTTCCAGCTTGATCTGTTCCTTGATCCATATTCAATTTTTGTAACTGCAGTAATTTGCCAGACAAAGTCAGGTAACGTAGAGAAGGAAGATTTGGGATATAAAGATAAGGGTTCTTCTAGCTACAGTATTTAAGGCTTTTTCTGAGGTTTTGGGCTGCAGGATATTTATGCTATGTGGCAGAGTTCCATAAAATATTGACTTAAGTCAAGAAAACTGTGTCTTTCATAGTGTGACACTTTGACTGCTTGTTTCCCATCTATTTTTTGAAACGCCTAAGGTTCTCGAGTACTTCGGTATTTATAGTGTCCATGCTTACATTATGCAGGGCTTATTCTTGATTCCCTGCTGACCCCCAGACATTTAGCATTCATGAACCTTATTATCGCCTTCAGCAGTGTTCAGTATCATGGTATCTCACATTCTAAATAATAACATGAAAATAGAAACACGGCAGAGAAAATCCAGTCTGTAAATGGAAGGGCATTTCTCTGCATCACAAAAGTGTCTCTGAAGTTACTGACTCCTCCATAGCTGCTTGCGCTGCAGACCAGAAAGTCTTTGCCAGTAAAGCTGATGATGCTCAGAGGGCAGCATCTGTTTGCTCTTTATCAGTGCATGCTTTTGGATCTTTCTGCCGCTTTATCCAGTTTCTTCTGTTCAGGGAACTTTCTAATAGGCAGCAGTGTTCAATAAGCTGCTACTAAACTCTGGGGTGCACTTTTGTCATTCAGGCATTTAGTTTTTAATTTTTTTTTGAAAAAAGTCAGTACACTGTGTTTGCAAATTTTATACAGGCTTATGTTAGTTACGACACATTCTGCTCTAAATCTGTGTACCAATCTTGCTTCTTTGATTTGCTATGTATAAAGGGTTATGAAGCCAAAAAATTTGATTTTTCTTGGTATTTTAGATTCCAACTATCTGAGGTTATCTTGTCTTCAAAACTGCGCATGCATTTGCCCAAAGTAGGCTTTCTTATGAAATCTCCCTAGCTGCTACTTCGGGTCAAAAGCTGAAATATTGGAAAAGCAGCCTATTTGACTTTACCAGCTCTTTTGTCTGTTGCTAGTAAAAATATAGCAGGTGGCAAATAAAGATCAGAAATAGAATAATGCATATTTTAATTAAAAAATAGTATTTAAACTCAGAAAAAAAGTGTTTTTCTACAGAAGTAAAACATCTAGTATATAAACCACTTTTTTTTTCTAAAGCCATTTTTTTTTTCAGGTATGAGTGATTTATATAGAAATTATTTTACCTTCATTTTAAATCAGCCTCTATAAAGTAAGGCAGATGGAAGTGTGCTGTCCAGGGGCAGGTTGAGTATGCAGCATTTTGTTCAGCATTATCCTATAAGGAGTGCTGTTTTTATTAAAAATAATGATATCGTGACATCGCTGTGGAGGTTTAGCTGCAAAGAATCTTCCATTTAGTATCTTAAATGTCAAGTTCATTTTCAAGAGACTTTGCATTCAAGTCAGGCTATCTGGAGACGATAATTGCATAATCAAAAGGAAAATATTGTAGTCCCTCAGAAGCAAAGATGACTGAGAGCAAAATGGTTTCGTCTACTGCATTATGAGATTTCCAAGGTACTTGGAGCTCTCCAGTCATTATTTCTCCATTACCACCTAGTTACTCTGCTGCTCAGTATAAATTATCTATCAACTTTATTGTCTTCCTAATTGCGGGTTATTTTGCTCTTTAATCAACCCCTTATTTCATGGAACATTTTCTTTCAGAACTGTGTAAGTTGTTGAGTACAGGTGTGCTCATGCTGTGCCACAGAGATTGGTTACTTTCCAACCACCGTGCCTTTAGCAGTTAATGCCAATCTCATCCATCCACTCCACAGCCCCTTGGTCATTCAAAGTGTCGTATGCTTGAAGATGGAGAATAATTTCAGTTGATGCTAGACTTGGGGGCTGTGGATGCATACCTCTGTAGCACCTCTTTCTACCTAGGAGAAAGGTCTTTTATTGCTATGAGCCAGCTGTAAGGTTAGTGGCCAAGTACGGCGTTGACACTGTGTGCTGGTGTCAGGGTGAGTATTATTTTCACATTCTGTCAGTTTGCTCACTTTTACTTTGTTCTGATCTGGAATGCTTTTCTCTGAGGTAAGTCAAGTGTGTCAGGGAAGTTCAAGGATGTAATGCCTCTTCAGCCTTGTGACAGATGAGGAAACAATCACAGTGGGATAAGTAGAAAATCCTAATGTGATTGGAATGCCTTTCACAAACTCTGCATTTATTCTTTTTTCAATATTCCACCTTTGCATCCGTTTGCTATTCAACATCCAACTTCATAGAATCAGAGAATCATTTAGGTTGGAAAAAACCTTTAAGATCATTGAGTATAACCATTAACTTAACACTGCCAAGTCCACCACTAAGCCATGTCTCTAAGCACCACATCTACATGTCTTTTAAGTATCTCTAGGGATGGTGACTCAACCGCTTTCCTGGGCAGCCTGTTCCAATGCTTGATAACTCTTGTGGGGAAGAAATATTTCCTAATATCCAATCTAAACCTCCCCTGGTGCAACTTGAGGCCATTTCCTCTTTCTTAGAAATGTTCTGTTATGTAAAGACTGCTGTAGGTAATAGATACGATATTATTTAGAAGTTTGCTTTGTAAATATGTGATGAAGTGATTAAGTGATAATGATAATGTTATTATTATGTAGTAAAATTTGTATAGTGTATATACAATTCATATATAATTTTTATATAATTTAATTATTTAAATTTTGGACACTTATTAAAGTATAGTTAATGAAGTGTTTAGTAATGGCTAGATATGTGGCTAGGACGATGCTAGTTCTTAAGAAAAAGTTATTTTTATAGTGGTTAGTTGGCAGGCAATATGTATTGTGATGGCATGGCAGTCAATGAACATCTGAGTGTCTACATGTAAAATATTACAAGTGTAAATTCAAACGTGAAGGGATAATTTGTAAAGCAAATAGCTTTTATTTTCTATTAAATTCTATATTAACACTGAACTTGGATTCTTCTGCATTGTTTCACTTTCATTCCTATTGTGGGCAAGGTGTAAATATCAGCCCTGTAAAAGCAGATATGTCTAGAAAATAAGAACAAACCAAGAGAGGTTCATCTGGATTCTCTCATGCTCACTCTTGGAAATTCAGCTAAAAAAAATGATACACAATTGCATGCAAGGTGGATCGTATAAAAAAAAATACGTTGCATTCAGTGGAAAATAGCAAATGATTCATCAATTTGGAGGAATGGCATCTTCTAGGAAAACATCAGACACCTACTTTTCTAGGTGAAATTTCTAGAAATTTTCTGTATCTATTCCTAGTAATTTGACAACATTTGCCTATTAATGCAAGCATTTGTGTGCACTTGAAACTCCCTGAGAATTTCCTTCTCAGTAGGCAGATCACACACAGATTTTCTGTCTGATATGAATTTGGAGAGTTTTGGATGCTACTCCCTTTACTGGATTTATTCTTGATTCAGCCTTAGTGCTGAATGGGCACTTGCAGTTCTCAGACTTTGTATTTAAACGTGATACAATACTGAATAGGTGAAGACTGCTTTTTAGTACTGGCATGGTGTGGAATAAGGGATACTGAGAACTGGTATGTGGACCTACATGACAGCTATAATTCCAAGAAGCAGTTAAAATACTATAATCTTTGATTTCTATGAAATGTTCTGCCTAAATTCTTAATCCAACAGCTGGTGTAAGATGCCATTTGTGGTTATTACAATAGAATTTTAAGCCATAGGCGAGGGATCATTCCCTACACTGATAAAAGGCCATCACTTCTCTTGGACTGGTATAAATATTTTACAAGTTTTGGCACCCATCTGGTCAGAAAACAGATTTTTAAATTTTCATTGCCCTTGGATTGTAATCACATATAGAGTTTTCTGATGTATCTGCTCATATCTATTCTTTAAATAATTGCTTTGTATGATTCAGAGGCTAAAGAAGATTAAAGGGCTAGGATGCATAATATGATACCAGTTGATTAGAACTGAAATATTTGACTCCTTTTAAAGTCTTATTTCATGGTGTGCTGATTGTTTCTTTGGCAGTTATGACCCGTGCCTTGTGACTCACAGGAGCAAAGACAGGCAGAATTGCAAATCGTTCTTTAAACAAACGTCCTGCAGCATGAGTTAGGCTTTAGGTCTGGCCTTTGTCCTTCGTCTGCCTTTGTTCTTAGCGTTTGTCCTACCCCAGGGTTACAGCCTCTCAGAATAGCGTATTCCCGATTTTAGTGCAATTTGTTCCTGCTGAATGCCAGGGAAAATTATGCAAGATGCTAACTTATCATTCTTCAGGATGTGAAATTACTTTATGAGGAGTTGTAATGGGCAATTTAAAAAACAAACCCCAAGTTTCCAACCTTCAGTGCCACCTCTCTCTGCGAGGTTAGCTTGCTGAGGTGGAACCTTGTATTTCAAGGGTCAGCTTGATTTCAGTAGCATCATCAGTAAAGTGTCCAATTAATTTATTCTCCAAGAATCAAACAATTAAAAAAGGCATATTTTGCATCCATTCTGAAAATGGACTTCAGTATCTCGAAAGCATTACATAACTGTAAGATGATAAAAAAAGAAGAGAGGGATGAATAAATTCCTTTTCTGTCTAGCTGTTTTTTCGGTGTGGTAAGTATGAATATTGTTTATCCTTCCCTTCATGCTTTCAACCTTTTGTTAAAAATGGCATAACTATCAGTTTGGTGGGATAATGCTTCATTTGTAAAATACAATGCTTACAAGGTAATAGACTCTGATTTTATGTAAAGATCTGCTGTTCATTAGCTACTCAATAGGTCTTGTCTTATGGACTATGACATAGGCATGGCCTGGAGTGGTATAAAGCAGCAAAGTTAGTGTTTACAGAATTAGTGACTCTGGTTTTGTTATTGCTAGTGTCAAGCTTTCTGAAAATGGTTTAAAGTCTTAAGACTTTGAGGCTGGGAGATAAAAAAGTAAATAATGCAACTACATGCATTTCTTCAGGAACTCAAGTTTGGATCGTAAATTTGCCTTCTAAATCATTTAGTGAGATTAATGAGTGGTGAGTGCTTGGCAGAACAGACATTGGATTGTTCTGGTTTTGGCATAACCCACAGACAATGCTACAAAGCTGTATCAAAAAGTAGTTGTTGGCCAACCTGTATATTTTTATGTTCAGAGAAAACCAGGTTGTTTTTTTTTCTGTGAATAATTTTGTACTCTTTTTGAATTAGGACCAATGAAAATTTTAAGGGCTATTTCTTGTAGAACAATGGCTTTTACACTGTAGTTTCAGAAACAGCAACAGGAAAGGTAACATGTGGCATGTCCTGTATTGCCATACTGTAAAATAAAATAAGTTTCAAAGAGAGAATGGTCACTGGATAGAACACAGTTATTTTTCACTGCAGTAGGTTTCTCCTTGATATGTTTCCTGGTGTTTCATGTTTTTTGTAGATTGTGCTTTTGGGCACAACTGTAAGCAGGTAGTATCCCACAAAAGCACAACAAGTCAGTCATCCCTGCCTAACTTGTGCTTTAAAGGACAATGATTTGATACCTTCTTCTACCCAATAAGTTGGTTGTCTGTGCCAAAGAGCTGCTCTTCCCTTGCCGTCCTTCAAGATGGCGCAGCAGCACCTAGTTCCTGCACAGCCAAAGGTAAAGCAGAGCTCAGCTGCTGAGAAGTCTTGCTTTCTTCTCCTGCATATTGGAGATTAATAGTTTCACATTTGGGTGGACTTTGAAAGCGAGTTGTCATTTAGTGGTAGCAATGCTTCCATAAGTATATCTATCCATTTTAATGCAAATTCAAGGAGGGTCATGGAGTGATATCCTCCAAAGATATGCTTCTGTTGAAAATACAGAAAACTTCAGTCGTAACATACTTTAAGTAGCTTGGGCTCATTGAAGGTACAGTAGGTTTTGACGGGTCATCCTAGACATCTTTAGAACAGAATTCATGTTGATTAGTTTGAAGTAAATACTTCAGAGCAGATTGCACACATGTCCGGCGTTTCTGAGAACGCAGAGTTTTAGGAGTTTTAAGGACTGTGAACTGTGTCCTCTGCAGGGGTAGGAAAAAATATGGAAACACTGGAAACAGTGCCATTTTCCTAAAGGCATCATCTTCATCTGCTTAATTGGACTTCAGACTTTCACCGAGATGCTCACCAGAGCTAGGTGGTGGGATATCTAAAAGGTAGTTTTCTTGACAGCTGAAGAAAAAAGTAGTTTAGCCTACAGAGAACAATTTTCTGTAATCTAATTTTACATCTATTATGAAAAATTTGGCCAAGTAATAGCTAGATAATATAGATGATAGAGAACTGTACTCTCACTGAAAACAAGCAGCTGTCTCGCATAATCAGGTTGTAGAACAAAATGCTAAAAACAATTCTGTTGGAAAGCAGAAACTTCTGCACAGGAAAGTAATACAAACATCTTTGGCTCTGTGACATGGAGTAGTGCTTCTCAGCCCAATATGTTATCATCCTGCTGCTGCTGACATTTAGGTTCATATTTTTATCTTGTGGAACGGGTTTATTTTAGATTGGTTTCCAGTTTTTGTTATTTAAATCACGTTATCAGATTTTTGATGTATGCAACAAATTTAGCAGTGCACTGACAGAAAAAGGGAGAAAGTTGATAAAAATCTGGCTATGCCAGGGAGCTGAGAGGGTTAAAGGAATAGTGTCAAATTGCTAAAACCAAAATGTAGGTTATGTAAACTAAACAGCTTGATTCTTGCTATTTATTACTTGGATACTGTTTTCCTTTAGAGATGTTCCAGGCTCGCAAGGTAAATGGATTCTACACTCAAATATTTACTATACTAAGCACAAAGTACACTAATGCTAGATTTAAAATTGGATAATAACAAGATTGTAATACTGTTCAAAATGAAATAGAAAAAGAATGAAAAATAGAATGCCTTATATGGTAAAAAGTAAGTAGGACATGATTTCAGTTTGAGCTGTACAAGAGATGATCGGTAACACAGATAAGTGCTACGTTGTTCAGATCCTTCCCATCTGAGAGGAATGATTCAGGGGCTCACAGATATATTACATACATATCTGCGTGCCTATGTATAGAATCAATAACTATTCCTCCTAGACTTGAAGGAACTTTACTACCGTGACCAGTGGGAACATGGCCAGCTTGTTTGTAAGAACATAGTGTAAAGGTTATAGTGTAAAGAAGTCACAGAAGTGGTTTGCCTCCGATTCTCTCACTGCACAGTACTTGAGATTTGTGAGTACTGTTTTCCCCATTTCTATATTCGGCATTGTCACACTCTAATAACATTTCCAGAATGCTTTGAGATCCTGTACATTTCCTATAAGCACATGGTGCTGTCTATTTTTGTGTCTGCTTTGCATTGTGCTCCAGATGGCATGAATGTATTTTTGGCATATACATCCTTGTGGCTCCTCTGGGGACAAAATATAGGAATGATAAGCATATTCCTCAAAATAAAGATAGCTTTTCAAGATGAAGTTTGTATGTTATGCTCAAAGCAGGAATGTTCACTAAGAAAGCATATCATATATCATGGAAGGTAAGGTCTCACGCTTACATTTTATTTTAAAGAGTGTTTTTCTAATGGAATGAGATGGTAGCTGACTGAAGAAAAATCCAATTTAGTGGATATTCACAGAGTAAGTCTGCTTGAGAGAACTAATGCGCTCTATTCTTTGTGCTCTTGCTTGATGGCTAAATTGTGTTTTTGTTTGTTTTTTTGTTCTCCTTCGGTAATATAGCTGTCATTAACTGGGATTAGATGAAGGGTTGTTGTTTTGGTTTTTTTTTTATTTCATCTGGGATAAATCCTTTGAGAGTTGGCTGATTATGTGACCTCTGCCTTCTGCATGCTACCTTTAACTGGAAGACAGATGTGTAAAGTTGCCAAAGAAAATAATACACAATAAACAGTTCCCTTTCTGTATGTGAACTACAGCTATATTCTTGACAAGAGTACCTGTTCATTCCAAGTGAACAGCATCAGGTTTGCGGGTTTTGGGTCGATGGGTGTGGTTCGTTGGTGTATCTGAAAGAAGCTTATGTGGTAATATCCGGATAGAAGATGGCTTTTAAGCTCTAATACATCATGGATCAGAGGAGCATCTGCACTGCCTGCCTGCTTCTGTGATTTGTTTTGTCCATCCGGTTTGTGATACTCTTAGTCTGTTTTGTGAGGCAGAGTTTTGTATTTGAATTAATTCTGTTTGTTTTGTGCTAACAGAAATGGACTAGATTATACTGAATTATCTTTTGGTAACAACATGTAATGGTGAACTCTGCATTACTCTGTGACTGGTTAAATAAATCTGCTTCCAAAGACAAGTTCTGTTAAAGAAAGAACTCTGAGCTGTCTCTCTGTGTTGATACCGAATTAGCAAAAAGAAGGGTAAATAGATGACTGTCCTCGCCATTAGTGGATGCTGTGACTGAAGACTGGACTGCAGTGCTGACGAGCAGTGCTCCTGAAGCTGAAGATACTTAGTCATGATTCCCGGAAAGATTTTGGTCTACCACAACCCTTCTGGGGGCACGCGTACAGAAACTTATAAAAGTACTAGAAGGCGTAAAAAATCTCTTGGAGAATTGTTCCAAAATGGCTATCGTGTCAAAGCTGGACATAATATCCCTGAAAAGGAAGAACAGCATACTTTTCGAAACTCCTTGGTGTCTTGTTATAGGGTCGGCTCATACTGGGGTAAGGTCCAACTCTAAACTTTTTTTCACAACTATGGTTTGTGATTCTGTCCCTGGCGCTATTGTGATTCTTTTCTAAACAGATATTGTATGTGATTTTTCAACTTCTAAGTAATGCTACAGGATTTCAGATGCTTTATAGGAAAAATTCCTTCCCAAACTTACATGCTGTAATGTGCCCATGCCTCCAATACCCCATCAAAGGGGTTCAGTATTCACCTAGAAGCAAGTAATCCAGTCTTTATTGAAGGGTGGAATATAATAATCTGCATTAGTGGAGTTATTAAGAAATTATTTTTAAAACTGCTGTCATTGTTTTCACGGGTGTTACAGTAAGTTAAAGAAATGTGAGACAGAGAGATTTATTAACAAGTCTTTGATACAGCATTGTTTGAAAGCAATTAGTATACAACCTGCATAGATTCTGAACTTGATGCAGTTTTGCTGTCCTGGTTCACAGGGTATTGATTTTTTTCATGCTGTGGGCTGTTTTCCCTGCTTGTACACTTGTGTAACAGACAGAGAAGTGTATCAAAATATTTGGGCTGTGTTGCTTCCAAGGAATGGCAGATTCTTTTCCTTCCGTGCTGTTTCTTCTTGTCTTTGGGCTTTCATTTTCAAACCTATCTGCAGGAAGTGGGATCTCAGGTTGCTCTGTTGCATTGTGTGAAGACATTTGGAATAGGATTATTTTGCATCCTAAAAATTATCCCTCCATTATATGCATCTCAGAAAAGGTTCTGATTTCTTAAACATGAATTCTGTCTTTTTCACTCTTCAGTAAACCATATGGTCTTAATCAAATATAGGGTAGAAGTAGCCATTCATAGGTTTGACGAAAATATCGTTCTGATGAATGGGTGAATGGTTTGTCAGGAATAGGAATGGTATACAGGATCTCTCTGAATTGAATCCTGATACCAATATTTCGGATATGCTATTGACAGAAAAAGCAATATATGGCAATAAGAAAGGGATTGTGTATCTCATTGATGAGAAATGTAATGTTTGACGGTATTCTGGTGGATTGGCCAGAATGTTGAATGAAGAAATATCTCAATTCCTGTTTCTTTTCTTTGGAATCTCATTAAAGACAAACAAGTTTAGTTGTAGTGGTTTCCTCCTCTTCCCCTTTAGAGATTTAAAATCATAAGTTTCCTTTTTTGAGGATTTGTAACCTATGGGTAATCCTGATTGCTGCTGTACATTAATCCAGTGGAAAGTATCAGTTCAGCTGAGAGACTGCAAAACTGTCTGACAGACAGGAAAATACTGTATTTCGCACCTTTAAGACTGTAAAGTCAAAGTTTGAAATAAAGTAGTTTGTTTTGCTGTAAACATTATCGAGAAAATAATTTTCTACGTTAATTGCGTTTCTAGTGGCACATAGTTTATGGGTCATGTTTATATCAATATTCTGGTCTAAAGCATCCATTTTACTGGGTCCTTAGTAAACATTCAGAAAGCTGAAGAGTTATTTGCACCTCACCTCACAGAACCAAACAAGTGAAGTGAATAAAAATAGTCCTGTTATATTTTTAGATCTAGCCCAGTATTTCAACCTAGCACATGGTTTCCTGTTGCACAGATTATTGAGTTTTGTAATATTTAAGACCGATTTCAGTTTGTTGAAGGGTATTTGGCCTCTCTTAGTGACCCTTCGAAACTGGCCTGAAAGATGTGAATATGTCAGTTTTTCATATCTAAATTCAGTGTGTAGAATTTCAGGAGGCAGGCATTTGATTCCTGAGAGTCAGGTGTGGTTGTTGGGAGGTTTTTTGCTGTTTTTCTTTTTTACAGATTCCAGGTTGGACACTTAGAATCTGAAATAAAATTACACCACGCATGTTATTCAGGAAATTACCTAGTAAAAATAATAGAACATGTTATACACGTATTTTGCATTTTCAGTGTACTTTGAAAATGGTCCTTTGGCTGTACAGGCAACACAGGCAGCTAAACAAACATTTTCACAGCAAGAAAATAATCCTGTGGTATACTTGGAGGTTCATTTGAATCATGATACTTACAACTGAAATTACTGTATTAGAAACAGAAACTATTGACTAAAATTCTTTGTCTCATGTTATTGAAAGAATCTGGTTTGATAATCATGAAAGTTTTTCCTGATCTAGAAATCTGTGAATCTCTTAGCTTTATCCTCGGTGTTGCAGCTCAAAGTTCCAGCTTGGAAGCATAGTTTACTCATCCATTTAGCAGCAGACGAGTGACAGCCTGAAGAGGCCCTTCATTTTATCTGTATATGTTTCTGTGATTGGAGAGATTTTCTAGGTAAATTAAATATTTTGATTTTTTTTAATAAATCATAATATAGAAGATTATATCCTATTCTAGTCAGATCCCATAAGAAAATTCCTATATAAAACCTCACAGCATGAAAAAGTTGAGTGACGTGATGGAGACCAACGAGCAAGTACTTCCTGAGCATTCTATTCAGCAGTTTGCTCAATTAACTTTAGCATGCTGGTTCCTACTAAACATGCAAAATTAGAATAGATTGTACTGTAATACATAAGAAACTTACCCTATCTCCACTAGTGATTATGTCATTTAAATGTAAAACAGTTTTCAATTTATTTCATATTAAAAGAAGTTATTCCTCCCTGCATGTATAAAATACATTCCCAAATATTGCTAAGGAAAGAGCAATGTACAGATTTGTCTAAGTAGCTGAGACAGCTTTGGGAAAATGGGATTTTTTTGTTGATGCTCCTATTAGAGAATTTTGCTTACTATTGTTGATGCGTAAACAAATATCAAAAACTTCTGTTCTTGGTGAGTTGGTGAGTCTGAAAGAGAGAACATCTTACCTGTGAGTCAAATTTGATTTGAAAACAGTGAGAGAAGATAGCATGGGACATTGTGTTACTGATTACATGTGATTAGTTTTCAGAGGTGGGCTGTTTTTTACAGACCCTTTGTCAATAATTACTCCTGAGTTAGACCTGTCAAAATCTTTTCTCTTTAGCTTGTTTTAATTTTGATCTTGTGTGGATTCATAGTAAGCGTACCTACTGAATAATTTAGGCCATTTTTAGTTTAATAGTCTCACTGCAACAAGGTTATTGCTGTGAGGATTACTGTGTCACCAGTTTACGGATGCACATATGATTGCAAGCACACTTTCGCACGTCATTGATACCAGCACCAGAATGAAGTGCTGTGTGGACTTTTCCTCTGGGAATTATGCATTTGATTCATCACCCCCTTGCTCAGTTCACGGTGGTATAAATAATCATACATTTAGGCGCAAACTCATTGCATCCAAGTTTTATGCTTACAGTTTATTCTCAGCAGCAGCATTTGTAGTCTAGTTGAAGAATAAGGCTAAAACCTCCGAATTAGCTGCGGTCTTTCAAAATGCGTGTAATTTACTAGAAGGTCAAGCAGTCAATGCTAAGAGACGTTTCAGAGTGCCAAGCAGATTCATTCAAAACCAGCACCTCTTACTGCTTTCACACTCAATCTTTAGAAATAACTGTTCAAAAAGGGGAATTCTCCTTTTGCCCTTGTTTTATTTCAGCTAGTGTTAGTGGTGGTTGCCCCACAGACCACGCAAAGTCTTCCCACGGAGTAACCTAAGAGAAGGTGTGTCCCTACTATGCAGAGGTGTTTTGGCTGACTGACTCTGTGTTAATAGTGTTACAGGGAGTAAACACTGCAGACATAGTGGGCTTCACTTGCGAACACTGAACTAAGGGATGCTTGCACGGTCAGCCCCTGAGAACAGGATACTGTGGGTACCTGGAGGCAAGGATACTCAAACCTACCAGCTGCAGCCCTACCATTGTCCAGTCCTTTTTTCTTTGGTGTTTTGTTCGGATCCCTTTTCAGAGTTCTTTTTTTATACTCTTCTGGAATATCTATCTTTTATGAATATTCCTGATTTTCCTACTTCAAACAAACTTCTTCCCTGCTCAGCTGTAAGCCTTTCAACCCCGTTGGCTAGCTGTGTCTGCCTTTCTCACCATGGCTTATATGAAGAATGCTAGTCCCAGTCTCTGCTTGTTTCCTCCTGAGCCAAGTTCTCCTTGACTCTGACATTAGCCGTTTTCAACTGGGTTTTGAAGCCCTCAGTTGGCTAGATCTTTAGCTGAAGGGGATTATAAAGCTCGGAAGTGAAGCAGTAGATTCGTTACTAAATCCAGTACCCGAACACCCTATCCCACCGAGGCAGGTTGTACTGCTTGTCCAGGAGCAGTCACTGTCTAGGCAAACAAAATGGTTTTCCTGCTATATTAATTCTGCTGATAAATTTATATGAGGTGATGTCTCTACACAGCTGGAAAGAATATTATATTCCAAATAAGTTTTCATGAAAAAAGAAACATAACACCCTGTAGAAGTCCTTTGAAGCAAAACTGAGAATATGATTTTAATGAGCATTGAAAATAGTTGAAATACATAATTTTTTTAGGCTGCAAAGTTGTGTTGTCATGAAGGGTTTTCCTAATCTCTATTTCCTATACATACTGATTTACCAGAGGACTTTTTTGAATAGTAGAGAATATACGTTATTATAAAGACAAAAATTCAATATTTCTGACATGACTGGTGTTTCTACAAAACTAATAAAATAAAAACATGTTATCTATAAAATATGAAGAGGTAACTTCGTACAGGATCATGGTAGTTTGTCTATGAAGTTTTTAGTATCTTACCTAGAGAATCTGCCTTTTCTTAGTGCCGTTTAATAGGGCTTATGCCTTGTTATGTCGTGACACTATGAACATAGGAAGAGATTTTTAGTAAATACCACTTTTATGTGAGGATGATGGAACTCACAGATTATTTGCAAGACAGGAAGTACAAAAACTTGTGTAAAAGGACATATCTACAGGAACCTAATAACAGAACTTTTTGGGTCTTGAAGAGAGTGGAATACTGGGAAGAGTTCATTTGCCATAATGATAAGGAAAGCAGTTAATTTCATTTTTGTTCTTCATATTCGAGCCGTACAAATCAGGTAATACACTGAGGTTTCTGAAGATCAAAATTTAATGCTTTCCTGTGTAATAATTCCTTTAGCTATAAAACACAGCCCCATGAGTAATGTCTGAGACAAGATACAGAGGCTACAAGGTGATTGTAACGTTCTACTATTACAAACCAGTTCCATTTGTAGTTCAAGTAAACTGTCCAAGCAAACTCTCCACTTTTTTAATTCTATTCTCTGAAGGGATTTCTTTAAAATAGTGTAGGCTGTAGCAAACGCAGAACTTAATCTATAATGATTTTTTTTTCCTTTCACAAAAATTATATTAAAGCTGTACTTTTTTGTTCTATCATTTCATGTCTGGGCAACTAAAATATGTCTTAAATGTCGTAAGAGTTTGGAGACAGAGGTTTTATTGCTAAGTTTGCTGTTTCTCAGGCTTCTTTTTGAAATATTGCAATGGGTGACTTGGCCATCTTCTTAACTTCAGATGCAATGCAAAACATTTGAAAAGAAGGATTTTTCTCCTACCAGCCATCTTTCAAAACGTTCCTGGGGAGTGAAGGAGGGAGGTAGCTGGATGAAATAGAGCTGAGGAAGTTTAGGGTTGCTGATAAAAGTCATCTCCATCCCTGTCCAGCCACATCTCTTTGGATAGAAGTAGCAACTGTGGGAACTACTGTGAGGGAGCAGAGGGACATGTCTTTCATGGTTTCTGTGCTAGGAACCAAAATGATTATCCTCTAATTGCAAATGGATCTGAAGTTTATGATTATTGAGCATTGTTTTATTCCTTGTCGTCTAGATCCCGAAATCCAGTTTTCAAGTTGTGATTCATCTTTAGATTTTCCTATAGTCAGTGATTAAAAAGAAATTTTATATCCATGTAATACACAAAGAGGAGTGATTTTTTACTTTGTTAAGGCTACTTATGAACCTGAACAAGGCTGTTTATTAGCCTTAACAAGAGTAAACATTTTATTTAACAACTTTCCAAGAATACTGCAGAAATAAAGCCTTGACTTAAACACACCTCACTACAAGCGTCTTTGCTGTTAAGCGGTACCTCTCGACTCCACTGAGATGACGAAGGTTGTGACCAGGTTGACATGTTTGCCAGGACCAGTCTTAAGTTTCTAGAAATAAAAAGTGGTTTATAGCGCTGGAACTGGGTAAGAGAAATGTCAGCAAAGCGAAAGTATGAGAAGAAGCTGCCCTGGATCTAGCTGTAACAGTCACAATACCATGTTACACAACTTTTACGTAACTCTTGGCTGTACTGTCTAATAAAAATTGTCCTCAAATCCTTATTTTAATTTTATAAGCTGTAGATGTGTATAATCCACAATGTACTTCTATTCATATGCGGAAGATCTGCAGCCAAATTATTTACTATCAGCATAAATCTCTTTTAATAATTTAAGCCCTTAATCTTCTATAATATTTTCTCTTGCGCATACTCTCTGTGTATGTCTCGCTGGCTTTGCAGTTGTCTGGGAATTGCTATTCATGCAACCTGATTTCAACACAGAAATGCTGCTTCTTTGTAAATATAGTTACTTCTTTGATAGTCAAAGTGTAATCTATTCCTGTAGTTATAGCCTGGTGGAAAGCATTATGGTAGATTTGTCATTTTTAAGAGAGAAAGTGTCATTCCTCTGTTCTCCTGCTTGAGTTTTTGGAAATTAGGGTGGAGATAAGGAGCATTATTACAATAAAAGATTTTACGTCATTAAGATTTACCAATTTGATCAGGCATATACACAGCCTACTTTATTCAGGTTATCAGATCTCTTGCTCATAATCTCTTATTTCTCACTAAGCAACGTGGGAGCTTGGAGGACTGAGGCATTTCAGATGTGAATGAGTCTTTGGCAGCCTGGAAGAGAAGGACATGTGCACTAGACCTACGAACAGAACCTAGTGAGGTTTTTTCCCCTTAGCTTTCAGCCTGTATGTCTCCTCCCATGGCTGCCTACATAAACTAAGGCTTTCTGGTAGCATACTTCATCTATTAAGGAAAGAAGTTTAAAACAATTTGAAAAAGACCTGGTAAGGATCTTGGAAACATTAAATATGGAAGAACGTTTCAAAGGTATTTGACATTTTGTATGCTACCCATGTTGATTTCATTGATCACTGTCATTGTAAATGAAATGTTATAATTTGAATTATTCTTTACTAGAGTTTTTTGTCTTTACTGCAGGTTTAAGATTTTTAAGAGCCCTTAGACTGATACAGTTTTCAGAAATTTTGCAGTTTCTGAATATCCTTAAAACAAGGTAAGACCTTTTCTTACATACTGAGCTAGTTGCGTTGGTGACAGAAAATAAATGGCTTAGGTTTTTGGTCCTAGTAATAGGGGATTTTCTTTTCTGGAAAAAAACTCTTGATATCTGTTCTTTCAACCCTTTTCTGCTGATGAATGATTTACCGGTGTCAGCATCTTTTGACATGTGATCAGTAGAAGATTGTACTTGATGTGTTGTTACATTTGAAATATCTGAGCAAGACTGAGTGCTGATAAACTAAAAGCAGAATGAGTTAGAGCTCCGCACTGATTAAATATTGCTTCTTTCCACATAATCACTCCACATTCCGCTGCCTTGGAGAAACAGAAGTCACAATTCAACAGAATACAGCTAAAAAGTATTTTGAGAAATTATTTCAGTATTTCAGTTTTTTGAACTAAGCATCCTTCACATAAAAAACATATTAAAAATTAATTTTACACTCAGCTATCTTTATAGTGTGTTTATTGTCATTTCTTTGAAAAAATATTTAAAATTTTCCAAGTAACCTTCTGGCTTTCACTGATTCTTCGGGCTATTAATACATGAAAGTTGTGCAGAAGAAGCACAGATTTGAACAAAATATCAATCTGAAGGAAAGGGGTGAAAAAAAAAGGAGCCTTCCCATGCCTGGAATTGAAGACACAATGCCTTTTGTTGTTCACTAAAATGCCCCAGCTGAAGTATTGAACTCAGCTTCCAGTAAACTCTGTTCCATTCTGAAATCCTGTGGGCTCTCCACCAGTTGATGAACGTGTGAAGGCTTTATATGCAAGTAACTTCATTTACTTGTTATGTTAATAAGTCTTGTTGGGGACGTAGATCCTTGAGGTTTGTACACACTCATGGTGAACAGCGGTTTCTTCAGTCCTTGACCTTGAAACTTTTCTCTTTGCCGTAAATTTCTCACAGTCTGTCTTTAGCCCTGTGACACTGAAAAATCCAATTCTTACCAAAGAAAGAAATCAAAGCATGTGCAGTGAAGATGTAGTCCAGTAGCTTAGAATGCTACCAGCGTGTTGAAGGAGAGGAATTTGTCCAGGAGCTCAGAACATCCAATGAGTTTGCACTTAACACAGAGAACATCACCAAAAGCAATGGCAGTCAGTGGAAAAGCTCCATAAACTCAGAGGGTTTTGGAAAAAGGCTAAAAGCCCCTTCAGGAGTGGTGGATTTGTAAAATTCCAGATCCATAAATGAAGGGATACTGCATTAATCACATTCACTGTATGTAGAGCTGGCTTATTCAAGATTGACCTGTTCATTTAAATAGCCTTTGTCTGGTGCAAAACGTGCTCTGAGGTTAGGTATTATCCTCTCTATGATAATTTATATGAATGTCCAAATATCTGTAAAACCCAAATGTTGATATTTACAAAGCCTGTAAAGCAGAGCTTCTGTATTATGGCTGTTTTTGACTAGGGGCGTTTCAGCGTACTTGGCATTAACAACAAGTAACAACTGACAAGATGAGAAACTGGTAGGGTATAAAGGGCGCTGCTGTGTGTTTAGTATTTGGTGCAATCAGAGAAGAAATTCTGTCCTTCTTTTCCTCTTCCCTAGAGTAAAGAAAAAGGTTTACTCTGACCTGTAAATTAAAATTATTCCTGGAATTAGAGGCTGAGGTATGAGGATTAAAGGAGCATATGTTATTTACGAATGTATGTTGTTTCCAAACACTGGAATCCAAAGGAAGAAGCTAAACAGTGCAATAACAGAGGCAGTCAGAAAACTAGCAAAGTAGTGTGGGAGTGTTAGATAATTATTAGAATATATGAAAAATTATTAATTATATTTTACAAGAATCAGTAAGGCAAAGTAAAATTTCACTGTTGCATATTGAAAGACTGTACTCTGCCAAGGATCTATTTGTTTCCCCAATTTGAAATTAAATGTATTTTGCTCAATATTTTTTGCTCCTGTGTTTTAGGAAATAGAATGGTGTGGTGTTCAACTGAATTGTCTCCTTCGCTGTTTTCTAATATTTTTCAACAAAACGACAGAGGCTTAGGTAGGGCTCACAGGGAGGGATTTTGCACAGATGTTGGAAAGAGCTTAAAGAGCAGGAAAATGTTTGTGACTAATCCTTCATCTATATTTAGACTCCGGCGGAAACACAGGACTGTTTCATAGAGGAGAGATAAGGTACAATGTTGAATAGATCTGCAAAAATAAAATGTACCAAACAAGTCATGTAAATAGTTCTTTATAATGACTGCTGTCGTTTACCTTTATTGGAATTGTACGTGGAGACCAGCTGACCCATTGTTGTAGCAGGAGGCCCTCCTGTGCTGAGTTCAGGTGAAGGATGATATGTAGCCCTTCATCCTGATATTTAAGATGATATTTGGAGCTTTACATCTGCAGGATTTCTATCATTTTGTTTAGGGTCCTGTGCTATAACTCAATGCTATCACCAACAAAATGCAAACCTGAACCTACCAGCCATACGTAAGAAAGAGAGAAGTAGGGAATATGTGTTGATGTTGGTGAAAGCAAATTAATTGCAGAACTGCTGGTATTTAATCTTATTTTTGAGTACACTATTCATTACAGCATCTGTCATATTACCCAGTTGTGTTTCTGTCCTAGTACTCACAGTTGCCCATTTCACTAACTATAACTTATATTTTTATTGTCCTTAAAGTAGTTATAAACAGAAGTATTACTACTACTAGCACCGATAGTGATTTTTTCCTGATTTGTACTCTTTTGGAGTGTATTGCTTTAGGAATAATAGTGATTTTTCTGAGGCATTATTATTTATGACAAATGTTTTCAAAAATAAAGGAGAACTATTTCCAACACAGTTCCACAAATGAGTAAGATTATTTAGACATAGTAACACATGGACTTCAGTTCCTTGTGTACTTGTTGAATATCCTCCTTAGCTTTTGAAAGCGTAGTGATTTTTTAAGAAGAGAGGTAGCGAGCTTTACTTATATTTCTTCCACAAACTTTGAAGTATGGTGGTATTTTCCTGCTGAACGGAGTGAGGTCCTTGCTTCAAAATCAATTCTGGCTACGATAGGGAGCAATACTGCTCAATGGGACTAAAAAGAGTTTTCAGTTTCAATTAAAAAAAATAAAATTTCTTTTTCTGGAAAAATGTGAAGTATGAAATACTCTAGCTCAGTATGAATTTCCACAAAGAACTCCATAGGAGTTCGTGCAAGCAGAATAATATGAAAATTTCTTAGAACTTTACACAGGAATTGTAAAATACCCAAGTTATTTAATGTGGGAGTCATAATTTTTTCACAAAAGCAGCATGGCATTTACATATTGGCTGCAATAGTTCCATTAATTGTTTGCTGTAACTTTGGGAAGTAGTCTTGCCTTGTGGTCATGTGTGCAAGTGTTAACACGTGGTGAGTACCCAACAAAAGCATCCTCTTGCTGTTAATTTTTAAAGCCTCCACAAGTCTGGAGTCAAAAGCACAATAAATATAAAAGAAGCATGCAAGCTAAGAAAAAATTAATAATTAAATAAGAATAATTTAAAAACCCATCAGTCAATTGTATGTATAAAAGCAGGGTTCAGCAGCTAATGTTAACTGGCATTGCTGAGTTTCATCATTGGACCTGCATGGGTGTATTCCAGCGTAGTAGAATATTTACGTGTATATAATTGCTGAGGTATATAGCAATGAAAAATGGGAAGGTGAGTGTAAGAGGCAACCAGATTTGTGAAAAAGCATTATATATTTCTATTTGTTTCATTATGAGAACAGATGTAGCTAAGGTTTCCATTTGTCTTTCTGCTCTCAAATGCATTGGAATTATTCTTTCAAGCTATCTAAATTCTGTAAATCTGAACTCTGCGAAGACAAAACAATACATGTTTTGCGTAGGCTTTTGATTAAGTTTTTTCAGGAGCCTGCATCTCTTCAGAAATCATCATCAGACTCTTCCAATGTCAAGTATGCAGTAGTATACAGGTACATATTAAAACTGCATCATAAATTCCAGTCTAAGTTGCTATTTGTTGTTGGGTTTTGTTTATTTTCAGTAATTCCATCAAGCTAGTGAATCTGTGCTCTATATTTATCAGCACGTGGCTGACAGCAGCTGGGTTCATACATTTGGTAAGTATATTTGAAAAGACTTCATTGACTTGTTCTCATGGATCATCTGCTCTCTGAGCTACTTTATTACCTGAAATTGCCTTGCTCTGGATAATCCCTTAACGCATCTGTAGACTACAATAAAAAAAGACATCACAGCTTCCCGAATTTTAGCCTTCTACTCAAAACTAATTCTCAACAGTAATACATCATTAACCTCAGCAATAAAATGTGAGATCTGAACTGAAGCAACTTCTTGAATGATTACGATTTACCAGGAGGTGGCAATGTTTCCTAAATAACTACCTGGAGTGCTTCCTGGAAGGGGTTGGTGGAGCTGAAATGATGCTGAGGTCCTGGGAAGTCGATGATTGTGCTGGAAAAAAAAGAACAGTTCTGTATTTCCACGAGAACTAACAGGATTGCTAACGTGGCGGGTAGCAACTTTTTAGAGACTGTTTCCTTCTCTTTTGTTTTAAATTTCAAGTTTCGTGGTGTAGCTTTCGGTCACTGATAACACGTTGCAATAAATTTTTGTTCTGCACTTAAGAATACTCGAAGCATGTAAGATAGTATAGTAGTACACGTGAGTTCATAAATGTGAATATGCATATATGTGATAGGTATATGTCAATTGTGTATTTTAAACATGTTAAACTAATATCTTTTACTGATTTGTTTGGAAAAACAGAATTAAATTTGGTGAAGTGTTTGTTCTTCAAGTACATTTTATGATCAACTTAGGAAAATTTGAAGGTGCTAGCAGTAAGAAGTTATTCGGGAATGGTTCTGGACTAATATTATAAGTTAATGATATTGATGTTAGTCTGGAGCAATTTAATTGACTTCTTGAATCACCTTGAGCTGCATCCAGCTGTAGAAGATTAAATTCAGAATGTTTATCTTCTTCTTATAACACATAGTCATTTGATTTTCACTCTTATAAAGATGCACTAAAATGTTGGAAGTTTTAATTTATTATATATTTCTCATTTATGGATGGACCGCAGTTTTGTGTTCCTTTGGGCAAATGTAGCATTTTTATAATAGGAACATTACCTATTTCTATTTTTGAACCAAAAAAACCCCAAGCTTTTTTTAATTATATCAGGAGGGAGGGGATGCTGTTTTCTAGGACTTGGATTTTGTTTGTTTGTTGGGTTTTTTTTGGTTTTTTTGCTTTCCAGCAAAAATTTCTCTTTTCTACTGTAGGAATCCTCAAACTTCAGACTTTTTACTGTGGAACAAATTTTAGAGGGCATCCTCCTTTCCCACTGATAAATTTACAGCTTCATCACATACAGTAGCTGGCTTCTTTGAAAAGTAATAGTGTGTCACTAAACTTCACATGTCACTAATGCCACGAATAGCTACATAATACTTTAAAACAAATACATTAAGAAGTATAATTGCATTACAAGTAAGATTCACTCTGAAGAAGTTCTAAACAAATTGGTATGAAATGAATTTACCTAGTTGCATTAGTAAGTAGTATTACATAGTGGTAAATGGAAAAGATACTTTCTGTAACTAGTATGAGTGACAAGGCTATGAATATTGGCAAAATAACTGTAATGCTGTAACTGGGGCAGGGTTAGATTCTGTATTTGTTCAAAATCCCAAGAAAGGATCCAGAGTTTGTATTTTGTGCCAGATTATACATATATACACACACATGCTCACAATGTATATATCAGTAGAGTTAATTTGTGGTACAACTCTGTGAACTCATGATATGTTGTATATTTTAGGTGGAGAACTCAGGGGATCCATGGGAAAATTTCCAAAATAATCAACCGCTAACATATTGGGAATGTGTTTATTTACTGATGGTTACAATGTCCACTGTTGGCTATGGAGACGTTTATGCAAAAACAACCCTTGGTCGCCTTTTCATGGTCTTCTTCATCCTTGGGGGATTGGTAAAAACTCTTTTTTTATTATTGTTCCAGCTACCTTAATACTTGATCCTGTATATCTCAATGCTGTAATTAAAGAAATAATGTGCCTGCTTTTGTGAATTAATTACAGAACTTTTATGTTTAATATGCCTTATTTTTTTCTATAGATAAATGTTTTGGCAGACCTTGTCAAATTAGTCCAGTTTAGTAGAGTCAGAATTTTTCTAATCCATTTAAATGAGTAATGCATGTGAATACATGAAGTGCCTTAATAATTTAGCTTAGAACGTTATTGGTAGTCCTTTACTTCTTAGGGACTGACTGTCGTGCATTTTTTGAGGCTGCTATTGATACTTCAAGGCACTTTGCGGTTTCAGAAGTCCTACCCACCCTTCTGTGTTCCTTCCCAGAATTCCAACAAACACTGTGGCTTTGGACTGCCTTAAAGAGCAGCTTGCCTGATCCAGATGGTGGCAAACCACATTCTCTTTAATTTCAAACATCCTTTCATGTCATGTAGCACAATTTAAACTCACCGTTTATCACATGGCCATAACCAGTGTGCTTTTATATCAGCAAATTCTTGTTTTGTCGTGTATGTACATAGCACCAAAGCTGCTAATTTTCTTATGTCAACTTTTGTATTATTTATCACTTAGTAATGTTATATGACTTCTTGCAATGTTATTCACTAAACCAGCAAGGTTTATTTTAATATTTACAGTGTGCAAGGTAGATGCTTTATGGATGACTCAATAGATATTGTGCACGTACATACACACGTATATTGTTACTTTACTCTCATATATTGATTTCACATATATATCCATCTTACAAAGGTGGTATGTATATAACTAATATTATGAATGCCATTAGGCACATGCAGATACATATATGTCAGCATATGTATGAGCATAAATATATCCATTCCCATCTATGCCTATTGACATACAAAGACCATGTCAACTGGCAGTAGCTCTTCGAAGTATCCAGCCACAAGGAAGATGTTTGTTGGACAAAACATGGCAGAATAATTTTTATTTTCTCCTCAAAACCTTTTTTCTGTCACATGTTATTCCAATCTTTTTAAAAACATGAACTTTTGGAAAAGTTGTTTTTTTTGGAGGGAGTGGGGGGTGACTTTTTTGTTTCTTGACGGGCGGTTAACCCCTGATTCCATCTTGTTTTTGTCTTTTGAATCCAAATCATGGGGGAAAGAAGTCTGTCTTTTCAAACAGAAATGTAACAGTAATTATAATACTTGTTTTTGCTTTTTGCCGTGGAGCTTGGATAGGTTTTTTCCCCTCCCCGCTTCAGTAAGAATTAGACATAACTGTATTTTGTGATTAGATACCAGTTTGAATTAATTTTGTTCTTGTTTTGTTTTGTATGCCTATTTTTCCTCTTTTGACCATTTTCTTAATTTATAAGGTGTGCGTCTTCTCCAAGACCAAGTTTTACATTGAGCCCTTCTTATTTTGTTTGAAAAGAACTTTTACATTTTTTAAATTTTCTTTTTAAACAGCTTCATAGATCAAATTATTTTGCATTTTCAGATCTTAAAGATATGTATCTTCTGAAAATATTCATCATCCCCCTTTCTTTGGCCTCTCTTTTTAGTCTTTTCTTCTGTCTCCTATCTTCTTCTTAGGCCATGTTTGCCAGCTACGTCCCTGAAATCATAGAGTTAATAGGAAACCGCAAGAAATATGGTGGTTCCTATAGTGCGGTTAGTGGAAGAAAGTAAGTATCCCAAGAGGCTCTGCTGCCTCTGCTGCAGTAGAACACTCTCTGCATGCCATTTTCTTTTTTTTTTGTTTTTGTTTCATGCATGTAGGCAATGTTTGCTCGCTACGTGCCAGAAATTGCTGCTCTCATCCTTAATCGGAAGAAATACGGCGGGACTTTTAACTCAACCCGAGGCAGAAAGTAAGTCAAAAAAGACCAGGTGTGGTTGTGTGACTTTAAAGAGCCCCTGAAGGTGGTAATAGCTGACTCACAGCTTGTAAGGCTGTGTTCCTTGGCATCAGATGTTACCACGGGAGAGTTGTCACACTATAGTTAGAGACCTGGGCTATGCTATGGTACAAGTCACAACGTTTTGTCCCTACTTCAGGAGACCCTGGATACCACTAGGACTATGCTGACGTATCTTGTGAAAAATGCTGCTGTTGCATATGCAGTTACCTTCTGGAACAAGGTTGACTCGTCACTTCACTGTTTTGGACATCAGATTATCATGTGGTCTTCTCTTAACTAAGGGACAATGATAATTCACATGATTTTCAAACAACTTGGGTCTTTAGAAAAGCTGGGTTTACTGGAGTGCAAAGTACAAGATTTATGTTGATGAAGTTATTCCATTAGACTGACTCTGTGTGAAGACTAATAGTGCTGCCTCTCGTTCAAAGAGCAAATTCAGATCTCATGAAGCTCCTATTGATTTCATATGAGTATTACAAACACTCATGATTTTAAGATCTATGACCAGGGATTTTAAAGTGACTCTCTTCCACACACTGTATAAAACGTGTCCTAAGAAGAACAAGTAGTAGCCGTAGCATCAATATAGTATGGAGAATAACTAAACCCATAAAAAATACTATTTTTTTTACCTGGTAGCAAAAGTTAAATTTTATTGGACCACATCAGCTCATTATATTTCTATTGAAATTCTGCTTGTTTTCTTGACCAAGGTAAAGCCAGCTCTTTCTGGCATTCCCAGTAGCTGGACCTGCTGGTTTATAGCCTTTCATGTATGTACTACATGTACTTGGAGATATAGTAGTTTCTCCTCTATATCACCATTAGTGTTGCCAGCTTTTATTTCATTGCATATCATTGTGACGTTCACTGGCAGAGACACATTTGCCCTAAAAGACTAGTCATATAGGATCCTTTGACTATAACATAAAGAAGGTACTGCACGCAACGCATCTAATCAATTGTGCCTCTCCTTACTTTAAGAAGATATGTTTTTTTACTTTATTCCTTTCAAATCATCACCCCTGCATCATTTTATAAATGTGGATTATGGTTATATCAAGTAGTTTTTCCTCTCTGTGGAGCAGAAAGACTGTAAATGCCCAACAGAGCTAATTCTAGAGTACTGTTTTACATCACTGGGTAGATAAATTAAAGTTTTTCTTTACTTACAGCTTAGACTATTGTATGCTCTACTCAAGCAATTAGAGGACACAATTGAAAACTTCAATACTTTCATTTTTTGAGATACTCTCAAATGTCTCAAGTTATTTTTTACTGTAAAGATTAGTGTTGGAAACTTCCATCGTAAGTCACTTATCTAGATTAACAAAATGCCTTAATTTATTTCTGAGATAGGGTAGTATCATTACTTTCCAAAAATGTTTATTGGTAGCAAAGGCCTACTCTGTTTCATATTTGTATTCATCCTTAGTTTCTTGAAGAGAGTAGTTTTTCAAAACACAGGTCTTACACCTTTGTTTTTGAGGCTCTGAAGGAGTCAAAAGCGGGGGGCAATATGGTTAAAAATTATTTTACATACAGAGTTTTGGTCTCTCCCCTTCTACATTGTCACTAGTACCCAGCATTGCTCAGATGTCTCTAAACTTAGACCTGATCTTCAGTCAGAACCCCACATACTGAAAAGCTCAACTCCAGATTACAGGCTTCTGCTAGCTTTGGGGTGTGCTTAATTTTTTTTTTTTTTTTTT
>Ga0065711_1029184_pt1 | contig 37242 bp, 20 predicted proteins | sample Hoacrofraction12_FD_59098 | JGI IMG/M metagenome (GOLD analysis project Ga0065711, IMG submission 59098) | Hoatzin crop microbial communities from Cojedes, Venezuela - Epithelial fraction 12 v2 (version 2) | ecosystem: Host-associated > Birds > Digestive system > Esophagus > Crop | place...
AAAAAAAAAAAAAAAAAAAAAAAAAAAGAATTTCTGGGCAGCCTAGACAGTTCTAGCTAATCACAGGTACTTTCACTGACACCAAACTGACAGAGTAAGATACAGATTTATATTTTCCGAGTCATTCATGTTTAGGTTGGTGCTTGGGCTTGCTTTGTAATGTATAGCTGAGCACATCTGTGCAGTCCCCAAGTCCTTCAAAGAGATTAAATCACTGAAAATGTTTCAAGAATTACATGGCGATAAATCCTTTGTTAAAGGGACTTTTCTGAAAGAAAAATTTGTACATTAACTTGTCTATCATTACCCATAAGCCACTTGGGAAAAAAGGAATAATTTCTTGAGGGGGTAATAGAAAAAATACATCTTTAAAACTCTTACCAGACTGTTAAATAGGCATACTAAAGACCTTCAAAGGCTGTTTCCAGGCACTGGAACAAGCTGTTTTTGTGACTGATTATGTCTGCTTATTCGAGAATTAATTTGAGTTTTTGGAAATGGTTACATCATTTGGATGAAAACATTAAAAATACTGCAAGCAAGAGTAATGCTGCCCTAGAATGTCAGAATTATTCTTTTCTAAAAGGTCCTCCTTGGAAAAGCAGATTATTTTTGTCAGCTGACTTATTAGATAGTTTATTATTAATACACTTCATGATTCTTCTGTCTTCAGCTATGGTCTCTTGTTGATGTTCATGCAAAATTCCTGTCTGTATCAACATGCCAATCCTTATTCAAGGTTGTTTTGCTGAAATTGAACGAGTTACAAAAAGTCTCAAGAGGAGAGCTATAGCGAAGGGGGAATTACAGTGTCAAGAGAGAAGTTAGGACCCTACCACAACTGTAGTGATTCACTGTCAAAAATTATCCCTGCTAGGGGAATGCAAAGCCACCAAGCCTAGTATACTTCTGAGATTTATGTAGCACTGTCACCAGGGGATGAGAAAGGGATTCTCTTCTCCTGTAGGGCTCCTACACTTACTCATTCCTCCAGGTGAGCAGAATTTGACACGGAGTGAGCTAATGGCTAAGTGGATCCATGGAGCAAAGGTAGAAGGATGTTTGGATAACAGTATGGTCTAAGCCATCCCTTTCTGTGTGCTGTGTCAGTCTCTGTGTCTGACCCTGGAAGCTTTGTCACTGCTAGTGTGGAGAACTTGTGCCATCCTCCAGTGCACAGGGGAGACATGCTCTAAGGCATCTGGCAGTCACTTTCCCTCACTATCCTTCTTCTCCCAGCTGAAGAATGGTGATAATAACACTGGCCTGATAAGGAAGTTAATTCATTATTTTTCCCAAATTGCTTGTAATGCTTGCATGGACATCACTATGGATATGTAAAGCATTAGCATGGTCAACTTGGCTTCATTTAGCAGTTGAGGAGCTGTTAAATTGAATCATGTGCACTTCCTGAGACTACCCAAATGAGTAAAGCACAGCGAAGAAAAGATTACAGTGACTGGTGAAATATCCATCATTCCTCTTCCTAATGTACCAGTCACGCTGTAACTCATGCACTTTTGCTGGAGAGACAGGATGGGAAAACACTTAATCACCTAGAGTGAGTGAGTTGTTTGCTGGCAAGGAAAAATGCAGTCTTTCCAAAGCTCAAACCTTTGCAGGAGCTCAGCAGAGCTGGAGGGAGATTTTGTGAAAACTGTGATTAAGCCTAATTTTCTAGACTCCTGATCAGATCTACTACTGTGACCTGTCTTAGAGCGATGCTGAGAGATCCTTGCCCAAACTGAGACCTCACTGCGAGTTGCACGTACTCACTAAAAGGAAGATACCCCCAGGTCTGCTTAGCCTGTGGTAATGTCAAACAGGACAAACATGAGAAAAATTATCCCAATTTTACAGGTATGGAAATATTTGACAGATATTTGACTTGCTGTGGATGATGACATTTCATCTCCCTACATGATGGTTTTATTCACTAACTCAGTCAAAATTTTTTTCCCAAAAAGCACAGAGTCTTTCTAAAATCATTACATGTGCATTTATGGGCACCTTGATTGGGACTAGTTTTGTGAACCATGCCTAACAAATTGACGGGGAAGCTGTGCATCAGCTTGGTGTATCGCCTAGAGAATGGTTCAGCATTTTGCAAAGCGTCCCTTGACATCTTGATTATTCAAGGATGAATACCATAGGCACCTGGACAACATTAGAAAACTAGATGAGATGCCCCACAGATCATTTTATTTGACAACTGTTTGTGTTCCAGGATAATTCCAGGTGAGTAGCATGGTGCATAGTAATGCACCTGTGTAATTATTACAGTCATCTTTTTAGGGGTTTGCCTTTTCCAGGAGACTGCAGGAGATAGCTGCTATTTTGTATTCAGTCCAAAGGCAGTGAAAGGCAGAGGGGTCATATAATGAACTGTGCCATGAAGCCTTTAAAAGGTTGTTCCTTTAATCTAAAAACAGGGATCATCATGCTGAAGGAGGATGACTTTTTTAAAAAACATCCAAAATGTGGCTCCTGAGAATACTGCATGAAAGCAAACTGAGCCTTGATTATATCCTTGACAGGAATTTCACCTCTAAAAAAGGCATGGGCACCATAACTGTGGCAGAGGGGTGGCTTGCAAAGGGGTAGCTTGTGCTTAGGACCTCTTCCCTGCTCCTCATTGCAAGGGCTGTTTCACTCTGTGCTGGTGCACTGCCTATACCACAGCTCAGGCATTATGTTAGGAAACAGAACCCTGTGATACTATTAAAAGAAGCCTATCTAATTTCTAAAATTCAAAGTGCCTGTACTTAGCGCTGTGATTCTAGGTCACTAGTCTTTAATGAAAATGCTGTTAAAGAGAATAAGAAATGAACACAGCAGTGGAAAGGTATCTCATCCACTGTTCGCTCCCATTCAGGAGTGAATGGGACCCTCTGCTTGTAGATACAGGAATAGAAACAGAGTTCTGCTGTCCAGAAAATTTGTGTGGTTCTAGTTTTATGGTAATACACTAGAGAGAAGGGAAATATTTTGCATCAAAGTTGAACAGTTTCTTCAGCTCTTTTCATCTGATTCTCCACTTCTCAGTGGCCCATACACCAGCTTTTTGAGCTACCAAATACATAAGCCATCTATTTTCTACCTTCTCACAGGCTCAGGGAAGCATGAAGTTATCCGTCCAGAGCCCACACAACCCCAGCATCTGTGCATGCATTTCCATGCTGCTCTCCTTGTTTTGAAGACTTTCCATACCCTTGACATAGAACAGCCTGCTTCCTGGGACTTGTCTTTTTGCCTGATCCTTTCATATCCTCCATTTGTCAATAACACTCATTTCAAATTCAGTAAATTAATGTTCTGCATTTACATGGTGTGTTATGTGAAGATACACTATCTCTTTACAGTCTTTCACAGTTGGATCAGGATCAGCAGGTGACCTATTTTAAAGATGTTGAGGTAAAGAAACTGAAGACAAGAGTCTAAAGCCAAAAGCAAATATTACTGACAAAAGTAGGAGCAGTGAGGATTTAGGCATGATTCATGCCACTGTGCCCTGACTGTCCAGTGTAAAAAGGTATTTATTGATTGCTTCTATGGATTTTGGTATCCCACATACAGATTTCAATATTTTTACAAAAAAGACAGGTTCACAAGTTTTTTTTTAATAATCCTTGTAGCACTCTACCTAGCAGAGCTTTGAAGTATATATTTAGTGCTTAGCGTAGGTGTAGTCCATCAGTTCAAGGAGACTGTTCATATGCCCTAAGTTAGTCTGGAGTTGGTCTGTAAGGCAGTGTTTAAGTTATCCTTTATACCATAGCTTTACCATTCCTGATCACTGTGTTTTATCTTTTTATTAACCCTATCTAATTTCAAATGTTTTTCATTACTATTTCCCGGAAGACTTCCAGCAAGGTGCTTTCAGTGAAAATGCAGCAGGCTGTGGAACCAGCTTGGGTTCTCAGTTACTTACTGAAGTTTTGACTACGTGCAGAGCCAGAGAACTTGGACTGCCTGGATTTCCTAGCTATGTAGTTTTTGCAGGGAATGATCCACTCTGAAATTGGTTGAGTAAAATACATCACTTTCATGTTTGGGTTTTTTTTGTTCCTCCTTATTTAAAGAGAGATTTAAACAGATTAAAGTCTGTTCCCTTCCCAGCCAAAGAAAGTATAAATCAACAAAAAACACTTTCAAAAACGAGTGTGTCTAAAACTTCAAAACAGATGTCTTAATTAAATCTTCCTCTCCTCATGTTACTTATTCTAAAAATAGAAAAGAACATAATGTCCGTGGTGACTGTAAAGGGTCATGGGAAGACATTTCGTTCACAATTGTATTTGGTTGAGAAATCCCAAACCAGGAAACTGTCCTTGTTTGGGTTGCTCTTTTTCATGCAGTTGTGACCTTTTGTAGTTCATGTGTGTTCCAAGCATTTGAAATATTCACAGATTAGTCAAATGGTTCAAAGCCTTGCTGCCAGTTGTTTGAATTTCCTGTTTTTTCCTTTCCTTGGATTCCACAGAATAAAATTAGCAGTAGTTTGCCAGCGTGTCTTTTGTTTCAAAGTGCTGAGAAGCTGCTGACTGTCTGCCAGTTACCCAGTTAAAAACCAAAAGAATAGGTATGAACATCTTCCAACTTTCAATGAACTTCTGCTGCAAATTTGCATTTAGAACCACACAAACATGAAACCGTCATCGAGTATGCAGCAAACAGATCTTTTATAAAAAAGCATTAATATCAAAAGATAGGTAAAGCACTGCTTGATTAAGACTAAAACTGGACGTTGACCAGTTTTCACACAAGACGAAGTTACTGGATTCCTCTACTTCAGATCAGAAGGACACTCGCAATTTTTAAAGCTGTGTCCCAATATTTAAAGGTGTGTTTCTGTTGGTTTCAGCAGAGCTACGCCAGTTTGTACTAGGTGAAGATCTAGCATTACGCTTACAGACATACTCTTGCAAACTGTTAACATTGGCATTCTGAAAAAGCTACCAGAGTAATAGCTCTCAAGCACAGTTATCAGTTTGTACTGTATAATTTTGTCGGAAAGGAGATTAGATTTTTTTTTGTTCTGGTTTATTGTTGAATTTAGCCAGGGTAGAATGTGACCTACCCGGTGAGTTATTTTCAGCTGTCTTAAACACTGTAATTTCCTATGTCGTAATTTGCAGATAGTTTGGATAATTGCTCAGTCTCCAAACCATCAGAATCTGTTACATCTCTGCAGGAATTTTTCTTTAATGGCATTGAAAAATCAATGCCCAATAACAAGCAAAGCAAAAGCATGCATTAAAAATACAGGATTATTTCGACACAAACTACTACTGTGGTGGTACTCTTATGATCAATTGCACTGATGCTAGAAGCATCACTGGAGTTTGAAGTTTTATAGTGGCTACAAATTTAAGGTGGGTCCAGAAAGAGGAACAGGTTTTAAATGGCTGAAATGATATGAAAATGTAGGACAGTCTGAAATGTCTGGATCATCTGATCCAGAATATATCTAAGCGTAACTGAGTATCTGCATTGTCTCTGTCTGAACTATCCTGGATATGCTCAAGTGATCTAGTCTTCATGGTCAAAGTTTTTTGAATGGTTTAGTCTGCAATGCCTCCTCTGGCTTCCACTCAAATACGCCCTCCTAATATTTCTCCTAATATTAGTTCCTCAGTCCTGTCTGGATGAGGATGGATAAGCAAGTAGCAATTGCCAGCACGCATTTCAGCAAGTAGCAACAAACTGAGGTGAGAAGTGTACAACTCCGACTACACACCTAACCAGACAGTTGTCAGAGATACTCGTACACTGGAGAATGCAGCAGGCTGTAGAAATTACAATTACAGTGACTTTTCATTTTTTGAAGTTCAGTCATATAAAATCCCTTTTAACTTGTTAGATGGATTTTTCTCAGCATATCAAAGAAAAAACATGTGCTTGTGTGTCTGTGAGGACACTACCTTTTAGTAACTTCTAGAAGCAGTTAGTTTCCTTTTTGTGCTGTTAGTGAGTAAAGGTTAAACACAGCTTTCAGTACAAAGGCTCCTGCTGTCTTGAGTTTGAGGTGGTTGCTCCTGACTTGGATACAACACTGTATCACAGGGGTATCATCAAGAGAATCAGGGGATGATATCAGCTTCATTATTTTTAGTATCATTTCTTTCCACTTCTTCTTGGGTCCTGTGGGAGAATAACAGCAAATGACTGCCTTAATGTATATGCCTACAGATGTTGCATGAGACCATAAAATTTTCTCATCTATTTATAAACCCAGTGCTTGTTTCTAAGAGTGCCTATTATTACATATTGCAAAGGCTGGTTTTACACCTGAACAGAGAAATACAATCAATTCTGTATTTTAAATCTTTCTGAGTTTAGCTCATCATAGGGCAGTCTGCTCTAATTAGAAAACAATGGACTGAGTCATTTTAACATTATCTTCTGCATAGTTCACCTTCATACAGTTCTCTGACAGTCAGTAGTCTCTGTTTCTCCAAGGGCTTCAGAAATTCTCAACAGGAAATGACAACTGTGATAAAACAAACTTCAGACTTTCCCCCCACCCTGATACTGAAAAACCATTACTCTAGTGATTGTAAAGGCAGAGAAGATATGTCAAGATTACATTAACATCACCCAGAGCTGCCATCTTCCTCAGCTGGTTCTAGTCTCTGCCATGGAAAAGTGCAAAGGACTTACTGCGTTGGAGACTTCTGAGATGTCCTTTCTTCATGACACGGGGATGGTTTAAGTGTATTTCTCTCAAGAGTGATCTCTGACCAACATACAAATCTTTAAAAGAGGAGATAACGCCTTCTACTTTTTGCCCCAGAACTGACCATTTCTTTTCTCTCTCTCAGTTTTAACAGGAAGTTATTTTCTAGGGAAAGAACTACTCGAGAATAATTTCCTATGTGGATACTCTTACTCTAGAACCAGAGTATTTTTTTCCAGTGTACTTTAATCCCTAGTAAATGTTCCTGATTTTTTATCCAGAGGAACTTCTGTCTATAGGGAAGCCCTTACACTGAGACCAGAGGCTATCCTTTTTGATTAACAGAAAATAAATGGATCATGTTGTTCTTCAACACTTTTTTTTCCTGCAGTCCCTAATACCATTGTATTTATACTCTGAAAATTTCCAAATGGGATATGTCATTGACCTGGAAACAAGGAACGCTGGTTGCTCTTCTGAACTACCAGTTAATTCCAAGATGATGTACAAGCAAACTGTGAAATACTGTGACATGTTTGCCATGGGGAAATGTCTAATACCTCTTCTCAGACTAATACAAATTTAACTCAAGTTAGAAATGAATTAGAGGATTGCTGCTTACGGTGCAATGGCTCTGTTCTGGCTCTTAAAAGTAGATTCCACACTGTGACAGTGCATTTTCAAGATAATTTTAAGCTTGTAATAAAATACAAACATAAACTGGTTTATGAACTCAGTGATAAATGTTTTTGCAAAACAACAAGCAGAACAAAATAAGGATAAGTGCACTCTTTGTTGGCCTGAAGTGACAAACTCATGAAGTGTGTGGAACAGCTACAGGAAAATCAAAGCATGGTAAAGTGTATGAGGCCAAAAATCATCTTTATCAAAAGATACTTTGTATCCATGCAGAGCGTAAAACATCAGAGCTTGGGGCCTCTGTGTGGAATAGCTTTATAAGAGTTCTGATGGTTAACTCATAGCAAAATCCTGAATATCTTTGACAATACAAGGTACAGGTTATCAATAAATTATTGATCTTTAGCTTCCTCACTGCAGGCTCAGTATTCCCATGCACTGACCACCTGAGCGTCTATCCGCAGGGAAAATATGGGCACTCAGCATCTAGAGGAGTGCTCATGCTTGACAGCATCAAAGAGAACCTCTGTTTACTAACAGAATAGTGAACTTAATTTGTGCTTTGGCTTTGAAAATAAATGATACTGTCTTTTTCAGAAACAGTGTCGTCTCCCCTGTCATAGATGTCATAGACTGGAAGACTTTTCAGTACTATCATTCTGTGAGCCTGCATCGAGGTGTTTTTGATTGGAAACTAGATTTTCATTGGGAACCACTGCCAGAGCATGAAGAGAAGGTACGACAGTCTCCCATCAGCCCTATCAGGTAACAGTCCATCAGCCAATATGCCTCTGCTCAGCTCGGCAGCAAAACTGTACAGTTTGGGTCAGCTTTCAGCTAACGGAAGAGAGACGTGGTTACTTGCATGTGCTCAGTTAACGTTTTTTGAAGGGATAAGTTTCTGGCTTACACTGAGTTTGTTTGGCCTTCTAACTAGATTGCAGTCATACTTTCAACATGACAAATATTTTCCACACATTGACACAACTAGTATACAGCCTGAGCAGACAAAGGTGATAGGGAAAGTAAAAGATGGATCATACAGAGTTAAAAGAGATGTCTTAATCATTATCAGTTTGTCTGTTGTTTCGGGTGTACATGTAAGTAACATTTCCCACTGTTCTGAGCCTTATTTAAGAATTCAGGTCTTGTCTCCCATCCCCAAGCAAATCCTGGAATTCTGTTCCAGTTGTTCTTTCTTTTGGTTGGATAATTAATTCATTAAAGCTTATATGGAGTAGTGTTTGATCATTTTCTAATGCTATCCCTATGGAAATGGTGGTATTTTCATCCTTCACAAAATTCCCTATTCAAAACTGAAGGTGTTCACTTTCAAATTGTTTTCTACACAGGAGTCCAGTGGTAGCTGGTGCAGTGGTGGCCGTGGATCGACATTACTTCCAAAACACTGGAGCTTATGATTCTGACATGACCACATGGGGAGCAGAAAATCTCGAGCTATCTATAAGGGTAAGAACCTTAATTAAACATCAAGCTGTGGTAACTATTGGGTTTTTAAGGAAGCTGAATAAAAAGGCAAGAAGCAGTTTATAAAAGCAGTTAAGTGCAGAAAATCTTGGGGTATGGAGAATACCACTTTACTCACAGAAATCTATCCCCATGCTCCGTGATTTGTCAGGACTATACAAGAACATGCAGCTGCTGTGAGTTAGGAGCATTATGTCAGGAGAAGGAAGTTTCCCTGGCTATCACTATCTGCCTGAGGACAGAGTCACTGGTTTCAGCAGCTTCTGAAAGCTGTCTCTTCTTTTTTGGCATGTAATGTGCACCAAAGGGAGAGTAGCTTTATTTCTTTGCCAACCTGTAGTTCTAATACCAAAATTCTTATATTAATTTTTTTTGCATTGATTCTTGCTGAATACAAAGAGTAACTGATACTAAAAAGCAATGAAACTAGCAGACACAAAGGGTATAGAGTCTTTAATGTCCCAGACAAAAGAAGATGTGCCCCTAGGTCACTTCACTACACTGCACTGTTTTGTGTACAGAAAAACCTAAAAGCATATAAATAGCCATACTGGGTCAAATCAGAGGTCTGTCTTGCCCAGTGTCTTCTCTGAGTCTTTGTGTCTGTGGGGAAGTGTATGAAGAAGCACTTAATAATGCTCTAGCTGTTTCCAGAAATGTGCAGATTAAGATTTCCTGAGGCAGAATCTATAGTACAGGAGCTTCTCCTTTTTAGGTAAAGGTAATCTAAATAAGGTAATCTCTTTTTGTGCTTTGACCTGTGTTTCAGACCTGGCTTTGTGGTGGCTCTGTAGAAATTATTCCATGCTCCCGAGTTGGACATGTCTATCGAAATCACTTTCCCCGTGCTTTCTCCTATGAAGAGGCCATTGTGAGGAACAAAATCCGAATAGCAGAGACCTGGCTGGGCTCTTTGAAAGAGAACTTCTACAAGCATGACACAGTGGCTTTCTTAATCAGCAAGGTAAGGACATCTATAGTGGTTTGTTTCTGAGGGAAGGACGGCCTGTTGAGGTAGGTGAAGGGGGTGGAATAGGGGTGAGGGTGTCTGTGTGCGATCTAAAATTCAACATGCGTGGTGCTGGGGATAGTCTTTATGAAACCTTCCAATGGAAGAGCTGTCAGATCAGGAAGAAAAGAGAGAAACTCATGCCTAGGAGTTGTTTACTGAAGTTATCAAATCTCTTAGAGTATGACATCTTCTTCAAATGACTCCTTCAGCTTGCCTAACAAACTGTGATTTATTTTTCCGTCAATAGTACATGGAGGCTTGCAGTACATCTGAAGTGGAAGCTAATAGCACTGTGTGCTCAAAGGGCCCTGCTAGAAGATTCATTCTTTGTTACTGAATGTCTTCCTCATGTAATTCTTGAGGATGTTCAGTAATATTCAAGGGCATGTGGCAAACTGCGGTGACTCTCCTACTGGAAGGGAACACATCTGAGTGGTCTAGTGACTAAAAAGGTGGGTTTTTTTCCTGAACTGACAGGCGTGCAGGAGCAACTGTCTGTAACTGAGAAAGTCAGGTGTCAGCACAGCCACTATTTACAAGTTACGTTTTCATTAGAAGCATTGCACAGACAGCAGTCCAGCCTCCAGGGATTTGGATTCCCAGCAGCCTGTACGCTGAGACAGGCTCTCAGCCAGGTGTGTGGCATAGCCCTGGCATGTGGCCACACTTCAACCATCTACAGGCTACACACCATCCAACAACTACAGAACCGCCACGCCTGGGTTTAAGCCACTGTGTAATCCATTGCAAGTCAGGATCAGTCAAGGGACCACATATCCCATGTATTACAAATCAGTGGATGTTTGTTTGTTTGGAGTTGTGCAGCTGTGGTTATGCCATTAATGTTGTTAATGCTAAATTGCTAATAATGTGAAGTTGTTAATGTTGCTGCAGTTCTCAGTAATTCTCTGTCTCCAATATCTTTTCTTGTAACAATATCCTCTCCTACAAGGCAGTGGACAAACTTGTGAGCAGTTGTGAATGAAAACAAGTCATTCATCTTTTTGTTCATTTAACAATGCCGTGCTTTTAAGGACTAAAAACATTCTCCAGAAACAGCCAGAGCATGGGTACATGCTGTCAAAGTTTCCCATTCAGTTTTGCTCTTGCACTGCAGTCCTGTGTGCCTCAGTCACTGCTGTGCTGTCCAGATCCAGCAGGAGCTGCATCGTAGTGGAGAGAGGAAGAGGGCTGTGCGGCGGCGTGACTTCTCTCCTGTCACCGAGTCTGACCTCCTTACAGTCCACCAGTGGATCTGCCTGTCCAGGCAGCCTGCTGTGCTAATCCTAGAGCCTGAGACTGCCACGTTTTCTTTTATTCTCTGATTTTCACATTTTTTGAAAAAGTTTCTCCATCCTTGTCTGTGCTGTAGGTTTGAACTCCACTGGCCAGAAGTTCATCAATTGACTCACAAGGGTTACAGCCATGTAACTGAAAGGAGGACACTAGGCCAATCTTTTTAAGATGGGCAGTTAGGTCCTTAAATCATTTAATAATTTCCTGAAGGCCTTTCTTGTCAACTCAGAAACAATTTTCTTTACTAAAACCTACAGCCACCAATGATACGGTTTACTAGCTGTAAGCACCATGACCTTTTGCCTGAGAATTTATTCTAGTCAGAATACTTTTAGTACTTTCAAGTCTGATGCTCCTTCAAATGATCAATTCTACGATCTCTGTGCTCAGCATACCATAACATAAAAGGCCCTTTTCTCTGTTGCTTTCTTTCACAGCCAATATTTTCAGTATGTCAGTGCAGCGGGATGTTATTCAAACGACGTGAGCAAGTGCTGACATTATTGCCACTCGGCTGCGGGTGAGCCCTGCGGGGAATCACCGTGCTGAGGGGGCGAGAGAAGCAACCTATTGACCACTACAAAAGTCCCCTTGGGTGGGATGCCAACATTGCCCACAGCAGACATAACTCGTGACCCTCGCTTAGGTTGCTTCATAAGTCTTCTCGGTTTGTGGTCTGCACCGCACCTTGCACAGGATGCCTGTGGCGTGAGCGTTGATGCAGACGAATAAGGCTCTTCCCAGCTCTCCACTGTTTCAGCCACCGTCTCTTTTTCTCTTTTTCTTGTGTGGTTTGTTTATTTAATTTACAAGCACAGTTTCCTTTCAGGTTGGTTTACAGGGGTAATTACTTTGTTTACATTATTTACACCATTTATTCAGTGTGAAATGCAGACTGTAACTAGTATGACAAAATGAGATTTACTGCCATCGCCTTCTTCAGCCAAAGCAGATTCTCATGAGAAACAACTCTTTTTAGAGGAAACATTTTACTTCTCTATTTCCGTTTTCCAAGAAAACGTCTTGCGGATAGGTCTGTGTGGTGCTGAATTGCTGAACTTTGTTGTTATGTTTATTGAATCTAAGACTAATACTAAACTATGAAGTTCTCTTTAACGTATTGCAACTATTGAGCTTTGCCTGTGCGGCTTGCAGGAGCTGGCAAAGAGTGCCCCATGGCATGACTGATCCCTGCCTTTGGAAACTGATCCCTCTCCCTCGATCTCCAAGGCCCTTCATTTGTCAGTGTTCTCCAGGCATGTCGCGAAGTCTTTCTTTCTTTCTTATGGATGCAGAGAAATAGCTGGTCTGAGGAAAAGTTATTTACGGGCAATTTTTTTGCTTATGTTACCAATTTTAATTTCTGACATAGGAATCCAGACCAGTTTCCTGGAATTCAAAACTGCATTTTTAGAAAGTAGAAACATGAAGGGGGAGATCTACTGCTGGCAAGAAAGAGGAGAGAGACTCTTAAGGGTGGTGAGGTGTTTTTAGTATTTGGTCACTGACAGATTTAGAGAAGTGTTTTATGTGGTTTTGAAACACAGGGATTAGACACTTACCTGCTTAGAGGTTTTCAGAATGCTGTTAGCCATCTTCAGTGCTAAATACCCTCAAATATTCAGACTGTCAGTCCTTGGCAGTGCAAATGCCTTGCAGCAAGGATTGAAGCCACTGATCTTTTTCAGAATAGTGCTGCTAGCAGGAAGGGTGAGAGTTGAGATTGTGTGTATATAATTCAAGAAAAGACATAAATCATAGGAAATATTTTATGCCTTTATAGCCACAAAATACATTCACTTACTAGATTTAGTAACTGGCAGGTAATAATGTGATAGAGTATGTTTTGGGCTAAATGCTGTCATCGCTTACATCCTCTGATCACGGAGGACTGACAATAACTGGGGGATCTGGGCTGTTAAAGGCTAAGAAATTGAATTTTGATCAGCAGGGCAAATTCTATACGAAATGATAATCTAATACTATCCCACTGATTTCAGTGCAACAGCTATCAAACTTGGCCCTGACTTTTTTAATTAAAGAGATGACAAAGACTGACTTATCTTGCAATATAATAATTATTTTTAGAGGAAATAAATACTTATTTTTACAGTGTAGGCTGCTTCTGAAACATTTACTCCTGTCACAATTGCAGACTAAATGCTATTTTAGCACAAAGTTGGTTATAAGGTTATAGCTAGTCCTCCTCCTCTGTGTAGTCATGAAAAATATATGTCAATATCTATAACATGCAGGATAGAAGAGGTGGTAGAAATCATTCCTATGTTGTCATTTTCGTTTCTAGCATCTCTAACACAAATAGAGTAGTAACCTTGTTGCCCCTGTGCTTCCTCCGTGAAGGCAGAGAAGCCAGACTGCAGCGAGCGCCTTCAGCTACAGAAGAGACTGGGCTGTAGAAATTTCCAGTGGTTTATATCAAATGTGTACCCTGAACTCTCCCAACCTGAAGACACACCAAGATTCTCTGGCAAGGTAAGAGAAAACACACAATAAATAATGATGAGTGGTTTCTGCAATGTTCAAAGACCCTGAGATCGCTGCCATGTACGAAGTACTCAGTGAGCATACAGTAAGAGGCTCTTCCTGCTTTGAAACATTTATTGTCCAAACAGACAATGCCGCAAGGGTGGGAGGAGAAACAAAAGGACAGAGGAGACAAACAGCTAGTCCACATTCTCACATAAAGGTTGAAAGCCAGCCAGGAGCTGAACCCAGATTGTCTGACTCAGTTCAGTGTCACAGCTCAGAGGATCCTAACCTTAAGTTATTTAGGTGTCATTAGTAAAGGAAAAGAATTGTGTTGCCTCACACAGATGGCAGCCGCAACAGCAGCTGAGATACCTGTGTGCTGACCCATGTGTCTGAAGAGAAAAAAGCATTTCCTCAGTCCTGCACTTCCCCGAGGGCTGAGGTGGTAGCAACAGCAGTCCCTTGGCTGACTGTGTACAGGAGGCAATGTTTTATTTTAAAACACGTAAGTTGATTATCATTCATTAAAATGCAAATTTATTCCAGGCAGCCTTACTGGAAGGTATTTTCCCCCAACAAGGCAACAAGGTCCACTGATTAAGTCACACTCAGCTATCTGTAGCCAGAATTTAATGTGTCCTTTTACTATTTCGTCTGTTCTTTATTATCAAAGTTTTCTTGAGAAGAGTAAGAACTGAGTGTGGACAACAGGAATTGTCACGTTTTTTCTTCTGGAATATCTTGGGGTTTGCTGACTGTCCAGCTGAAGTGCATTTTTCCATTAGCATAAAAGTTTTGACAGATTTCTTTTAACTATCGTAACCGGTAAAACCAGAAGTGGGTATCTCTATCTTAAACAAAACTCAGTGGGTAACAGTGACCTTTGGTGAGACTCTGCCTTTTATACCAGAAAAGTTTGTAAGATCAATATGCAAGATCTAGTCTGAAAGAAATAAATATTGCCTGAATTATGAGCAAAAACAAATATCATAAAGGGATACAATCACAAAAAAAAAAGCTGAATGATATTTTGTTTGTATCTGATTGTGCTTTATTTCAGTATAAACCTTTACTTACAGCTTTACAATACTGGTGTTGGCTTCTGTGCAGATCACAGACCTGGAAGGGCCATTGCAGAAGGCTCTATCGAACTCTCTCCTTGCAGTGACAGCCTCACACAGGTACTGTATGTATGTAGGCACTGTGTCAGACCTAGGGAACCACCCAGAAGACAGTCACTCCAACATCTAAATGGCTGGGTTGACATTAGTGGAAATACTCATGTGTTCAAAATCAGGCATATGCTAAGGCAATGATGCCCACTCTTCTGCAGCTGAGTGTCATCTGAAAAATGGCCATGTTCCATGCATCACTGAGGCCACACACCCACTCTTTGCTCCAGCAGACATCATTAAGTGCATATTTGTTAGTATATTTGGTAGTGTCTGGAGAACAGAAAGCCTGGGAGTAAAAATATATATAACAATTCTAGAACAATGGGGATGGATTTCCCCATTAGTGCTAAACCTGCAGTGCAGTGCCTAAACTGCAAAGAGAGGAGGGAAATTCTTGTAGACTCCTCAGCTGGCATTAGACTAGCAAGTTCATGCATTAAGAGAAGCCAAACCAACGCAGATCAACTGCAGATATTTACTCTAAGTCCCAAGCAAGTTTTGCTGCTCGCACTGAGCTCAGGGTCTAACTCAATGCGTGCAGACACTGTCAGAAACGCCCTTCTGTTCAAATATTTGTTAAACTACAAAATTTTATTACAGGATGGATTTACTTTACACATAATTACAGTCCACAAAGCCTTTCCTTAGGTAAATATTTATGCCAGAATTAGCTAGCAGGGGCGATTGCTTTGCAGGGTCAAGGCTGTGGGGTCTCCATCACTCATGTTTGGGTTGCATCTTAACAAACATGTACAGGAAATTATGTTTTGAATTGGCATTTAAAAATTAATTGGGATGTCCTTCCATCATTGTTCAAACAAGCTTCCCTTTTCCAGCACTTTGAATATAACAGCATGAAGGAAATCCGGCTTGGTTCTGCTCCACTGTTTTGCTTTGATGTCAGACATGGGAAGGTTATCCCTCAAAACTGTACAAAGGAGACAGACGGCAGCCCCCAGCGCTGGGATGTCCAGGAGGTCAGTAGTGACTCTGCCATGAAGGGAGGGCAGCTGACAGTGGCTGTGGGTGACTGACAGGATTTGTGTGGGGGGAAGGGATGAGGTATTTGAAGGGCAAGTTTCACTTCTGTACCATTTTCACCCAGGAAATTTAGGATGCCTCTCACCCGTTTACACTGTCTATGTGAAATAAATTTGGTTTAAAAATACAGATTACAGGAATCCTACCTAAATTCATATGTCTTGGTTTTAACTGTTTGTCTTACTGGCCTTATTGCTATAGAATCAGAATCGGTGGTTGTGAAAATAGGAGCAGGGGAAATCTTTGCCCAGTTCTTTTGGACAGAGGAAGGGTCTGGGAATCCCAAACCTTGGAGCCCTTTGGGAGTAGGGGAAACTGTAACATTTCTCCTGCATTGTTAGAGAAGAGCAAACTTGCTATTAGAGAAATTTGGAATTGTTTGGTGGACTTTACCCAGCAGAGCCAGGAACTCGTCTTGTCTACAAGACTGAAAAATGTCCTGCTCTAGGACAGCCTGGGAAAATTGCAGTTACTGTAGTTGTAGGGACGCTGCAACCCTCTGGTGCAGTTCCTGCCGTAATTCTGAAAGGAAGCAGTGGTCCTTTTGAAATTTTGTGGCCTGTAGTACTGTAGTTGATGCTGATGACAAGCTGTACCCATAGGAAACAAGTAGTGATGGAAAAGAGATTTAGTGAATCCTGCACTTACCTGTCAGCTTCGAAAGAGATTACATATACTTACAGACCCTGGGCGCAAAGCTAAACCTAGTCCTTATGTTTAGAGCAATACTTAAAACATTTTGAACAACCAGTCATTACTGGTGATCTATCGTATGTAAAAAGTTTCAGAAACATGGTCTAGCTTTTATGGGAAATCTCTTATTTTTAATTTGTTCTTTCTTTCCCTTCTTCTCTCGTCTTGTAGAACGGAATGATTGTCCATGTCCTTTCTGGCAAATGCATAGAGGCAGCGAAGAGCGAAGACGAGAAGGACTTGTTTTTGTGTGTATGTAACAAGAATGCAAACCAGGTGTGGCAATTTGAACGTTCCCATGTGCTACGTCAGAGATGACTGACAGGTCTCTGTGGAGGTCAAGTCTCCAGAATTTAACCTTACTTCTGTCTGCGATTTAAGATATATTTCCTGCATGGACAAGAAAGACATTTGTGTTTGCTGTAGCATGCAAGGAAGTCAGGAAGGTCTCTCCTTTGAAAGCCTGGCTCGAATAGTTGCCACCAGATCCTGGTTTATTCAGCTCTAGCAAAAATTTGTATTTATTCTGTGAAGCAAGGAATAAAGACACTGTGAGCATCAATAGATTCTCAGCTCTGCTATTGCAGAAGACAGTGAAGTTTGCCCTTTGAAGGAAACCTGGAAAATTGGCTGCCAGACAGCTTGTCTTTAGCATATTCTGTGATTTCTGAGGATACAGGAAAATGAGTGTTTGTGAAACTTTTGTAAGATGAAGCCAGACAAACCAGGGTAAGAGTTTAGCCTTGTTTTACAGTGCACTCAACTCATATAAAACAAAGTAGGCTTTGTATTCATAAAAGTAGTAGATATTTTCACGTGTAATAGCTAAAATTTTGTTTTCCAGCTAGCCGGAGCTAAATTTCTACCCTTCATTAGATGGCACAGGGCATAAATTAGCACTTAATTAGGCACTAACTGCTGTAATTGACTTGGAAGACCAACAGTCCTCAGTGTTTGACACACCCTTCCTTAAATCTTTCATCCACAGTCTAATTCAGATGAGAAAATGAGACGAAATTATTAACAACTATTTGCTAGCTTTAATGAAATTTAAGAACAGCTCTTCAGGAAACTTTTGAGGAATATGGAAGAACATTGAATTAGATTAGAGTAACAACTTCTTATTTTGAAATAAAAAGTATCAGTGGCATCCATTTGCTCTTATAAAGCTCTGGGATGAGCTCATTATTATTCCAGTGACAAAAGTGCTGGCTGAGAAGAGCAAATGAAGGAGAACGACAGGTTTCAACAGTGGCTACCTGAGAAAAAAATACTGATGCCTGGTTCCGCTTGCTTTCTGCCTCTTGCACTGAGTAAGTCTTGCACACTGTCAGTTTTAGCCAAGCAGATCTTTTTGATTCTTGATGTCGTGGTTCTCCAAGCTGATGCTCAAAAGACAGTAACATACCAAATTTTCTTAGCAGGCTTCTTCTGCAGAGCCCGCATGCCCGCTGACCTCCTGGCTTTCGCAGGTGAATGAGAGTTCTTGCCAGGTGAGAAGAATGGTCTCACACAGGATGCACGAGCAAAGCAAACGGCTACTGGTATTTTGTTAGGGCACTTTTGCTTTCGGAATTCAAACAAATAATGATGACGCTTTCCGAGAGCCTGCTTAGACAGAAAAACAAAGATTTGGGTTTTTTCCCACATCAGCACCACATCTGACTTGTACTAGAAATTGCTCATAGCCACATGTATTTATTAAAGGGAATGGACATCACTAATGAAACTTAATTTGTTATTGATATTTTTTGCAAGAGAGAGAAAATTGGTTTTTTTGTAAAATGTACAGAACATTGTTTGAACTTTAGACAAAGGAAGAAATAACAGAATATTCTGCTCAGAGCACTCCAGTCACCTGCTCTCAGTAAATCATAATAAATTGGTTTCAAGCATATGAAATTGGATACAACAGAAGATACAAGCAGCATTTTGTGTTGTGTTGTCCAAAACATTTCCCAGTGGAGTCTCTGTTTGCTTTGAGTGCTTACAGATTCTACACCATGTTCAGGCATTGCTCCAGTTACTGTAACTACCACTTACTCTTTCTTTGACAGCATCAGAATTGAATACCATTTGCTGTTGTGTCATTTAAATTTCCTGTGACATTCCTGAAAAGCTTCGACTTTCAGCTGAAAGGATGGTAGCGACACATTCCAGAACTCCAGGTGATCCCTTGTCATTGCCTAAATCTAGGGTGAGAAAAGAGAATTTCTAAAATTGCCTAAAAGCTGAGTGAAAAGCTGTTTTAATGACATGTGATTCCTTTACTTTAAATATAAGTGTGCCAGATTTTTAAATTATGTATTATTTATTGTATTGTGGACTCTACACTGGGAATATCATTCCTTCAGCATTTAGCTTAATCTTAAAAATATGTGTATACAAATATGATCATTGATCACAAGTGGGATTCATCACAAAGAAGAATGAAAATTTTTCTGGTTTAGAGAGGACAAGTTTGGAATAAAACTTATGAGATGTGGACATCCTCATCTTATATTGCTTTTTAACATACTGATAAAAACCTAGAAAACAAGGTTTGCTGTAGATATATGTACAATAGAAAAATGTTACATAATACCTCTGCCAACAATAAACTGAAAATGTGTGGTTCAGTACCATTTAAAAAATAATTGTTGTTATACTTGTTGCTTTTAGTAATAGGGTAACTGTGTGTTTGGTTCCCAGGGGAACTAAACTCCAGAGCACAGGCCAGAAAGGAGCTGCGGTGTGGTCCAGGATGCCTCTGTATGGGGACAGCCAGGGGACAAGGGTTGTGGGCCGCACTGTGGAGCACACTGCCCTATAATACACACATAACCTGTTACAGCAGAAAAAAAAAAAGGGAAAACACCTACCCCCCTGTTTTTCCTAGTTTCCTTCCTGTATGCCTTTTACATGGGTGGGTTGGTTGTACCAATGCTGTTTCCCCGTTGTGGTCTTTTACGCTTTGCCCCTGTTCTTGGCTCCATCAGCTAGACCCTGCTCCTCATGTGGGTTGTACCGGGGGCTCAATGAAGGGTCTCTGCTAAGGGTGCTAGTGGGTTTTCCTCGTTCTTGCCCATCTTTCAGACAACACAAGCAGACAGCGATGCTATGAGCGTCACAAAACATGGAATTACTTTTACCTCTGTATTTAGAAAGGGACAACATTTCAGGTTCCTCTAATTCCCGTTGACGGGAGAGAAACATAAGAACAAAACATTTCAGGCAAGAACGGAGTAGCAGTTTTAACTTAAGGCCTCTGAAGTAGAGCCTCGGGCAAGAGCAAGGGAATTCCAGCATAACACAAGTAAACATCTCGTAGTCTAACTGCACCTGTTTCTTTGAATTTGGCAACCCAGGCATGAGGACTGCTTTGAGACAAACCCACCCATGAAGCTGAGCTAAAAGGTCAGGTTCAAGAGCAAGGCATCTTTTGGTTGACAGCGCTTACTGAACAGCCTGGTTTATTCCTCTTCCAGCTAACTGGAAATGGAAGAACATAAAGGCTTGAAGCATTATTCAATTTGCATTTCTACCTAGACCCAGTCGATGCGGTCGTTGTCGGCTGTAGTCTGGGGTTTGTCCTGTTAGGCAAGGTGTCACCGCTAATGCAGAGGAACAGAACGGCAGCATTCTTCTCCGTGAGTTAACCCGAAGTTTGAACAGGGAGAAGGTTAGAGCAACCTTTATGCTGAAGCTTGCGGCACAGCAATGTTCAGGGCGTCTCTCAGCCCAGGTGTGAATGCCTCCAGGTCCTCCTGGGAGACGCTGGCCAAGCTGCAGTGCCGTCTGCTCGCTGAAATGCAACAGCTTCCGTCACAGATTTCCCCAGGAAGGAATGGGGCTACACTGAGGCAGCCAAGACAGGAGCCGTAACAGCCGAGATTTCTTTTTACGACAGCTGGATGGTGACACGCGAGTGAGAGCTTTCAGCTTCTGCCTTTGTAGCTCATTTTATCCCCAGCAGTTTGATTCAAATTACGAACAGACTGGAAGGAAGTGATAAAGGAGTGTTTTGCTAATGCTGGTGACTTCTCGGCTCGTGTTTTTAAGCTGTGCAAACTGCACCACTTCTGCCTTGAAAAAAGTACATCACTGCACAGTGAAATGTTGTATTTTTATTCCTCTCCATTGTCATATCATTGGCCAAGGCCTCTTCTTCCTCATGCCGCAGAACAGCTGGTCTGCAAATAGCCGTGTCGACAGCCTCCCATGGCAATACCTTCATTCAGCCGTCACTTAACGGTCTGACAGAAACGTACAGGAGGACTCTGCCTCCACTGACGTGCCCGATGGGGTTTGATTTCATAGTCCTTTGCCATGATTTCTAGCGGATTCTGTAGAAAGGTCTGAACAGGGGCTGCAGTAGCAGAATCCCTGGAAACCACGATCTCTGGCACACCCTGCAGACAGCTCCCAGCTGTTTCTTCACCGGGTGGCTTGGAAGGATGTATGAGAAAAGCAATCTGGCTACACAGCTCGGGACAGTGGGCTTAGCGTTTTGCTGTCTTTCTAGCTGGAAACGGTGCTTCTTTGTACAAGTTGCCCCACTTGGGGATGATTATTTTGCATTAGACAGATGGGACGGGATTCACCTCTGTTGACTCCGGCCACCCAAAGAGCAGTCATAACCGAGCTAATCGTCTGGGCTGCTTCTACGGGTCAGCAGAGAACGCTGCCAGAGGTAACACCATTCTTTTCAAAGAAAGGCAACTATTTAAGCAAGATGGGTGAATCACTATCTAGAAGTGCTTGCTTTCTCTACTGATTAGAGAGGGAGTCTTAATGATTAATTTAGATGGCACGTATAGCTTTTAAACTGGAGTTAGGTGGGCAGTACATCATCTGAAGGGTAACCAGGCTAAAATCCCTTCCAGGAGCCCTACCCCAGTGCCCAGCTCTTCCGATTCCACACAGATCTGGCTTCAGGCACAGAGGTGACAGCCAAGGACAAACTCCCTTGCCACCATCTGCAGTTTCCTCAAATAAGCTTACATCCAGCAGCACTTCTTTTTTTCAAGACAGCTTCCTTGTTCACAGACTGAGAGACCCCACTGCATAGGATGATGTGTTACAGCATGATCTGGTCCCAGTGGAATAAGAATTTAAATTTTCAGAAAAGTCGCTAGTATTTTGACAACTTTAACTCAAACGTTAATGAAAAATCTTCTATATCTTTCTGCTGAGTAGGCTAGAAAGTTACAGCAAATTTTTCATGATACAGAACAAACACAGGTGTCCGGATTGTTAGCAAGGCTCTTCTTTTCAGTTTGAACCTAAGTTACATACAGAGCAGCCTGAAGGCTGAATACATTATTCAGTTTCTAGGCAGCTACACAATGACCTTTGGTAATACTATCATGATATTTATTTACACTAACGGTAATTTTGTGTTACAAATTGAGAAGCTGGTGAAGATAATCCATTTTTTAAAATAGGCATTACATAAAAATACTAAATATATTTTACAATAATCTAAAAAATTTCATGCAATTATTCAAAAGATTGCCACCACAAATCTCCATTCTTTGCATATATTTATTAGTCTCTCAGTCTTACAGACTGATAAAAAATAATTTAATTATGTCACATATTGTTACAGGCATAAATGAGCTTTAAAGGATTACATCCTTTGGTATTATGTTTTTCACAGTATTTTTTCTTAACTTCTCAAGTTAATATCCTATTAGGTGAAAACTTCTTTTTTTATAGTCTCTTCTTTCATCATTTAATGTGACATTTACAGGAAAAATTTAATTGCAGACATGAAAGAAAATCAGCTTGTACTTTGATGCATCAGGGGTTCATCTCTAAAGATTCTGAACATCAGATATTTATATCTGAGTACAAGCTATTGGGAGGCTGCTTCAAACACAGTGTATTCTGTCAATCGCTCTTTATACCGTATGGTTTGGGATTACTGAACAAGCCAAAAGTGGTCAAAAGCTGTAAGCATAAGCCAAAGCAAAATCTTTAAGGCGCAACAGTCCTATGGAGAAGACAGCTCATTGCATTAGCGTCTTCCTCTTTTTTCTGTCCCTTTCATTAGCACACGCTGCCTGCTTTGCCTGCTCAGAAATCAAGAGCCAAGTGGTGAACAAAGAGACAGTTTCATAATCAGAATATTTCAAGTGGGCAGATGCAGAAAACTCATCGTGTCTATCAGAAATAAGCCTTGCAGTAAAATTCTCATTGGCCAAGTTGTCTGTCTAAAACACTGGCTTTTTGTCTCCTTATCTAATTTGGGTATGTGTCATACCCATCGAAATCTCATCGTCTGCGGTGCCAAGAGCTGTTTTAACCTACAAATCCACCAAAAAATCACAGGGCCTGGAAGACCGCTTAGTCTGACAGAGCAACGCGTGCTCCCGGAGTGCGCGCAGTTCAGCTGACGGATCGCCAGCTGCCGCCGCAACCGCCCGGACGGTGGCAAGAGCCGCTTCTTCGGGGCTGCTTGCCGTTGGTTCCTTTATTCGCAGAAGCAAAGGAAACATTAATTTCCTAGGGTAACAAACCGCGGTCAGTCTGTGGTGCCTGCACAGACATGCACACGTACAGCCTCAGGAATGGAGCCCGGTGCTGATGCTACGGAAATAACTTGAAGTTTTACATAAACAATGAGCAGTTTCGGCTCCGGTTCCTGCTGTTGGAACAGCCTCCTGCGTGCAGCCCGTGACAGCACGCTTAAGGGTCCCTGGTGCCAAGAACAACTCTTAATCAGCGAGGGCAGGGAAGGGTGAAACAAAATGGGTCTCGACACTGAAAAATAACTTGATAAGCAAAATAACTACAATGAGACCGTAATTTGCTAATTACAAGAAAATGTCCATCTTTTCTGAAAAATATAGCATTTCCTACGTTTTCATTCAACATTCGACATTGTAACACGATGCTCAGGCTTGGCAGAGAGTGGTGATTCCATTTTGCAGAATTTCCAAGGTTTCTGAGTTCGGTTTGGTTTCAGCATGGAACAAGACCCAGTTCTGCCTTTACTCTCTGAAACAGAGCTGGGATGCTCCCCAGGGGCACGATGAGAGCGGTCCCCAGGCCAGGCTGTCCACAGCAAGGTGCCGGGCTCCGCTCCCTTGTCGCCCCATCAAAAGAAATAATGTTTTCCTCTGGGAGGTCTTGCTTTCAACAAGCTGGCAAATTTTGATTAAAAATTGTTTTGCTGGAATTTTCTCTGCCAGCTCCAGCGAACGTGTTTATAACAATTGCATGCTAGCTAAAACTGCAGAGTCAGCAGAATGAGGAAAATCAGTATTCATTTTGTAACAGAGAGAAAGAATAGAGAAAAGCGGCAAATGGGAAAGCTGAATTTAATTTCAATTCCCAAGTACCTCCATCCATTTCTCTTTGCAGCGCTGGAGCACTGTACAACCGAGCGGGGCTACAGTAACAGCAGCCTCAGGTTTACGTTGCAAGCACTGGTTCCTAATGGCATGCCTGGCGGGGAAAGGTTTTCTCTACATTTTCATGCATTCAGGTCATTTGCTCTCTCTTTGCTCTCCTCGGCACCTGGGGTGATTTTCATCTCTCCCTGCCTGCCAAAGGAGGGGAACAGATGAAGCAGGAGGCTGGGGATTAAGCACCCAGAACCGAGTCCTCGGAGCTGTTTCAGCCGGAGGTAGCTGCCCTGCTGTTTAATACCCTGGCGTTGGAGTCACTCTCGGTTTCCCCCAGCGTTTCACTTGTCAGGTAGATTTGAGCAGCCTGAGCCGTCCTCCATGCTTAACCCTCCCTCCCGTGACTTGGGTGGCATGACAAACTACCTGAGTGTCACCCAAGTGTGAGCAAAGCCTCCCCACCTGCTCCTCAGGGATGTGGCAGGAATGCACGAAAATCACTCCGAATCGGAGGCAAAGCTGCTATTTTGGGTCCCACAGTCAGACGCTGTCCCTCCAGTCTGCCCAGCGCTAACCCACGCTGCCAGCTGAGACAGGCACCAGCACGGACCCACTGCGGGTTTTGGTGACCTGACGCTCACGACCACCTTCTGAGAATGCTCTGGTGTCAAATACACAGGTACTTTTTGCCCCCTTTCCTTCCTGTTTTTCGTGCCTCCCTTCCTCATCATCTTTAGGGCATCGAGTGGCAGGATAAAGGTGTTTGTAGAGAAAAATCATCTTGGAAAGCTCTTAACATGAAAGCAAGACATGAAATACCAGCATGGCCATGAACTCCAGCCAGTAAGGAATGAATGTCAAAATGCCATTTCTTTAATTAACATTCTGGATTTTCTCCAGGAAGAGTTATCTCATCTTCTTGCTTCTTATACACGACACTGCAGAAGAGTAAACTGAAATGGAGCCCTCTGTTTGTGGAGGGAAGTATGCTTTTTTGCTAACCAAGGAAAATTAGTGTACACTGATTTAGGAAAAAGATATCCTTTCTCCCCTCTGGCACCCCAAAAAACATCCTACTACTCTTCTGAGCAGAAGCTGTCCAAATCCAGGGCTGCTACTGCACAACTCTATGAAAGACTGGAGTCTGCCAGGAAAATATCCAAGACATAAAATACATTTATAGCTACTGCTGATTGTTATTTTATGCCTGTCAGTAATCTTTTTAGCAAACAGCGATCCTCAACTATTGATATTTCACTATGGGGTTTCAAGGTGACTCTGTAGATGACAGGTTTAACCCCTGCTTTTCTGTTTCTCAGTAGGAGTAACTTGGCATGATGTACACTGGAAATGTACAGCCAGCCATGAAACTCCGTCCCCACAGATAATCCTCATTTTGACCCTCGACAATAAAAAAAGCATTGGGTTTTGTCTTCAGCCCTTAGCCAAATCATTCCAGCTGTGCTGGTACCATGAAAACTTCCCCACCCTGTGCGCATCTAGTTCTGCCAGGCCAGGGATTTCCCCCCTCTGAACTGAGGAAAAGCTGCAGAAGGGCAAGAGCAATTTATTCCTGCTCCTATACTAGGTCTCATCGGTGCAATCGTATTATTAAAAATGTTTAAAACACATCTGCAAAATAAATAGTAAAATGAATAAAACCCCTAGATGCTGACAAAGTCTACATCCAGCAAGAACGTAGGAGAGCTGTATCCTTTTTGCTTGGTTTTGGCAGTAGGAAGACAATCCTAATGGAGAATATAGGAGAGCAAATAACAGCAAGGGAAGTGGCAAGACGGAGGAGGTTCTTTCTCAGACTGTGAGAACGTGCAGGTGGTCGTTTGTTCTGCTGAGACCAAGATTTCTCTTTCTCTGTACCAGGGAAACGACTGGGCATCTCAGCAATACGCACAAATCGTACAGGTTCCTCCCTGCCCCATTCGAGAGGCTTGTCTCGCTTCACTTTCTGGTTGCTTTCTGTTGGACTGGTTATAATGAAAAGAATTACGGCATTTCCACCAGTAAAATAACTATATTGTGAACTATGGACAGTCTTGGAATTGTCATTTCTTGGCAGTCATGAGCGATGAATTACAATATGCTACGTCTGGGGGAAAGCACCAGAAAGAATCTGCATGGTAAAGGTCTGGATAGTGCAAGAATGAGCAAAAGTAAACAGTATTTCACATTGATAAAACACATTTGGCAGGTTTAAAATACGCCAGTCAGTAAGAAAGTAGAATATTGAAACTGAGTAGTTTCAGATTTTCTGAAAAGGATGTTTCTTTACAGCCACTGTGCCTCCAGGCATGGATGTAGCTCTTCAAATCTGGCTCAGGCATTTTTCGCTCCTTGGTTTGTGTCACCCAGCCGGCCAGGAGCACCGAGAGTGGGTGCAGCACATCGGGGGTGTGTCCGGGTGCACCCGGCGGCGAGGCCAACAGCCGGACCTCGCAAAGTGGCGTACAGCGGCAGAGGCTCACTCCGATCCGGTTCCTTACATCTGGAGGGCACCGTAATAGGGATTGTCTAGCTGCTGAGCAGAATAAGTGAACAGAAAGAATCCAGCAGTAACGTACAAAAAAGAGAAATCAGACTCATCACTCACTGAGTAAAGTCCTCTGAAAAATTCAGTTTTGGAGGAACTAAAACTGCTCACAGATTGGTGTCAAGTGCCAGCCTGCATGGAGGGAATGTGCACGGTGAGAAATGCTGTGATATTTTATACTGACTTCTTCAGAACGAAATTAATCATTTCATAAATGCTGAAATGCTTCAATTGATACTTTCAGTCCGAGCTGATTTTTACGAATTCAGAACTGCTTCCCCTCTCTCCTACCTACTTTCCAATTCAGCAAGCGATAAAACCCAGAGAGAACAGGAGCCGTCGCTGACCGAGCGCAGTCAGAGAACGTGGCTGTGGCGCTGCAGGTACGGCTCTGGTGAGGACAGCGTCGCTCCCGCAGCAGTCGGGGCTTTGTCTGGGGTTCTGCCTGGCCCTGAGCCCTCACAGCCTCAGACGTCAGTGACACCGAAATGCACTCGCCCACTCTGATCTCGCGGCTGTCGCAGCGAAGCAGCAGTCAGACTGAGCCTGAAATATTTACGAGAGACAGTCGCGAAGGGCAGAAAACCCAGAAATGCAGTATTTACCGCACATGTCCTTTATTGCCTGTTCATGGGTAATTCATTTAAATTCTGCCCTTCTGTTGGGTGCAGCGGATGTGAAGTGACATCCCCGAAGCCGCCTGAGTTACTCCAGATTTCCGTGGCCGTGCTGGATGGCAGGATCGGCCTCACAGCATTTTATATCAGCCGCGTCTCTCAGGGCGCTCTGTGCCTGGGGCTCAGTGTCCCCAGCCAGTTTGATCTCCACAAGCTGCCCTTGCAAGGCAACCTGCAAATGTGTTTACAGATCTAGCATGATAATTTCTTACTCCTCGGGTTGATTAACCTGTCAGAAAGGAATGCCTTTCTCCAGACCTCTATTTTTGCAGGTGCCTCTGGTATAAACGCCTCAACTGTACAAAACCGAACTAGACAAAATGTGCAGACGCTTTATTTGGCGTGGAAAGAAACCAAGGACACGGCCCTGCTACGGTTGCAAAAATAAAAAGAGTACGGGGAACTTGGCCTTCCTCAATGGAAAGTCAGCGTTTGGGTGGCCCGGCCGCAGCCTGTGTGGGGCTGGCAGCCATTGTCTCCCAGGGAAGAGCCTGGCTTAACCTGGATCGCTATCAAACCCTCCCTCTGTGAGACCGCACGCTTGGCAGAGGTACTGACAGAAATTCTCTGGCTGAGAAAGCGCAATCAAATCCTGTTAGGCACAATATCTTGAGAGGGGGTGTCTATTAGTTTAAAACACTGAGAATGTTTGATGGCAGTTGTTTGGCGTTTTCTCCAGTTGCTAATTTATTTGAATTCTTCTTCTGTGATGAAAATCCCAGACTTCAAAAAACTACCAAGGGGAAAAAAAAGGGGGATTTGCAAAGATCAGAGTGCTTTGTAGGGACCAGATTGAATTCTTCCAGCGTGTATCTTCTCTACACCATCCCCCGCTTGCTCTACGTACAGGGGATGACTGTGCAGCCCTAATCACTAGGTTACTTGCTAGGTTTACTGAGCAAGAAACAAATTCTGAGATTAGTGCCTGAACAAACAGCTGGGGTGGGGAGAAAGCCCTTCCTCTGCAAGCAGGAGGAGGTGGGCCCCGTACCAGCGCATCCCCCTGGACTTCCCCACTACCACGCACCCTCAGGGTGCATACAGAGGGGATCCGCACAGGAAAGGCGACGGTATCAGTCCTCTCTCCCACTCAGCCTTCCTTCCACAGCAAAATCGCATCTCTGGGCTGCTAAGCATCTTGCGGTGGAGGTGTCGGGGCCACGGAAACATGTTTTGGTGCCCAAGGCAGGGTGCCAGCTTGGTGTGCCATCACCTGCTCTCCCTTGGGCCTTATGTCAAGGGATATTAAAAACACAGTCTTGGTTCCAGTGAACAGCAGTGCTTGAGCTTCAGGAACCACTCCTGGCAGGGAGCATGTCCTGCTGCTTGCCAGGTCCTTTTCACAGTCCTATAATGAGGGGCTGCGTTTGCCCATCAGTATCCCACTGTGCACCATCCCAGGGCTTGGGAATTTTGCTGTTTGTCTCAACGGGAAACGGATTAAATTCCTGACTCCACAGCTTTTACTTGCCCAAGGAAAGCTCGTGGGCTCTGACCCCAGGCTGTTTGCAAAGCCTGTCAAAAACCATTTGCGTATGGAGCTTGCAGCAGCAAATATCACAGTTAAGGCTAAAAGGCAATTCTATGCCAAGCTCATTCTAGGTCACTAACTTCCTAAGGGTATTCTTCCAAGAAATAGCTTTATCTTGAGTATTTCTGCAAGAGGAGAGAGACCGTGAGTTACAATTAACCCCTTCTTCAAAAGGAAAAGTAAGAATTCTTCACTCTATCACAGTCATCACTCATGATTTTTTCAGGATGAGACTTCCCCCCACCCCGGTCAGTATTAGAAAATAAGGTTACACGAAAATACCAGATTTGAAGGAAAAAAAAAATATTCTTTGCCCTTTTAAAAAGGGCACTATTTTATATGTGCATCTTGGACAGTATCCGCACTCCTTTTAGAAAAGCAAATACAGCGTATTGAAATTTAAAAGAAACCTCACACTGAAACACACCACCAACTCCAGTCGAAGGCTTCACTACCTGGAAAACTCAGATACCCATCAGTAAAGCCACTGTAGCAAAGACAAAGAAATACAAGAGGCACACAGGTGTGGCTTTGAAGAAAGAGATGAAGCCACCTAAGAAGTGCAATATGGCTAAATATAAAGAACGTGGAAGGGAAGCAACAAAACTAAACAAATAAAGCCAGCTAAATGATGGGAGGAGAGGAGCATTAACCAGCCTGGGACAGTCCTACCAAAATGAAAGGAGCTGGCACACCTTCATCAGCTGCCATTAGCAGGTTGTGGTTGAACAACTACTGGGAGGGACTAGCAGAAAGCCCACCTGAGCTGATGATACCTGACTCAGATCACCTTGTCTTCTGAAAGACAGCTAGGCCATGAGCAAAAGTAAATAGGAGAAATACATGGTTATTCTGAAGCTTAGATCCTAAAAGGTTTTTCCCTTAATTAAACATTAGTTCTAAGATAATGTCAGCCTAGTGCTCAGCAAGTGTCAAAAAAGCATCAAATGTTAAGAGTTTTTGGAAAACAGAGCGCCAAACAGAGAACAAGTATCATTATGCCAATGTATGCAGCTCCGTCTAGAACTGTGCACAGTTCTTACCTCCCTTCCTCTCAAAAATGGCACAGGAGAGCTGGGCAAGGTTCAGAGAAAGGCAACAATCACAGGTGTGAAGCAGCTCCTGTGTGGGAAGTGGCTGACTAGACAAGGAATTTACAGGCCGGAAGAAGAAATAACGAGGGGAGATAAGAAAAAAAATCTTAACAGTCATCAGAGGATGACAGAGAGAGCAGAAACCTGTCTCTTCCTCTCCAAAAAGTGTCTTCAAGTGAACTGCAGAGCAATGGGTTCAAAACAAATAAAAAGAGACATCTCTCTTCACAAAGCATACTTAAATTGTGTAACTCCTTTCCATGGGATGCAGTGGATTTTAAGTTGTGATGTGAATTCAGAAAGTGATTAGACAAATTCATGGAACTACATATTATTTATTCCCTTAAACACAAACGCATCATTCTCAAGAAGTCCATGACTTACAAATTGTGTGGTAGGGTGTGCTAGGGAAGTACCCCAAATGCTTGCCCTGGTCACTATTAGGCTCTTCGTCAGCTGCAGGGCAGCGCTGGGGACAGGATGGGGCCAAGGAGACCCTCGCTCTGCCCTGGCACGGCCCGTTCTGCTCTGACGCACCTACCGTGTTCTGCTGCCACGGCTCACCCCAGCCTCGAGGGCAGAAGCTTTCTTTACTGGCTCTGACACGGCACTCTGACAGGTTGGTTGTCAGTACCTCTGTCTCCAGACTGTTTCCACATCTATATTCAAAGTCTGGTTCTCCTTATCATCCTTATCTGGATGTAAACCAGAATCCACCAATGGGGTAACACCTGTGCCATGCACTGGGGGTCATGGAAGCCTCTGCATAATGTAAGAAGGCAAACGTGTTCTACCATAATGAGAGGAAAGGTAGGATAATGTAGGGTTCGTATTTTATCTACTTTTTAATGCATTTAATTAAATGAAACATTACTCTTAAAATCTGTCACAAGCTACAAAATCAGTTCTAATCTCTGTTAGGGAGTGAAACAAAATGATAAATTTATGCTGCAGTATACAAAGCTCAGTTGGAGCTCACCAGTCTCACTGTTGTCTGAAAGCTACAATAAATACCAGAAGATGTCTGCATTGGCTTTGCATGGGTACACAACGGCCACAGAAAGAAGCAGCAACAGGCCTATGATCAGATACACAGAAATAAGAACCGTTAAGCAGTATCTATTTCAATGTTGTTGTTTTTTAAAAAAAAACTCCCCTGGAAAATCCAATTTTTTCCTAGGGAGTGTGGAATAGTTTTTCTTCCTAAGATTATATCAGAAACTTTAATTTTGTGTAAACACCATAGGACTACACACAAAAGATCATGCTCAGAAATGTTGCAGCTATTTAGTCTTCTGGTGGAATGGAATAACTTTCACTTGAAATAGGGAACACGTCAAAAAAGTGGTTTTCCGACTTTTCCAGAAGTTCTATATCTGAGACCAAACTAAAAATATTTGCCATGGAGCAGAAACACCCCGAAGAGGGCACTGAAGGAGTGAGTTACAGTCAGTGTATTGCCAGCTCCTGTTGCTTTTACCCTGAGTCTTGTGACAGTTGGATCCTCCCCTAAAGCAACAGCTTCAAATTCACTGGCTCCGACATGGCGCTCTGACAGGTTATCGTGTTCAGACAACACCATAAGGATCTGCGCTTCGACGGAAAAACAAGCACCACGCAACCAAAAAGAAAATCTTGGTAGCAAAAGGAAAACACGATCCCTAAAAGCTTCAATGTGAAGGAATAAATATAGAATCCTTTTTTAAAGCTACAATTTTAAGACAAACCTTGGATCTTCAGGGGCCCAACTCAAATTTTGGAAGCTTGGTTTCAGCAACATCAATGAGGTGACTGAAAAACTGGCAGGGAAGTGACTCTGAGAAGAAATGGGACACTGAAATTTACGCACATAACAGCTGGAAATATGGAAAAAAGTCAAAAGAAAAGATGCTTACTTAACAAATATATATATCGGGCAAATATTCATGAATTAATTACTACTCCGTGAGTGCAAACTAAATTACTTTTCTGCTAGAAGAAAGAGAGCAGGCATAAGATCGTAACTGTACAAGTTAGCCTAGTTGCTTCCTTTGGAAACATTTCACAATGACCCGTTTTTTGGGGGTTCTGGGAGTGTACTTGTCAATCACACAGCTGCCAACACCAGTATCACACGTATTTTGAACTATTCCCTCAGATGTACCGGCAGAGCTCCTCCCTTCTCTGTGGACAGGGGAGACAAAGAACGCCACCAACGAGGGTGGATGTTGCAAGCGAAGAGCGAGGGCTCACAGGGCTCTTCCTGCCTCAGAGCAGTCGGTGAACACTGTCATCAATCTTTCGGCTCAGAAAAATGCCCGTGCAGGGAGAGCTCCACAGAACTCCTCAAGCGCCCCAGTTTCTGCTGGACCCGGTCAAAGGGCTAGATTTGTGTGTTGCAGCACATGACCTAACGCAGACAACACCAGTTTGCTGTTCAGCTGGGTTGCTTTATAGAGATAATTCTTACCGTAGCTACGGCGACCGCCTGCCCGGCTGGACAGGGCAACTCTGCTGCCAACCTTGGCGCAGCACGTCGCCTTCGGAGCGAGCTTCCCTGGCCGGCTGTGCACAGCGGCAGGGCCAACGGCATGGCAACGACGCTCCACGACATGGCAGGACGCCTGTGTGGGACTGGTGAGCTGCTAAGAATTTTGGAGAGGTGACCTCGCAGGCAAACAGACGGAAATGGCGGTGGTGAAAGGTGGGAAGGAGCTTACACTTCTACCCTCTCAGTCCGTCCCTTCTGACCCACTTCCTCCCTGACAGCTGGTGACGCTGTGACAGCTGTTCTCCAGCTTGGCACAGCTCCTGTCAGTCATCGCCTCTGCCACTCGCAAGGTCTGACCAGCTTCAGTGCAGATGAGCCCAGCATCTCCACGGTCACATGGGATCCTCTGGATCCTCCCTGGCCTTCCTGCCTCCTCCACTCCGCGGCTGCTATGGAGAGACGTTAAGAAATCAGCATTTTAAGTTATGCTCAATCAGAATCAAAGCTATGTCCTAACTAAAGAAAGCAATCCACAAGGAACTGTGCTAGGAGAAGACCATGGCAAGCATTCATCACTACAATAAATATCTTGATAAATCCTATTTGTAAAAACATTTCAAGAAGTTTTCAGTGTAACAGATACCTACCCCTACAGTTAGCCTGATCTGAACACTAAACTGGAGTAAAGATGGAAATGGGGCATGCGGAAACTGTTTTTCCTGGTGACAATACATAGTTGTCAGTTCACTTTCTTAAATGAAATTTTGAAAGTTTATCTGAAATTAAACAATATCCGCTCCTTGGTAGATAGATGTGGTATTCTAGGTAAGGATCTTTATTAAACTGATGTTCTGCAAAGGTCATTTTTTTTGACTGGTGCTGAGAATCTAAATTAAAACTCCTGATGGAGGGAAGAAATGCCAAGGTATTTACACACCGGTCCTTTATGACATCGCTACTTCCCTGACATACAGACAAATGGCACAAGTGCAACAGCTGAAATTGGTGGCCTAATGACCTCGGCTCTTGGAGGTCCAGGGTCTCTGTCATGGACTTCTGGAGCAACCATTCAAAACCAATCATGTATGCCACTGACACAATGAGTCAAAAGTACATGCCCTTCTCAGCAAGTTTCTTTGAAATGCAAACAAGAATCTGACTGCTCGGAGAAGCTGAGCCTCTTCAGTTTAATGAAGAGCAAATCCTCTCTTGATTTCTTCTCATAAAATTGTGGCAACAGAGTATGTTGCTTGTTTTCAATATTATATGGAACTGTATTGCTTGTTTTCAATATTATATGGAACTGTATTGCTTGTTTTCAATGCTCTGTGGCAGTTTAGTGGTGTTTAACAGTGTTAGCAATTTCAGAGCTTGAGTATCTGATGTTGTTCCACCCTCCCTAATCTCTAGTAAATACAGCTTACTCCATTAGCGTTCACACGATGCTCTTTTCATCACACTGGACTCCTCTGTGCAGAGCCAAGGACCTAATCAAATACATAATCAATCTATCTGCTGGTCAGATAAAAACAGCAAGCAAAGGACTTCTTTGTGTCCTACACAATCGCCTCTTCAGAAGACAAGGGAACCACTGGTTTCTAAGAATACGTAACACACCAGTAATGCGCAAGGGGCTGCCCACTGCCCAAGCGCCTGCGGTGCTGTGAGGAAACCCTGGGACTGGATTCTGGAGGACAAGCATTTCTCATGGGTTACTCAGATTGCCCTGACTGGTGCTTTGGAATTACACAGGAGGGAACAAGTTTTTAAAAGCTGTCTGCAGTCACTGGAGTCAAAAGCTTCTTACAAGTTAACAAAATGCTACAGTGGGCAGCTGTTTGGCTTTAGCGTCACTGAGCTTCTACGAGGGATGAACTCTGCTGCTACAGAACTCCACTCCTCTGCAGAGCCCAAGCAGGGAAAGCAACAAACCAGCAATGGCTGTTAAAACGGCAACAAGAGAGAGATACAGGACGTCCACCCTTGTTTTGTCTCGTTTTGGGGGACAGCAACTACTATTCTGAGATCCTCCACACTTAGTTGAGAGCAATTTATGTGGGCAAATGTGGCCACATCCTTCTCTAACAAAGCCAGCCACAAAGCTTTACTGCTGTGCTGCAAAAAGGCTCCAGAACAGCAAACATCATGCCTACTTCATTAGCGCTTTGATATATACTATGTAACCAAAGTTTTACTGTGTATATAAATCACATTATACAACTTGGGTCCTATTCCTGCTTGGTAAGGTCATCAAACTCTAAGCACTATCAGTCCCAACCAATGTAATAATTAATTTTGCTAAAATTAGCTGTTACCTGTACCTTAGATGAGTGGGGAACACTGCAGAGAATCACGTCAAAGCCTGCATTAGCACATGCCAACTAAAATTCAATTGACAAACACTTTTTGTAATCACGCAGGAATTCAACTGCATCGAATATAAATAATTTTCTACACCGGTTTCATAGAAGTCTTTATGACAGTGCCTTACCTTCATTACAAAATGAAATATGGTCATATTACTTCCGTAAAATCCATGCACTTTTAGAGATGCTACACCTGGCAATTTACTGTGATGTAACTCCTTCTTAGTATACGTTGCCTGGCGTGCCATTTGAAACTTAGGCTACTTTGGTTTATGTAGAAGACTTGTGGGAAAATCCTTAAGATATTTATGCAGTAGAAATGTGAGTAGAAGCTTAAACAGAATTCCTGTAAATTTGCTTTATAGCATCTATTGATAGACTGAAACATTTTTTACTAGCTAACTTGAAGAAATTCCGTTACCATTACCACAGCAGCAACTCAACACCCTTGGAAATCATTGTAGTGGGTGCACAAACAGAACAAGCAATGGCCCATTATAATCACTGGTGCAGTTTTAAATATCTTTATTTAAATAGTCAAAATAAATATTTAATAAGATACAACTAACCGAGGTACCACAGCTTTTTTTTGAAGCACAGATTATTGAAGTATCATGAGTGCCATCTTCTGGTTTAGGCGTGAGAACACTTCGGGTTGCACATACCGCCTTCAAAACTTTCAACTGAAGGGTGTAGTTTTTTTCCTGTTTTTTCCCTTTTTTTTCTGAAAAATAACTAGAATGCTCATCTTCAACATTCACAGAATGTTGTAAGAACAAAAACAGTTAAGACGCAAGAATTCAGTAAAACTTGCTTATCCTTAGTGCTTAAGACCAGCACAACTACATAAATAGTGCACAAATATTTTTTCCCCAAATTTAACTTCATCGATGTCAAATCCTACAAAGACACACGAATGACCATAATTTTAAATAAATTTTTAAATGCAGTGGCTTGTAACACAAGCAGTCTTGCAAGCAATGTACTTTGGAGTATATTCTTCCAACTCTCCTCCACCCTAGAAACTTCCTTTTTATTAAGTGAAATGTGTGCATCTCCTATCCAGGAGGTGACGAAACCTAACAAAGGGAGACTGAGACATTCAACAAATGTACTACTGCAAACAGCACAAAGAACTGCAGCCCATTTTATATTTGCTGCAACACTCAAATCACAAAGCTGTTGCGAAAACATGGGTAAATTACTTCGAGTTCCAGTCCATTTGTATATTACTAGCTTTGCAGGGGTAAAAAAAAGTTTTGACTCCTTTTGTTTCATTTCACACAACACCCACAAAAATACATCGTTATTATGTCAGAGAGTCATCTGATAACAGCTACCAAAGCTGCTTCAAAGCAGCTGCAATTTAAGAAACAAACCTGGCCCAACTCAGGTGTTGCCCCCACTGCAGATATAAATACAACTGCAGCTTCTTTGTGCTTACAGCAGTAATAACAATTCACCAGCAGCGCTGGTTCTGGGTATCTTATTTTTCCCTGTATTCAGTACGGGCTGGAAGTACACAAGCCCTCACCCTGGGTGATATCGCGCTGTGTCAAAGCTGTAATTCTGTATGGCATCACGTCCAATGGACTTCACATTGTCTCCCAACACATCAGCTCCCTGTGCCATTTCACACTGATACACACCCACACAGAGCCTGCTTTTCTCCACAGGCTGAGAAGCCACTACTAGATACACATTTTTATTTCACAACTCTGCACACTTCTTCTGTATGCTGACTTGCTGTCACTTAGGATCATAAATCTTGAGTCTTCTGGAATATGTATGGCAATTTATATAATTTTAAAAACTTATAACCCTTTAGAACAAAACCCATTCATGTGTTGATGTCCCATCAAATTCTCATTCAAATTATGAAGGCAGCCAGTAATTGCACTTGCATCCCACAGCAGCGAGGACTTCTAGGAGGAGGACCGTGTCTCCTTCCAAAGTCGCCATCCCCACGCTTTCTTATTCTAAAGCAGCAGCAGTTCATCAGCACTTAACCAATTCCTTGTTTGTCAAAGGTTCTGCAACAACTTCATCACGCATGAACTGCTCCTAAAGACAGCAAGTAGAGTTTCAGTTCCTTTTCATTATTTTTGGACTTACTTTTCCTCAGAAAACACCAGATAACCGTTCTGTTTTCTAGCCTGGGTATAACTGGTACGACTCTAACCCACAACACATCAAAGTCATACCACGCCTGCTTGGTAAGAAAAACTACTAAGCTAGCTGACAGGGCTGCCAGAGCCACAGACGGATCTTCACGTCGCTGAGACGGGCTTGCCTGCGTTCCCCCCCACGCCCACCCAACAGGCACGTTTTAAAGCCCGAACCCGGCAGGAGGAGACCAGAAAAGCCGAGGTAAGCCTTGATAACCGTAGTTACCAACCACAGGGCCGGCAGCTCAGGCAACCCTCCCCCACGTTTACCAGGGGCCCTCAAAAGCCGGCACGGCGAACCGAACCGCAGCTCGGCCGACCCGCCGCCCGGGGAAGGAGGCGGCAGCGGCGCCCGGCAGCCCCCTCCCCGCACCCACCTGGTCGTAAACGACGCGCAGGATCAGAGAGCAGCTGGGGCAGGTGGCCACGTCCTCGCCGTTCTCCAGGTCCTCCTGCAACGGCCCCCGGGAGAGCAATCACCGACCCGCCCGGCCCACGGGCACCCGCGGCCGGCGGCGGCGGGACCGCGGCCTAGCGCTGC
>Ga0065711_1029185_pt1 | contig 37226 bp, 24 predicted proteins | sample Hoacrofraction12_FD_59098 | JGI IMG/M metagenome (GOLD analysis project Ga0065711, IMG submission 59098) | Hoatzin crop microbial communities from Cojedes, Venezuela - Epithelial fraction 12 v2 (version 2) | ecosystem: Host-associated > Birds > Digestive system > Esophagus > Crop | place...
CAGGCTGCCCAGGGAGGTTGTGGAGTCTCCTTCTCTGGAGATATTCAAAACCTGCCTGGACAAGGTCCTGTGCAGCCTGCTGTAGGTGACCGTGCTTTGGCAGGAGGTTTGGACTAGATGACCCACAGAGGTCCCTTCCAACCCCTACCATTCTGTGATTCTGTGATTCTGTGTGAAATAGTCCTGAACAGCTGAAGTCCCTGCCCAGCCTGTGGCCCAGCACTCACACCACTCCTTTTTACTTTGGCAGAAAGGCAGAAAGCCTGGCTCTAGATGATGAATATTTCTGAGATGGTGCTAGACGACAACTTCACCAACAGCTCCTTCAACTGTACGATTGACAGCTTCAAACAACGCATTTATCCCATCATGTATCTCTTTATCTTCTTCCTGGGTGCTGTTGGAAATGGCCTTTCCATTTATGTTTTCTTCCAGCCTTCGCAGAGGAAGACCTCAGTAAACATTTACATGCAGAACTTGGCTGTTTCGGATCTCATGTTTGTGAGCACTTTGCCCTTTCGGGCCACGTATTTCCTGTTGGGATCACATTGGATATTTGGTGATATCCTCTGCAGGATCGTGACTTACACCTTGTATGTGAACATGTACTGCAGCATTTATTTTCTCACTGTGCTCAGTGTGGTTCGTTTCCTAGCCATCGTCTACCCATTCAAACACTGGAAAGTGACCAACACAAAGTATGCCAGGATAATATGTGCAGCCATATGGGTCTTTGTGCTGACAGCCTCTAGCCCTCTGTTAAGCAAGGCAGTTGCTGGGTACAGCAACCCAGACAAGTGCTTGGACCTCCACCCCTCCAGCAAGAGAAACCTCTTCATGATGAACAGCTTTGTCCTCGTTGTGGGCTTCATTCTGCCCTTTTGCACAATTATTGTCTGCTACGTCTTTGCAATCAAAGTGTTGCTCAAGTCCAGGACTCCCCAGCGCAAGAAGGCTGTCTGTCACAAGAAGGCACTGTCAACCATCATCATCACTCTCATCCTCTTCCTCCTCTGTTTCCTGCCATATCACATACTGCGAACTGTCTACCTGATGTACAGCGGCTGCAGCCAGGCCACCGTGCCCATTCACAAAGCACTAGTGGTCGCTCGCTGCCTTGCTGCCATGAACAGCTGCCTCGATCCTGTCCTCTATTACTTTGCTGCTGAAGATTTCAAAGCGAGAATCAGAAGTTTGTACCGCAGGTAGCTGATGCAGAATTGCGAAATGGTGTATATATGTGGTCCCGATGGGACATCTAGGCTGGGTCCATACTATGCAATGGCAGAGGCTGTGTGGTGCTAGTCAGCCTGCAGCCATGCTGCTCAGTGCCAGACATCTCTGGAGCACAAGTGTCTTGGAGAGAGCTTGTTGGGCATGGCCAAAACTGAGGCAGGATGATCAAAGGTCAGGTGTCTGGGTGTGATCCCTGGTCCTCTTCTATTTAGCAGTGGAGATATGCCCTTAGTGTTCATCCTCCCCAGGACAAGGGACAGAAAGCAATTTATCTTGCTACTACAGTCCATTTATTTCATTTCATTTCATAATACTCAACCAGTGACTTGAAGGGAAACTGCTCATCTGACCACCTCAGTGCCTGTGTCTGAACCCCTCTGTGCTCCATTTCCCAGTGTGTGCAGAGGTGCATGGTTCAGACACTGTGATACCCAACAGATTCACAGTGCTCTGTCAGTTCCCTTTGCAAACACCTGCCAAAGGTTTGCAAATAACAGAAATGTAAAGCGTCACTGATATTTTCTGCTGAGGCTGGCTTACAAAGCCAACAGAGAGCCAAACAGGACCTGGCACTGGCTCAGGCTGTTCAGAAGGCATTAACATTTCTAAATTTTCCACTTTGAGGAGCCCATCTGATAAATTTTGCTGTGCATTTCACTGATTGTCAAGTGAGATAATGGTTTCAAGCAAACAGCATCAGCATCGAGTGCTATGAGTAAGATGACTGCTGGCAGCGAGAGCAGGCTGCAGGCATACGGAGCACTGGGCTGCACGCTGCAGCTCTTCGCACGTGTGCCGATTCCTGCAAGGTCATTGCAACACTTGTTTTCACACTCAGTGTTGCCAGGCTTTTCTGAAAGCCAAGGTTGGGCAGCTTAGTTCCCATGCAGGGATCGAAAGACAAAATTTTAACATTATTTTGGTCCAAATGGGTAGCTAGGGAGTGGTTTCCGCTGCACAGGTAAACCAGTCTGACAGCCAGCTGCTGCCAAATGCATCCTTAATCCTTCACCTCCTGCCTGCTCCGAGGAGGAAACTGGTCTCTTCTCCTGGTTTCAGCTGGGACAGAGTTAATTTTCTCCCCAGTAGCTGCTGTGTTTTGGATTTAGTACAAGAAGAATGTTGATAACACTGACGGTTTTAGTTGTTGCTAAGAAATCAAGGACTTTTTTCAGTTTCCCATGTTCGGCTGATGAGCTGGTGTGCAGGGGCTGGCAGGGAGCACAGCCAGGCAGCCAGCTCAAGATGGCCAAAGGAAATATTCCATACCATAGACAGCATGCTCATTGTATAAATGGGGGTTGGCCTGGGGGGCAGGAACTTTTCCGTGAGTTCAGCTTTTTCTGTGAATTTGACTTTTCCATGAGTTTGGCGAGCTCTGCAAAATCCTCAAGCTCCTGAAATCCATGAGTTCTGTGCACTCCACTGCTCGGGGAAGGTTTCTGTCAGTGAAGATACTTTCTTAGTCCTCTGAACATTTTTGGAGAAGGCACTCTATAAAATGAATGTTACTGCTTCCAAACAAAAATAACTTCAGCTAACTATTTTCAGCTCTGTCTGAAATAAGCAGAAAACGTATCATTGCTGGACAGATGGAAAAGTACTTTGCAAATCACTAAGAAAGTCACATTTTTCTTGGATATCTAAGGCTTATGTTCAATTGCAGAGTCCATCTATTTAGATCACTTTATTGTGCCTTTGATGTAAGCACAGAGTATTTTCAGAAGTCTTCGCTAAAGTTCATGCTCCAAATCCTTATTTCAATAACTCAGTGGCATACCTGAGAGCTGACCGAATGATGCCATGTGAACTCCTGCAGTGCTTGGTCCCATGCTGTTGAAGGAAAAGAGAATATTACCACTGGTTTGCAACGGGAATGCGATCGAGATGGTAGCCTGTGCAGAGGGAGAGTGGACAAATAATTGGACGAAGGGGGCAAACTGTTTTTCCGTGGTTTTCCCCTGTCAGGAGTAGACCTGAACAGGGACAAGTGACTATCTTGGAGCCTTTGATGAGATACTGTACATCTTAAATACTACAAGGGAATGGAAAAAAATATCCACAGTCTAATCTCACTAATGTGGTTTTGTCTGTATCCATCCAATGCATGCTATTATCAAATAATTTTGCATATAGAGGATATATATGTCTCACTTATGAGGTCCCTTTTTTTTTGTATTGACCATGCTACAACTTTGTTAGCGATTGAATTAACTGTCAAACCTGTGTTTTAATAAACTAGATTTACTAGTTGCTAAAGATTTGGTTTTTATTGATTGCATAGCTAACAAGCAATCTGCTCAGAGTGCAGGGGGAGAAAGACCAAGAAACAGATACTGAGTTTCTGTAAGTGGGCCATCATTTCTCAAGTCAGAGATGTCTTTGGAGGTGTGAGAGCATCCTGCTGCCTTCTTCACTTCACCGGCAAAGTAATGGGGAACATCAGTCAAAATCTGGGGTGCAGATAAAGTAATAGTTTTTTTTTTTTTTAATTACGATTTACTTGCAAAGGGATTCAAGACCATTCGTTTTAGGGATCCACACATGTGGCTTAAACAACACCTGCGTAACATGCCACATTCCCATTTACTGCCATTTCTCCTTTTGGTATCCTTGCATGTCTCTGCTCACAGAGCTGAAGACCAGGGTTCTTCGCTGTGGAAGTATAGTAAAAAATGTAGTAAAAAAATGACACCATATTTATTCTGAAAAATAAAGCTCCTGACAGTTATATTACTAGCAATGCCTCTAGGTCCTTCCCTAGGGACCACCTACCCCTTAAAAAGTATTTTGATATGTTTCCTCAGTTTTCCAGGAGACAAAAATCTCAGAATAGCTACGCGCATAGAAATTTAAAGCAAGACCAAACTTTTGAGCTTGAAGGAGACATAAGAGCAGGAAATGAAGTCTTTCAGGGACTGGCATCCCAAAGCGATAGCAAATGTTCTCGTTTCATATGCATGTTTTCCTGTCATTCAGGGAAGCCCTGGTATTTCCAGGAAAAAGTAATTTTTCAGTCCAAAGTTACACCAGAGACATAGAGATATTTTCTAAGGTAATCTCGCTGCAGCCTGAACCGCTTGACCCTCAGCACAAGGAAATCCCACTCTTCACATCTGCATTTTAGCCCTGGTTCAGGCACACTTGTGGCTGTCTTCCTAGTGGAGTCATGTCACAGTGGACAGGGGAGCATCACATTTTTATTTTAAACAATGCATTATTCCATTCATTTTCATGATACATCCGCTGCCTTTCTCAACATACATCTTGTTACCATAGCTTATATTTTGCTTTAGCTCCTATGAGTGTCTGAAGAAAGGGGTGCACATTTTGTTGCTCAGCATCTCCTTCTGAGGTGCATGTTCCCCTGTGCTACTACAGCATGTTGTGCTGGCAGCAGAGCCAACATTGGACTTTTTCCCCCTGTTTTAGGGCTGTTGATGCTTCTCTTGGTTCTTTGGGATGGGCAAGATAGACATGACCTGCCGCCCTTCCCGCTCACAGGAGTGGAAATAAGATCCATCCAAAATAACCAAGTGTAATCGCAGTCAGGAGGAGTCGGATGCTGTTTCAATAGTGACATTGTCCCTGGGCTAATGTTTTGATTTTCTGCATCATATCTGAGCCAGTTTAAATGACAGCCTATTTAAAAGACAATGTAAATGAAGTGCAAACACAGACTCCCTGAGAGAGTCCAGTATCATTTGAGGTGCTTCAGCCTTTCGGCCAGCACCGACCATGACCTGCCAGGCTGTCCCTATGTGGCTATGCAGTGCTATACCTCTCACACAGTTGTGCTGTCTATATACAGGAATCTTTCCGGACATCTGCAAAGACAAGCAATATATTTAATTGCATGCAGCTGATGTTACATAGTTACATCTGTCTGTCCACCATTCGACAGCTTAAGGAGGCCAAAGAAATTCAATAGCTTCCTTTGTCCCAAATTGCCTTTTCGCCTTTTAGCAAAACTGGCCAGATTTCCACGACCGCTTCCCCTCCTTTTGATTTTACAGCTGAATCGATAAAGCTGCCTAATGCAAGGGCCAAAGCCCGGTCGCGCACGTAGCATTCCTGCTCACAGGGGCAAAATTTGAGCCTTTATTTCTGATCCTGAGAAATAAAGTCCTGGACCTTGGTCCATCACCCATATTGCCTCACATTGGGCTTGAACGGTTGGAGTGGTTCTTGGCAGGTTCACTCGTCAGGTTTGCTGTCTGCATTTCCAGATGCTGAGATATTATGTCTTCTTCTGAGCAGCCATGGTAGATGCAGCTGGGGATGAATTCACTCGGAATGGAGCTGTGTTTCAGAACATTAAAAATTTTGGGGAAGGAAATCCCTGAAGAGGGGATCTGCACTTTGTGTAGATATTCCTTACATTATTGCCAGCTTTCAGTTCTAGAGGCAGGGAGCCTGGCTGTCTCTGGCAGGCCAGCTCCAGGCCCCTTCTGAGGTCCAGCCCAAAAAGCCCTCCACAGCAGAGAAATCCCTGCTTGCACTTGGTTTCTTCTTGCAACTAGTCTCTTACCAGAGTTTCAGGATGTTTAAGGGTGCTTTGCTCATTACTGAGATACTTCTTGCATGCTGCAATTTAATTTTTTTTTCTTGGTGACTACAAGGATAAACAATCCAGAAAGAATAAGAAAAATAATGCAGCTCAAGAGCTATCATCATCTCCTGAAGTCCTTTATTACTGCAGCTGGACAAGTCTCTTCTGATGGTCCCTCACCACTAAAAGAGAAAATATAAACCTGGGTCAGAAATGTGAGTATGCTCTAAAAAACAGTGCTCTCAGATTCCCCCCCCTTTTTTTTTTTTCGTTTCTTAATTTTGAATCTCACTGAGCCTAACCATTGAAGACATTGAAGCACAGAGAATTCCCATTATAAAGCTGCTAGCAACCACACAGGCACACCTATATCCTCCAGAAGTGGAGATGGTGTGTGGAGGACAAGCTCAGTGCTGCTACACCAGCCTTTCACAGATGCACAGTCACTTGGGCAGTTTGTGGATCTGGGTAGGAGCATGCACTCTGGCCATCTGTGTATGTGGACCTTCCTATTCCCTGGGCACGCTTCCAACTACCTCCATGCCTTACTCCATGCCAACACAGTCCCAGCCTGTGCATCAGCTATTCCCACACTTCTGTGTCCTGATTGCCACGGAAAGGAAAACTGGATGCAGTGACCAGGTGGGAAGGACATGCTCCAGCAGGCCACCAACCTGCATGACGAAGGGAGCACACCCATGTGGTCTGTCTGGCCATACCACCTTCATGGTGTTGTCAGTACCAGGTACAATTCCAGATCAGCCTCTTCCCAGTTCCTTCAAATTTTTGATTGCACTTAGGCAGTGATTTACACTTGAGCTAGATGGGCTATGTAGGTGAAGGTTGCCCTGGGAAGTGTAAGAGTGGATGGGCAGATGGCCCACTTGGGGATCAGATAGGAGCATGTGTTGCCCCATTCTGAGAGGAATGGGACATTCAAGCCAATGCTCAAAGACAAGAAGCCAACGCCCACCTGCAGACCCTTCTCCAGGGTCTCTCATTTTACCATTTACTTTCAGGGCCTTCACAGTTCAAAGAGCAGACCATGCTCTCACAGGGTGAATCTATCTATGTGCTTGCAAGGAGCAAGATGAGCTCAAGCCCTTCTGACATGGTCTGTTATGCCTTTTCCTATTTTCTGACCATCTCATCTGAAGCTTGCATGCTTTGTCTTTCTGGTGGGATCCTGAAGACCTGACTCAAAATCAGCAAAGCTCAGCAGCACATGAGGACATGACACAGGCAGCTTGGAAATGGGGAGAAGGTGTTCTTTGGGTTGTGCTACGGGAGGGGATAAATATGGAAACGCTGGACTTTCCTCAGACTTCAATTCCAATGATGTACTTTACACTGCCAAGAGCCAAAAATTGTTAGTGTTCTTTCCCCAAATTATCTTGGACTTCTCCAAAGCCATGAGCAAAAAGCAGATCCTCAAAGCCACCACCTACCACAGAGCTCTCCCATGGCCTTAAGCCAAGGCAACACTGCAAATGCCCCTGAATGGATGCTTCTGCTAACCCATCATCAACTGCACTGACATCAGGGCCACCAGCATGCCGAGACAAAGACAGATAGTAGCTATGCAAGCCTTTCCAAACACCACACCCTAAATAAGACATTTTCCCCTCAATAAGCCAGCAGTAAGTGCCTTTAAAAACTAGAGGATCTCTTCATGACAGCCCTTAGGCAATCATGTCCTCTTAAGTCATCTTTTAAAGCAAGACTGCACACAGAGCTACTCATTCAACCAAACCAGTAAGTTCAATGCAGAGAAACCCATCTATAAAAGGGAGCTTTATCATAGCTATCACATGGAGCTATAATTTTATTAGGGCCACGAAGATGATCAGAGGGCTGGAGTACCTCTCCCACGAGGACAGGCTGAGAGAGTTGGGGCTGTTCAGCCTGGAGAAAAGAAGGCTCCGGGGTGACCTTATAGCAGCCTTCCAGTACCTGAAGGGGGCCTACAGGAAGGACGGAGATGGACTTTTCACAAGGGTGTGTAGTGATAGGACAAGGGGGAATGGCTGTAAACTGAAAGAGGGCAGATTTAGATTAGATATTAGGAAGAAATTCTTCACCATGAGGATGGTGAAACACTGAAACAGGTTGCCCAGAGAAGTTGTGGATTCGCCCTCCCTGGCAGTGTTCAAGGCCAGGTTGGATAGAGCACTGAGTAACCTGGTCTAGTGGAAGATGTCCTTGCTCATGGCAGGGGGGGTTAGAACCAGGTGATCTTAAAGGTCCCTTCCAACCCTTACCATTCTATGATTCTATGATTCTATAATATACTTCACTTCAGATTGCCTATCCTGATTCCTAATTTCTCAGTACACATTTATTAGCCTTGGATTTTTTATTTAGCATCCAATAATTAAAGGTAGCAACAGAAAATTAAAATATCTTAACCATAATAAGTAGAAGGGTTATTTTCACTCATGTAATACACTGAGAAACAGCATGTGTGTGTATATATACACACACACACACATATATATGTGCAGGCATATACACGGTCTCACATTTTTTTAATAATTAATTTTTATATGTTTATATATTTATATACATGACCATAGATCTTAATTTGCAAACTCAATGAATATTTGGTAATCCGTGCCAAACTTCTCAAAACTGATGTCTTATATAACACTATTCCATTAATATCCCAGTAATGGATCTTAAAAAAGAACACATTCAGGACTAGCCAGCCATCCCTACTCCAGCATGAAATTGTAATGTAGATTTGAAGTATAAGAAAGTGAAACTTTGGGCCCTAAGCACTGTACCTGCTCTGGTGAAACCTGTTCCTCACTGAGGCAAAATACAAAAACAAACCCCAAAAACCTCTTGTCCTGCATCTTGCTAAATTTTGCTGAACATCCTTATTACAAGACAATTTCTACTTCCAGTTTCATCAGGACTTCCACTTCAGTCTGAGGTGACAGGCAAAACCTTTGATGCACTGCCTACTGCCTTTTTTAAGAAGTGGACAAACTGTCTATTTTTTACACCCAGAAAAACTGTGTGGAAAATATTTCAAAAATCTCTGCTGGCAGCTGTGAAATTAATAACGGGTATTTGGCCTGATGCTGGTTTCGGCTAGGATAGAGTTAATTTTCTCCCCAGTAGCTGCTGTATTTTGGATTTAGTACAAGAAGAATGTTGATAACACTAATGGTTTTAGTTGTTGCTAGGAAATCAAGGACTTTTTTCAGTTTCCCATGTTCGGCTGATGAGCTGGTGTGCAGGGACTGGGAGGGAGCAAAGCCAGGCAGCCAGCCCAAGATAGCCGACATAATATTCCATACCATAGACGCATGCTCAGTGTATAAATGGGGTTGGCCAGGGGGAAGGAACTCACTCTTTATTCTGAGTTTGAACTTTCACGAGTTCAATGTTTTTTCTATGAGTTCCGTGAGTTCTGTGAAAATCGCGAATTCGGCAAAATCCATGAAATCCGCGAAATCTGCGAAATCCGTGAAATCTGCATGTTCTGCGAGTGCTGCTTGGGGACTGGCTATGCAGTCAGTTGTTGAGGGGTGAGAAAAATTGTACTGTGTATAACACAATTTGCTTATTCTTTATGATTATTGTTGTTATTATTATTTCTTTTATTGTCTTATTACACTCTCTGTATCTCAGCCCACGAGTTTCGCCTTTTGTCCATTTCTCCTCCCCGTCCCACTGAGGGCAGAGGGGGAAGAGTGAGCGAGCGGCTGCATGATCCTCGTTGCCGGCGAGTGGCTGCATGGTCCTAGTTGCTGGCTACTGGATGAACCACGACATACTAGGATAGTAAAACAATGTTTCTTGCCCTATGGTGTGCAGATTGACGGGATCCGTATATCCTTCTAAGAGACGACAGTGTGTAAGAAAAAATATCAGATCTGCTGTCAATCAGTCAGAATAAATGTTCTCTTGGGGGGTTCACGCCTCCAGAGGAAAGCAGCAAGCTGTCACGAAGCATCGTTCCCGAATGCGGACATGTCACTTCCCAAAATGTAAAAGTCTGTGTTCAGTGCATGGACTACCAGAGTGTGTGATCAATTGTGTAAAAGCAGCAAGGCTGAACATCAGATTTTGAGAATTCTGCTCAAGCTCCATTGGAGAGCGCTGCACACTGGGTAGGTTCCTGAGCACTTCCATTTATGTGAGGAAAAGAAAGAGACCTAGCAAAAATTCACATCCTTAAGCATCACACTGAAGAAAGTAAAGGGGTTCTATTAAAATATTTAGGACTTTTAACCTAAAACCACTCTCTCCCATCAAGAGCAATGTTCCCAATTACAACTAATTTATCATTGTGGAAGGCGTCAGGAGAATTCTGATTTTTAAAGTAGAATGAAGCGATGAAAATGTAATACCCAAAAATAAAGATGAAATAAAATTATATTGAAGACTCATGAGAAATTGAAATTGATTTGAAGGTCAATATAATCTTCCATCAGTAGAAGACAGTATTATATCTTCTTCCCATACACAAATGCATAAGAAGCAATCAAATTTTATTGTCTCAGAAAAGATGTGCCATAAGCGGAGGTGGTAACAGAACACAGTCAGATTGTTCTGCTGCTCTGGGGACTCTTGCTCATACGCCGTGGGATTGCCCAGCTGCCTCTAGCAAATGTGGAATAATATAAAATAAGGTGCAAACTGCACTCATACTGTATTTTCAAAATCCAAGCAGGGTATTTAGTAGGCACCTGAAAACAAGCAACATAGAAGAGGATATTAATAATTATCTTAATTCCTATGGGAGGAGAGGTAAAAAAGGAAGTCTGAGTAGGGGGAGAAGTGAGTATGAAGACCATAACCACAGGATGGTCAAATTCATGTGCATGGAGCTGTGTTCTGGTGTGGCCAGATGCTTTCTTGGCCCAAGACAGATTAAAATCAGTCATATTATTTAGAACTCAATATTTCTGCACTGTACTGTGCTGTACAATAAACCTGCATGGGATGGGTGTGGAGACAAAGTCCAAAGTTCGAACCAGGACTGTGTGGCAATCAGCAAGACACTACTTTAAGGAGCAGAGATTTCCGTCTCATAAACCACATTAGGATAGAAACCATAACATTGCAAGGTGTAGAGGTCTCATAGTGGGGTCAGATGTTGAGGACGTGCATTTAGAACATCCCAAATACATCTGTCTGTGGTGAGGTACAAAACTCAGGTGCAGGAGATTCACCTCAGATAGCCTCAGCTGGAGACACATGTCCCAAGCAGGAGGGCTGTGAAGAAAGCCCCAGCATATTTTATGAAAATACTCCAGCAAATTAATCACGGTGTCCTTTCTTCCCATAAAATATAATGCATTATAAACCACAAATAATTTCTCCCAGATTTGAGAAACCAGCTCAGTTCCTTGACATTTCCCCAACGCGCTCCATTGTGAGAACTGCTTCCCATCAGCTCTTTCCCTCCAGGTGGGTTTTGCTCTGTCCTTGCGAAGGTCAACTCCTCCGTCCTCCCACTCTCCCACCAGTTCACTGCCTGCTGATGGCTGCCTGCAGCCTGTCCACCAGCCTAACCTCCCCGGCGCTATCGGCTTGCGCAGCTTTCCCGTGCAAACGCCGGCTGCAAGGGGCAGATATTAGGTCAGCGCTAGTGTCAGTCAAGACGTCTCCACCTGCTCTGTGAGTCATCCTGCAAGAGTGAGGCTCAAAAGTTGTCTGTATTTCCGACACTTATGGTTGCTAGTGGTTTCCTAACAAGCTGAGCAGTGGAAAACCAGCGGTGCTATCTCTTTTTGGCTGTAATTCAGATGGTTTCTTCCAGAAGCACTGTGATGCACACTTTCTTTCTGCCATGGCATGTCCCTCTTGGTTCCCCGCATAATCAGCAGAAGATGGGCATTTCCCAGCACTGGCTTGCTCCACCCTAATGCAGGGGACATATGAGTTGCTCCTGTTGTCTTTAATGGCAGCTCAGGGTGATTACTCAGCCTTTTTTTTCTATCTTATAGATAGCTACACTTGAGCAAGTCAAATTCCATCTTAAATCTCTCAGTTCTCATTCATGAGAACCTCAAATTGCACCTGTTCTGTTTTGGGCCCCTCACTACGAGAAGGACATTGAGGTGCTGGAGCACGTCTGGAGACGAGCAGTGAGGCTGGTGAAGGGTCTAGAGAACAAGTCTTATGAAAAGCGGCTGAGGGAGCTGAGATTGTTTAGTTTGGAGAAGAGCAGGCTGAGGGGAGACCTAACTGGTCTCTACAACTGCCTGTGAAAGAAGGTTGTAGTGATGCAGGTGTTGGTCTCTTCTCCCAAGTAACTAGCGATAGGAGGAGAGGCAATGGCCTCAAGTTGCGTCGGGGGAGGTTTGGACTGGATATTAGGAAAAATTTCTTTACTGAAAAGTGGTCAGACATTGGAACAGGTTGCTTAGGGAAGTGGTGGAGTCACCATCCCTGGAGGTGTTCAAAAAACATGTAGATATGGCACTTCAGGACATAGTTTCTCAGGCATGGTGGTCTTGGGTGGATGGTTGGACTTGATGATCTTAGAGGTCTTTTCCAATCTTATTGATTCTATGATTCAATGAATACCAAAGGGACACAGCATTAGAAGAGATCTGGGAAATGGTGTTGTTCTGTTGCTAGCAACAACACCACCATATGTATGTGTACACAAACTCATCAAAGGAAAATATTTCTCTGACACTCCTTTTCCAGGTGATGCTGCTTTGAAGGCAAGAAGCATTTTTCCAATTTCCATTCTATGTGCAGTCATGGATGCTTTGTACCTGCGCTGACACTCTCCTGTGCTTTGTTGTTTTTCTCCATCTTGAGGTTATCTTCCAGGTATATTATCGAGGGGTAACATTTTTGGCTTAGTTTTTGCTGAGTTAAACACATCATGTACTCTTGTCGTGGTGTCTTGAGTTGCCTGGTGATCCTGGTCATTCTTCTCCACACTTGTTTGTGACTGAGTACACCTTCCTGGACACGCACGTTCAGGACAGTACACACTGTTTCAGCTCAGGGGAAATAAAAATCAACAATGGCACATTTTCCTATCTTTACTGGGATGAAAGATAAATTACTGGACTGATACATCTCCAAACAACACTGGATTTTTAATGGTTACATGGCATTCTCAAGGCTCATATTTGCCCCATGGCCAGCTACTATACTTTTATCCATCCCCTCTTTTGTTTTTTCCCCAGAGGAGGGTCATGCTCTTTGTCATGAGTATGGCAATGCCTACGCTGCTGGATAAAGATAAGGCCAAGCAGCCTGGACCAGCTCACACTCACGCTGTTATTAGGAAGTGCCCTGGAGAGAATCAGCTGGAGCCCTCCAAAATGCAGGTGGGATTGAAATAACAGACTTGCAGAGAAGCAAATAATCAGCTTCTGGGCTTGGCCTGTCTCTCTTTTATCTAGCAATGTGGAGATACTCAAAGAGTATGTGGTCTCATGTTTTGCACTACTGAAGTTGCTCCTGATTTCCATTTCCCACAGCCTTTTTGATATGATGCAGGAGTTCTTTGCTTTACATTATCATGTGCCTATTTTTGGTGATAGGATTGTCAATAATAAGGTAAAAAGGGGTGACTTTCAGGTCTGATTCTGGAGGACCCACAGTACAAATCTCCCTCCAGCTTCCAGCTCCTTCCTCCGGCACTACTTGCTATAACATTTCTTAGAGAAGGATAAATGACTGTTAGCTTTTTACTGGCCCTCTCTACCTACATCTCTTTTTGTCCTGCTTAAGTAGCAGTACTGACTAAGAGCTGGTCAGTAAGCATTCCCCAGCTTGAGGAAGATACTGAAATGTTTTTGTCACAGGTTACATCAGAGGATGTGGAAGTCATCACACTGACGTAAGGAGCCTGAAATGGGTTCAAGCAGTGATAGGTCTATAAATTAGCTGGCAGGAAGCAGCTTTCTGGGAAGACCAGCATCATCAACATGGTTGACGGGGGGACTTTCCCACCTGCTGTACAAGCACGCACACAAAAGAAGCAACATGAAGAGAGAGAAGCAGGGCACAATGGGAGAAAAGAGAAAGAATATGCAAGGCAGGAACAAACAGCACTGAGCAGAAGGCGAACTATGAAAGAAAACAGAAACAGAAAATTTTTAGAGCAATAACTTCTCATAGCATGAGCCAGCTTGTGACACCAGGCCTGAACTTTTCCCGTGGGACAGTTCTCTTTGGCTTTACACATTTCTGTCAGATGAGAAATGGGTGTCAGAGGCCAAACGAATGGCCTGTCCCAGGAGAGGAAGAGCGAGGAGTCAGCCAGGCAGACACCAGTTCCTTTCTGCTACTGCTGGGATTGTGGGAGATCCAAGGGTCACAACCTGGCCTCAATGAAGAGGATCAGTGAAAGATCATATTGATAAAGTTATTACCTTGGTGAGTAAGATCTTTGTGCTGGAATGGATGCTGAAAGATGCTCCTCGGTTCTAGGGTTATGGTTGTAATTGTGTTTTGGTGCTAACTTCTGGCATCAGTTAAACTTGTCACTTCTCCAGCCACAGAGAATTGGAGAGGGGTCACAGACCCAAGGAAAGGAAGAGGGGAGCAAAGGTAAGGATAGTATACATTGGTGTGGAAATGAGGACTATGAAAAAAAGGAGAAACAGCGGGCAATATAGGATAGTATGAGCAAAAGAAAAGAAAAGGTACAGAAGAGAGAGGGAAAGGGAGACAGAAAGAAAACCTTATTGCTGAAGTCCAGGAAGGAAAGCCATTCAGTGACAGAGAGGAAGATGCATGCTGCAGTAAGATGAGCTGTACAGAAAATATTGACATACGTCAGTCTCACTGTGACTGCTACATAAACCCAATACAATTCAGCACTTGATGGGAAAGGGTTGCATGCTGGAGAGGCAGAGAGGGCAAGGCAGTCTGGGACACTAGTCTAAAAGGGTTTGCTCAAATATGAGTTCTTGAAAAGATGCTTTATTTAGATCTGTGGACTGTTAATAATTTGAAGAATCCGCAGCCCTGAGCCTGGATGAATATTTTCCCAAGGCTGTGGGGTGCACATGACACAAGAAGACAGATGTGTAATAGCTGGAAAGAAGACTGAAAGGGCAGACAAGAAGCAGCTCCTTTCACAGTTGGAGTTCTGCAGGTATGAGTGGGGGTCCCGCCCTTTTAGCTGTGGTATACTGTGGGGATTTGACAAAAACCTAAACTAGCCTTCCCTGTTTGAGATACAAGGAGTCACTCAGTTTGGGGGCAGGGACTCCCTGAGCCCAGGTAATGCTGCTTTTCTCTTCTTTGAGCTGAAGGCTAAAGCTTTGAGGAATCCAGCAAGAAAGGAAAATAGGCTTTGAACTTCCTGGCTGTGTCTGTTTTGGTAAGCAGAAGAGTGTGAGGGCACAGGCTGAACACCAGCACTTATCAATTCATACTGCCAGACTACTGCACCCTGGCAGGTTTTAGCCCATGTCAAAAATCTCACTCAATGCCTGAACAGTTGAGGGTGCTGCATGGGCCAGGAGACAGTTTGGCTACAGGTACATGGACCTGGGGCAGGGAGAGAGTTTAAGCATGTGGACACAAGTCACGTTGCACCACTTGGTCTTAAGAGTGAAATAGGAGACCCTGGACTGTTTGCTTTACTGATGCAGACGTATAGCCAGTGAGCTCTGGGGAGGGTTTGCGTCAAGGTACTGATTACAATGGAGATGTCTAATGCAAGGAGAGATGAAGCTGTCCTGGTGCACTGACAACCTGCTTTGGACTATGCCTGTTGCTATTCTGCACCGAGCAAACTCTGCCACTTCTCTGTCATGTGGCCTTAACCCACTCACTTAAACTTGTAGCATTTCAACTTCCCCGTAAATAAAATGCAACAAGTGTTATGAACAACTGCATTACTTAAAACAGCAGCTGTAACAGTAACCAGGTACACTCTTAATCTGCAAGTGCGGTGAGCAGACTTTTATCAGTGTTTGGAGGATTTCAGCAGGAAGTATGGCCCTGAGAATATGAATAATTTTGCCTTGTCACACCAGTGTATAAACTCAGTGTAGCTCCACAGAGGTCAATGACTGCTTCAGATTTCTACAAGTGGAACTGAATACGAAATGCGAGCAGCCTTGCAGAATTGTGAATAAAAATGAAGCAAATCCTCCTCCACCGCTTAGATATTTGGATAGCCTTTCTACTATTAACCACTGCATGCAGTCTGGTGTTTCTAAATATGATTTTTCTATAAAGCAATGCAAGTTTTTGAAATACAGCCATCACGTAGCAGCAGACAGCGCGAGCTCATAAAAGTGAATCCCTAGGTACAGACAACATCACCAAGCTCTTTAAATGATAAACTTTCGCCTTCCTGAGCCAATACAAAAGAAGCCTATCTTCTTGCTAAAAATACACTATACCAGCAAATCGCACATGCTCAAACTACACATCAAAATGCAGAGAGAGCCCTCTGGGATTTGAGGACAAATATGGTCCTGTGCCAGCTCTGACTGATTTAAGGCTGTTAAAATGATGCTCTTAAACAATTAAAAATATCTGCAAGTCCTGTCAAGAGGTTCTTCTGGTGTGGCTCCCACTATGTTAGAGTAATTCCATGGTGATGGGATGATGCTGATGCACAGTGACATATGAGAGTGGAAGTCTAAGCTCTTACATTTCCAGTCCCCAGCACTCCAGAGAAAGGACAAGAAGAGAGGCGGTTGCTGTCAATCAGAGCCCTTGCACAAAGCAAGGCTTGGAAATGTCAATGTACCCGGAAAGATAAAAAAGCCTGAAATTCACAGAAAGGACTCAAAACTCATGCCATGTTTCGAGAAGGTGGGTCTTTCAGGATGACTGTCAAGGATGAGTATCACAGTCTCCTGGGACAGAGCACCAGCGCATGTCGGCTTGGATTTATGTTATCCCAGATAAGTTCTCAGTGAACAGGCGCTCTACCAGGCAGACACTGTAAAAATGATCCTGAGCAGCAGCAAGAAGATGAGATGGTATGATATTACCCAGCAAAAACATTCAGAGCTGACCCTGGCAGTCTAAGTCGTGGTGGCCAAGTGCCATGGGGTTTGGACCCAGAATATCTGCACAAAGGTCCCATGGGGATCCCAAAGAACCGTGGTTTCCCTGTTGCCTGCTTGCATTTCCAAAAAGAAAAACTTCCTGACAGCTGTGAGACCAGAGACCTTGCTGGTCCGTTTGGGCAAGAAGCCTTCATAGCAACCACCATCTAGGAGATGGGGGATATTTATGTTCAGGTTTGATTTCTAAGGAACCCTCTCCAGCTGTGTATGGCTGTAGTCTTGCCTTACATGGAAATGGAGCAAAATCAGTCCTTCAGCAGGAGCGGCTGCCAGAGGCGTGAATAACGTGACCTGCTACTTACATGATAACCCCACAGCCTGACAAGACATTCTTTTACTTCTTTTATATATATATAAATCAATTCTCTGTGTCCTGCCCCTATCCTTTCAGGTTTTGTAGCAGAGGCAAGAGGCAGAGTCCACAGGACTCTGGCCATGAAGAGCAGCAGAGATCTCCAGAGCTTCCCGCTGATGGCAGAAAGGGGAACCTGACTGCTGGCTTGGAAATCCCCAACTAGCTGGCATGTGTCCATGGCTGAGGTCCTTCAGCTGCCCTTTGGGAGCCATTCATTGCTATCTCAGAGCTCCTGAAACAACGCAGCAGAACTGGACTGAACATGGGGGTCAGGCACAAGGGAAAGGGGCTGAACAGGCAAAGGAGACCCAACAGTAAGGATCAAAGGCAATCCACGGCGCTGCTGCCTTGACCTTGCCTGCAGGACATTAGGGTTAGCTGCATCAGCCATTGCCAGGTGGAGCCAACATGAGAGCTGCTGACGAGTTTCTGGAAAGAGAAGGCATACTTTTCAACTTATTAGTGTTGGATTTTTTTAATAGGGCAATAACTGGGAAAGCACTCAGGCGAATAAAGAATCTTCAACAGAAAACTAAGTGAATGGAGAGGAGAAATGGACTGTTACTGTCCCTTTGGGGTCATTTTGTTCTGGTACTTTCAGCCATATGCAAATAAACTCTGCAAGGAAGATCTATCTACAGCTTAAATGTATACGGCAATGGATCATTGGCTATCACCGACAAATCCCGCTACCCACAGCCTGCTCCTTCCAGTATTTGAGCTGTCTTCTCTCCCTCTGCCTAGCTCTAGACACCTCCACAGCCAGAGCACCCAGCATAGCAGACTTTCTGTCCTGAGATGAACAACCGAGATTTCAGAGACCTTTATCAGCAAGGTTGCATTGGAATGCAGCCCTGGAGGAGGGAGGAGCAGGAGGAGCATGTTAGGAGACAAAGGTGAAGTAGAAGTCCTCAGCTGCTCATAGGTTACTCCTGTTACCTGCTCACAGTCTAAGGATTTTGAGGATACTCATTGGGTGCTCGCCAGCTGGAACCTCTTGTGAAAGATGATCCAGTGTTTGAACCTCACCTAACAGAGGAAGGAGAGAGATAAAGAAGGCATCTGATACAGCTGCAGCTGGTAATGGGAGAACCCCCAGCAACCCCTTTTGAGATATTTTTTTCTGCCCTGACTGTACCACCAGCACTCTTTTTCCCCAGGACTCTCAGCCTAGTAAGTGCTTGCTGTCATGTATATTTTTATCCTGCTTCACAACAGAAACGAAGTTAAATGACCATATCATCAGCCTGTCATTCTCTGCACTAGCTTCTGAATATGCAAGCCAGTCTTGACCACATTTGACAATGGGGAGTGAAGGTATTAAAGATGTAGGTCTTTATACTAAAGGCATGCAGGTTTTATAATGGCATTGAGGAGACAAGGGACACCCAGAGTCACTGCTCCATAGAGCAAAAGGCTGCAGGAGAGGTTGGGCAGTCACCTGTCCTGCCAGCTAGACCATCAACATACTGGTATCATAAGGGTTGCAGAACGGTGTGGGATTTTTGCACTGGGAACAGGCGAACATTCCTGGGTACAGGAATCTGTAGGTGCCATGGGAAAAACAGAGATTCATTGTTTCTTCCTAGTATAAAACATCTTGTTTTCCCACAGTACAAGGAAAAGTGATTTTCTGGTAAAGAACTTAAGGGTGGAAAGTCAGGATGTGTTCCTGCTTATTTGGGGATGCCCCTCAATTTGGTATGTGAAGGAAGCCTGGAAGGGTTTCTCCACAGAGGTGGTGTGGCAACATCTCAAATCCTTCCCTTGCTCCCCAGCACACACACACACACACACATACTCACGCGTACACATATGCACACAGAACAAAGGTCTCACGAGTGACAGCTCAAAGTGTGGGTTTTTTCTTTATTTGTGGTGTCTTGTTGGAGTCAGACACATCTCCATGTACCTCACCCATTCAGCATGTCTCTGCATGTTCCGGTTTACAGAGACCTACCCACCTACCTAGGAGCAAAGCTCAAGAATTCAAAAGAATAATTTGTCTGTGGTCTAAACAAAGGGAGTAATCAATAATATCTTCTTAAAAGGAGAACTCCCTGGTTCTTAGAAATGTTTGTATATTAGCCTCACAGCTGTTTTTCTCTCTTTTTCTTTTGCCACACCTGTGCATACACATATACATGCCCTGGAAATACATACAATGAAGACTCCCAAATTCAATTTATAAAGCAGGATTAAGAAGCATTAACCTTCCAAGGAAACATCTCAGTTGTATAAAAGAAGCAAACCAGGCACTAGCAAAACCAAAATGTCCAAATGAGCTTTTGCGATAGATAGATATACAGAGATATATGTAACTATCTAAAGCTTTTGCTATAGGTACTTAAACCCAGCTAAGTTCTCCACCTATTATGAACAGGATACTTGATAATTTACTTGATCATTAACTTGAAAAATTGCTATATGCTAAGGAATTCACAGTTCCAGATCATACCACACCTGACAGATGAAGTGACATCAGAGTTGAAAAGCTGCTGCAAATTTGCTGTCCTGGAGGGGCTCGGTGTTGTGTCAGCTGCCTCCCTCATTTCTGAGAGGGCCACGAGGCATATGAGACAGGGTTTTACCACAAAACAGCCACCTTTGCTTATATACTGGGATTTTCTAGGTGCTGAGCAAACTCATATAAATGTCCACACTACCTATTTACACCAGGCAAGTGCATCGCCAGTCACAAGGGATGGAAAGAACACAGCACAGCAAGCTGCACCATGGGCATGGTCGGGCACTGCAGCTGCAGCCAGCCATTTCCCTGGGCACCTACCACCCACACGGACTGAGCTGAGGGAAGCCTGAGGAACCTACGAAAAAGCTGTCAGGCAAACGTTTTGTCACAAACATTTTTTTCGCTTCTTACTGCATGGCCGGCTCTGAACTACCACATCTAGGAAAGGCAGGGGACAAACCTGGTCTGCCAGAGGCTTTTCGCTGGCAGTAGAAAAGTCTCCTAAGCACATGCCCATTCCCAAACAAGGCTGATGGTGCTCACCTGCAGGTGATCAAGCTGTCATGTGGGATTGACAGATCTCAGGGGACAGGGAAACCCCTTTCTCAACAGGTCCACACACGCTCAGTGCTCTGCTACCCTCATACACAGCTTGGGCAGGATACAGATCATTAACACAACCAGGCGACAGTGTCTCCAGGTCAGTGAGAGGTCTAAATTTCCAACAGTGGTAATTCAAGGCTCAATTTAGTCACTCACATGTAGGGCTCTAGTGCCACTCAGAGGTCCTTCAACATTGTCATGGAGCTAATAGACATGACAATGAGTCCTGGGATATCCAAGGGCATCCCAAATGGCAGCAGACCTGATGGATGCAGAGACTCCCCTCCCACAACTGGTCAGCTCAGTGACTCATTAGGCTCCTCTGGCTTTCCGTATTGACACGGAACTGGGTTTCAGTTGTCCAAACATCCCTATGGCGTCATTTGCGGTGTCAACCTGGTGTCATTTTAAATGATACAGGCTATCCTGCCTGGCTTACCGGGGCATGGGTCTACTGTAATTACTGTGTCATATCTGTCATGGGACCACAGGGCATCTCAGATGGTACCAGGTGACTCCTGCACATGGTTGGAGCTGGTAGCATGGACATCTACACAGAGGAATCTAAGATGGACCTGGATCCCACCCCAGATATTTAAATCACAAAGAAATTTGCAAACTGTGACTTCCACCTCAGAGTTTTCAGAAGAATTTAACCAATATCAGCAGCACCTCCAATCAACCCAGAAGACACCCAGTCAAGAGCATTTTATTTGTCTCCTTCCCAGACTGAAATCCACCAAATCAGGTTGGTAAATTCAGCTATGAACTCTTAAGACAAAGACTGAAAAGAGAGTTTGGCATTTGACTATCCAGGATCCTTCCTAGTTGCTTTACAAGATAAGCACGTAGTAGCAATGTAGTCACAGTTTATATTTCACTCACTGTAACAAATCGTTGATATTAAGCATGTATAAGTAATTACTTTAATATTGATGAGTACAACCTACTCAGCTCTGCCTGTACAAAGTTCTTATTGCTTTTATCCATACTTTATTCCTGGTAATCAAATAAACAAATCTAAAATAACTTTTGCCACACTCATCTTCCTCCCTTGCTAGTGTCTGTTATTAATAAGCATAATAGTGGCTGTACAGTAATATCGGACTTTGTGCTTTCATGAGCCTTAGGCTTTGTGCTGAAATTTTGATCCCAGTACTTTGTGCTAGTTGCCTTGCTTCATAATTACCACCCAACAGTGGGGATTAGAGCAGTATATTGGCACAGTCAGTATCCGGTGGGAGATTTTTATGTGGATCTGGTTTCGGCAGAATGCCTTTCATCCAGTGACTTTCTGTATGGCTGAGTTCTGACTCGGACGAGCTCACATAGCAAATCCATTCTTGTCTCATTCAGGGTGCTCGTAAGGACTTACAAGCTCCCAGGAGCATGCACTGGGACAGGCCACAGAGGCCATGCAAATCTCTCTCAAGATGCATTTAGTATGGGATAGGACAAAAATGTACATGGTAAAAAAGTACCACAGTCTGGCCTGGGTAAGGACAGATAGTCTTGTGTTTAACTGCCTCTGTGACCGTGCTTAAAAGACCTTCAGAGTCAGAAAGGATGGGCCAAAGTATTTACACAGCAATTTGAAGCAGTGAGAGGATTAAAGTGAATGTCTTTTCGCTTGGATAAGTAAAAAATCACTGAAAAAGTATAAAGATATTGAAGCATAGTTTGGGTTTAGGTGAGACAACTAGGAGAAAGACCTTGTCCTGCCACCTGAGCATAGACCCATGTTACCCACCAAGAGGTGGAAGCAGGAGGCTTACAGCAGCTGGATGGCCATTGCAGCTGGGATGGACAAGATGACAGCCTCCAATGGCTTTTTTTCATCAAAGGCTGAGCTGCTTTAAAAAAACCCATACAGCCTGAAGGGAACAGAAACAGCCCGCTGCCGTTTCTCACTATACAGAACAGAGGATGTGGTTTTCCTGTTTCATGTGGGGCTTGCCACAGTTGTCTCTTCTGCCACCTCCCAGTTGGAGGATGCCAAACAGGCTTGCATGAGGGTACAGCTGAAGGTCACATGGAAGTTTCGGTTAGCACAGCTAACTAACCTTGGCTGATTAGTAATGTTTCCCAACTGGTGCCTTCATTATTTGCTGTCTAAAAATGGGACTAACTCCTTCTCCTCTTTGAGGTACAGCCTCACCATTTTTATTTTTTTTTTCCACTCTGGCCCTTTCTCCTTGGTGTTCTCTGTTTCTAACAGCTCGTCTCCATATTTAAGAAACATGTTAGGTGAAGACATTGCCTGATCATCTGAATGGCTAGAACAGAAAAAAACCACTGGGCTTCCTCCTCTCCTTTAATGGCTGTATCCTTCCTTCTCACTGCGTATTTACAGATTTTTCCTCCCTCCTGATTTGTCCTCTCATTTCTCTATTTTCTCCTCTTGCATTTTCCCTAATGGCAACTGTATCTTCTCCCGGAGTTTCAGATACTGTTTCTCTGGCCAAGCCTCAAACTCAGCTCAACTTCTCCTTCTCAGCTTTGCATTCAATTCCTTTGACATTTGCTTTTGCATATCCATCCACCATCCCAATGCAAGTTCTTTAAGATGAAACCCAGATCTTTTCCCTTTGCCCTTTTCCACATCTTCTATCACTGTGGACAACTCCATGTTCTTCTCTCTGATTTGTAATCTGGACTTTTTTCTCTGCTTCAAGCACACTAAATCTTGTCTCATTAAATCTCATCATTTTTTTTAATATAATCAAGATCAGTCTTTTCATTGCTATCTCCAGTCTTAACACCTGATTCATCTTGTGTCCTTATGGCAATAAATTCCTGTAACAGACAGATAGCTGGAATGCTGCTAGAATATTTCAGTAAGGGAATAAATCCTTCTCATCAAAATTTTTTGTTCAATCTGAATGATTTCTTGCTCCATCATAAACTGACTTTGCTTCATGGACAAAGCAGACCTCAGATGTAGTCCTGTTCTGTGAGCTGCCAATTGTATGGCCAGTACTACTTTCAGCCTGAGCTATTATTGAACAAAATTTCATGTGGTATTTTGATTTTCCTTTGCAATTCCATTACAGGGTAATCTGATCTGTATTTTGCTCTACAGTCATTATTTCATGCCACTCATTACAAGTGAACAAATTAATTCAGCTTATAAGCTCTGACTCTTCCCATCTAAATACTTTCTCCAATGGACTGTTTCCAGCTTGTGTTCTTCTCTGAGCCACTGATGGGACATGCCTCCACTGGATAGCATGAAGAGAAAGGTCTTTTTTCTTTACTTGCAAAGTGATTCAGTGCTAGCACTATTTGAATGGGAAAGATGATGATTCCTTTACATTGCTTCTTTATTTGAGCTCTTTTATTTGCACAGTCTGTCTCTCTTCCCTACATACTTTGTGCATTGCCAGTTTAGACCGTTGCTTATGTGAAACTGTATTGGTCATGCTGAGTGCATTTGCAATGTGTTCATTAAAAACCACCTGGAAGATGTGCCAGCCATCAGAAACACTTTTGCTTTTCAGTTGCATCGGTTACAAGTCAGGTCTTTAGGACCCCAGCCTCCCCCTGTCAATTCCTAGAAGCCCAAAGATACCTGAATCTTGTACATGCTACATCCTACAGGAAACTGGTAGGGATGCTTTCTGTTAGGAGGTCTAAGTCTTCCTCACAGCGAAGAAAATTTCTTTTTATAAGTACTGGAATGGGTTTTACTGTTTTGCACTGCTTGGCCACCGGGGAAATTGCAGTGACAGCACGGATGGGAGGTGCATGCTGCTGCACATTGGTGTGCATATACGTGTTATATATATATACATATATATATATATATATACACACACACAAGTGTCTGCCCCTGCCAGAGGAATCTCCACCGCATCTGAGCAGCACAGGGCAAAAGCTGAACACATCTGATTCCTCCCAGCAGAGGTCAGTGGTATCTTGGTTGCCAAAATTGCTCCATGCGTCCAGTCCAGCGTGCACACACAGCCCTGCACAGCGAAAAGGCGCCCTGCAGAGGGGCGGCTCAGGCAAACTTTTACACCCAATGTTGGGAAATTTCGTACTGATTTCTCAGTTTAGGGCCATAAGTACATTGCATATACAATACTGCCTTAGCTTTTTCCTGAGAGGTGTACTGGACTTTTCATTTTAGTCACACTTGTGGGTCACAGCAGTTTCACTTACACATTAGTTCTTTTTTTCCCCTTTAAATCATCTTGTAAATATCACTTTGGCCATTGTGCCCAATTTAACATAAAGTTAAGAATTCTCAGAACAGCTTTATTTGCTACTGAGAGTGCATTATCTATTAAAAAACTGTTTCATTTCATGTTTATTTTCTCTTTTGCTGAAGATTAGAGCTATGTAAATCACACTCCCTCTTTCACTGTTTTTTTTCCCTATCTTTATGCCTCACCCATCCTCCAAGACTCATGCTGCCAATATAAAGTGTATCTCAGATATGAGGACCATGTGTAATAAACTGCATCGCAGAAGATAATTGTATATTGCATTTTTCAGCATATTTTTTCTTCTTTCTGAAAAGCATTGCAAGCTTTATTTAACACGGGCTTTCAGTTCAGCCCAAACACCAGCTCTACAATAGAAAAAACAAGGTACAGGTGAATAGGAACAAACTTCTAATTAGAGCTCAGTTTGCCTCTGTTAATTTGTTTCAGATTTGCCTCTGTTAATTAGTTTCAGATTTACCAACCTTGAACCACTTGATATACGACAATGACACTCTTGTAATTCACAGATACTCATCATTTAGACAGTAATAAAATAGATGCAGAGCATTTCATAGAGATTAATAACCTCCTAGACACCTGCTGACCTCAGGCCAAGGCCCAATAACCTTGACTGATCATAAATTCCCAAACAACTGCTTTGGCCAGAGTTCATCATCACTATTGGAAGATGAAAGGCATGGAAGGAAATGTAAGGTGTCTGTTTTCTCCCCACTGCCAGGTTCTGCAGTGTGCATACCCTAAATTGCCCTGGAAATATTGGGAACTGCCAGGGAACTGGCTTTCCTTGTGTTAGCTAACCATGTTCCATTTTTATATCCTGACTAGTCCATTTCTCTAACTTAAAGAACAAGTTGTAGTCCCCTGTAAAATTATTTCGTCCACAGTGTTTAACACATCTTTTGAGTGGCAACATAAGGTACATGTATTGAAAAGTGCTACAGTCAGAAAGTTAACACCAAAGATGCTGTAGTCTAATCACATACAGGTTTTTCTGCTTTCCTTCTTATGTATATTTGTGCCAGAGCTTCAACAGATGAACTGTCCTCCCTCAAATAATGAGAAGACCTAAGCCAGAGCAGCGCAGGGCAGGTCACAGTCCTTGGGGACCAGCAGAATCAATGCTTACAGCTGTCACACAGCGCATGAAGCGACCTCTAAATTAACGATAGTATCAAAGCCATGAGGGAATCGAAACACTTCCTTCTAATACAGGTATCAATAACTCAATGGCTTTGGTTTATCAGGAATAAATAATGGAAAACATCCTGGGTCACTGTTAGGACAAGGGACCAGCACAAGCTCAGGATTGTCTTATGTCATGGACCGTGCTGATTTTGGTAGGGACAGTCACTGTGATATTAGGCCTAAACAAGGTGGAAGATCCCTTCTGCGGAGTCTTATGCCTCCAAACACTGCTGTGCTTGGCCCAGCCAAATAACCTCCCAGCAGAGGCTTCAGAGGAGCTGATGAAGGAGGAAATTCCCACCACCAAGCTCCCTCACTTGCTGTTTATCACACCCTTCCTCGCGGTCCTGCTGGACCCAAGGGAGAAGCAAATACCACTCAAAGGGAAAAAAGCTTTCAGTGCTGCTGGAAGAAGCTGGAGAGCTGCTGGAAGAGCAGGGAGGTGGCTTTTGGGGAAGGCGAGGCTAAGGAATTATGATGCAAGCAGGGAAGCATGGGAGAAGGCAAAGGATGCTGCAGAAATGGACAATTTTATAACAACATCATTTATTTAGCACTGTTTCTGTGTTCTTGGGGTATTTTATCACAAACTTACAGCCAGTCAGGCAAAAGGAAATGTGGGTCAAGTGGAAAGAAAAGACACATCTTTAATTTCTTCACAGTAAGATCTACTGGCCTGTGGTGCCGAAACCACATGAAGGAGTAAATGTGCAGAGTCTTATTTCAGTGTTTTTCCTCAGATATGCTAATTTACCAGCCTCCGACTTAATTTTATGTAATATCTCCTGCATCTATTTCTGACTACTGAAGGATCACAGAAGTTGCAGCCAGAAGATTTAACCAGATCATCCATGTGAGCATTACTGCAGAGCTCTTCCCTCCAACGTTTGCTAGCGCCATGTTAATCCTAATGACACACATCCTGAGGAACTCTGAGCAATGCATCTTGTCATCAAGATACGCTTTTTTCTCACTTGGCCCACAGTTTCATCTTCTTCATTGTCACAAGCTTGGGTTCGGACAAAAATTCTATAATGATGCTAGAAAACTCAACAAATTTCAACAACGATGGAAGAACTGATGGACAGGCACATATAATTTCCAAACCCTGGGCTCTTCAATGTGGTCCAGCAGTGTACTGGGGGAAGTTCAGCCACCTTTGGATACAGCCACCAAGCCATAAGAGCAGTGAAAAGATTAGTCTTTTATCTGTGATCAAAACTTAATCTGGATTTCTTACCTGCATGACTTCTGTTAGAAAGAACTCTCTTCCTGGTATTTAATACACTTGCTTGAAAAAAACAAACCAGATGAAAGATTTCTGCAGAATTTCTCTCCAAGTTATTTTTTCTGACTGTTTTCTAATAGTCTATGATTCTATGATTTCAGAAGGCAAACAGCAACACTAAGCCAGAGCTTTTTAAAACAACTACTTGGCCAACAACTACATGTTTGCTTCATATTGTTTTCCCATCATAAATATACTGGCAGTACAAAGTAAATCAGAGAGGGATGAGTTGTCAAAAACCCCCTAAAAATAGGGTGCTCTATTACCTACAGTTTAGTACAGTTGCAACTGTACCCCTTTTTGGTTGTTTTTCTGCAAATATTTTTATGGGGTTTTCTGCTTGTGCGGATGGATGAGTAGTTGGATGGATGGGTAGACAGATGTCTGGACAGGGAACTTTATTCAAGCAAATGGGGATTCAGCATGTGAACAAGTATATTCATGCCAGAATTGCTTTCTCGCCTGTCATGAATAGAGACATAGAAATAAATATATGTACATACATTATTATTGGCAGAAATGTGAGATAAAAATGGAGTATCTTTCAGACTGATAACATTTCTGCTTTGTCAGGAGGGAAAACAGCTATTTAAAAACTGGGACCAGTGTACCAGTGGCTTTTGTTGTGGGGAAAAAAAAAAAAAAAAGATGAAAACATTGTTAAATGCTTTGATTTTTCCTTTTGGTTTTTACTTTTCAGCTGTCTGTATCTGAAGCTGCAGGGTAAACCCAAGAACCAATGTCATGACTATTCCTCTGGAGACCAGGGAAAGAGGAGACAGTGCCTGTAGTGATCCCGACGGGAAGAGATGGTGATCCACATAACAGCATGCCTGTGTAGGCAGGCTCCACGTCTCAGCTGGTTCCCGGGCTGCACCGCGCTGCCCATCTCCATCAGTACAGGGCAGACTCAGCCAGGCCATTGCAAAGGAGGATCCCACAGGCAGCTCCCACTCAGTACCACGATTATGCCACCTGCGTGGCCTTGCCTTTATCTAACAGTGCAGCAACAAGTTCTCATGTGAACAGCCTGTCTGGGCAGGGGAAGTGATGAACAGAGTTGTTTTCTTGTAAGAAAATCCTCAAATAGCTTGAATGACCAAAGTGGGGTAACCCTTTCCACAGACAGGGTGTGCATGCTGTGCTGCACCCTGATAGGAGGCCAGTTTGATGCTGGACACTTGGGGTTCTCGGCATCTAAAGGGATGTTAGGTTATTTATACCATTCTCTCTTTCTTTATACTATTAGGCCTAATAAATAGCATTTTAAGTGATACTTTGCAGAGTCTGAGTGCTTTTCTTATCATGATCACAACAAGCCAGCTAACATGCAGGATGGACAGCTGCACAAAGAAGCCATCATACATACACTTTGATAAAGGCACCATGCCAGGGTGAAAGGGGCAGGGGATGGGGGCAGCTGCCTTTGCTGAGAGCTTTGCTTCACTGCACGATCATGGCCTTGAGGAGCTGGGAAACAGGATCGGGGCTGAGAAAATTGCTTTGCCAGTGCTGGTCAGGTCATGTTCCAGCAGCCGTCCTCTCTACACTCTGCTGTGCTTGGGAGCAAGAAGTCCTCTGTGCATTTAAGCATGTGTAAAATACATATTGGCATTGCCCTCTGCTGGTTAGTGCTGGCCCCATCGGTGGGGTTCACACCAACAAACACCCACGGACCCAAAAAGCGTCCTTTGCTCCCAGCCCCCCACCTCGGTCTGCTGCAAACCTGGGCAGGTCAGGCACCGCAGCCACCGGGAACTCAGTGGAGAAGATTGCCCTCTGCATTTTGATAATTTATTCATTTATTTTTTCCGTATTTCCTTATTTATTCTAAAGGATGTATTTTTTGATTTATTCATGGCTCACATTCGCTCTACTCCGCCTGGGATGGCTCCTTAAGGGATGGAGCCAACTGCTCCCAGCAAGCACTTGATGTCCTACAGGGAACCTGGGCTGTGCCGGTAAGTTTGGTCAAGGGGGTTTTTCCCATTCCCTGTTGTGATGAGTGCAGCGCTACTCATTGGGAAAATGGCTTGAGGATTGACAGAGGGAGAGGGATGATTGTCCCACTAGGAGCAAACAGAACAAGAGGATCAGGGAGTTTTAGAAAACTAAGACTTAATTGAATGAGCCTCAGTTTAAACTGCAGCTTTATCCAGACCTGTTTCCATATGGTATCATAAGCAGCAGAGGAATGGTCAGACCTTGTTATTTTTTATATTGTATTATTTTATATTTATATTATTTACTTATATATCATTATTTATATTTGTATTTATAGCATTTATTTATATTATCAATATAATTTATATGAATTATATCTTTATTATTATATCTATTGTGCATTAATATTTTATATTTTTCTGTCGTGGCTTGGAGGAAGTGTTCTGAGAGCCCTATCTCGGCTGTACCCAGCAAAGTCCAAGGCAGTTAACAAGTCCAGAGTTAACACCAGCACATCCACTTCGACTCAGTCATTTGAAATGCTCATGGACACAGAATAGATAAGGACTGAAAACACATTTGAGTGAAATAAAAAATTATGGGTAAATACCTGCCTTATTCTGCCAGCTTCCACACACAACCTGAACAGGGTGACAAGTGCTCCAGTGCACTGATTTTGTGAACAGAAAATCCCTGACAAAATTGCAAAGTTGAAACCCAAGTGCACCGGGCCAAACTCAAAATGCAAACGCATTTCAAGCGATTTGTACCATGCTGCAGGGCAACCCGATGCTGCGAAACTTGCAAGTGCAGAGGATCGTCAGCAAATAAGGAGCATGGGGAGGACCTAAGGGGCACGCGCCTGCTTGTCTGCATTGAAGGCTTCACGTCCACACTGCCGGGCAGCTCGGAGCAGGTCTCCTCCATACTCATGTACTGAGAAAAAGTGCATTCGTAGGGATGCACGTCTGCTGGGGAACATGTTTTTGCACCAAGATAACTGCCTGCCTTGGATTGTACCAGTTCACCTGTATCCTAATGGAGGCAATTCTTTGAGGTCCAAAGTGGTACTGAGGTTCAATTTTCTTAACCCGCCAAGAGCTTTTCCTCAAACTCGGGCAAAGGCCATCACAGAGGATCCAAGAAAGTTGAAAAAGCAGTTGCTAGTGCAATATCTATCCAGGCTTGTGTCAAATCTGTTTCTTTTGATTCCAGGGTTTAAACACTGTGGGTACCAGAGCAAGCAAAGATCTGAGAAGCGCTCAAATTATTCTTTTTTGTCCAGCATCCCATGAAGCCCAGCTAGGAGACATGTTCAGGTTATGGGATGCTGTGAAAAGCGTGCTGCAAAGAAGTGCCATGGTGCGATTAATGCTACAATGCTGTGGGCTTTGAAGGGGTTTCTGTTGGATTTTGGAGCAGACGTCCAACATTGCGCATGCTCTGCAGTCACAGGCAGGGAGAGTTGCAAGGCTCATTCCAGGTACCTCACAGGACACCTTTTATTAAAAAAATCCAATAATGGCAAAAATTAACCCTGGGACATAGTATTCTACATGCTGATCTTAAAATTGTTCCTGGAAGATACTCACGTTTGCTCACTGAAGTGTTGCACTTGACTTACAAGCGCAGATTTCCGAGCTCACAGGCTCCCCTAATTCACTTCGTGCTAGGAAAAAGGTCTCAGTGTGGTTTACTGGGGAAAGCACATGGTGCAGAGGCCATAGAATCATTAAGGTTGGAAAAGACCTCTAAGATCATCAGGTCCAACCGTCAACCCATCATCACCATGCCTTCTAAACCATGTCCTGAAGAGCCATATCTACACGTTTTTTGAACACTTCCGGGGATGGTGACTCCACCACTTCCCTGGGCAGCCTGTTCCAATGCTTTGCAACTCTTTCAGTACAGAACTTTTTCCTGATGCAACTTGAGGCCATGCCTTTGCCTTCTCGAGTCTTTCAGTAGCTTGGGGACAAAACCCACCCCGATATCAGGGGCATTGCCCTTTGTCTGCTGGGGTAGCCCCCATTTAAAGCCTTCATGCCTAACAGGGACTTGCCATGTAAATCTGCTTTTGGGGCTCTGCCATGTTACCCTGCTAAGCCTAGAGCAGCAGGCTGTCGTGTTTGCTACATTTCCGTTAGCACTGCTGGAAAAACTAAAGAGGGAGATTCATAAAGCAAGTTGATGCCAAAAGAGCTGTAGCTTTCAAGGTATTCTGGTATTGTGGTACTGGGATATTTTGCTCTATGGTGCAGTGAGAGCAGAGAGCAGGTAGTCTGCTTCAGGGAGAGTAGGGGAGCAAATTAATTTAATATGATGGTTTGAGTCCATGTGCTCCTTCCATGTGTCTTGGTGCTTTCCAAACATAAGAATACAACACTCAGCAACTTCCCTGCCAGGAAAGGTCTTCTTTTTATGCCTGTCTTAAAATCTGGGGCTCATTAGGTAAGCATTTGAGATGCCCCAAAGAACCAGACCTGCCCCTGGCTGCTGCCCCATGACCCGTGTCACCACTGCCATCCCAAGCAGACATCTCAGACATGCTGGGGCATTGAAAACAGGACCGGGTGCCTGTGCTTAGTGCAGGTGGGCTAAGTGGGGTGTTCAGCTTGAGGGCTGAGGCACCAAGCATTGGACACCCTAAGAAGCAGAGATCCCCACCCTGCTGTTCCCGAAGAGGGCAGAGGCTACGCTGGGACACTAGCAGAGATAACTCCAGCGTCTTCTACCAACCCAGGGCAGCCAGGGCAGAAAACCTGCCTCCTCAGGCAAGCTCATTTCATCTTCCTCCTCTGGGCAGCAAAATCCAGTTTTGTGTAGACCACTGCAAAGCCTGGAGCCAGCTCTGGAGACAACCCCAGATGTACCATGTGAAGGCACATGAGCTCACAGCAACCACCAGATTTTGCCTTCCATCTTCTCTGATTAAACATGTTTCTGACAAATTGGCTGTGCATTCCTCCAGGCTTTTTTTTTTTTTTTAATCTTGAATTGAAATAAAACCAAAAATGACAAGGCAAAACTGTTTGAGAACTGGGAGTTCAAAAACACATCTTTTTGAGGATGAAGTCCTTTTCCTTTCCAAATTCCCCTCTCTCCCCTCTGCTACTTTGTATACAAGGAGGAAATTATATTGGGAAATAAACTGACCAGTTCCTTTTCAAATAGATACAAGGTATGGTGCTATTTTGGTCTTTTGAGGTGTGCATTGTGAGGGGAAGGCAGGCAGATCCTGGCTGCCAGGTTGGCTGGTCCAGCAGACCCCACCTCCCACCCAGCCCAGCAGCCTCTCTGCCCACAAGAGCAGAGACCTCCCTGCCTGCAGCACAGCTCACCCCATCAGCACCCAGGGCACACTGTGGCCAGAATCTTAAGGAGGATGCCAGAAGAGGCTATGGAGTGGGTGGTCAACCATCCCCTAAGCTGATGTTTGCTGCTAGCATCAGTATTCACAAAAGCTCAGCCTTGAGGGTGTGTGAAGAGGAGTGGTTACACGTGGCAAGCCTCGTGTGCCTGAGGTAGGGATGCAGTATCGCTGCTGTATATTAGATATCAGGTAGGAAATGAACATGATCGATCGTTTCTAAATCAGGCCTCCTCTTGGAGTCCGGCTCGCCGGCTGCGATATACGAGCCCTGATGCGGCACGGAGGTTTTCACCAGCCCCTGTCTGCCCCCGGGGCTGGCGAATGCCACGGGGCTTTGTGATGAGATCCGGACCTTCGTCTGCTCCTTCTGTCTCCAGCCCATCAGCCCATCCGCTGGTAATTGACAGCTGCCTGGAAATTACTAGTCAAAGTTTCTGCAGCAGAGGAGAGGCTGCTCTTGTGGATTTCCTCCACGGTTTCCAGCAGCCTCTTGTTATGAATGTCAAATCCCTGTGTTTCGCATGAAAAGAGCTAACAAAGCCTTCACGTGGGCTGTTTGTTATTCCACCGCTTATTACATCCTTTTCTCCTGCCCTTTTGAATGGATTAAGAAACCCCCAGATACCGGTACCTGAGGGAAAACTCAGCGGCTCAGCTTATATGCAAATTCCGCATGTTTGTAATTCAAACTGTGTTGATTAGGTACAGTAAATAAGTATTGATTCTGACTAGATGGTTTATGCAACTAAGCAGCGCAGCAGGAATGAAGCATTACAACTATTACAGCTGCATGTGCAAATTACAGAGCTCTCATTTATCGGAATAGTTGAAAGGAACTGCTCCTGCTGTGCTGATTAGTTAAATAAGCCATCAAATCAGGGAACATAACCATGTGCTGTAACACCGCTCGCAATCTGGAATTATGTGTTGGACTGTAACATTTGTGATTCATACCAGCTAGTCATCTGTCTTACCAACTCAGGCAAAGAGTGATTTTTCTTACCCAAGCACATAACGTGGTATTTGTTCTCCCCAAATATTTAAATGCAGGGTTAGCCTGTGGTGACTGGCTAGGGCTTGAGAGTGTTTGTGAGCACGGACTGCACAGATATTAAATGTTAGCAGGGAGCAGGCAGGAAAGATTTTGCGAACAGGAGCCAGATCCAAATTCCAAGCAGGCCCGGCAGTGACCCTCATCCCTGCCAGATCTGCGTGCCGTCTACCGGTGCCTTGGCAAAGCGACTCGCATCTGTCAGGTGTGGCTGGTCCCCTTGCCCAGCTGGTCCCACAGGAGAGAATTGCGTTAGCAGCCCCATGGTGATTTCTGTGGAGGGTTTACTTGCAGCAATTTTGGTGGTTTTAGTTGTTACACCCACACGGCGGGTTGGGGAAAAAAGGGCAGAAATGCAGTTTGCACACAGGGGTATGAAGATTTGTGATTATTCTTACTTTTATGGTCTTAGGTGGTTGTTAGCTGCAGTAGGCTCCCTACGGCCTCCTGCTGGGCAAACCTTCTGCCTTTGGAAAGCTGCACGAGGGGCAGGCACGCTGTCCTCCCACCCCGTTTTTGCACACTTTCCTATGTGTTGACTGCCTCCTCCATCCAGAAATCATAGGAAGTCCTGCTTAGATGGACTTTTGGTCTGGCCCAGTATGTCTGTCCTCATTTTCTTACCTTTTGGACTGCCCAGTCCTGAACCTGTCCTCTGCCTCTTGCAGAGTTTCCAAATAGGAATACGTGGAGAAGAGATACAGGGAACTGTAGAGCTCTGCGTGGTTGGGTGACATTGTGCTGAGGACTGTGGGTCACGTGAAGGGAACTGTAGAGCTCTGCGTGGTTGGGTGACATTGTGCTGAGGACTGTGGGTCACGTGAAGGACCAGGAATGGATGTGAGTTGATATTTTAGCAAAAGCTGGTTCAGAGAGCAAAAAAGTGATCTCATGGGCTGTGCGGCAGCCCTAAGGGTTGCACTGGGAAATGCACTGTCATGGCACACAGCCTTATACATGGATTTCAAAGCGACAAGCCCCTCCTTTGAGCATATCTTCCCTGTTTGTCCTTCAGCCCAGGCTGTGCATTTCTCCCATCAGAAGAGGATGGAGGGGTGGGCTGGGGAACTGCTGGCCAGTGCTGGTCCTGCTACAGGCTCAGTGCTGTAGAAACCTACTCCAATCAAAACTAACTCATTCCTTCACCTGGATATATTTTCTTCTTTCAGACATTTAACTGGATAGCCCATCACATTAAGCTTGGAAGCATGTTTTAGTAAGCTTTTAGGGTGATGCCTGGTGGACCTCACACAGCACATGTGAATGAGGTGTAGTGTCGCAGGGCTGGGGAGCAGCACGCACTGAGCCACATCAACAGAACCATGAGGCACCCGTTAACAGGCTGGATCTGATTTTGTAAAATCTGCCCAGATCTTTGGCTTAAGCCTTGCAGAGATGTGATGCAGGCTGAATATCAAGTAGAGCTGAGTTATGTAATGTTTTACAGTGACTGGTAAGATTGATGACCTGGAAAATAGGATTTGGCACCGCTGCCAACAATCGATGAGGGTGCTGTTGCCGTGTGCAGGTAACTGGGGTCTCTCGGCCTGCTGTGTCTACCTCAGATACTGGCTTGGTTTTTCTCTTTCCCTACACTGACATACCTGCTGACTTCAGACTGACCTCATGCCCATGCTCGGGTGTTTTCCCACGTTCTGTAACCATCCTGTGGGATACCTCTCAGTGGCCTGGAGAAGGGGGTGGACTGCACCCACATCAAGTCTGCGGATGGCAAGGAGCTTGGTGTGGGGATGCGCTTCGGAGGTCCCGCCCAGCCTGAGCACTTCTCTGGCTCTGTCAGTCAGTAATACTGCACTTGCTGCGCAAAATGACAGTTCAGATTTTACAAGGCAAATCAGTCCTATCCTAACTGGAAGTCCATATCACCAGGGTATAGGTGAAGCATTACTTCTGAGATCCTCTGGGGAATTCTGGGGTTTGCCTCCCAGTCCAAGCACTTCGCCAAAACAAACCAACTCAGGCTTAACATGAGTCTGCATCTTAGAGCTGACAGGGAATTTTAACTCCTGACTTACACTGCCATGAGCAGGAACAGGATCACACTTTTGGTCTATCAGTCAGCCAGGCTTCATGGACTACATCTGGACCAGATGACCTCCAGAGGTCCCTTCCATCCTCAACCATTCTGTGATTCCGCGATTGCATTTATCTCACTTTTCTCACAGAAAGCACTCATGATATTGTACCATACTCTGTTACAAAAGCTCAGTGCAAATACCAACTTTTGGATTAAAAACCAAAGGAACAAATGAAATGATAGAAGAGAGGGAAGTGGGCAGGAAGCTTTGTGAAGGGCTCAGCACTGGCAGATATTTCAAGGACAGTGAATGTCTATTGCTCATCCTCAGTTCAGATCTGTCACCCAAGCAATATAAAAATGCACATCAAAAATCCTATAACTGTGCAGTTTTGCAGTACCCTTCAGAGTGAGCTTCACCATAGCTTCCTCTGCATAAGGAAGTTGTTATAGGAGCACAAAAAATTGGAAGCAGACAAACCATCATAATTAATCCCTAATTATTGCAACAAATAAATAAATAAATGTTACAATAAAAATAAAGAGTGATTTCTGTCTAAAATCATGCTCCAGTTCCTTTTGGCCATAAAAGTACATTACAATCAGTAAAATTAATATGTAAACGCAGAAAACCCAACCGGATCCCACGAGGAGCTCCATCTCCTTGGGACACTTTGCCAAGGCACTGCAGAGCCCTTCTGAGTTGAACCGAAGCCAAAGTTTCCCAGAGAGCATGCAAAACAGTCCAGTCACATTTACCTTTAGGAAGGAAAAAACAGGAGCTTTAGGAGTGAACTCTCTGCTGCAGCTAAAGCTAAAGGGAACAACTTGCTAAGGAGGGTTATGTGAGGGCAGGAGTTTCGAGCTGGGCTGAGAAAAGGAGAGGAAGTTCCTGATGCCGTCCACCGTTTTGAATAGACTTGAATTAAGCTGGTTTTGTGCTGGATTTTCCCACGGTCTATGGGGTGGAGGTGGTCCTCAGAGCTGTGCTGGGAACCTGCAGTTCGTGGTGGTAGGGTGCTCCCCTTCCTTGGCCATATGCGGTGTCTGAAGCACAGCTGGGCACCAGAGGTCTTGGTGGCCATCTCAGCTGCCCATAAGGCCGGTGACGGATGTGGGCAGCAGCCCTGCACATCTGGAGTGCTCCAGTGGGCCCCTCTCTCCACTGCTTCCCAGCATAATGTGGTTGGGAAAAACGTGGTAAATTCATGGCCTTGAACCCTCTTTGGTCTGGCATAAGGCAGTATAAAGCACATGGTAAAACACCATAGGCAAGGTAAAACACCACAAAGTCAAAAGGCTTATTTCAGGTAGCTAAAAGCAAATCTTGCTTTTGCATCTAGGCCTGGGCTGCTTCTCATTTTGGGGACTGCAGAGTAAAGATGTGACTCAGCCGCTCTCATCTCACATATTGCAAAGTCCATATCATTCAACAAGGATGTCACCAGAGGAAAGCCATTTCAGAAACACAGCTCATGTAAACCCTGGGCAGTGGGTTAGAGGTGCAGGGGCTTGGAGAAACGGAGGCATTAAGGGGATCATGTCTGAACAACTCTTGTGCAAGCCCAGGGCTGCCGGGGCAGAAGCAAACCTAAAGGATGCTGCCCACACAGGGCCACTTCCCCAAGCCAGCCTTGTCCCTTCCCCAGCTACTTTTTCACTGCCTTTTCACTTTTCACTGACTTTTTCACTTCTCCTTCTCACCGTGGGACCTTCCTGTGGCCCTGACTGCTGTATTGGATTTCAATCTAGTAACTCACTGACTGTGGTCAAGCTGCCATCTCTTGGAAAAATGTGATCCCTAAGCCCTGCAGTAAAAGGATGTTATAAGATGCTGTATTTATTAAAAAAAAAAAAAAAAAAAAAAAA
>Ga0065711_1029186_pt1:0-35000 | contig 37225 bp, 21 predicted proteins | sample Hoacrofraction12_FD_59098 | JGI IMG/M metagenome (GOLD analysis project Ga0065711, IMG submission 59098) | Hoatzin crop microbial communities from Cojedes, Venezuela - Epithelial fraction 12 v2 (version 2) | ecosystem: Host-associated > Birds > Digestive system > Esophagus > Crop...
AAACAAAAGTGGTCTTGGTTCTCAGCAAATAATTGGGATAATTGTGGGATAAAAGAGACTCCTAAATAATTCTACTCCAGACAGCTCGGCCTTGGGAGGGCAAATGCGCCAAGCTACAGAGATAAGGAGGCACCAAGAGAGGAACAAGACCAGAGCCAAACAACCTGAAGGACATGACCTAGAACTGAGTTTGCGCAGAAACAAACATCAATCAACGAACAGCATGATGAAGAGGATGGGCCTTCGTCTTGGGACCCCCAAAGACCACCCAAAGACGCTAACAGACATGCGTGAAAGATATTTACATCTGCTAATTAGTTCTTAGAAATATAATGAATATTTACATATGTGATTGTATTTAACCTGAAGTAACAGGGTGACTGGTGCGCACGTTTGGAGGAGAAATCCCCCGTGTGCCCAGCGCTGCAATAAAGGATACCTGCTTAACAGTATACATCGTACTGTTAGGTTTTTCAGCCGGATCTTCGAATCCTGGATCAAACAGCTTCTAATGGCCACTGACACAGGTCTCCCTCTGAAACACTCATCTAGAACTGGAATATCTGTATCTCACTTCAAGCTCCCTTATTTGAATCATGGCAGTTTGTTCAACATGGGAAATGCCATTTCTACTCTGTAAAGCTTTAGCTTCTTGCATTTTGTTCACAGGCATCCCTCAACTGCAGCTTGCTTTAGAAGTCTTTTTGCTTTATTAAAGAGAGAGAAAGAAAGAAACTGCTTGCAAAACAATACATTTGCAGTTTAAATACATTATCCCACTTTAATTTTAGAAAAGGGTCTTTCTTGGCAGTACCATACAGAAGTATTTGAAATGCATTAACACTTCGGCAGATGCTCAGAATCAAACAACTTAATAGGCATCAACTTTTTTTTCAAATAATTGCAAAGCTTCGATTTAGCCTTTTGCATACCTTGCATAGTTAATTACCTAGGCTTTAATGTTTACATGCAATGAGAGTATCTACAGCTATAAACTACATAATTTATAATTGGTGTAAATGGGTGTTATTATGTCAATTAGGCAGCTGTGTCCTCCACCTTCTCAGTAAACAGAAATGAGTGATAAACCGAGTTTGCCGGGAGAGCCTCTCTTTTCTTCCTAACAGATAAAAATAAATTACCTAGGTAGACCAGGTTGTCCAATTGTTCTCTGGTGAGGTGGATGTTATACGTGGGCCCTCTCTTTTGACCTGTTGACTGCAGCAAATGGTCAATCTCGTCACGCACCGCTGCAAGAGCTTCTGGGTGCCGCAGAAGATAATACATGGCCCAGAATGTAGCTGGAATCGTGTTTCCCACAGAGGCCCACAGGAAGGCAAAATGATGTGCTGGGAGAAAATAAGTGAAAAGGAAGATTAATAGCGTTTATTACACTGATTAGATTTGCAGTGTGCTAATTAAAAGATGTTAGGACACAGACCCAGCCAAGGATCAGTGAATGCTAATGAGGACCAATAGGCTTCTGAAGTCTAATTTTCTGCTTAATGAGAATAGTTTGAAATGTAATGTCGGGGGGGGGCGGGGGGAATAAGGGGAGGAAATGCAGCTCAGTTATAATCTTTCTCATTATCACCATTAAGTATCTTGTTTTACCACCTCAGCACAAAAAAAAAAATCAATTATCATAGAGAGTTGTTTCAGAGTAAAACATTTTATCATTAGCCAATTAGAAAGAACATAAAAAAATTTCAAGGTCGCCATTTTGCCTTTTTATTTCAAAGGTCTATAGTAAATTATTTTATTTTAGACAAGCAATCATTCATAAGTTTCCTACCTGCTTTGTCATAATCTCCAAGCAGCTCATATTTCTCAAATATATCTTGTCTGGCTTGGACCACTTTTGACCCTCCCAGCCATTTTGTCATGTTCTGAAGTAAAAAATGATGTATAAGCTCCTTCCGAACCTTCTTGGTAGCTCCTAGCAACTCAATTGGTATGTTTGCAGCTAAATAGGGAAAGCTGGCATCAAACTTGATAAATTTGTCTCTGATTTCACTAATAACTTTGTGGCCATCTGCAGCAGGAACTCTTCCATATAGTGTTACAAAACTGGCTTCAAACATCACAGAGCAGCAGAATTTGTACATTTTTTCTGTTTCCCAATCTGTTGCTTGTGAGCATTTCCATTCAAATATATCCTGGAGATTTTTCATCATGTGGTCAGAAATGATATCCAAAGGCTTGCCTTGTAGATACTGGTAGATTCTGTGCAGGTTTTCCTTGAGATCGGGGAATTTTCCTTTCGACAAGGCTGGGTAGTCAAAAGTTTTGGAAGCCATTTTATCAGCAAATTCATAAAACTCAAGTTGCTTGCTATTTCGGATGACATAGACATATTGAAATGGGTCCATGATAAAGGTAACATATCTACCTGAATAGAAGAAAAGAAAAAAAAAAATAGAGACACGTGCACTTTTATAATCTGGTGGCACTTTCAGAAGTAACAATTCTAAATAAGCCCTGCCAATGTCTGGACGAAAAGCACGCAGAAAATCCCCAAAGCAAAGGCCTGTGAATAAACATGCAAAGAAAGAAAAAAAAGAAAAAAAAAGAAAGAAAAAAGGAAGATGTAACAAGTTTTCTTTAGCTTTGGAAAAGAAGCAATACTGATTGTCTTTGTCAGGACGCAGATTCCTCCTGCATCTTCTAAAACCAGCGTGAAGCCATTTCCATGTAGATCGATCTACTGCTTTTGCCAACAGCAGGTCATGACCTGCAACTGTGGCACTCCAGAATAAACCATTAACCACTCTGGTATAATTCATGAAAATACAACGTGGAGTCATAGCAGCACTTGAAAATCGTAGTTTTTCACTAGCAGAAAGGGAGAAACACATGCATTTCACCTGTATAGAAGAAAGTGAACAACCGGGGCTTGAGTAGAAAATGTGCAGCTTTTCTCCAAGCAGAAGACACAGAGACCTAAAATCTGCTGGTTATAGATTTAACTGCACACTGCAAACCCCCAACATTCAAAGCCCCTCTCATGTCTGTTTTTTTCCTGAAGTTTTGCTAACTTTTTGCTAAAAATGTGCGTAGTATCCGTAAAATGACTACCTCAAGATGTGGTTTTGAAAGCATAGGTTACAACGGAGTAAGATACCATTTTGAACACAGGTGCCTCGTTGGGGTGCACACTGTCCCCGTGCTATCATGCATTGTGCCAGAGTGCACCGACACCTGCCCGCCCTTCCCAAGGTACTTCACGTGGTGACACAGCCGTACCTTCAGCTGCCTGTACTGAGGGACAGCATTGCATCCAGTCTGATGCTTTTTCAAGTTGCCCGTGCCAGAAAAATCCTGCAGTTTCTTCCTAACCTTTATGTCAACTACCAAAGAAGGGCATTTTGGTGAACTATCACAAATCAAAATGCTCACGCTCCCAAAGCTCAGTTAAATCTTAAGTCTTTATAGATGATTCCCATGTTAAGTCTTAATTTAGAGTTCCTGATTCTTAACTTGAATGGAGAGGTGCATTAGGGAAAAAGGGTACCCATTAAAGTGCACACATCCTCTGTGACATATCCTAGCTATAAACTCAGGAAAATAGCAAAGCTTCCAGCACTTACGGCCTAATTCGGTCTCACGAAAGGGAGAAACTTCTGTTGATTTTAATGGGAACACTACATGCTTAACTGAGGACCAAATCTGGCTCTGTGACAGATGTCCTGAGATAAAGTAGTCACTACCACTAAAAAAGTCAACAAGTATCCATGGTTACCATATAGTGATATTTGAATTATCATAGTTATTCCGTATTCTGACTTGTACATACACACAGCGCTCTATGGTAAGTCTAGGTGTGCTCTGGACTTCCTCTGTAACTACCACCTGCCATAGTTTTCCTCCTGACTACATCCACTGCAGTCCCAGCGAACCAGGCAGGAAACATAAGGGATAAATTGAGACGGAATCTGATCCCCTTTTTTGTCAACAGTGTGTGAAGGCTTTTAAGGCACTTGGTAGAGTTTGCTTTACCATAACATAATCAACCATAGATGTAAATTGATTTTTAAAGAATAAATATATCGAGAAACTGGCATGAAAAAGAGATCTTGAATTCCCAGTCCTCTTCTCTGAGCATTTCTTCCTTCCCAGACCACAGAGGCTGACAGGAATTTTTAGACTCAGCCTCTGCAGGATCTTTGTTAAGAGTCCTAGAATTCCTCTCTCTTTCCAGCCTTCACCCACTTCCATGCTCTTTATTGAGGCTACCACCTTTGCGATCAAAGCTTGGAAAGAATGCTCATTGGAGCAATTTTTAATAAATAGATTTAGAGTGTTATTAACCCTAAAGATGAAAGCTGGCTTCCCAACTTTGCATTTACAGGGTAAACAATTTAAGTTAAGATTTTTAATTAATATTAATTTAAACCATCTGTCCACCATCTGCTTATTTCTGATGCAAAATATGAGTTTCTTTGTGATCTTTCATCAGACACTTAGCAAACGCACATCAATTCTTATCATTTTTAAGTAAGAAAATTATTTTCAGCAAGTGAATTTTCAGACGAACAAACAATTTTAGCAATAATTTTAAATCAAAACTCACTCAACACTAGCACACACTATGAAAAAAAATCTCAGAGAAACAGAACACTACAGATCTTGATTTTTATTATTCTCATCAGGTTCCTGGTAGGAAAAAGTAAGCATGTACCAAAATATAATTAATTTTGTAGAATCAATTCCGGCTCCAGACCACATCACTGCAAGTCAACAACATTATAAACACATAAACCAAAATACTTTTGTTGCTGCATTTAGTAAAAGTCTATATAGTCAGAAAAGTGGAACCCCTCTATAACAAAGGCAGCTTGTTTACGTACCTTACGGAGAATCAAATTTTAGATCTGTTAATTACAAAAAGACTAAAATCTAGGGCTAATTAATGGCAGTTAGAAAGTTGTTGCTGTGAGAGTGGGTATGGGAGACTTTAGCAATCACAGTCATACTAGCACACTGGTGCACTGCGCGGCTACACCAGTTACCCCAGTCTCTTCCATGCAGGAACAGATTGCTAATTACAAAACCGTGCCCCAACACCTCCTCTACCCTGAGCAGCAAACATCTGAACTGGAACAAACTTTCTCACCTCAAGCTCTGATTTTAAATTTTGTAACTGTCAATATGGTCCTTAACTTTGCTTTTTAAATCCTGTCGCTGTCCCCGATGAGGTCTCTTCCCACTAGATTGTCCCTGGTGATGTCAGAGACCAACAAATGCAAATCTTCCTGAATGTTTCCGGTTATTGTTTGGTATTTTAAAATGCAGCTTCCCCCCTCCCCTCCCATGCCTTTCCATTGCAGCTAATGTCAAGAAGTCTCTCTTAAAAGCAGCCTTTTCTGAAACCAAACCAAAATCTTGATGCTCATGAATTTCCATTGAGTACCGGTAAAGGTAAATGCCAGATCAGCCAAAAGTGAAGGCATACCACGTGCTCCACAAACCAGGAAGCCTTAAATATTGAAGAGACTTCTATAGAAAGCGCTGGGGACCAAGCCTTTCCTTGTTAGATTGTAAAAAAAATCCTTCAACACAAAAAACCCAGTAGACATGTCCATACAGAAATGCCACAGTCCACATGCCAACAGTTTAAATGACTGAGCAATTTTCTATAGCACTGTAGAAATAAGTCAAAATAAGAGATGTATCCTTGTTTCTGTAAAAAGCCCTCTGACTTTTTTTTCAAATATGGCTACAGAGAATTTATAGTTCCCCATCCAATCCTTCAGTCTGCATCACACCCGTGTTGCAAATAGCCTGGTTATCTTCATTTAGTTTATACAGTCTCCTGGAAACAGAAGATTGATATGGAAAATATGAAAATTGTCAACTTTGGTAAATCTGAGCACAGAAGCCAGTATTTGTATGATAGTTAAGAAATTACTCTAATAACTCATTCTGGAGCTTTTTAATACTAATGATGAAAGACAAGCATTTCAGATGGCATCTAATGATGGATATTATTTCGGTAATGCTTGCAGCAGGCTTCAGCTTGGTAAGGAGTTAATGTAAATTACCTTTTGCCTAAGAGAGAAAAATGTGATATGTTGCTATAGGTGTATCATGATTTAAAAGACAAGAATGACTTAGCAGCAGTATTCAAAAAGGTGAGTGTGCTTAGCAAAAAAACCCCTGTTATTTTATTAAAAGCTGAGTAACTCTCGGACAGAGAGTTACAAGGTTCGGTATAATTCCTAATAACTTGTCAGGAAAAGGAGACAAAGTTTAATCTTGAGAAACAATGACAAAACTGTTTCAAGCTCTTTACGTTCTTACCTAGCCGTCTGCCTACGCTGCTGACCCTTAACAAGCAGAGAGGTTGGCTTGGGATGTACAATCGTCTCAACACAATGGACTCTCTCTCTCTCTCTCTCCCTCTTTCCCCTCCTTATTCTTTTCTTTTCTCTTTTTTTTTTTTTTTTTGAAGACTATTGCATTTACGTAATCGTCCTCTTATTAGGGAGATTCTGCTGAACTGCTGACAATGATGTACAGTGGTGCTTCGCCGGCGTGACGTTTGGGGAAAACGATTCTGCTGCACCACCACACAAAACCAATTAGAGAACTATTTTCTGCGACAGGTCAGGAATTTACATTGTTTCTCATAGAAAGATGTGCTTTTTAATTTCTTTATTAAGATGACATCCATGTCCCTTGCGACTTTTAGGGATGACAATCATTTGCTCATCACATGGGAAAGTACAATCAGCGAAATCGCGTTACCGGTATGGGGCAATGCCAGAAACTCCAAGCATCGTTCTGCATTTTCCAAATGAACTAGTTTGAGAACCAATAATTAGAACAATATATATTGATAGAATTTTTTGACAGGACCTTCAGCCACCCACCGGGGGGGTAGAGTAATGATAGTCCATATACAGCAGGCTACGCTATGCTTGCCGAACATACAAACATCATCTTTGTCAAATCAGTAAGACATATAGAAATCCTGACCGTCTTCAGATCAGGACATGATCGGAGGTACTAACTAGCTTCAGCTTCTTCCTTGCCTTGTGGATGACAAACTGCTTCTCGTCAGCGAAGTCCCAACGGTCAGTATTTTTATACCCAAAAGAGAGAACTTAAAGTGATATCTCTGTTATGACAAATTCACAGAATCAAATATTTCCCTGCATAAGGCTGAAACGATATCCAGAACTCACTCCATTTACCTCAGTCTTTATGAAGGAAGGCTCCCTCAAAATACCTAAACGCAGGGAGATAAGTCGAAACGGAATTTTGTATAGCAGGCAAACAGAAATTTGTGAAGCTAAATTACACTCATAGATTGCTTAAACACACAAATCTCTAAACATAGTCTTGCATAAAATAATAGAGAGATGAAAGAGAAATAAATATTTGATTAAATACATTAAGGATTCTGAAGTACGACTGTATCTGCTTTTATGAATGTACTAAGGTAGTCTTTGAATTATAGTTATCACTCTGTATTCGTAAGAAGCCATGACTGTATATAATGTGAAAGTACATTAACAATAAAAAAGGCTCTATTTCAACAAAAGTTGCTCTTGTAATGTATCAAACTCATTTTCAAGATGAAAAGAAATCTCAGCAAATCAGTTTTCAGAGAAAAAAGCCTTGAATGAATAAAAAAATCACACATTTAACAGCAGTAAAAATGTTCTTCCAAAGGAAAAAAAATAACAGATTTGGTAAGGGGAAGAAAAATTTTATTAAGTAAACATACGGCTTGCAATTTAACTAATTGACTGTTGAAGAAAAAAATTATTTTTATTGCAAAATGTTACTTATATGGAAAAATAAAGCTAATGCTACTGCCATGATTTACAAAGCAAACTTTACAGTTTACATTTCTATTTGAGACTCCTAAAAATACACGAATATCTAAAGCCGAGATAGACTTAACTCTGAAGTTGATCATTTGAACAAGGATATCAGCATGCATAGGGTCAAAAGATCCATTGCATCCACCTACACTAATAAGGATTTGCCTGTTTCTGAACAGAGGAAAATACTGGATTTTAAATTCATTTTAATAAAAAGTGCATCTGTGTGTGTGTATATATATATGTAAATTTATATATTTAAGTTTCATTCAATATTCCAGCTTAATTCTATGTTTTTCTTCCACAGCTAAGTGTCTACATGAACTCACTCAAATGTCTGTATTCGAGCTAGTGTAGTAATACAGCTATAAATACAGAAAGCGGCAAGGTTATATCATATTTTATTATATTGTTATTTTCAGCAAGCATGATCAGAGTAAGAGAGTAAGAGTCTGGCAATGGGAAGTTTCTGTGTTCCAGTCCTGATTGTATCACTGAGTCAATGTGTCATTCATTCCCTTGTGTTCCTGTCAACCAGTTGTAAAATGTGTGAGAACATATTCTGCACTTTTTTTCTTAAGTGTTTTCTAAATTTAATCTGATATTTTTCTGTGTGGTGTCAAGATGATGTTAGTTCTCCCTTCTTTAGGGAAAAAACCCCACCAATACACAATTAAATGTGCTGGCAAAATCTACCTTCATACACTACATGCCTACAAATTCTGTCAATATGCACATATACCTATAGCTGTATATAAATCCACGTGCTCATAATTATATCCTATAGATACTTATTATGTATACAGTACATGTGAATTGAAGTAATTTTTACTGGCCTATGCTACACAAAAATGTTTTTTGTTAAGAAAGACTCTAAACTAAACATTTGAATTACTATTCAACTTCACCGATGGAAAAAATCATGAGAAATACGAAAACATTTCTCACCAGCAATATATACAGTGAAAATATCTCCAAGTTTCTTCTGCTGATCCAGTAAGAATTTGTAAGCATCTTTTCTAAAAATCAAAGCCTTCCCAAGGTAAGGAATCCAGCCATTTATTAGTGGGGGCTCTCCAGTCTTCCTGTTAAAACCAGAAAAAAAAAATAATCAGGAATTAACTCTGGCATGCAAGCAACTTCTCTTTATATCTATTTATCTATTACACTTAGACCCACCATCTACATACATAATTCTTGCAATATATAAGATGTTGTACAGAAAGTTCTTCAGATACAATGGCAGGTTAAATCTAATCACACCTCTGAGCACAGAAAGCTCTGTGTGGTGATTAGGAAAAATAAGTGAGAGAAATTGAGATGCATTTAACTACAGGTCGTCCAGTTATTACCATCAAGTTACGAACACAGAAAAATGACATTCAGTAGAAAATCTCCCAGCAAAGAGTCCTCTCACTTTCGATATTTGGCGTGTCAGAGGAAGATGTATCGGAAGGCAATTATGACAGATTTAGGTAAATAGGACGCCAACATACCCCACAAAACAACTAGCCTTACGATAACATTTTAAGAATTTCACAGAACAGCTACCAGTCTAACTAAATATCTTCAAAACACAGAATAATAACAGAGGTCGAACATTTACCATAATAAATCTCAGTCTCTGTACACTTATAGTCTCCTAAGCTAGAAATGTGCATGAACAGTTTAAGATAAAATTCTAGATAATGATATTTGCATCCTAATCTAAAAAAGTAGCCATGGTGTGTTAGTTATGTTTATGGAATAGTACAAAATACCTTTTAAGATTCTAAGAAGTTACAACATCTCTCTTTAAAAAGGAAAAATGGTTCCCACAGTGTCCTGTTCCTGACTGCAAGTAAATGTCTTTCCTTCACGCTGGTCTTTAGTTGCTTGAATCTGATTTACAACAAAGAAACATAAAGCGTGCTTGCTCTGGAAAGGATTAAAACAAATATTCACGAACAACTCTGCTGCTACATCCCATCTGTGAAGGTGACTTATACTACATGCAGAACAACTCATTCTGATTAAACACAAGATATTTACTAGCTTGGATCTAATCAAAGATCAAGGGATCACAAGCTTTACTACTATCATACACAGCATGGATTTTTTATGTAGCTGGATTAACCCTATCATAGTCACGTTCTCCCTTGAACTGCTGTAACAGAAATGAAAAAAAAAAAGGTAAACATGATGTGCTGTATTTACATTTTGTATTTTCCTCATTAAAACTTTCTGAGCAGGAAATTACAAGCCAGAGGTTTGCCCTCTTACTTCAAAAAGTTGCTATAAATTTAACTCACAGATAAACAGATGTGGCCAAACCAAGTTGCACATCTCGATCTCTTGCTGTTTAACTGATTCCTAATTAGGAATGTTTTTCAGGAATATCCTTTTGTCCTCTGGAAAACCAGTTTAACTGTTTAATTGATTCCTAATTAGGAATGTTAATTTTCAGGAATATCCTTTTGTCCTCTGGAAAACCAGTAAACCTTATGGTCCAAACCCGACAATCTCACAGCCAAAACATTTGTCCTGGCTTTTTTGTATCTTTAGGTTCTGCAACTTTGGGGTTTTGTTGGTTTGTTTTCTGTTTTTTTTGTTGGTTGGTCGGTTGAGTTTTTAAATATTTTAAATTTTTTTTAATTGTGGAGAAGGTGGAGCCCCTCTTTTTTCCAATACCTGCCATAAACCACTGCATTATCCATCCTCTAGTGGTCAGACAGCAACATGATTTACTCAAGTGGTCCAGAAAACTTTGTAATGGTTAATTCAGCATTAAGTGAATACAAGAAAAGAACTAATCTGAGATTACACGAGAGGGATCACCAGCCCTGGAAGCATAACAGCCCACTTGATATCCTCAATTATCCCCTCCAAGCCTGTAAAGAATGTGGATGATTTTCCCCCAGACTATTAAGTCCTGCGAGCGGCCTCCTTTCACTTCCCGTGCTGGACAGTGCGCCCCGTAAGTAGCATCCTGACAAATATTTAGATCGGCTTTTTGTCATCTTCTAATTGAATGCATCTAATTTCTCCCTCCCCGTTCTGTCATTCGGTCAGAAGCTGTATTCTTCACAAGCTCTCTGCCCGGTAAAAAGGAGGCAGCTCAGAAATCCAGGGGAAAATTAACTTAATGCTCCAAGTCTGCGGGATCACATCAGGGAGACATTTTGCTATCGCAAAGACGTGAGGGTCATCGTTCGCTTCAGACATGTTTAGCTCAGCAGCAATAAGCTTAACACTGTTAAACACCATGTCAAGGCTACGTGGCTTTCAGAGGAAAATGTAACACCAGTTCAACTTACGACCCACAGCAGACTGATAACAGAAATGCATCTTCATTTCTAGCTTTCTCTCTCTTTGGAAGATGGAGGTCATCTTCATGACTTACCGACGTCTGCCAACGCACAGCAAAGAACAGAGCGCCACGTATGTTTTAGTGCCTCCCAAAATACAATGCTTCGCTGCACAAACTTTTAAGCAGGGCAGTGCAGCTGACCCCTGGCTTCCTGAAGGACTCTTACCCGCATCCCAGGTACCTCCGGAAGGCCCCGTCGCCTTCAGATGCTACACCGAGCCATTAACAAAGCCCACAGAAACTTTTCTCGTTAATTAGTCTGTTTCTGAACTTTAACCCTGGACTTACACTTCACAGCCACTGTACAATTTGATAATTAGGCAAAATATTACAAATGTTAAAGTTACATTTTTCTCATGATACAATGTATATTGTCATAGCAAACGTAAAACACAGTTAAGAAATACCAAAAAGCAATACGAAGTGTTCTGATGGAAACTTAAGACTGCAACTTTTTTAACTGAAGCATTCAAACATATTACATGTTATTCAGTTCTGGTTTAACTGCTTAAATTCTTAATTCACTTAACACACCTCATAATACTCCTATGATTCTATTGGCAGACCTTTTCGCTCCACTTGCCTGTTTGTCACAGACTGGGCTGGTTTTGCCTACACAGGAATATCTTTACTTATCTGAGAAGCTTCTCTGAAGTCAGGAAGACTTAATGGACAAATTTCTCACATATGTGAGTGAATTTTGCAAATAAAGCATCAGCAACATGTCCAATGTAATCTCTAAGTAGACAGATCAGTTACAAAGTGGAGGGCAAGCAACGCAGTTGTATTGTTAAATGGATAATTTCAAATGGCATTATGCAAAAATCATCTGGCTACAAATACAGCTCGTAAATAGAATTAACACATTTTGATAACTGTAATTCTTCTTTGCTTTCACAAAGAAAAGATGTTTCCTTGTTAGCAAGTAATAAAGTTGCAATGTCTACTCCATCAAGAAAGGAAAGTTTTGGAGTTTGTTTACAGTTTCCTTAAGGTGAGAATTTTCAGCTCACCCAAAACACAGAAGTCACTGACTCAAGTGTGATTATTCAGCTACTGAGGCAAGGCAGTATTAAAAAATGTGGATGTTGTACCTGTGTCTCCCTTATGCTAAGCAGCAGTGATGCAACAAAGCAGAAGAAAAATTGGCTGCAACACAAATTACGTGAAAAATAGATTAAAAATATTTTTTTAAGATTCAATGTCTCTAAACATTATGTTTTCAATTAGTGAAAGGGAATTATTTGGGAAACCCAAATAAAGTAATTTGTTAAGCTCTCTGAACATTAACTTTTTTTTTTTAATTGTAAAGAAAAACCCCTAAAGATTCACAAGCAAATAGACTTTGTCAGCACTAGCTCTCATAGAAAGACTGTTGCTTCACAAAAGCACGCAAGACTATTCTTTTGCTGGTTACACCACTCCAGCTCCTCTGCAGCATCAGGCATAGGATCAGTGTAAATGAGAGGAGAATCCTTCTCATTTCACTGGTTATTTGTATTCCAAAGGAGCAGATGCCTTCCAAATTATGCAAAAATCCGTGGCGCATCTTGTACTATAGCAGATGAACAGGTTAATTTTTCTCTTTGCACATAATAAATCATAAGTGCTTTAACACCCATAGTCGCATTTCATGAACATAAACCTTCTGTTTAATAATGTCTGTTTACAACTAGAATCAGACATACAGTAATCTCTTGCCTGGGATAAACATTAATCCAGATCTGTCTAGAAAAATTATACAATTCATTACCATAAGTAATCTCTATTGTGCCCTGTGCTTAACCTTCATCTTTTTTCCTGTCCTATAATCTTGCAAATCCACCGGTGGTGTATGATTGGCATCTGGTGTTAAGGCACCCTTCACTGCACTCAGCACAGCTGAAAAAGCCCTACACGAACACGTCACTCCGCAGGGTACCGCTGTTTAGCTGACCGCTTCTCAACAACTTTCACCAAAGGGTGAAAAAAACAGCAAGCAGGGGATAAAATGGTCTAATATCATTTGCCACTGAGGGGTCACTGTCACCTTCCAAACCGTTGTTACCATCCACAAAATCTAAAGGCATCGGTGTGATTTTCCCACTGAGTCTTTGGTCAAACCATCACATACGATGTCCAAGCTGGGACACACCGTGGCAGGGGACTTTAAGGAATGGAAATGGATGGGTACAGAAGTAGAACAAAAGCTATTCTGAACATGTCCAGGCAGTCTGAGATTATTCACAGGCTCCATCACAATATTTAAGCAACAAGATTTGACAGACAGTGTCTTTCCAAGGGCTTACGAACACTCTAACCGTGAGGAAAAGAATGAGGCCAAAGGCTTCAACCCCAAGAAAGGTAATCCCCAGAAATGTGGTGTCTGGAGTGTCTTCTTGTATTATGAGAGAAAGAACACAAGAAACTCAGGACAGGAGAAAGCCAGTAAATCTATCTTCCTATTTTTTTTTTTTTAATTCAGCTGTTACAGTTTCCCCCCCAAGACCTACTCATAGCATTGGGTGTTTTGTGTCTATGAGGACAGAAAAAAATATTATCTTCCAAATATTTGTCCACAACACCATTTTTTGATACTTATAAAATTACGCATGCCTTAAATACCCTGTCTAGATTTTCTGCCTCAGTGACCTGCTGGAACTCTGAATTTTCCAGGTTGAACACATGCGGTATGAAAAAGTATACCCTGTAGAACAAGCCAGATGAGAGTTTTAGCAAAATACAGTCTTCTACCTCTGAATTCTAAGCTTACATATCTCCTGTGGAGGTAAGGACCAGATGCTGCTCCTATGTGATCACTGTTTGGAGGCTTATGTGGAGCAAACGGATGCATCAGGCCAAGTCACGACAGAAAGACGCAGACACGGATTGACTCAGCGAAGAAGAAGAAACAAGAGCCCTGGGATGGAAGAACCTTCTTGCCGCTGCCGCCTATACTTTTGTCCAGGTAAAGTGATTTCATGCTGCAGTACTGATAACCTCCCCTTTTTCATTAGGATAAAGATCACTCATAGAAGAAAAGGAAAAAGACTCAGGAAAAAGCAGCAAACACACTTTTGAGCACACAAAGGAGAGAAGAGTTTATATGTGCTCCCAAAAAGAGCAGTACAGCAAAGACAGACTCTAGTGGTGATGTGAGACAAACTGGGAGAAATGCTGACGAAAACTAACCAATCAACCAGTGAATTTTTATAGTGACTATTTTTTTCATAGAAAAATGCAATCCTCTTGTTGAAAGTTTTTCACGTCAAGAACCGCTGCTATTTTAATAATTTTTTTTTTTTTCTGTAAAAGTACACAAGCTTTTTGTTGCTAAGATCTCTAACCTTGTGTTGTAATCCGTTCATCACAGGAGCGTCTTCTTTTCTCTCTCTTCCAGTCATTTCATTTGTGTCTTCCCCGAATACCCCCAAAATACCAATACTCCACAGCTCGTTCAGTAGCTCTGAAATACCGCTCTCTAGGAAATCTTGTTCCTTTGCAGTTTTTTAGGCTAAATTATCTCAGCAGTTGTAGGTTGACATTGTACATAGCAACTCTTCACACTTCAAACTTGTGTGTTGAAGGACAGATCCATAAGTTCAACCACTACTTGTAGTGACTGGTTGGGATATTGCCTAAAAAGCCAGAAGGTGAGTAAATACCATTGTGGGAACGTAATATGAACAGTTTTAAAATAGAAACCCATTGGAAAAGCCCTTTTGGCTCAGGCTTTACCACACGCTGAAAATTCCCAGAAAGGTCCTACAGAAAATGTAATATAAAGTTTCATAACAGCCAGGATAGGAGTCACGGCGAAGACAAGACCTGGACAATGCGACAACAATTCAGCAACATTAAACGCTACTATAAAATCAGTGCTTATGGCCCCATGCTTGAAATCCTACTTTGTTTCTGCTCTGGGTGAGGTCAGTGAGAGCAGCCACAACTTCTCAACACTTTCCCTGAACAAGCCCAAGGTTATTCTATTACCTTTTACATTTGAGATCACTCGCCCAGCCCAGGGCTTTTCCTTTCTTAATTCAGTTTTAATCAAAGAAAAATCGGCTAGGAAGGGATGAAGAGAGGTTACTTATTCCACGCTTCATATTCCAGGTAGGGTGCTGTGCACCGACATGTTCCTTCATATTTGTCTATGCTGTTCTTGAAGACATTCAGTATTGGAGTCTCTACAGTCTCCCCAAGCAATCTGTCCTTATTATCATAAAGTTTCTCATCACATCTAACCTTTCTCTTTATGTCACACCTCAAGGCCACTAATTATCACTCTGCCTGCGAAGGATAGGAGAATAAATGATTCCCTTCACTTCTGCTGGAGCGCTTCATCTATTTAAAGGTACTTTTCATGTTCTCCCTTAGTTTTCTTTAGGTTAAACAACCTCAATTTTTTCCAGTACTTCCTCGTAACTCTTTTCTAGACCTCTACATACTTATATCACTCCCCTCTTGATTTTCTGACGTTAGCCCACGCCCTTCTCTATGTGGTGTCCTGCACTAAGCTCAGCACAGCAATTACCTCTTCCATCTCAAGGGTGACCGAGGGCACCCAGCTTTGCCTCTCAGCACAACCTCGGCTTTCTGTGCAAAATCACCACCGTGTCAATAGAAACCCAGCCTGGGAACCACTGCAGCCCTCAGCCTTTTCCCAGAGAAAAGACTGTGGTCCTGTCCAGATGCTGTTGATGAGTCCTCTGTGTTTTCCAGTTCGCCACTTGGAGCGCTAATCCCTCCTTTGCAGGCTTGCAGCCACTCCTTTTTTGGTGTCAACCACAAACATAAACACTTTTTTTCCTGTATTCATGTGAGAAGGATGGGATCAGAATATGAAGTCCACCAATATTTCCTTCTACCACTATCAGGAACGTATTTATGCTGCACACTAACTGACTTTACCTAAGAGAACCCAACGACTCTCGCCTCAAGCCCATCTCTTTCATAAGCCATTTCTGCACTTTAATATACTGCCTCACTGCAAGGCGTGTTAAAACTGTACGCAGTAAGTAGCTCATAGTAGGAATTCATATTAACCGTCTGGCCTAGAAATGACAAGTGAAGTGCAGATAAGAATGTCAGCACTCCCCACAGAAATATATTCGAACAGGCAGAAATTATTCCTTACATAATAAAGAGCAAACAAATAAATTCAGGAAATCTTAGAAACAGTGGTGGGACAGTATCATATTTAAAAAACTCTGGCAACAAGGAAAGGGAGGAGAATGTGAGACAGAAAGATACTGCTGCTTCTGTGTGCGGCAACTGTATTTTCTTTGAGTATGTAGTATATAATTTCAGAAGCAGAAGAAAAAATCAATTGTAAAAATTAAACATTATTTCCTATAAAACAGTATGAATGCTAAATAAAGCAGGATGTTCATTAGAGCAAAACAGGTAATGAAAATATACTCTTCATTTCATGTAACTGAGCTGTCCAAAAGTTTGGTATCTTGTTTGAGCCAGACATCTTTTAAGTTTTCTATAATCAACAGAGAGAAAAGGAGTGAAAAGGCTTTTTGGAAGTATTGGTCTTTATTAACGATACAGATAGGTTGGAGTTGCTCACTTGGGTAGCAAAGAGAGGATGAATCCCCTACAACCCCCTCATTCTGTCATGTCTGTTCCCACATTTGTGTTTTTTATGTCAGTTTTCCTGGCCCACTCACCTGCAAACTTCTCTCTCCTGCCCGTGGCCCCTCTGCGCACTTCCATCCTGGCTGCCCATCCCTCTTGGGGTGCCTCTGTGGACTTGCCACCACCACTCAGCCCCTTGGCTCACCCACTGTTAACCTCCTTCTCAAACCAAGCTCCTGTTCAAATCTGGGGAGCCTCTGCTTTCATCTCCTGCAATACATTCTTAGTTCAAATATTGCCCCTCTGGTCTCACTACCAGCTCCTCCTCAACCAAATCCCTTCTTGAATCCTGACCACCATCGTAACCACCGTGGACCACATACACAACCCATCAGCATGTGTAAGGCTGTTGGTGAGTCTTGTCCATCCCCACTGTGCCCTCCTGCCTGCCTATACCTGTCTGTTGTCTCCAGTCCTGGATGGAGATAGGAACAGTCTTTCTACAGCACACATCTACACTGTACACTGTAAAATTCACCTTCATTTGTGAGATCAATTAGTATCGATAAAATCACTCCCTCTATTTCCTCTTCCAGGAAATATTAGCCATTTTCAAGAAGCAAGCACAACTCATTCAGAATGCACATGTCTGTGTGTCCATGTGCATGTATTTATGTGTATATAAGCACACATATTTCTATATATATGCACATATGCAAACAAAGTGCAATTTCACCATAGGAAAAATTGACTGTTGTTGCAATTTTTTTTTTTGTAATGGTAACACAAAAATCTAATTTTATTGCAATATTTAGTTTTATTGCCGTAAACTTCTGTTCTAGCCATGGTGGTATCATGAGTGTCAGTACCACTCTTTTGACCTGAGTGCATTATATACCATTATAGGCCAACAACAGAACACTGCAGAAACCAGTTCTCTTCCTCACTCTGTTTACCACATGCAGAATTTTTTAATACCCGCAGCCCACTCCAGATTTACTGAGGTAATTAATTAGAGAAATGGGGCCACTTACTCTGTCTTAAAACCTGCACGTGCATAGCTTTAGATGAATAAAAAATTTTGCATTTTATCTTTAAAAAAGGATGCAAAACAGGTATAAGGTTTTAAATTAACGATTTCTTTACTCCCCCAGTTATGGCCATACATTCCCCAACTGGAAGCACAGCAGCACATGGTGATCTGCAAGCAGTTTCCCTCCTCTCCTCCATGAGCTTCAGGTGTCAGACTTTTCATGAATTGTATTACAGAATTAACAGTCATGACATGTAAGTTTTGCTCAAAAATGTATTGAAAAATTTCCAAAGTATAACGTGAACAGTTGAATAAAAAAAATTCCAAAGTATAGTGTGAACAGTTGAGTAAACACAAAAATACCCCAGGTGCCCTACTTAGTTCACTTCTTTGTAAATACAACTTGAAGTTGAAATGATATACTGAGAGAAGGTAACTGATCTTGTCACTAATGCACAGATCACAGGAAAACCACAACTGAATACTGTACTCAGGTGAGTTTCAAAAGCCTTAACGTTTGTAAGATGAACCCAGTATTAGTAGGCTTTCTTTCCTTTCAAAGTATTACGCACACTTGCTTCCCAGATCCTTGTTAGCCCTCTTTTCCTTGCAGCACTACAAGTCTATTGCACACATTAAGAGAAACAGCCCTGTAACCAGACTCTCCACTACACACTCATTCTCCCCTGCTTCATCTCCTTCTGCCACCAGCCTAACATCTCAGGTTCTGCATCTGAACTGATTTTAACTCTCTCAGCAGAGACCACACGTGATTTGCTTCAGCAGCAAGCCTGTTGCAATCTGCGTTCTTCGTCTTTCGCTCCTCACTATTTGCAACAAGTCTCTCCTTTTCTTCTCTCTTCCTAGACGTGCTTCTGAGCTCTTTCATCAAATTCCTCCTCCTCTTCCAAAACTTCCCCATTATGCTTTCCATTTCACTTGCACCCTTTCTCTGCTTCTCCTCTTCCCCGGAGCTCTGCTCTGGCTCTGCCCCTGCCTGCGATAGCACACACGGGGCTTTTTCAAGCCAGACTTTCTCATAGTTCATGGGTGGACAAGGTCCATCCCTGTCTTAACAACCTGCCAAAACTACCGGGCAACAAACCTGATCATCTGCAAATTAATTTTTCTAGGGCTGAGTAGTATTACCATGCATATGAGCAGCACCCTTCTATAATTCCTGATACATGCTATGTAACAGCAATCCCATCAAGTATCCAGCCTGAAGTGAGTGGGTATGAAGTACAGACTTATACTGAGCATTTCTGGGTAAGACTAGCCTGAAACTAGACCTACCATTACGAGGGAAATGCTGAAGTATCTTAAAACATTTTTATTTTTAAAGACCAAAAAAAAAAATAATCTTAAATATATTTCCCACAAACCAGCTGCTCCTCAATCTTATTTAGCAAATATCAGAATAAAGATAGTCCCAGCCTTCTCAGCGTGCCCACCACTTTTCCTAGGATGCTGAAAGGACATCGAGAGGGGCGGCCGTGCCCTCTCCTCCTGGGGCAGATTTGCGGAGCAGCCCCTGCAGACATCCCGCGAGCCAGGCGCCAGGTCCTGCGTCTCGCAGGCAATCTCTGCCCGACCTCCCTCCGGGGTGCTCTCATCTGCTGCTCCCTCTCCTGAGACTAAAACTCTGCTAAGCCTGTAACAGCTTTAATATGTATTAAATGAAAAGCTTCAGTGTATTGCCTGAAAACAATGGTTTGATGCTTGGAAAATATATTCCTTTAATTGGTCTGCATCTGCCCTTCTTAAATATTTATGTAAACTCTATAGGTTAAAACTAAATGAAGCTCCTGGCCTTGTATTTGTGTGAATCTCTGGAATGTACAACATTCTTGACAGTTTTAGGCAACCTAACTAATTCCAGTTTTAGGTAAATCAAGAATGCATTTTCATTCTGCAGTCACAGAAAGTTGAAAAAATATTAATTGAAGATAGTAAGATGGAACAGTAACTGGGACATCGTAGGTCTGAACATGTCTTAAATCCCTCTGCTGTGAAAGATGGAGTAGAAAATATAAACACAATTCTCAATTTTTTTAATTAAATTGAGTAAATGTCAACTTGGGGACTGTAATCAGAGACATTACAATTGCAAATGAATACCTGTTTCATTGTTTTCCTAAGTTACTTCCTGCACCAAATAATGCTTAGGTTACAAAAGGATCATCTTTCTGAAGAGTCCAAGAATGCCCGTCCTAGATTTACTGAAATATATTATCCCTATTTTTTTTTTTTGAAAAAAGATACCATCCAATTGCATCATTTCCTAGTTCAAGGGTATAGGATAGACCTAAACTCCATGGTGCAGGTAACAGTAATTTCCATTTACCACCAAGTAAAAGGCTTGAACTTGAAAATGAGAAATTTAATTTACGAAATGTTCATTATTTTCCAGCCAGCTATTCCAAGTACTATTACACGTTTTGAAGCTCCACATAATTAAATGCTGAATCCCAAAGAGCAGAAGAGACAGCTGTCTATACACAGGACACAAAATTCATGGAAGTGTCAAAAGCTTCATGAAATCTGAAAAGTTTAAAATATTTCTGTTGGGGAGGTAAGGAGCTCTACAGGCTCTAATGCAAAGAAAGTGGATGCAGCCAGAGAAAGAGACAAGATTTTGGACACCTCATCCATGTTAGTATTACTGTGCAGAAATGGATGTAAACTTGGGACTTACAGCTACGTGGCTCACCCACTCATCGTTCTCCTTGCTGAAATGCCTTTGAGACTGGCTGTACAGTCGCTCATCTGGTACAGAAAGCCGTAGGTGTGCGTGTCTCAGAGGACATTGAAGGGTGCTTTCCCATGTGGCTGGCTACTTGACCCAGCAGCTAGCCCATTTGGACTTTGAATTCTGTCATACGGCTGATGCTGAATGGACAAAACAGCCCAGAATTCTTCCTAGAAGGACCTTAGCATTGCTTGACAGAAGACAATTGGATCTGTAGGAAGTCTGAAATCCTCTGGCTCAGGTTGCCAGTAGAGTTGATATGAGATGCTGGGTCTTGTGAATGCCTTGGATGTCAGACCCTGCTGGGACGAGCCACCTCAAGACAGATTACAGATGCAGCTTGCAATCTTATTTCTATCTGTATGCCTGAATTCTGAAGCATTGTCCCAGTATTTGAATATTTGGAATTCAGTCAGATTCTGCAATTTTCATTTGTTCCACCCGAAAGCCATTGTGTCTTACAAGGACAACAGACTTCCATCATATCAAAGGGTGGATATCAACAGCATTACAAACTGATGGAGAACTGTGCAAAATATGGACTCACTGAAGTCAATACTAGCCTGACTATTCAGACTCTTTGTGAAAAGACTTCATGTTGTGTGCTGAACTGAGAAGTCAGGTATGGGGTGTGTCCTGAATTTCGTATTAAAATCTACAAGCTGTCCTGTTGTACCATTGTTCATAAACAACTACTGACGTCATAGGGATGGCGAGGAGTACATCAAAGACATAGCCAAAGGGTGCATTGGCCATGCTGAATTTTGTTTTGAGAGTAGGCAGGAATCCTGAGTAACAGGTTTTCCTAGCTATAGCTCTACTTTGGTTATAAACTTGAGTCTTTACAGAAGGAACTGGAGTTCTCCACTACCAATAATTGTTCCATTTATATGCTGAATTATGTAGCTTCAGCTTTATTATTTTTCAATTAGAAAAAAATCCTGAGAAAATGAAAACTAGAAAAGAAAGGTTATCAGTAAAAAATTTTAACATTTCAGTTCCAAGCATTTGCACCATTCCAATCCAATGTAGCCTTCTGTTAATGATACATCTGTCATTTTATTGACACCCCTAAACAGCTTTATTCTCTTTTCTAATTAAGAGACAAAGCTGATTATGTCAATCTATGAACTGACATCTGAGTGCTTTTGTTATAATGTAAGAAGCAATGAATATGACTATTGTTATGCTAAAACAAAAAACTTGGGAATTTTAACTGGAAAACCCAAGATAGCAAATTATATAATGGCTAAATTAAAACAGATTCTTCCTATTAATACAAAATGCACATGTGATTGTATTATATAATTAAATGAAGATACTGTGTGAAAAATTAATTCCCAGTAATAGAAAACATAAAGCAACAATGATACATAATATGCCTGACTAAAATATGTGAGAAGAAATCATCAGATCATAAAATATCTCAAACAAATAATGGACAGACTAAGCCATCAATCTTCAAGGAAAAATTAAGCTGTTATTTAATCCAAAATGCTTGCATGTCAGGACATGATTTCAGCTCCATACTGCTGCCAAATCAAAGATACCTGCTCAGTGGACTCTTCCATGCAAAGGAATACATCTGGAATCATTCTCCAGTATTGCCCTATGCATTAATTGTGAACGCAGAGAGTATCTGGTGTGACCACACCTGGAGTCCTGCATCCAGATCTGGAGCCCTCAGTGCAGGAAAGACATGGAGCTGTTGGAGTGGGTCCAGAGGAGGTCACAAAAATGATCAGAGGGCTGGAACACCTCTCCTGTGAGGAAGGGCTGAGAGAGCTGGGGCTGAGAGAGCTGGGGCTGTTCAGCCTGGAGAAGGTTGCAGGGAGACCTTATTGCAGCCTTCCCGTACTTAAAGGGAGCCTACAAGAAAGCTTGAGAGGGACTTACTACAAGTGCAAGTAGCGATAGCACAAGGAGTAATGGCTTTAAACTGATAAAGGCTAGACTTAGATCGGACATTGGGAAGAAATTGTTTACTATGAGGGTGCTGAGGCACTGGAACACGTTGCCCAGAGAAGCTGTGGCTGCCCCCTCCTCCCTAGAAGAGTTCAAGGCCAGAATGGATGGGGCTTTGAGCAACCTGGTCTAGTGGAAGGTGTCCCTGCCCATGGCAGGGGGGTTGGAACTGGATGATCATGAAGGTCCCCTCCAACCCAAACCATTCCATGACTTTATGAACTCCACTGATCTTGTGTACGAGATTCCTGTAGATGATACTGGGTGTCCTCAGGACAGAGTTTAAAGTACTGCAGACTCAGACAGCTCTCCTGGCATCAGCTGAGCTAAACGAATTTACACCCTGAAGATCTAGTCCTCAGCTGCTGACTGTGTCAAGCAGTGTTGACATACATCCAACCAACACATACATCTTTCTTTTTTCCTTTAAAACCTTCTGTTCTAAATTATCAGAGAAACTCAAGACATTATAAGCTACAGTATCAATGGCATTAAATTTAATTACGGATTATAGCATCTGTGCTCCCGTGCACGCACACCACACCTGTGGTTACAAACTACCATTCTTCTACTGTTTGCTGGTCAAGAGATCGCGTCCTTTTGCCTCAGATAGCTAGAGGCAGCGAGTGGCTGAATGTCTGTGACCTTCCATCTCTGCCTTCACGGAAGTTTAGTCAGTGAGGAAGGTGCCTCCTCACACTATTATTAAAATAGATCTGGATTATAAACTACAAGCTTCGCATTGGATGTGCAGGTTATGCATACGTGTCTGTATAACTGCAGAGATAAGCAGGATAGATGTTCAGTACTTGTAAGACCAATAGTTCTGTTCAGCACTTCAAAAAACCACTCTGCTTCTGTTACACAGCACGGAATACCCAGTTGACTCAAAATTAAGTTCTGGGAACGCTTTTAAGAAATTATTAAAAGGATAATTATCTTTCCTCTGCTGCAGGATCTCCTCTAAAAGCAGGCTCAATTACCTGTCGTTACTGATCGGTTCGATAGCATTCCAGTTCTCATGGCTGCCTTCTAGTAAGGTTGGGCTGTTTGCTGCTTAGTGGGAGAAAGGGAAGGCTTCAGAATATACGCCCTTTGTCTTGGAAAGCATCATGTTCTTCTAAGCCACAAACACTTTGTTCACTGAAGTAGCAAGACTGGGACATTTACAGAAGAGTCTGAAAACACATCTTACCCTTAACTGCAGCTTCCATCATGTATAGGGTCGTCTCAGAGGTGACTGACAACAGCACAAACCATGCAAATCCAAACTGTAAATATCTGGAGTTAGGATTACTGAACAAAAAAATATTGCTGCTATTTGGTATTTATATTTTTTAGAAATTTCCTCTTAAAAGCAAAAAAGAAAGGAAAAAATAGAATCACAGGGTCATGTTTTTCTCCCAAACTAGGATGCACATTTAGCTTATAAGAGTGGGTGAATAAAAACCAAATTAAAATCATGAGCTAGACTAGCGGTATAAATCCCCATAGCAGCATTAATTTATATATTTTTATTGCTAGGTCAAATAATATTAGGTAAGGAATAGTAACTGATTAACATTGGTACACTAACAAAACTGATCACAGTGGTCACAGAATATGAACACCCGCCAATGTGTAGGACCTACATGACAATTGCCATCATGATGGGACTCGCAGGGAAAAGGGATTCTCTTATCATCTGAAGAACTCTACAAAAATGCCTTTGAAAAGCAGATTATTAAAAAAAAACCCCTCTACCACTGCCCCTGGCCATTGTCCAGACACAGAACCTCTCCTGCTCGTGCTGGGACCAGTTCCAGCGTACTATACATCAAGAGCCATGACCAGCCGCTGGACTTCTGCCAGCAAAAGCAGAATCAGGGGTCTTTCAGCAGAACAGGCATCATGATCGTTTCTGTGCTTTCCCTTCTCTTCTTCTCCCCATTTCCCCCTCACCTTGCTCCTGAGAGCTCCTCTGGCCGGGCTAGAGGACATGGCCAAAGGAAGAGAAGACAGCCAAGCCTTTGCTATGCCCCAGCAACCCCTCTCTGCTGTTACAGGGTCACTGGCAGCCAGAATGATTCAGAGCAGCCTTCAGGCTATTCCAGTTTACAGGGAGGGACATGACTGACTCATTGCTGTTCCAGGACTGTGGGAACAAAGAGCTACCTTGAAGCCTTTTTCAGACATCCTTGATTCTGAGCTGTGCTATTTTATCCTTGTCTGCGATTGAAAAAAAACCCTGAGAACATGGGCTGTTTACAAGTCTTGCAGCTGCAGCAATGGGGTGGTTTCCTTTGCCTTTCTCATGTCTTCATTTTTTTTCTGTTTTGGCTTTACAGATAGCTCTGGTAACGTTCATAGCCCCACACTCCATCAGAGACGGTGATTCATGAGGTCTCTGCTCTATTGATTCGGCTTCAAAAGCTGAGGCTCCTGTCAGCCATAAGGCTGTGAGCAGGCATGCTGTGCTGGAGTTTGCTGTCTGAAAACAGGACAAGCAATGGTCTTGTGGTTCACATGTGTGCATGCCCATCAGGAATCCTTTTGTAATTTAGCACCTTAATTTTTAAAAAATCAAATGTTTGTGATAGGCTAAACTAAAGAGAGATCAACTGTTTCATTTCATTGCTTATCAGCGTTGCTTATATTTTTAGTCTGGAGGGACTCTGATTTAAATTTCTGCATCAATAATCTATTTTGTTAGTGCACAGAAAATACCAAACAACATTTATTCTATTAATTTCTGTAGTATTCATGTAACTAATATATATCCCTTCCTTTTTAGATTTGCCATTTTAATTTAATGCTCTCCATGGCACATTTTTCACACTTACCCTCTTTGTCCTTTTCTTTTGTAATACCTTTATTAAATTCAATCTTTTTTATAAAAAAGTACTTCCATTTTTTAACATTATTGCTTCTTCTCTATCACTATCTAGATTTTACATTTCATTAAGCAGACAGTTTTAATTCTACTTTTCTCTGACTATTCATTGGTCTATTTCTTGTCTTGACCCTTTCATTTTATTTTCCTCTTCTGTAATTTGCTTTTACTCTGCCTAACTGACGTGTGTCTCTTTTCAAGTGTGCTTTTATTCTCTGTTACTCTTCTTGTGACTTCTCTTTGTTGCTCAGTGCTGACAGTGTTCTTCCCCATCCCCTATGAGTGACAGTGACAGCATTTGAGTGGTAGCTGGCAGATTTAGGGACAAGAACTATCTGTCTGAAAAGACTTTATTTGGTTTTATTTTTATTTTGACTGTAAAATCAGACCTCTCGAATCCCAGAGCACCAGGGGGCATTGTTTCATTTAGAAAATAAAAATTGTCATGATAGCTATTAACGTCCCAACAAGTCCACTGCAATACCAATCAGAGCCAAAGGAAAAAAAAAATCAAAATGGAGCTATTATGTCAAACGCAGCAACCAAGGCGGGTTCCGGGTCAAACATTTTAATGCTTAAAGATGGGTATTATTCTGGAAAGCTGCTCTACGGTGAATCAGAAGTGTTGTACCCCTGACCTCCGCCCCTGTACACCTCAGTGTTCAACTATAGCATCGAGGAGGAAATAAGAGACCAGAAGTTACAACGGCAGCTCCCAACCAGAAACCTGAATTTAATCAACAGTGAAAAATATTGACTGAAGTATCTAGCAGGAAAAGGCAGTGACAGCCAAGGGAAATTACACATAAATGTAAAGCATCAGCCTGAACTGCCGCTAAAATGAACGGAAATGTAAAGCAGCAGGAGAAAGTGGCATATGCCCCAGGATCGGGCCCACTGGCTACTTTTAGTGAAATAATTAATAGGCTGCATTTCATAACCAAGTGCAGGGTAATAACAAATGCAAGTGCAGCTTCACAGCTGGCTAAACTCACAACAGCAACAGGCAACTCTATTACCACTAGTGAAACAACCCTGCTTGCCAAAGAAAAAGAGAAAAACAAGGCAGCAAAACTGTCTACAATTATGAGGGAAATCATCTATGTAACAACTTAACTAATGCCCAGAAGCCAAATGACTCACAGCATTAAGAAGTTGGAAAGGGTGCTCAGTAGTATTACGCAATTCAGGGCACGTACATTAGAATATCGTGGTCTTAACACGCCAGCAACAAACTTAAGTACTGTGCAGTATACGGCTCTGCACCCTGAAGAACAGAAGCAAACGCTCAATTCAAACCACACTGAAGACGTAAGCATGCGGCTGTTTACAGATTATGGTTCTAAATGTAAAAAGGTGGATTTTTTTTGTTGCTGTTGTTTTTTCTTGGGTTTTGTTTGGTTTGATTTTACTTTCATGCAATTTGATGCTTGGGTAGCTTGAAGAATTCTTGCTTTAGGTGCGTTTATAAGCAAAAAGAAATTAAATGTCGCTACCTCTGACATGCCTGCTGCAGGTGATGACCTCCTGATTGAATTGACGGATGGCACTGTGTGAAACACGCACTCTGCTCACAGTGATGAGTCTTGCTGCAGGTCTGCTAGCCCAAGCCCTCTCAACTCAAGCCCAGGGCCAGGCCACATACAGACCATAAAATAAAAGTAAGAACAAGCTTGATGTCATTCACCTAATCCATGAACCTGGGATGGGTTCCAAATAAGGGTAAAAAATTACTCTTTTTTTTTTTGGCTGGGCCTCATTTCAACTATTACAAGAAGAATCACAGGTTCTCTTGACAAATACCTGCTGAAACCCACAGGAGCTCCTGTAGGTCCAGATTTCCCCCAGGGAGAGGCAGAGCCCATGACACACCGTGTGTGCCACAACGTGAAGCCAGCTGGAAGGCAGTAGAAATCGGATATCAAGTTGAAAACACATACAGCAAAGTTCTCACAGAGCAACAGCTTCATAAATCTCCATTCCTTCACGTTGCCTTCAGCTTCTGAGCCTCTGTTATTCCGCATCCCAACAACAGGGCACTGCCTAGCACATCATACTCTTCCTCTGAACGGCATACCGAATCTCCACAGGAAAGAGAATCACACAGCAGACACTTCAGAGTCTGCTGTAAAGACTACTTAAGATTAGAGAAATATATGTCTATGTACGTATACATACAAATACATCAACAACCAACACACCAAACACAACAACTTCATTTTACCCCTCTATACTTCATGCAAAATTTTTCCTACTACTGGCAAAATATATATTAAGTTTCTTTGTTTTCCTAATAAGGCTCATATTAACCTCTCTCCTTTATGATGAATAAACAACAAAGCACACATTCCCATTATATATAGAAACATAGACATTATAACACACACCTATACAGAGCTAATTAAACTCCCGCCTTTTTCCTTACTATCAGTGCTGTATTTTATCTACTTCTACATTATCATTTTACTGTTACAACTGATATGACTTTAAATGCTCATTTTCTTGTTATATTATAAGCAACCTGTTGAAGTCTAATTGAATACCAAATAAGTAATTTAATCTTGAGCTTCTACTGCCATCTGTAATATTAACAAAATACTGTAGGTAAATTATAACCACATACCCAACTGGTTAAGACTTTACAGTCCTTCAAGAAAATGTTCAGCACAACAGCTTGCTGTAACTGTGTATTATTATCCATATCTACTATCAACAATATCTTTTACTTATTTTCTTGTAAATAAGCTTTTTAAAAAATAAGTGTTTATGTTTATTGTTTCCTTCATTAAGATTTGTTTTACAAATAATGTGGCTATGTTTGAAATATGTTTGCGATTAACAAAAATCCATGTTCAACGAATGCTTACTTGTGGAGTTAATGTATTTAAAACACAAGTTAAAGATGGAAAGGAGGTGGACATAGTGTCTTTGACCCATCACCTAGGTACAAATCCACCTGTGAAATCTGGGAGCATTGCTACAATGCAAAACCTACGAATGCATTTAGAGTAGGTCTTAAAATCTCTCGCTAAAACATCCTTTTAAGATATATAGAGACAGATCTTCTATGAATATCTGCTAATGAATACAGCTCTGTATCTTCAACAACTGCTCTGAAATCCCAACCTAAGCAGCTCCGTAGGGCTGCAGCTATGTTACATCTGCCATTTCCTAGACTGCAATGATAAAGAGAATGTTATTGTTCATTTCCAGTTAATGTGTGGATAATACTGTCCCTAGGCACCAACTTTCTACCAAGGAGATTAGATTATTGCAATATCCACATAATTAATTGCATTATCAATTTTCTTACTTTTAAAACATTTGCTTTTGGTGAGAGAAGATTATTGCATTGCTTCTAAAAATGTCTTTACAATTACTTATCTTTCAATGCAGCAAGCAGCTAGGAAATGGACATCAATCGTATAAGACTCAAATTGCTGGGATTATCTCATTTTTAATTACAGGTGGCATAAACAGTTACAAGTGTGACTGTTTGTGCAAGAAATGTCGCAAAATACTTATAGCCGGTGTAATATGCTGTTTTGTACAGCATTCAGTCCACTTATTTGCTTACATAAAATATTCTGGTCTGCCTTGGAAAGGCTCTTCAGCCTTCAATATCATCTATGGGAAGCTTCATCACAGAAAACAAGTATCAGCTACCAGTTCAACTCTGCCTTGCAGTCAGGGAGTCAGGGATGTCTTCCTAGGGGCTTTAAACCAGTTGTGCTCCCAGACAACACAGAGCAAGGCCAGTGTCTCCTTTTAAAGACATCACTGACATCTTAAAGGCTCATGTTCTTAATTAGAAGCCCTTCTTGACTCAGGAATGGAGCTGATAATCCCACTAAAATACCAGTTTTCTAACCAACAGAATATCCTTGGTCCTGTGTTGGTAGAATGCTCGTCCCCCCTGCTCAGGTCGACATTGTGGGTGGGCAGAGGCACGCTTGGTGGTGGCACTGGCTCCATTCACGATGTGCCCGCAACACCCAGCGCTCGGCTAGTGGGTCCGGTCTCCACCGTGCGAGAGCTCAGCAGACACCTTCCCAACCAGCCAGATGGGCAGAGCCACCTGAGATAAGCTCCTGGAGAGGGAAGAAGGAAAGGGAAGAGGGAGAAAGGAGGACAGGATCAAGAACAATACAATTGAGAACATCAAGCTGAAAAAGAAAGGAATAGATTTGGGAGTTGCCCAAAGATCTAGGCAGGCAGAAAACTAAAGCAAACTAAAAATGCTGAACTCCAGGGAATAAGCAGGCAGTATCTTAACCAGCTTGATCTAGATGTCATAGGTTATAAAGGGTTGTCCTTTAACTAGAGCCTGGCAGGGTGTCCATGGAAACTGTACTGTAGAAACTAAAAGTTTGAAATGTTTACCAAACAATTAGCAAAATCCATGGATGGAAAGTCTAAAATTACAAAAATACTGCTGATAGGCCAGAAAACCCCTGAGTCACTGGTTCGCAGAAACTGTAAGAGGCAAAAGACATGTGTCTGTGCGTACTTCTGCCACGCGCCCCCCAGCACACACCCACTGCTGGCTCTGGAGTCCACCAGCTAGGGAAGCTGCTAGTCTCATCTTGACCACACAATGACAAAGTGTTAATAAATCAGGTTTCCGACTTGGGGAGGGGAGGAAGGAAGCCAGAAACAGACACAAAAGAATACATTGTCTTCATTCAGAAATACCCCTAGACCAAAAGCTTGTTTGTTCTGTATGAATACATTCTAAAAATCTACTTCTGAAAGAAAAATACTAGATAAAAACACACAAGCCAGTATATGCTTTTTTGCAGCGACTGAAGCAGAGGTCTCATCTCACAGCCATAGCGCTGAAAGCGGTACTGCTTCATGTGCGTGCTCACTGCACTGCTCACTGTTATTTTTCATATAAACCCATTTCTGTCTAGCTTTTTACTTCATCAGTAAAAGTTTCCACTGAAGTTTTAACCGGAATAAGATTTACCTGATTCTTTCCTTCCTTTCAGGTCCTTGTACTCCTGGAGTTTCTGTGCGAATATCTACATGCTCATCTTAAAACCTAAAACTAAGCAATTTGTGGGTTACATAAAGAAAGACTATTAGTTCTAGCTAATACGATCTTTCAGTGCAATCAGCCCTAACACGCAGCCTTCCTGCTGCTCAGACCTGTACCACCTCCAAGAAGGACTCTCCACAACTCACCTCGGAGGGTACAGCACGGTTTCTGATGTCCAGACCTGCTTGATTTCTCTCAGACAGCGCCTATGTCTTTCTGACGTTAGCACTAATAATAAGATGAAATCTTCTGACTCTTGCAGGTGATACAGACTGCAGCTGTTCTACAAAAACATCATGGCCCAACTTCCCACCCAACAGTCTTTGCTGTCTTACATAATTTCCTTCAGCTGAGATATTTCCTGAGTCAAATACTGTCTGTAAATGAATGGAGGGGACTATGACTTGTTATCACTAATTCAGCCCTTCAACAACGAGATTATATGAGCGTAGACAAAGAGAATAGATAAAATATCGCTAAAAACGAAAGGAGAGCTAAAGCAGGAAAGACAAGACAGGGATTAAACAAGGTGCAGGATAAGGAGTACGAATCATACTTCCAAGTGAACTTCAAAGATCACGCAGAAGGACAAACTGCAAAGAAAACATCAAGTCACCCAGTAAGAGATAGGAGAACAGAGCAAATGTGGGATTGTGCAATCAACCTATTTCCACAACACGTTGTTCTAACAAAAAGTAAGATTCTGGGCAGAATTACCCTGAAGTAATCTATCCCAAGCAGTTAGTGCACTATTAAATGTGCTAGCTGGAATTCAAATTCAAAGCCTACATCTCTTTCACAGTTACTATGGAAGCGCCTACCCTCTGTATATTTCAGATCTACAGTCTTAGACGTGGCCTTCATTGCATATCAGATTATAACTAAACGTTGCCACTTCTTCCTGAAAATATCTCTGAAGATCGACCTTTCCCCTCTTACATACAGCTAGAAATCTCAGCAAGCGTCCATGTCATCTTGCTCCTCAAAGCTACTGGACTTGGTTCAGTAAGGATTAAGTTCTGAGGTGGGGTATTTTGGTGGGGAAGGGGGTCGCACCTGCCCTTTGGTTTTCTCCACTCCCCTGTGTTGGGTACAAACTTACCTTCTCTGCTGCTAAGACTCTCCATGGCTTAGCTGTACTCTTGGGGAAAACCGAGTCTCCAATGTGCCAACAGTATCAGCCCTCGCTGCTCAGGTGTCTCTTCTGTGACACCACCAGTGTTCAGAAAGAGACGGCGCCATCCACTCAATGCCCAGCATGATGGCACCTGAGAGAGCAGCGGGGATGCAGCCCCTTCACTTGGGCCATTTGATATGTGCATTCCTGTACCATTTAATAAAGCTAGACAGCACCCAACTAAAGTGTGTCTGCTTCTGGTTTTCTCAAACTCAGCTGACGATGGTCAAAAGTTTTAGCTATCTATTGGCTGTCAATATCCTAGGTGAAATGAGCTCATGGCTCATATCTATCTAACAGAGGAATATATATCAACAAAACCACCATTACGGAACTGAGGTGACTGTCCATGGCAGATGTACAGAACTAAGGCCTTTACGTGTACATTTCATTACATTTTCATGCAGAGACCTCTCTCTGCTGAAGATGAGTAGGCCTGCATAAGTGACACCATGCTGTACCAATTCCACAGAGTAACAAAGGACTCTTGGGCTGTCTGCAGTGTTTGCCACCAACCCTGGAAGTGCACAAACAAAATCAATTTCACATACACATAATTTTCTGTATTCCTGTTATGGATTGTGCCTGTCCCTGGGTTATACATCTTCAAAGAAAGTGTCTTTACTGAGGATAGGACCACAAGACTCCATAAGACAACATGTCACCTGAGATCTTTTCCATCACGGTACAAACTAGACTTCAGTAATGTTCATAAATATGATAGTTCTAACACTGTCAAAGACTACCAAATGTTTTTTTTTTTTTTTTTTTAAGCAAAATACCAGGGTAAAGAGAGCCTATTTGTTGTGATCTAGAACAAAGCGAGAAGTTCTGCATTGTTTTGAAACGGTAGATCTAAAAGTTAACTGAAAGTCAGTACAGGGAAACAGGGAAGCCATGATATTTCCATTTTTCTCCATTATTCTGTATAAGAGAAATATCTGAAGACATGAAGGCATATATAAACCTTTATGGAATAGCTAACTCTTTGTAGGAGCACAGAGGACAGACATACTGGACAGAGTTAGATAACATGTTACTCAAAATAGACCAGAGCTAAATATGCCGGCTCTGCTCACTTTCCAAATTTTTTTTTTTTAAACGCTGACCAAGCTCAGCTGGGCAAGACCTGCTTAGTTTTCACATTCCCACTGAACATATCAGCTCTGACAATATTTTTTTTTAATCTCAACAGCAGAGTACTACATAATTCCCTCTAACTCAGCCAAGAAATAGAAAAAAGGAAACTTAAGAAACTAAAAGTGCAGATATAGTATTATATGAAATTGCACCAAATTTTACAATGGTCTGATGTTCCCGATATTTTTATCTTAACACATCAAGGGTGATAGAAGCTTCTTTTTGCTGTCAAAGTGATCAAAGAGAGGTTGAGAAAGAATCTATAAACAGATGCTGCCCAGTGACAAACCTTAAAGAACAAGACTGTGGGGCCAGATGTTTGAGTGACCTTCGGACTACAGAACATGTTGGCATGGTGTTGATTTAGATAGCTGTTGGCAGGGGCTTTCGATCCAGCAGCTGAAAAAAAATCTAAACTATGGAAATATTTTTTCTCATCTTTCCCCTAACTACAAAAACTGAAACTACTGGTCAGTGGGGCTGATGGCTGTCAAAGAAGTTGAATTCACCACACAACCCTGCCAGTAGGTATCACATCAAAAAGGAGTTAGCTGAATGAACAAGAACATCTTCAGGCTGTGCCATTTTGCATCCCCCTCAACTTTCAACAGCTGTTTCTTGAGTGAATACAGATGCAAAATAATTATATGAAATGTTTTACATTTTCAATATACTACATAATGTAAATATGGAATCTATGAGTACCTATGGGTGATATAGCATAAACCACTGTCAGGAAAGGATTTGGGATGTGGAATAGGAACCAGAACGACTAATCAATAATGGTGACTTTTAAAAATTATGTTCTTTATAGATCCTATTTGCAGAATTAAAATGGCATTACAAAAAAAAACCTCAACCGAGAGACAATTGATCACATACATATTGTTTATGTCAAATACTAGAAGACCTTGGAAATTATTACATGAAACATCAGTTGTGCTGCACTCTTCCGGATCTCAGTCTCAGCAAATCCTTTTGTTTTTCCATCAGATTGGAGAAATTAGTCTTGTATTGGGAAATATGAAAACAGGAAGTTCTCAATCCAAAATTCCAGCAGATACTCATCTGAGCCACTGCACGCTACTAGAACAAATGGAGAAAGCAGAAAAAGTCCTGCTTTGTAACATTAAATGTGATTGAAGACTGCACAGTTCTTCTTACGCTTTGAGACGTTTTGTCACTTTACCTGGAGAAATATACACTGCTTATTCTGAATTGCTGCTGATGTCCAGCACTTGTCAAAACCGCTATCTGTCAAGCACTTCACAAAGTGTTGCAAAATGACAGATCAGGATGTCTGAATAGATGGAGCCCCAGGAAAAACAGAACAGATAGAAAATTCATGACTCTAAACTACATCAAAGCGACTTCTGTCAACATCATGTCAAAAGAATGAAAAAAAGAACTGTTCATTTTAGAGGTTTTTTTTTCATTATATAAACACTTTTTTCACGTATGAGCTAAGTGTAAGGAAAAATTAACTTGGTGTACAGTATGATCATTCGAATGTGCCAAAAATACTCTTTAAATAATCCAGGAATAAGGAAAGTTCTAACAGTAGATACTGTCTGGCAGTTAAAACCAATGACATCCAAAAGAAATGCATGAAGAATCCATCATCTTAAAATAGGACAAACCATCTGGCTCCAAAGAAATAAAAGTACTCTGCTATGCGTGTTTGTTGGGTTCGCAGAATCCTACAACTGGATTAATTTTGCATTTCCTCTCCAATCAGTTTTGATCATCTCTACTTAGTCTGTCAATTGCACAGCCCTAATGCAATGTTATATCCCAGGCAGCAGATTTAGTAATATCAAGGCATTATTTTAATTTAAAAAAAGAAAAAAGAAGCACCACCAGCATCGCCGGACCTTCCATTACAGATAAATCTTTCAAATAGTTTCTCAAAGGAAGCAGAAAATAAGTAGGTTATGATACACAACCATATACATTCAAATTATACATAATCAAATTTTGAGAAAGAATCACATAGAATGCTATGACTAGTGCAGCTCTAGAAACATTTTCTGTCTCATACCTTTCGCCCCAGGCAATTGCCATCAGTACTAAATTCAAAGATGTTTGCTAACACTGTATGGATCTGTAGAAATACAGAGGCTAAACACCCATGAACAATGGTTTAGGTGGCTTTTAGAGCATTGGGAAACGTGAAGCATGCACACACACAAACTTGGAGAAGGGAAAGCGGTGCTTCATGCATAGTCAAGTAAGCATTAGCAAAATACAGCATTTACATCAAGT
>Ga0065711_1002094_pt1 | contig 37224 bp, 14 predicted proteins | sample Hoacrofraction12_FD_59098 | JGI IMG/M metagenome (GOLD analysis project Ga0065711, IMG submission 59098) | Hoatzin crop microbial communities from Cojedes, Venezuela - Epithelial fraction 12 v2 (version 2) | ecosystem: Host-associated > Birds > Digestive system > Esophagus > Crop | place...
CCCCCCTCAGCCGCTCCTCATAAGACTTGTTCTCTAGACCCCTCACCAGCCTCGTTGCCCTTCTCTGGACACGCTCCAGCACCTCAATGTCTTTCTTGTAGTGAGGGGCCCAAAACTGAACACAGTACTCCAGGTGCAGCCTCACCAGTGCCGAGTACAGGGGCACGATCACCTCCCTACTCCTGATGGCCACACTATTCCTGATACAAGATAGGATGCCGTTGACCTTGGCCACCTGGGCACACTGCTGGCTCATATTCAGCTGGCTGTCGACCAACACCCCAAGGTCCTTTTCTGCCAGGCAGCTTTCCAGCCACTCGTCCCCAAGCCTGTAGTGTTGCATGGGGTTGTTGTGACCCAAGTGCAGGACCCAGCATTTGGCCTTGTTGAACCTCATACAGTTGACTCAGCCCATCAATCCAGCCTGTCCAGGTCCCTCTGCAGAGCCTTACTGCCCTCAAGCAGATCGGCACTCATGCCCAACTTGGTGTCATCTGCAAATTTACAGAGAGAGCACTCAGTCCCCTCATCCAGATCATTGATAAATATGCTAAACAAGACTCGCCTCAAAACTGAGCCCTGGGGAACACCACTTGTGACTGGCCACCAGCTGGTTTTAACTCCATTCACTACCACTTTCTGGGCTCGGCCATTCAGCCAGTTCTTTATCCAGCAGAGAGTACACCCATCCAAACCATGGGCAGCTAGTTTCTCCAGGAGGATGCTGTGAGAAACAGTGTCAAAGGCCTTACTAAAGTCCAGGTAGACAACATCCACAGCTTTTCCCTCATCCACTAGGCAGGTCACCTGGTCACAGAAGGAGATCAGGTTGGTCAAGCAGGACCTGCCTTTCATGAGCCCATGCTGGCTGGGCCTGATCCCCTGGTTGTTCTTCACATGCCCAGTGAGTGCACTCAGGATGAACCACTCCATAATCTTGCCTGGCACCGAGGTCAGACTGACAGGCCTGTAGTTCCTGGGATCCTCCTTCCAGCCCTTCTTGTAGACAGGTGTTACACTGGTGATCCTCCAGTCATCAGGGACCTCCCCTGTTAGCCAGGACTGCTGATAGATGACAGAGAGTGGCTTGGCCAGCTCCTCTGCCAGTTCCTTCAGCACTCTTCAGTGGATCCCATCTGACCCAATAGACTTGTAAGCGTTCAGGTGGCATAGCATGTCGTTAACTGCTTCCTCCTGGATTATGGGGGTTTTATTCTGCTCTCCATCCCTGTCTTCCAGCACTGGGGGCTGACTACCCTGGGAATAACCAGTCTGACTATTAAAGACTGAAACAAAGAAGCCATTAAGTACCTCAGCCTTTTCCTCATCCTTGTTGGCAATGTTCTCCCCCACATCCAATAAAGGATGGAGATTCTCCTTGGCCTTCTTTTTGTGGTTAATGTATTTGTAAAAACAATTTTTGTTGTCCCTTACAACAGTGGCCAGCCTGAGTTCTAGCTGGGCTTTTGCCTTTCTAATTTCCTCTCTGCACAACCTAACGAGACCCCTGTACTCTTCTTGAGTCGCCTGCCCTTTCTTCTAAAAGTGGTAAACTCTCCTTTTTCTCCTGAGTCCCAGCAAAAGTGCCCTGTTCAGCCAGGCTGGTCGTCTTCCCCGCTGGTTCATCTTGCGGCACATGGGGACAGCCAGCTCCTGTGCCTTTAAGACTACCTCCTTGAAGAATGTCCAGCCTTCCTTTACCCCTTTTCCCTTCAGGACTCTCTCCCAAGGGACTCTCTCAACCAGCATCCTGAACAGGCCAAAGTCTGCCCTCTGTAAGTCCATGGTGGTGGTTTTGCTGACCCTGTTCTTTACTTCACCAAAAACTGAGAACTCTATCCATGGTTGTTAAGCCCAAGATGGCCTCCAACCACCACATCTCCCACCAGTCCTTCTCTGTTAGTAAACAGCAGGTCTAGTGAGGCACTTCCCCTGGTAGGCTCATTTACCAGCTGCGTCAGGAAGTTATCATCCACACACTCTGGGAACCTCCTAGACTGTTTCCTCACTGCTGTGTCATATTTCCAGCAGATGTCCGGTAAGTTAAAGTCCCCCGCGAGAACAAGGGCTAGCGATCGTGAGACTTCTGCCAGCCGCCTGCAGAATACTTCATCTACCTCTTCATCCTGATTCGGTGGTCTATAACAGACTCCCAGCAGGATGTCTGCCTTGTTGGCCTTCCCCCTCATCTTTACCCATAAGCATTCAACCTTGTCATCACAATCATCGAGCTCTATACAATCAAAACACTCCCTCACATACAGAGCCACCCCACCACCTCTCTTTCCTCACCTATCCCTTCGGAAGAGCTTATAGCCATCCTTTGCAGCACTCCTGTCATGAGTCATCCCACTATGTTTCCATGATGGCAACCAAGTCATAGCTATCTTGCTGCACAATGGCTTCCAGCTCCTCCTGTTTGTTGCCCATGCTGCATGCATTGGTGTAGATTCACTTGAGCTGGACTATCGATTTCATCCCCAACATTGATATGCCATACCAAGGCTCATTTCTAGTGAGCCTGGTTATATCCCCTTCCCTCCTTCGAACCTAGTTTAAAGCCCTCTTGATGAGCCCCGCCAACTCATGTGCAAGAATCCTTTTCCCCTGTAGTCGATGGCCTTGCTGGACTTGTCAAATGCAAGACAAAAGACATGCTGGGACTGAGGCGTCAAGAGCCAAAGAGTTAACAAATGGAGCAATTAACTGGTTCTTAGCTCATCAGACAGAAGTAAGGGGGGATAGCCCATCACTGTAAATCAAGTGATCTGTGGGGCGCAGTGGAGACCGCCCAGCCAGAGATTGCTTTGGATAAAGAACAGATGGCCCCCGGAAGTATATACCAAGATGCCTGCTCCATAGGCGTGTCAAACTGCTGAGTCCCACTTCTGACGGCACGACATTCCATGCCAAGAGCCAATCGACACAATAATTGACTTAGTCTCACCTCGCAAAAAGATTTTCCAAACATATAAAAATTGGCACTTGAAAACTCTCTTTGGGAGGAGGAGCCAAGCGAGAACTTTACCTGACGGATGGGTCGACGGACCTGAACCTCTCTTCCCTTCCCCCCAAGAAGGGATGTCTTTTTGATAAGGGCCGCGCCTCTGACTTTGTCAGATATACCCCCAGGAACACATTGTTAACTAAAGCACTAAACCATTACCTTTGAGCTCAACTTTTGTAGACAGTGCATTTATCAATGGCAATCCCAAACCTGTGATACCTGTTGCTTGAATAAATTACCTATTGTTTCAGCTTTGCAAAACTGTTTCAGTGAAAGTCCTTGGAAGGGCTCTGACAGGCAAGTCTAATCTGATAAGTGGCTACACACTGAACCCTTTAGACATAAACCAAGTCTGGAACTAGGAGTAGATCCAGCCGCACCTAGACTCTCCTCTGAGAGAGAGTTTAGAAAGCAAGTGGGTCTGCTCTGAACCTCATGACTCAACAGGAGGGGTCTCCATTTGCCACTTATCAAACTCCCTTACCCCCTTTAACGTGACATCCCTCTTTGAGACAGCTGGAATTCATGTGTTGCCATCAGGCCCAGTGCTGTGTAAACCTCCCCATGATCAAATAAACCAAAATTCCACTGACGGCACCAGCCTCTGAGCCACATGTTAATCATGTGAGTTTTCCTGTTCCTTTCAGTGTTCTTCCCTGCCACTGATGGGATGGAAAAAAACACTACCTGTGTGCCAGATAAATGCAGACAGGTTGCACACAGATAGACATAGGATCAGCACACTATTTCCAAACCTTTTGATACCCAGAAGGTATTTACCCCAGGAGAAAGGCAGTTACCTAGTTAGAATGAAAGTGCAGAAAAACAATATGAAAGAGAAGAAGAAAAGGCTAATCAGACAGCTTACACTTGCCTAAAGCCAGTTTATTTCCTGATGTAAGAGATAGCACAAAGCCCTGTGTGTTGAGACAGGCATGTGCTGATATTCATATAGCTGCTGAACCTCTGCAGCTTATGCATTTTCTGTCCTTCCTCCAGCCATTAAGTGCTGAACTCCTGTTGCTAAAGCTAGAAATCCATCACAATGAAGATGCTGGTCATAGCTGTTTTCCACATTGCACCTTACAGGTGTCCAGTGTTTAACTCAGAAATAGCACTTGTATTACCCTCACTTTAAAAAAAAAAGAGCAGAAATCCCTCTGGCATGATATGTGCCAACAGTTGCCTGTGAAACAACAATGGTTTATGCAGCATCTTTCTGACCTCTTCAGGTGCACTACTGTTACAGTAATAACCACCACAAAAATAGCATAAAACAAAGCTGAAAACTATAAAAGGAAACAGCCAATGGAAACAAAACAAACAAACAAACAAACAAATCCAGGAAACAAACCAGTCCAAGTCAAACCTTGAAGCCAAACAAGCAATCACAAGTTTGCAGGTAAACTGCAGACAAACGTCCAAATGCAAACCTAATTTCACAGCTAGAAGGTATTGCACGTGAGGGACTATCCACATAGGTAATACAAACATCGCTGCAGAGTATTCTTAAATTAGCCATTAAGCACACAGATAACAGTTTCTGTCTGAGTCTTGTCAGATATTTGGATAGGACCTCTAGACACTCAATAAGTGGTACACATCACTCTTCCCTGGGCACCACACATAGAGATTTGGCTACCAGGATTGACATGTGAAACCATCTGGCTGTACTTTCAGCCAGGCCTCCTGTGTACAGAGAGGTTTGGAAATAGTGTGCTGATCCTATGTCTATCTGTGTACAATCTGCCTGCATTTATGGGCAGCCTTTGCTTCCCTATTCCCTGGGGGAGGTTAACTTAAAACACATTACCAGAATCCTCATCTTACTACTTGGCAACAGCATCTCAGTCTCCCATTCCATCAGTCACACGCAGTTAAACAAAAGAGATTTTTGCCGCTCCCAAGCAGTACAGCAAAAATACCAATAAAGATACATCAATAGTTGCCATAACCACTGCTTTTAACTTCAGTTGTAGTAAGGAATACAATTTCTATTTTGTCCACAGCCTAACAATATCTTTGTTATTGCTAAGCAGACCTTTGTAAAGAGCTGGATTCTTCTAGCTGTTACTCTTGAGCCTGTATTTTAGATCTGCAAGAGTAAAAGGGGAGTGGCCTTTTGCTGTTCAGAAAAATGACAATTCTAATTAATACTTTAGGTCCTGGTATGTGGTTCTCCAACTTCCAGCCCACATATACACATAAAACCCAAGAATTTTTCAGCAAATGAAATTTTGCTCTACTGAAACAGAGATAATATTCATCAGCTTTTTGGTAGGAAAACATTGCTTGTACTTCATGGGTAGCTAGAGTCCATCTTTGTCTTCTACGTAAGTTCCAGTGATCAGTAACAACCCAAGGTGACATTGGCCACCACAAAGATCAAAGTATTTTCCTTCATCTATTTATCTACCAGACTATAAAAAGGGGGCAGGGGCTAAATTTTACTTTATGCTGTCATTTTTGAAGACTGCACTTTTCAGAGATTCAGTTATTCCCAATCCCTTCTACACAACCAGGGAATGCTACCACAGCAGCTGGTTTGGCCAGTTGCTACAGACCAGGAAGGCAGAATCATGTACAACTATGGCTGCAGACACTCACTCCTCCTCCTTAGAAAGTGTCAGAGAAAGAGAGCTGAGAGAAGTAAGTTTGCTGGTAAAGAGAGAGACACACACAAGAGTAAAAAAATCTGTCCTCCAAAGTGTGACATCTTGTGGGAGAAACCTGGAGCGACAGTTTCATTATCACAGAACACAAAAGGATTCACCTTTCTTAATGGTGGGAGGGATTCTCAAATTGTTCAGCCTTACATCTTGCCTAACAAAGCCTGTGCCACACATAAGACAGAGTGCCGAGGGTAAAGGGTTAGGTGTAAGTAGTGGATACAAAGTGCATAAGATACGAAGTCCACTTTAAGGTGACTGAACAACTTCCAGTTTGTGAGTATGCACATAGTGAGGAGAGGGGCTGCACACAGATTTTCGCAAAGTCTTGGAAGACTGTAACACGTTTAATAGCTGGTCACTGAGAAAACTAGCTAGCACAGCCTTCCAGTTATTTATTATTTCATTTAAAGTCCCAAAGGCAATTATCTGTAATTATTTTGCAGATTCTTTTTAGCTCTGCATTCTAACTGCCTACTCATAGCACCTTAGGAAATGGTAATTCTATGTCCCTTAGAAACTGCAAGCACCATAGCCACTGGCTATACACAGTGGGCATCCAGTTGTTTTTTACAGCTGCTACTAGAAGTGGCTAACACCACAGCTCTGCAAATAACCATTCTGACAACTTGGTAATTCAGGGCTAGCCCTGCTCTCCTCACTCCCGCAGGTACTCGGACAACTTCACAGCAGTGCTGCCATTTCTGACGCAACAGAAGAGAATACCATTTTAGTTTTCTAATGTTGCAAACTGGTAATTTAACACAGTCTATGCATTCAGGTATAACTTCCTCTGAGAGAAACTCCCCAACAAATTATCCCAAGGAACTGTTTCATGGGATGTATTATATCTTATTGCCACATATATTTATATATAAATATATATAGTTTATATATATAAAAAAAATATATATAGGGACTGGTTGATGATGTGAAGGTTGGAGGAAGCCTTGGCAGCAGTGACCATGAAATGACAGAGTTCAGGATCCTGCGTGGAGGAAGCAGAGCAGTAAGTAGGATCAAGTCCTTGGACTTCAGGAGAGCTAACTTTGACCTCTTCAAGGACCTACTTGGAGGAATCCCGTGGGGTATGGCTCTAGAAGGCAGGGGGGTCCAAGAGAGCTGGTTGCTGTTTAAACATCACTTCCTCCGTACTCAGGATTGGTGCATCCCCCTGAGCAAGAAATCTAGCAAAGGAGGCAGGAGACCTGCATGGATCAGCAAGGAGCTTCTAGCGGAACTCAGACGGAAGAGAAAAGTCCACAGAATGTGTAAAGAGGATCAGGCTGCTTGGGAGGAATACAGGAATGTGGTCAGAGCATGCAGGGATGCAACGAGGAAGGCTAAGGTTCACCTGGAATTGAATCTGGCAAGGGATGTCAAGGACAACAAGAAAAGCTTCTTCAAGCTTCTTCATCAGCAGCAAACGGAAGACGAGGGATAATGTGGGGCCGCTGCTGAACGAGGTGGGTGTCCTAGTGACAGAGGATACAGAGAAGGCAGAGTTACTAAATGCCTCCTTTGCTTCAGCCTTTAGTGCTAAGGCCAGCCCTCAGGAATCCCATTCCCTGGAAGTAAGAGAAGAAGCCTGCAGAAAGGATGACCTTCCCTTGGTGGAGGAGGATTGTGTGAGGGATCCACTTACGCAATCTGGACGCCCACAAATCCATGGGACCCGATGAAATGCACCCACGAGTGCTGAGGGAGCTGGCGGATGTCATTGCTGAGCCACTCTCCATTATCTTTGAAAGGTCCTGGAGGACAGGAGAGGTGCCCGAGGACTGGAGGAAAGCCAATGTCACTTCAGTCTTCAAAAAGGGCAAGAAGGAGGACCCAGGAAACTACAGGTTGGTCAGCCTCACCTCCATCCCGGGAAAGGTGATGGAGCAGCTCATTCTAGAGGTCATCATCAAGCAAGTGGAGGAAAAGAAGGTTATCAGGAGTCATCAACATGGATTCACCAAGGGGAAATCATGCTTGACCAATCTGATAGCTTTCTGCGATGGCACGATTGGCTTTGTAGATGAAGGGAGAGCAGTGGATGTTATCTGCCTCGACTTCTGCAAGGCTTTCGACATGGTCTCCCATAACATCCTCCTAGGGAAGCTCAGGAAGTGTGGGCTGGATGAGTGGACAGTGAGGTGGACTGAGAACTGGCTGAATGGCAGAGCTCAACGGTTGTCATCAGTGGCACAGAATCTACTTGGAGGCCTGTAATGGTGGTGTCCCCCAGGGGTCAGTACTTGGCCCAGTCTTGTTCAACTTTTTCATCAAGGACCTGGATGAAGAGTTAGAGTGCACCCTCAGCAAGTTGGCTGATGACACAAAACTGGGAGGAGTGGCTGATACACCAGAAGGCTGTGCTGCCATTCAGAGAGACCTGGACAGGCTGGATAGTTGGGCAGAGAGGAACCTGATGAAATTCAACAAGGGCAAGGGCAGGGTCCTGCGCCTGGGGAGGAACAACCCCATGCACCAGTACAGGCTCGGGGCTGACTTGCTGGAGAGCAGCTCTGTGGAGAGGGACCTGGGTGTCCTGGTGGACGACAGGTTAACCATGAGCCAGCAGCGTGCTTGGGTTGCCAAGAAGGCCAGTGGCATCCTGGGGTGCATTAGAAGAACGTGGCCAGCAGGTCGAGGGAGGTTCTCCTCCCCTTGTACACTGCCCCAGTGAGGCCCCATCTGGAGTACTCTGTCCAGTTCTGGGCTCCCCACTTCAAGAAAGATGAGGAGCTGCTGGAGAGAGTCCAGCGGAGGGCTACGAGGATGATTAGGGGACTGGAGCATCTCTCCTACAAGGAAAGGCTGAGGGAGCTGGGCTTGTTTAGCCTGGAGAAAGCTGAGAGGGGACTTTATAAATGCTTATAAATATCTGAAGGGTGGGTGTTAAGAAGGTGGGGCCAGGCTCTTTTCAGTGGTGCCCAGCAACGGGACAAGGGGCAACGGGCACAAACTGAAGCATACGAAGTTCCGTCTGAACATGAGGAAGAATTTCTTCACTCTGAGGGTGATGGAGCACTGGAACAGGCTGCCCAAGGAGGCTGTGGATTCTCCTTCTCTGGAGATATTCAAGACCCGCCTAGATGACGTCCTGTGCAGCCTGCTGTAGGTGACCCTGCTTCGGCAGTGGGGTTGGACAAGATGATCCCCAGAGGCCCCTTCCAACCCCTACCATTCTGTGATTTTGTGATTTACACATTGCAATTAGCAACTGCTGTATACAGGGAAGCATATGCAAATGCATTTGAAGAGACAGCAATACAATATGCATGAACTACTGTTTTCTACAAACCCCTTTTCTCAGTAGCCAATCTGACACTGATTATCTAATAAAAGGTTTCTTAACTTGTCTATATTTAGTCTGTATGCTGTCCAATGTGCATTGACAGGCCAGATTACTTATGCTACTGCCTTCTACATCAAGAGCACTTCTTAAATGCTCTTCTGCGAGCTGTATCTACCAAACATCCAGAATTATCTGCTTCTAAATAATGGTCTAAATGCTTCACTACAGAGGAGTAAAGTCAACATACCTAATTCCAGTTATTTGCTATTGAATCAGAACACCACATTTTTGTAAATAAGCAATATACAAATAGTCATTCAGAGTTTTCCTAAACAGAGATTGGGCAAGAACCCAGGACAGACATGAGGGTTCAGTTTCTAACGATGTCATGTAATTATGAGACCAAGCACTATAGCTATTTGAACTTCGCAATCATTTACCTTTTCAGAAATTATACCTTGTAATTGCTGACTGTTTTGGTACAGCAACAATTCCACAGAAATACTGAACTTAATTTTACATTATTATAATGAAGTATTTCCACTTACCATAAATTAAACAATAGAAAGGACACATAGCAATGATTCAACCTTGGAGTCAAGAGACTCAATGTAATTAGTCAGGAAAAAAAAAGAAAATAAAAAAAGAAAACCTTTTTTATCTTTTTTTCCAAAATTCAGACTGTTGATAAACAGCAGTATTATATGACATTACACGGTTTAAAATATTTCTGAAGAAGTACTAAACAGGCCTCACACCTAATAAATAAATAAATAAATAAGTATCAGAGCACATCTGAATGTTAAGCATCATTGTTCTGAATTCCTTCTAAGACTGTGGCACATACTGCTGCTCAAGCCTGAGCAAAATATTTTGTCATTGAGATTTTAGTCAGTGTTGTGTATTGGCCAACTTTGCTGTGCAGGCTTTGTGAAACAAAACATAGAACACCTGCAGTTTTTGGTACGTAGAAATTGTGTACAAGGACTTCAAGGGAAATTCGTAAAGAAAAACTGAGTGAAAATTTATGTTAAAACATTAGGAAAATAAAATTTAGGACTAGTTCAAAGGAAACAATGTTCTTAATTTCAGCAAATAGTTGATTAAACACTGAATCCTGCCCCAAACCAGGTTTTGTTTAGCATATGCTTCTTTTTCTGGAAAGAAAAATGTCTCTGCTGCATCTGGTTCCTTTTTCAAGCTTCAGCTTCACCAAAAAATTATTAAGTAGAGGACTATGGCATCTAATTCCTGACGATGTGACTGGGTATGTTCTCTGAACCCTCACAAAAGTATAGGCACTACTCAAAAATAGCTGGAGGACAAGTAGTTGTGCCTGTTTTCCCTTTTTATCAGCGATTAAGACCATTCACATTGAAGTGGCAGCTATATTAAATAGCCATCTTTCTGGAGGGCTAAAAGCCCATTTTCCCCGACTTTCAGGGGACTGACTTTCCTAACAACACCTTTTTAAAGCAATCTTGCAAGGATTTTCTCCTCTTCAGTGTATTTTATCATGCCGCTTCTCATTTATTGCAGTAGAACCATACTTCATGAAGAAAAATTAAAGCTACTTCTGCCATCATCTCTGCTAACCTACAGATGTTTGGTGCAGCAGTGTATCACAAGCCAAAGGTTTCAAGGGATCTACTGTTCAAGAATACTGGCAGCGTGTTCCTATTGTTACTGTGCCAAAACATCTGTTCATCAATGTTATCGATATTCTGTGAATAACAGTGCTAGCTAATTGACGCTGTGGAGCCAGCAGTCGGAGCACTGTGCTAGAGATGCAGAAAGTTATATATACTTTCAAAGTATAATTTTGGAAGAAAAACAAAAATCCATGCAGAGGGAAGTTCCCTTCTTATTTACACTGCTGCTAATCTGTCCCCTTTCTATTGACTCCAAGTGTTTTCATTTCTGATTATCTGGACATCTTCCAAGGCATTTTGAACAACTGACCTCACAGTGTTTGTCAACCATCATATTTAGCTTTAGTCATGGCTAGCAGCCAGTCAACATTTGAGTGGCTAATATATTGTGTGTAAGATGCATATTAAATGAATGTTTAATAAATTCTTCTTCCTTCCCATTCCAATAGGATGTTTAGCTTGGTTTTCTCATCTGAGCATCTTGAAACGAGAGTAGCAGAATGCCTGACTTTGCAGTTTCTTTAACCATACAGTTCATAGCTGTCATGTAAGAAAAATGTGAAGAATAAATGAGTGTCACTTCTAAGGCAAGCGTGGATCATATCCTCAGCATATGTCCAGTTCGCTGACAGGTAACTTCAGAGTATAGCATAGGATATGTTAATTAATTAATAAAATTTATATTTGGAATAGAAAGCATCCTTATCATGCAAGTTGAAGCACAGGCTGAAATATTTTCAAGAAATGTCACGTGACTTACAACTCTAATAAGCTCACTGATAGTGCCCCTCTCATCTGAGGATTTCAAAGCTCTTTGCAGAATAAATGCCTTTAAGGTACATCATTAGTGTTTCCATTTGGTAAAGAACTTAAGTATCTTCCCCCAGGTCACACGCTATAGCAAATCACTACCACCAATAGCCAGGGGAGAATTTTCAGAGGCAGAAATGGCTGCTAAGCGTCCAAATGCCATTTGTGAATCTGAATTCATCATTAATACCCATCAGCTACTTCTACCAATGCTTTAAAGCGCTGCCTAAATAATTTATTAGTCTTTATAACATCCCCATGAAATAGGCAACTAATTTATCTCTACTGTACAATGAGTAAAATGAGGCATAGAGAAGTTAAGTACTTTGTCTAGACCATTCAGCTATCTATGAACTAATCCAGAGTAAGAAATGAGTAGGCTATGATTTTTGAAGTATACGTTCAGTTTACTTCACCATAAACACCCTACTCTAATATTTTAATATTCCATCCAAACACATAGATGCTCATTTTCATCTACAAGCAGTGAACCAGAAGTTTAAGAAAAAACTTGTCAGATAATGCATCCGACTACTGAAATACATGCATGCTGTATTATGCACATAGAAACATAAGTAAAATTGGCAAATTACTTTGCTACGATAAGAGCTCATGCAAATATATTTCATTGGAGAAAAAGTAAGTGAAGCAGTACAGAATTACTTTATTCTTCACTATTAATGGGAATTAGAATCAGAGAGGAGTACAGCACTAAAATTTGGCAAGTTCTTCCTTGAGGACATAGAAATATATACCTTAAACTTGTAAGCGACTTTGAAAATAAACCCAGAGGAAAAAAGCAATAGTTTCTCATCCCTGTCACATCAGAAGACAGCTGCAATTTTACACCAAATTTTTTGGAGGGTGAGGGGCAGACTGGGGATTAGAAAGAAGAAAGATACATAGTTACATGGTTATTTATGTCTTGTATGGAACTTTGATTATTTTTTTTTTCCCTCCCCTTGAGCTAACACCATAGATTAAAGGTCTCATGATTACATAAGTAGTGCATGGAAACTTGTTCTGGATTTTTATAGTAGACAGCTCAATTTCTGTGAAGCTTGTAGACTCATCTAAGTGCGTTCATGGCACTATAAGCCCGTGGTGCTTTGTCAGAGAGCCACTGCATATACCTGACTGCACAGGCCTGTTGGGAAAGGGCTGCCAGTGGTATTTCAGCAAGAAATCCAGAACTGGAGAGTTCGAGTACCTTCCACGGATGACAATAGCATGTTATTCATTGAATTGCCTCCTCTTCAGGGTGTTCAGTCTGAGGAGAAATGCTTCTCATACATATTATTGCAACAGCACTTATAGAATGCCCACTGCTCTACAAGCATATAAAGAGCCATCATCCTTGCTCTGAAGAATTCACAATTTGAAAGACTGATAAAAGCAGATGGAAAGAATACCACATGCACAAAAAATCAAGGGTGCTGGCTGGTCTCAGATGTTCTTTGCATGCAGGCAAGCATACACATACACAGGCCCAAACCATTTCTGCACTTACATTTTTAAGTAAGTGTTATCACTTGGGCGATGAAATAAAAACAGAAGAGTATATCCAGCCAAGATGGTAACAGAGACAGAAATGGCATATGAACCTTTAGGCAGAAGGTTTGAAAGGAAGCAAATGATGACCATAGTAGCCTGTCAAGATCTGTGTCAAAAAGAAAACAGTAGTGTTCTACTGAATACAAGCAGGACCAGCAGAGAATAAGCCGCCTGACAGTCCAGGAGTATTTGTAGTGCACAAGCCTTTATTTTGAGAAACCTAGACTCAAATACAAAGACACTACCCAGCATTAAACCAGGATGAGCAATTCAGGCACCTGCATGATCAAGAGGAAATGATATTGCTGAAGGAAAGTCCTTTGAAGAAAATGTTATTTATACCTGCTGAAATAGGATGACAGGACTGACAATGAAGTGAAATAGAACTTTGATCTAAGTTCTCTGGTGTCTAGGTGTACAGGAGAAAGACAGTGGAGTAAAAAGCTGAAAGACAGAGGAAGAAAATTCATTAGTTCCAAACTGGTTTTGTTGGTGGTTGTTATTTTTTGGCGGTTTGTTTAAAAGAAGAATAACTGATGACGTCACTGGTTCTAAAACCAAAAGATTCTGAATTCCCCCTAGTTAAACACATGCCTTCAAGTTCCTTTATGTACAAAAATGCCAAACCTGCCCCAAGACTACCCGAATTCTGTGCTTCAGGCCCCAGTTCATCTACTTGCGCTGGTATTTGGCTCACAAATCAGCTGAAGAATAGAACATCTAATTTGAAAAATGCTGGCCAAGAATGGACAAAATATAAAGAAGAGAGGGGAGCTGGAGGCAAGTGAAGAGAAAGTAGAGCGGCGGAGCAACTACAGGAACAAATGCATTGTTTGTTCCAAAGAACAAGCTAGGCAGAAGGACAAGGTGAGGGATCAGACACAGAAAAGAGTGAAAGAAGAGAGCTGAGGATGTTGACCTATGAGAAAAGAACAAGGTTCTGAAGGAGAGACTGGCTGTCCTGGCTACAGGGAACATTATAAACAAGACCATAATTAACTACAAAATATAGTTCAAAGTCTAGTTTATTCCACTTTGTGCAGTTCTGAGAGCTGGAATAGATAACTTTGTGCTTCTCAAGCAAAAAGAAATACTTGACTGATTTTTTTTGGCTGTGCACAATCACTGATACAAAAAGATGTCATAGGAGAGAAAGGAAAGAAAAAATAATCAAGCAAAAGCATAACCAAAGGGCCATGGTCCACTCATCCTTATTTTCCCATATGCACAGTTTCTAATAAGACACTATCAAAAAAACCAAGCATACAAAATCTGAAAACCTACTGGTCTACAGTCTTGAATGTTCTACTTTACTGCGCCAGGAAGGCAGTAGCTTGCTATTATCCTAAATAATAAAACACGTAAAGCATATCAGGTACAACTAAGCAACAGTATGTTCTGACACATAAATGTAGCATGGCGTAATAGAATGTCCTAAGCACCATCAAACGTCTGCTGAGACAAAAACATAAATCTAGAATTATCCTTAAATCATACAACATCATTAGGAGTCCAATGAGAACCAGTACAAACACCACAGAGTGATTTTTTTTCTGGTGTTTTTTTTTTCCCCCTAGTTGTTTCAGATAACACCAAGTGGGGTACATGGTCTGAACTTTGTAATAAAAAATGGTTTTCATGCAGTTTAATTTCCATAAGCTAAATGTTGAATTACAGCACTAATAATTAGAAAATACAAAGCTAAAATGGGTTTCGATATTCTTTTTCACTTTTTCTGCTGTTGCCTAACCCAGTCAGAGAAGTGGAGTTTACAAGTATCACAGAGTCTCGTTTGTTAGCTGTTCTGCACAGCCGCAAAACAGCTACGAGATAGGGATTCCACATTCAGGTTGTACTGTCAATTCAGGTTGTCAGTCAATTGCGTTTGCGTTTCCTTTTAGAAAAGTCTGTCAAGCCCTCTGAGATCAGAAATGAGAACCGTTAGAAGATGGAAGGGAGAGGACAGAGAAATAAGCAGAAAATTCAGTAATTTCTCAGTCTGGTCTAAGATAAGCAAAAATGTTAACAGACTTTTGCCAAAACATTTTATTGCTTATACCCCACCATACCAAAACCCTAGAGTGTGCCTAGGGTGCCCTACTGCTACAGTAGTAGCACAGTTGCCATCTTATGCGAAGAGCAGGACAAAATATCTCACCAAAATTTTGAACACCTCCAAGGATTAAACAGAGGACCTTCAGAACAGAATGCAAGTTTACTGACTGTACTAAGGGACATTTTCTATTGCTACAATCTTTAATAGATCCATAATGCATGACCAAACCCTATGTATCAGTAGAAACTGCAGTTCTTATGCTTTATTCTTGCTAGTAACTGCAGATGATCATAAATAAGGTAGGGACAGAAGAACTGATAGTGAATGTACTCTGTCTGTCTGATTCTTTTGTTCATTGTTATGGGATGATGACAATCTCCCTGTGGAATTAATTTTGTTTTCTGCTGTGTGTACCATTTCCCAGGTAGCATGATCTTCTAGTTATCATCACAACTGGCTTCTTCAAAGTGTTCTTTTTATGTGGAGAAATACACATTCACCTCTATCTGTAAAATCTGAAGTCTTCAAAGAATCATCGTTATCAGCAGTCATGAGTTTGTCTATTGAAACTTAAGTTGGTCTGTCTGGACTTACAAGGAACATCTTACAAAGAAATGATTTACTCTTGCAGCCCTCCACTGTTGAGAAAAATGGGAATCTCGTTCATAATTAGAGCTATTGATCTTTGAACTACACCTTTTCACAGTTCCCTGGACTGAGAAGATAAGCCAAAGTTTTTTCCCTCCCCTAAAGAACTCAACTTTTGTCACTCAGTGCCACCCTAACTAGGACAAGGGTCAACAGCACAGACTTAACACAAACCTGCAAAGCATTACAAACCTCAAAAGAAAACAGTATGTCTGATTTACAGATGTGACATGAGGGAATTGTCGTCTTTTAATCTAAGACTGTTCATAAACAACTTCATCCAGCACTTGAACATCCTGCTACCCCCACCTCCATGTGCTGCCAAAATGCCTCCTCTATCTGTGATGCCTTGTTAAGCTATAAGCATCTAGAACAGTAGTGTTCCAATTTGACCTCTAGGCATAATACTACATAACAGAGTAAATAATCATAAGTATTTCCAGTGGTTCACTACGCTAAACAAGCAAGCGATCAAAACAGAATAGGGAATAAGTCTGTTTGAAGATCTGCCAGCTAGAAGAGGTAAGTAACACTAAGGAGCACAAAGCATAAATAGCAACTCTGAGAACTCCATCCAGTTACTTTCTCCAGCTTACAACATCTCAGGAAGAATGATTAGCTTGTCAATAGGGCACAAACGGAGACTGTCACCCTAGAATTTCTTTAGCATGGACCCATGGGTGATGCCAGAACAGAATCTCGCTCAGCAAGCTCAGTGTGTTGGACCATGCCCATTGTTCCTTTAATACAGTTCAGCCAAAAGGAATTCCAAATGAAACAAAGGTGAGAGTGGAAGCATCCCCTCGCATTTTCGATACAGTGCATAATTTGGCATTAGACATCTCTTGTTTTGCTTAGGAATGGTAATTGCAGGAATGGAGACAGAACAGAATCTGAAGATACACAGTCAAACTATAATTTTGAAGAAAAAAAAATGACCAGTCTATTTAGGCAAACGCACATTCAAAAATAGAATGCAAGTTTTATTTAAATAATATCTCTTGTAGATGTACTCGCAGTAGCCATAAAGTCTTGACTTGCTGAGCTACATAAAAATGAATACAGTTACAGAGACTGCACTAGCCATCAAAATCCCTGACTAAAAGGGATCAAAGATGAAACATCTCTGGACTACAGTGCAGTATATGGACAATGCATAAGACTCTGGATAAAGACAAAGCTTGCCTGTACCTGACAAATAGCATATTTTTAAAAACCAAACAAGAAAAAAAAAACAACCCAGAACACATGCACAAACAAAAATTCTAAAAGTGAATGCTCTGTGGTTATCTCAACAAGAGTTTCCTGTTTGCAGTCAGACCCTCTGAGGACATCAACCAATGACACCTGATTTAATGTTCCATAAAAAAAAAAAAAAGGCAGAATGAAGGTTGAGAAATGGAGCACTTAAACCTCAGAAAATTACTTGTATTAAAATGTCCATTGGATACATCAGCTATGTCAAAGTACAGAGACATTTATACATTGTGAGGAAAGGGGACTGATTAAAAAAATTTTGGCACAAGTAGACCTTACCTACTTTACTTAATCCCAGATAGAGAATGCTCATGTGAACAAAGATTTTACAGTTGCCTCACTTGAAAACTTGAAGTTCAAATATGGGCTGGGAACAAAAACTGAATGTTCAGAGGTATTTAGGAAAGTCTGGTGCTGCAGATGCCAGCAGTCATATTTTGATATGCCAAGTGTCCTGAGCTAGATTATTCTGCTCAGACTTTATTTCTCAGCACATACAAGTTTTTTTACATGCAGCTTTTACCATGTCCCTTTTACCTCCAAGGAGTTGCTACATCTTTTGTGAAATCTACAACAAGTGCTAGTGGGTAAGAGGACTAATACAAACCGCAAACTGCTGTTAAATAGTAAGTATCAGGCTCATCTAAAGGAAAAAGCATCTTAAAATTGCATTCTCATTTTGTGTATCAATGAAACCCCACAGAAATCCATGGAAATATTCTGTTTTAGACAACCATTTACAACAAATTACATGTTTATGAACTTCTTGTATTATTTCACTTCACTGAAATGGCTACTTGCAATACAAAGCAATTGGAAGTCTTCTGGTGTCTGTCCTATCATGCCTGCATCTGCTAAGGGTTCAAGCAAGACAGTTCCTCTGAGAATTTATTTGTTTATTTATTACACACAGAGAAAGATGATACACTACAGTGAAGGAACATCTCTGGAATTTCAGAGGAAATGAAGACAGAAGCGGAGCAGGATACATCTGACTGATATCTACAGGATTATTCACCTAAGTGCAAAAGCATGGAATCCATGCACTGTATCTGTACTGGCTCTCTGCCAGTCTTGTTTATGTTACCCCCTAGGGACAAATCTTTAAAAATGCAGGTTTACTCCAACAGTTTTTTGCCCTAGGATTCATCTTATTTTCCCCCTCTTGAGAAAGCCTCATCCTTCACATAACATTATTAGATGCTGTGGACTAGAAATGCTGCAGAACTCCATATGTATGTTTCAGAGTTCACAAGCAATCATTTGAATATTCTAGAGCTGAGAAAAACTCAAGTAAAGGATGAAAGGTAAGTGTCAATTCTGGGGGTCCCATTGTAATCAGCTCAAAGCACTTCCATTTGAAACAACTGCAGAAAACCATTCTTCAAAGCTAGTTTCTCCAAAAAAAGCTGCGCACATGGAGTGTAATCTCCAGTAGCATTTTTATCTGTTTTTTAAACACAAATACTAGTAATTAATTTTCTTTTTTTACTTTTAAGTTAGGTTTCCGATAAGAAAGATTTGGGCATGATAAATGCTTTATGAAGTCATCAGCATTAAGAGTTCTTTGAAAGCTATTCCATCTATGGAGGAAAATAATCAGATTTCTTTTCCCTTTGAGATGCACTGATGGTAGAACTATGTGGAATACATCTCTGTAGCACGAAATAGTGAACTTCCTAATTCCACTTCAGAAATAGCTTTCAGTGTTAATATGTACTATTTGGGTAATTTTACTAACAAGAAAAATCATAAAAAGTGGAACAATATAAACCTAATCAACTTGAATGCCCAGATGAAAAATGAACCTCATTATAAAACAATAGCAGTTTGGTTTGGGGAGAAAATATTACAGACTACCTTAGCTTACTTTTGTTAGGGAAACTGTTGGCAACATGACACATACTGATGCAGACAAGCTACTAGTTGACATGAAGTTCTTAAGTTCAAACTCAGCCTAAGCACGGTCAGGAAATGTGAAAGTTGGGGCTGCTGTCTGAGCACCTGACATATTTACAGTCCTTTCAAAATCCTAATCTAGAAACATTAACTTTCAGGATTCAAGAAGAATCCATATAATGTCAGCCATACTATTTCTGAAAAATTGCCAAGTTGCTAAAGAATTTAATGTAAATCCTCTTGGCACAAAGTTTTCTAAATACTCAGGCTTCTGTGACTGGGAAATTATGTGCCCAAACAGAATCTGCTGTGTATTCTCATGATCTTCACTAAAGAAATGATCAGATAAGGTTTGTCAAGAGACTAGGAAAAGCTACTTTGAAATTGGTCATGAGGACCCTACTTTGAATGCTTGGTCAATCAATAGAAGCAACAAACACAATAGAATTAATATAAAATAGTTAAGTATTTTTCTGATAATCTCCTCTTCATTTCACTGTTATGACCAATGGCAAAATGCAGTAATACAATCTTTACATGGAAACTGGCTAAACAATTGCTGGAACACTTTGATCTTAAAAATTTCCAGATGTTTCTCCAAATCATTTACGTACATAAACATCTCCTGCTAAATACAGTCCTGTCCTCTACAGTCTTCTTGAATGAAAATCAGAAAGAAGGAACCAACCGGTTGGTTAATATGAAACTTCCTGTCATTAGACAGGATTTCCTTCACCAAAGGTAACAGCCATTACTAATAAAGAATTGAAAGGTGCCCCTAGAGTCTGTACTGTAGTGACCTTATTTGAGATACACTTATTTTTCAATATTTTCAATGGGTTTATATTCCATCCAGACATGAGGAATGTGATAGGGAAGGTTTTAAACTAAATTGCAGCCGTTTATTTTTCACATGTCTTAGAGTTCATTCTCAAAAAAGAGTTCTTTAGTTTCAATTTACACTACAGTGGTTAACCAGAGGATAAAAGAAAAAGCACACTGTCCCATTTTGGACTAATTTGTCACACCTGCAAAGTGAATTGTCAAAACTCCCTGGCCTTCATCCATGTGTTCCAAATTCCTCAAATTTCCAGACTTACAAGTTGCTTTTAAAAGAAGAAGAAAACAAAACCAGTCCTTTTCCATCATGCGAGATTTTGTCCTTATGTAGGTTCTAAACTGAAGACCAGATGACAGCAGTTAATAGAGGTCCATGCACTAGAAGCGTCCCAAGTTAGGTAAACTTAAGAATAAGAGAGACAGAAATGTTTAAAAAACAAACAAACCCATGAAGAATTAATAACAGAATAAAAGCTTTGATCTGACCCAAATACTGCCAACCTTGTCATAGCTGAACTGGCAAATTCTATTATAAGCTCAGCTTTAGCAGAATTGATGTTGATTTCAAATGTGCTTTACTTGAGGAGGCCACACATTCCTCCTTTCCACACTGTGGGAGAGCCACTGCGATGACTTCCAGAGCAGTCCCCAAGCCTGGAAGATCTCACTGTGGGTGAAATTCACACTTACATAAAAAGTGTTCCTTGATATCAGGAAGTCCAGGCAGTTTTCAGAGTCCTGGCCATTGCCAGGTGAGAGGTAATAGGTACTCGGCAATTTCAAAAACAGGCTTCTAACTTAGATTTCTCAAGTAAATGGCCCTGATTTTTAGGTGCTCCTCTATTGTCTGTTTTTTGTTTTGTTTTTTCTGTGTAAAATAAAGCTTACATTAAGCGTAGTTTTATCGTGATGACTTTACTTCAAGGAAGGTTAGGAAAGTAAAAGGTCATGTCTCATTCACTAAATGATACCATATGCAAGAGTGGATGAACACTTCTTTCAGACATGCAAGACCCTCATCAGGTTTTTTCGAGATATATTTGAAAGGAGAGACAGTAAGAAAGTGAAAAACCAGAGAATAAAAATGAAAGGAAGAGAGTAATGAAAACAAGTTACAGCCCTTGCAGGTGTAGAAAAACCCATTACCAGTTGATTCACCCTATCACACATTAAGCTTGGTTCATTAACAGAGAAGAACTGAACCCTGATGTTCCAACCAGTGAAGAATGAGCAATACTCCCATCAGAAATAGACTTCTGGACTCCGATGGAGGAAGGGAGAAAAATGTTACACAGCACAGAAGTAAGTTCATTGTTGGAGCTACTTTTGGCAGCTGACAATCAGCCCATTTCTTGTCCTTTTCCAAAAAAGAATTCAGTACGTACACTTGCAGAGAATATCCTGTATGTCCTACTTTGGGCACTTCCCTTCCTCTCTGAGAAAACAGAATATCAAAAGGTGACTGTTTTTCCTTTGCCATTTAGCAGAGCTTAAAGCAGAACTCCTCATCACAGGCTCTATAGGTTATCTTCCACTTCACCCAGGAATTCTAACATCATTATTACTATTGTTTGCAAAATTCCCATATCTCTTCTTTTTATCTAACTCCATTATTCTCTCTTGGTTTGCTTATAAATCGCCTACTAAAAATTGCCTTTTATCCTTTGCAAAACATGGCTCACCTGCAAAGTTGTCTGAAGCCTCAGAATACAAATATCCTGATTCATGCACTGGTGTTCTGTGCGCTTAGTACAGAAGCAGGCCTTTCCCATACCAGTCTAAGTTTCAACTTATTATTGTAACATGTTCAAAACTGTCATTAGTCCTGCAGCTAGACTAATGACAGTTAAAAATCAATGGATTAATCATAGGAAGGTCTCGTACTTCTCTTCTGCTATACCATACCACCTTCTTAGCTCCTCAGTTAGCACACATATGGCACCAATTAGCCATTTTCATCCATGACTGGACTCACTAATTTCAAATACAAAGTAAACAATTATTCTGCACAGATACATAAAATATTAGGTTATCAGTTGTTTTCTCTTTAGTTTTCAGATGAAGAATAGCAGGTATAGTGCCATAAACTAATTTGACAGTAATCATCAATAACAACGTTATTTCACATAGAGCATACACAGCCTTTTTGTAGTTTTTCTCCTATAAATGAGCAATTTAGAAGGAATACATCAAATAGCACAGCCTTGGACTTCATTTAGATTTTGCTAGGGGAATCTCAAGGAACACAATATTTTTACAGCAGCGTGTAGGTACTGCTGCTCCATAAACAGAATACTACAACACTCTCCATCTTTGAAATCTCAGGTCTTTCTTTCAGGGAATCTCTATTAAAAAAATAGCCAATTTAGATAGCACTCATTCCCAATCAAGTAAACATTTGTGAATATATCAGTATATGCATAGGACTTAGGCACACAGTCTGGTATACTTCATTGAAAGTTACATGGAGTATTTAAGCATGCATCCATTGGGGACTAAGAATTATCTAGCCTTAAAACATTAGTTCATAATCTTTTATGCAGATAAAAATCAGGGTTAGGAATGCATCCATGTAGCTACACATAGCTTAAGGAGAAACAAATGATGATTTAATTGAGCTGATTCCAGAAGCTTTCAGAAGCACTCATAATCCAATGAATGTCAAAATTGAAGGTTTTTAATCATGTGTATCTCTTCTCATGACAGATGATTGCACATGCGCAGTAATTTAAGCAAAAATCTCTTCTCTGTCTATACCTCAGGACAATATTTAGTTGTGGCACAAGTATTTCCAGAGTGTCTGTTAAGTTATTGCAAAAGGAAAAAGCCTCTTCCACTGTGTACTGATCAACTGCAAAATTCTGTCTGCCAAAAATCCTACCAGCTATAGCAGAACTAGGATCTCAACTTGGCATCCATTATACTGGCCTACTGTGTGTTGGTATGCTGCATATGTCTATAGTCATCCTTTGAAGTTACATGTGACTGAACAGAAAGGTATTGAGCTTACCCAAACAACAGTAAGCAGAAGTGAGCAACCATGAGATATGCTGTAGTTAGAAATCTGCGGTGCTGCAGCTCCAGGGTTTATGTTGCTCTGGAGACTATGATCTCAGAGAATAATACTATGGTGTAGATTCAGGGAAGAAAATACAGATAGATTAGACCCAGTAAAGGAGAGAGACAAATGATCCTGCCATCCCCATCTGAAAGCTTTCTAAAGCATGGCATCGGTTCTAAACATCATATGAAAAGCTATTCAATGTATGAAATCTCTGGCTTCTATGTATTCAGATGAGATTTTCCAAAGTATTTTAATTTTTTAATTTAATAAAAAACATAAAAATAATAACACAATATTTACTCATCCAGAAAAATCTGAAGGCAAGAAATCAATATTAATTTTCGTTATATTGTCTCAATGTATATGTGTGTACACACATATATACATATATGTTTTCAGTGTATATTTCTAAATGAGCTCAGGGAAAAAAAAAGGGGGAAAAAAAAGCATGAAATGCATTTAATCCTAAAACTTTGCTTATGTAAAGTAACAAGGTGTCAAGGGCTTTTCACTGAAGTTTCTTTCACTGACATCCTTAATATCTGCTTTTTAAATTCTAAAATCGTGTGCCTTGTTTGTATTCATTCTTCAGCCTGACCTTCCTGAAATGACCAAGCTGATATTGTGATTAATGAGACAATTATTTTCATCTGAGACATGGAACAAAACAAATAGCTTATTCCCCTCCAATTTACTCTTTTAATAAATAGTTTCCCCATCCTTTATTTTTTTACCCACTGTGCTCATACGTGAAAGTTTATGATGGATTTCCTATGCAATTCATTCCCGAAATTAACAGGATCTCAAAAGGGCAGGCTAGAAATGTAGGCTTTTACTTGTCTTTGGCATTAAAGCAAGATGTAAATACAACTTTAGTATTCTTAGTGAGAAACACTCAGAAGGGAGGCCGACAGGAGTCCAAAAATGAAAAAACATGCACTTGAAGACAGTCACCTTCCATACAACGCCCTAAGTTATGAAGGCATCAGCTTTCTTCCCCTGTGTTCCTCATGTGTATTTTCACAATTTATTCCATGAATGTCCTTAAAGAATTTAAGAAAGGTAGAGTTGCAACAAAAGAATTTGAAAATTCTTTTTTACAAATCAATTTGAAAAACAAATTCTAAGCCACATGGGTGGAGACCATATATGTAAAGAAGGAAGAAAAAAAGGGAAAGAAGGAGAAAAAAAACAACCCTAACCTGTGGGAAAAGCTTTCTTCATCCAAGGAGCTTTAAAGTTAAACAAATAAATATGCAGGAACGGCATCAAGGGAAATGCATTGTATTATACTCTTGAGAGTCAATTTAATAGCAGTAACACAAACTGTACATGGACTGTGACTTGTAAACTACAGGTCTTGAGAATCTCATGCACCTTTAAACAGCTGCAAAACACCAGTTCCTCCTTCCTCATTCACCTGTGAAGCCTTTTGCATTCAGCATGATCTGTGGAAAAAGTATTCTTCACAGCAGCAAAAGCAAGCAGTTAGTATCTGCCAGTATTTGCTACTAAAGAACTTGACTTTTGATGGGTACAGACAGTTGTACAGACAGCACTGAGTCTACTTATGATAAGAAAGCATGAAGATAAGAACCTGTATGTGTAGTATACACTCTGCTTTTCTTTAGCATTTCTGTTTCTTCTGGCTAGTAGTTTCATTTTCTTTTAGATAACTTATGAAAGACAGGAGAGAAAAGCACCTTCTGGGAAGCTGAGAAGAAAACAGTGCATGACTCCCAGTTCAGAAAAATTACTTTTACTCTGTGTCCTGCTCCAAGTACCAGGCCTTCAGAAAAACACCCTCAATTAATGATGATAAAAACCCAGGGTCCCCGTCCTGCAGCATTTGAGAACCTAGTTCTGTGCTCCTGTGGTGCCTTCCACCAGAACACTTCACTTCCCTCTGTAGACTACAGTTACCTAATCTCCCATATACCTGTCAGGCTGACAATTATCATCTTGACAGAAAAAAACACCCAACCAAAAAAAACAACAAAAAAACCCATAAACAAAGCACAGATTGGGGAAATAACTTGGCCAAGGTCACTCATCAAGTCTGTCAGAAATTACAAGAATCAGACTCAGTCTGAACTCCAGACAGCCACAAAATTTCCATTCCTCCTGAATCTTGATTAGTTCAAATGATACATAATCTGTTTGTGAAGTTAGTGCTGCTGGTGGTGACATGGCACAGATGGGAGACCACCATTTTTGACAATTCCAGGTGGCTCGATATAGTGGATGCAAAATATTCAAGGCGCAAACTTTACTGTTCAGATCTAGAAATACCTTTGAATACAAAGGAAAACCTATCAGTTTCCCCATCTACTTCGCAATCCAACAAATAATTTGTCCCTGTTCAGTGCTGCAGACTGCCTGGATAGCAAATTAAAATATTCATCACTTTTCTGTGAGTGCCTAATCAATGCCATCTCCATCTAAATGGGGGATATAGATGCATGGCACAGCAGCCAGTCTCTTCCAGCTCTGAATGAACAAGCACATGAAGAAGAAAAAAAGACCAGAAATCTTTCTTTTCCTATCTACTAAACATCGATCCTAGAAAGTGCTGAGCATTATAAGACTTTTGGTAGATAATTACATTTTGGATTGTGCATCAGCCTATGAAATGTGCATAATGCAAAGTTACTGAAACACGCTTTAGAAAACTGGTATCTTAGAGGAATGTTTTTGCTACTGACATATAAAACTCATCTGTCCTCTTTCATTCTTCGCACTTAAAGAAAGGCTGTTATCCTCAGCTTCTGATTCCATACCAGTGGCTATGTGATCCCTAAACAAAGCTTCATAATGCGTATTCAAGGAATTCTGCTGATTAATAGCTTTCCTTGTAAATTAATAATGTAGATACTCTACATGCTACAGGCTAGCCTGTCTTGTTAATGTTTACACTTGTCAATGTATTAACAGTCATACTTCTACATCAAAACATGAGAAGTAAAAATACTTTTCACAGAAAACGATAAAGATTCTGAAAAGCACATGCACAGATGAGATCAGTACAAAGGCACTCAAATATCTCCAATGCTGAGTGTGGAAAGCAAGAACTTTCTATAGAATACTAAAATATAAAGGAAAAAGCCTCACAATCTTTCAAGCAGAACTTTTGTTTGATCTTCAGTTGAAAGCAATTCAACTGTTCTTTCTGATGAACTGCAAAATCCTATAGATGAATTAAATCGTGCATAGTCTTTAGGAAATGAGAAAAGAACAGTCTGAACTTCAAAACTTCCTACAGAAATTAGTACAAAACTCATCATAACCGAAAGCTAGTATTCAGGATGATTCTGTGCTCTAAATTGGCATGACTTTTGGGAAGCCCTGGAGAAATCTGTGCCACTTCAGCAAGCACTAATCAGTATCTTCAGAGTACTGCTGGGTGCAGTTATGCACCATTTTAAACAGCTCCAGAAGTCGGACAGATAAACTGCAAGTTGAGGAAGCCTTCTCTTCAGTAGCTCTTTCTTGATATAAGTGAAGTTAAAAAGATGCAATTTCAGAGCCTTAAGAACTGCAGAGCTAAAAGAAACACTGGCAACTGTCTATGCCACCTCCTATGGTGAAAACTACCTTGTTTTAAAGGAAAAAGTAAGACAGTCTGCACCAAACTGTTACAGACCACCTTTCCAAGTTTCCCACGTACTCAGTCAAGTAGGAGTAGTCTTTCCCTAAAACTTAACATTTACAGCCTACCCCAAACCTGGAAATCAAAGTGCCCTATTTTCAAAAGAAAAATCTTAAGTCATTAGCGATTACTGAAAATTTTAACCACAGCCTTCAAATAAATAAATGGCCCCATTTAGGACACTAAATTACAATTTTCTAAAATGCTAAGAGATGCAGCCCTTCTCCTCATCCTTCCTCCTCACCTCCTGAACTCCTTGAAATACCCTAGCTTAATCAGTGTTACGTTAAACCTCTTGTTTGCTGTGTTCAGCATCTTCATATTTTATCACTCTTCCAGTATTTAGAGAAGAGCAACCATTTAGTTCTTAGACATTAAGTCCCTAAAAGTAATACACTGCTTGTATTTTGTTTGAAAGAACAGAAACAAGCCATTAATACCAAGAAAACAAAAACAAAAAAAAACCCAAACCAAACCAAACACCCCCAATTCTGAATCTCCATGCTCAGTGAGTAACAGAAAACCTATGAACACATTCTGATCAGAAGGATACAATTTTAACACACAACATGGTTACAGAAAGAAATGGGGAAAAAGGTTATGACATTTGAGTCTGAATTACATTAAAAGAAACAGCATACACAACAGCCGTGCAGGTTTAGCTTACTCTATGAGGACAACACCAAACCAAGTTAGACTTATTCTTGTACCCATGGCTTGTTGTTCAAAACTAACTCTGTTTCTGTGTCGCATGGCAACACTGACATGCTTTGACATGTGTAAAAATGAAATAAATTACCACTATACTCTGAAAACCAAGGAGGATACTACACGTATAGAATGGTTAAGAGCCTTGCCTCCATAACCACTCACCGTCATCTCCTTTTCTGTTGCTGTATCTTAAAGCAAGTAAAAGGCTCCTCTGGATAAAGGCTGAGAATAGTTTTTTTTAAAATTCCACACCTACTGAGATAATTTTATGACATTCTTGTTGCAAACTATCCTTCTGTAATCCTATCAACATCACTTAAAGAAAAGGACTCCAAAGCACAACAAATAAAAACAAGTTGGGGTGACAGGTCTTTATAAAAAATACAGGGACGCCAGATCAACAAACTGTGTTTGTTAACTATCGCCTTTTAATCCAGTGTCCATGCTGCCACAATGAGTCAGGAGATTTTAATTAGATGTGTGAATACTGAAAGACAAAAAAGCAAATTTTTCCAACACTCAGTAGTTTTTAGGAGGAATATTAAGAACTGCCTGATAGCTTTAACGGTTTGACATAAAATCTCTACTCTTGTATTAACAACAACAAAAAATACACATACACACACACACAACCTAAAGCCTACAGCTCATCACTGTGATTCAGTACAGAATTTTCTTCCAAATTTCCCTTTCTTTATAAGGAGAGGAGAAAACAATGAGAATTTGAATGTATGGCAGAGAGCTGATAGGCAGAGACAAATTGCATATAATGCATCTTTTGAAATGAAGTCCCAAAATACACAAGTTAATTCTGCTACAAGGTAGTATGGAATATTTAATTTGTTATAAAACCAGGTCTTTACTATGCCAGCTTATTATCTGAGATGTTGTGCCAATCATTGCAGCCCACTCTTCCCAGGGGTCTGAGCTACAAGCTCAGATCTTCAGAACCTGCTACATTCCTTATTTATGAATTGATACACTTTGATCAGCTATGCCAGTTACTCTTTCCTCCTCCCCGTTTTTCATCTTTCATCAGTCCCTTGACAAATTTCCATTTCAGATTCAGACAAATGTATAGAGTAATTCAGGGCAATTCACTGAAGATTATTTTCTGTGTTGATTTCAGAAACAGATAAAAATCAAATAAACACCTCACCAAATTTTCCTGACAGTGCCTTCCTGCTTCAAAAAAAGCCTAACCATACTCCATATAGATTAAACTGAAAAATGCACATCCTCGCACACACTTGGGGAAAATACTCCTCATCTTTGAATAGACTAAGAGTATGTCGCAAATGACATAAGCAAATTCAATACACGCTATAAATAGATAAATTTAGCTGCACTTTTAGGTACACTTCTTAGAGTGGTAAAAGGCTCTTGTAAACAGTTGGCAGATTTTCTGTTTAATTTCCTGTTTCAGCGTTGATGGGGTTAACTACCAGCATGACTGTGGCTTTGATCAGATGGCAATCAATATTGCAATCAAAACCAGAATATATAGAATACAGAAAGTGTATGGAGTGTACCACCCAGTGTAGTCATTGCAACTTCACAGCATAATCCTCTGCATTACACATAATGGAAACAGGGCAGTTTGTAAGGCTCCAGGGATTTTTTTTTTGTGTTATTATTTTATAATACTGCAAATGCCTTGGTCAAAGAAAATAAGAAACTATGTAATTAAGTGCATTTCTGAGGCAAGGTGCTGAGGGAAATCTCTCATCTCACGACTTTCACCAGTCAGAGGTATCAACTGTGGATACTCCTGTCTCAAAGACCAGAACAGGTCTCAAAAACAGATGGGTTTTTGTGGTTGCCCTTTTCTGATTAACAGTAGTAAAAAAAGTCCAGTTTTAACTTAATCATAACAACAATCTGCTCATCTATTCCACCAGTATTCAGAGATAACGAGGTACAAACCAGATCTGAACTGTAGTTGCTTGTCTGTTGTTGGTGAGCTCAGTACATCTTCTAGTGTCCAACAGAAATTATTAACAAAAAAGTCATTTAATTTTGAGAAAAAATACTGTGGATGTCAGCTGTGAATTTTCAAGCTTCCAGCATTTTGCCACTGTTAAAAGGAAAATAGAAAAGAAAAGGAAAAAAAAGTCTCCTTTTTCTCTCCTGAAATGGGAAGACTGTTTCCTTCCCAGCTATATGTGCAAGGGGATAAGTAGGTTATAGATGTTTTGTGCTCTCTACCTCAGTGCAGCTTCTGGGACACTAGGCACTGGCCCAAGAAAAATCAAGGTGAAACCATCTCCACTTCTTATATACAGAAAGACCTTCTTACCTCCCTCATTTCCTTTTAAGTGTCATAAAATTACACAACAAAAACCCATAGCTCTGTAAGAAAACTATATCTAAACTACCATAGACACTGATACGACTGCCACAGAATATGAATGCTATTGCAATATTGACAGGGCATGACCCTCTTCATTACTTAACTTGGCAGTTTTATTATGCTGTCAGAATTTAAAGTGTGTCCATTTTCCTCTTACAGATGATGGGCCTGTCGAAATCTTCAATCAAGGCTCAGTTGTTATAGTCCTACTAGAGCTTCAGAGGCATGAGGGAGTGGAGAATTATGACACCATTCCTAAGCTGCTTTATTTTACTCTGAAGCATCATAAAAAGTCATCTAGCTCCAATTTCCATGACATAGCTATCACATAATGGGACAACCTGTGCCACACTGATTGGGGAAATCAGACAAATCAGTGGCCACTGTTGTGCTTTAGAAAGAGTAAACTTAATTCTACCATGTGCCTACATTTGTGATTGTTTTACTCGTTCACACGAAATAATCAAAACCTATTTCTATTGTACCATAAATCACAAGTGTCAGAGAGATCCAGGATATGGGGGTTGTGTGGGATCACTTCTGTCTCGCCGAGAAAATGACTGGAAAGCACTGGTGAAAAAGTAGATATTCACAATGAAAATATAGCACAAAGTTTCCATGTGACAAATTACACTGCTAGGATTCTTCCTTATTCATAACTAGACAAACCTTCTTTCACATTAAAAAAAACCAAAACACAAAAACAATACCAACACTTCTCCACCCACCCCCCCAAAAAAACCCCAACCAAACAAGAAAAACCCCAATAAACTAAAGTACAGAGCCAGCTCCTTGTGGAAAAGTCAGAGTTGGAGAGCAGGCAAGACTCTAGCTGCTTATGACTGCAAGAGTTCAGCCAGCTCATAGAGAACAGTCTCTAATCTCCAAATACAAATCTGTGTATTTATCTAGTAGATTATCATCCTACACCCAAGATACCCTTTAAAATCTTTTTCAAGGTTTCATTGAGATGCTGTTAGCCCAGAAATATGTCGTGTCTAGTGAAAGCTTTCCAAGAACTGAAAATGAAATACCTATGTTTATTTAGGCAAATATTTTGACCACAGGCTGCAAGGACCTCAGCATACAACACAATTACTTGGAGAGAGGTGGGCACATCTGCTCCTGCATTAAATTGTAACAGTTATTCTTGACCTTAATGTATGAGCTACAGCTTACACCAGTTTTTGACACTGCAGTAGTAGGGAAGAAAGCATCACTGCTGCTTTTCTGGTAAAGAATCTTCTTAGTTTAAAATATATTCTTTCAGATAAGGCATTTGCTAGATTCAGGGAGCATTACATCTGTCTAGAATAGTTGGCACTGCTTATCTGCTCAATACGTAAATATTAGAAGAGGGATATGGTACAAATCCAAACAGAAGATGGCTCTCAAAAAAGTTCTTAAAGTATCAAATATATAGATAGATATAGATTTATTGGTGTATCTGCCTCTATTTTCCAATAAATAAAAATAAGATCTTAAGAATAAATGTATTTTCTGCTTATACGTAAATATATAAAACATACATAGATATGTGTGTGTGTGTGTTTGTATATACACAAAAAACCCAAACAACAGCCTTAGCTTCCTGGAGTTGTTCCAGCTATAAAAAGAAAAATTGAATTCAGAATAAGTCAATAGACCATCACTTCAGTATCTCATTTTCTTATTTGAGATGCTCCACAGAAAGTGAGTTTTCTTTCTGTCACACCCAAAGAAGTATACATTGCATTGATTTGGAAGTATACACATTGCATTGGAATGTGTCCCTCAGGCTGACTAGATGTACTAATGCCCAGTGGTTAACATTCTCAGCAAATACAACCCTAAGAAAAGAATCTGCAATAGTATAACCACATTTCTATCCAAACTTCTTCCAAATGTTACTAGCTTGCTTCACTGAAGTCTCATGCCAGTGGTTAATTCTAAATTGTCTTAAATCAGTAAAAAGGAATATTGGTACAATATTGCCCTAATTTGGCTAGAGATTTTCTTTGAATTGTTCATTAAAATGAGGAGTTCTAGCTGCATGGCTCCTCTCCATTAAACTACCTAATCTTCTTAAGAAAGCAAGCCACAACTCTGATTTCTGAGAAAAGAGAAATAAAGAAGGTAACTCCTGAGCCTAAATGGTTGACAAAGCAGAACAGCTGATACAAAAGTGAGCTGCTGATCCAGAGAAAAGAAACGAAAGCCATTTCTTGCTGCAGTGAAGTGGGACAGCTTTCCAAGAGAAACATGTTGGCATTAGAAAGCTGAAAATACACCTTCGATCCAGTACATAGATCAAGGTACGATTTTTGGTTTATAATGTGTGGTGTTACAAGAAAAATAAAGATTATGGGCAATGCCAAAGTTTATATACTGTCTGAAGTATGTATTCTGCACGTACAGAAATTAAGTCAGACTGCAGAATCCACATACTGTTCTGAATAGACCTGTACTAAGTTTGCACCTAGCTCAACATTTTTTGTTGTTTGGCCTCATTTTTAGCCTTGCTGGATATGAAATCTACTACTCCATTAAAATGAACAAATAAAAACCTTGAATATAGACCAAACTATTCACTTGAGTACAAATCTCTGGACTCAGATTCTAATATAGCTTAGAAGCAACGTACTCAGAAAACTCAGCAATATTCACAAAATACAGTCTTTTCCAAAATGTCTATGTAGTCACTATCAGCATGGATATGGTAATGTATAGGAATACTTATTTTAATAAATCCAACAAACATGGTTCATGTTTTACAAAGCCAATTTCTCATATCCTGTTAAGTCGTGCAGTGGCAGGATATAATTTCTGCCCTATCAAGGTGTAAATCATATTTTAGTGTATTTATTGAAATTGATCCTGTGCTTCAGAAAAAAACAGTCCTTTGCAATATATGTAAGTCAGATTTCTCCTCTGATACTTCCCACCATAGCTGTTTCTCTCTTTTTAATTTTTAAAGTATTTAGACAATCCTACAGTTGTAAGATATCATCACAGGGTATCTAAACAATTCTTTTTCATATTAAAACTAGAAATTACATCAGTATAGGGAGTCAAGCTAAAAGCATCTCCAGAATATTTTCTAATGTCTCATCATGACTTTAAAAACAAAAAACAAAAAAAGCAAAACCATAATAAAACAAAAGAAACCACACCTAAGCCATACACTGGCATGTAAACCAAGGCTTCAAAGCTGTAAAAACAGAACAGACACCAAGCTGCTTTCCCAAGCTGTAACTGACAGCCAGCTTGGCAGGAGGCTGTGTTCTACTGGAACATGACAAAACACACAACTTGTTTAAACTTTGCTGTTACTGATACAACTCCACGTCACAAAGCTGAGGATTTCCAGAGGGACCTGCCACTGGATGTGTCTTACACCACTGAGATCACAGAGTGAAAACAGCAATTTCCTCCTGAAATAGCTTGGAATACTAATATCTTCAAACAAAATTGTGTTGTTTTTGTTGTGGGGAATTTTGTAGGTTTTGGTTGGTTGGATTTTGATTTTTTTTTTTGGTAATGTTTCAGGAATTTTTGACTCTTGCAGTAAGCCTGTGAGTAAACAAAACCAAGACCCCAGCTTGCTAACCAATTAGCTTAATAAACCAAACACTGCAGTTGCTTTTGTCTATTGTATGCTGCCATACTAAAAATATCTGCCCATGAAAGTGCTAAAATCTGTTATTTCTTTAAACAAGAGTAAGAAGGATAAAGATGTGTAAAAGAAATCTCTAGAAATGCCTAAAGTTCACAAAGTCAACTGATTCATTCCAAAATAGGCCACTGATGACTACAGGAAGAACACTGCTTCCCAGTTGTCGGTTGTTGACTACTTCACTAGTAATACATGAAGTGCAAAATGCTATCACAGCAGAGGATTAGATGCAGGAAGAACAGCATGAACATACCAAATTCAAACTCTATCACTGGATATGATTGCATGTCTTTAAAGAATCTGGGAGATTTGCTATTCAGATAGGATATGAACCAAAACTCACTAAAAGCAGTTGAGATCGGGACACTTACTTTTATTGAGTTGATAATGCTTCCAGTGAAGAAAAACAAAACACTGCAATTGACAGCTATGTTTAACTAGAAGGAAACGTTCACTAGCCAGGATGAAAACAATGTGTATTTTAACAATTTATAAACAGGACGTTAATCATCTCACCTAGCTTTCTACCTGCGCTTTTAGAGAGGAACCCATCCACTTTATTTTAGAAGCACACCTTAGAGTGAAGCAAGTTACCCTTTCCAGTCAATTAGAGTGAAGTAGACATAGCAAGGGAGTTAAGAAAACAAGTTAAGTGACTACATGTGAACCAATGAACACCATTCACGAGGACTTTGCAGTAGCCCATAGCTCAAGAATAGCTTTTCCTTAATTAACTCTGCATAGTGCAAAAAAAGACCAGATATGAAAGACAACAATATAATCTGTCCAGAGTTTCACCCTAAAAACTAAAGAAGTAATGGATCTGTTTCATTGACAGTTTAATTTTCCTCTCTTTCAGCCCAAGGAAATAATTTAAATCTCCCAGATCACATCTAGGGCAGCTTTTTGACCTTGCATACTTTTGGAAATAGAAAACAAAACTAAATTAGTCACTATCACATGCAAGAGAGCTATTCAAATCAGTATAAGTTAAGTCTGATGCATTCCAAATAAAGTAACATCACCCCAAAAATCACAATAGTGATCTCCACTACGTAAACAGAGACTTCACAAATTAAGCTATTTCCCAGAACACGCTGAGCATACGCATGGATGCCTCTTGTCAGTGCCTTACACAGGCCCTGAGTTCTGGAGACCAGATGTATCATTAATTAACCCAATTTCTCACATAAGCTGAATAGACAAGGGTTCCAAGAAATCAGTTCCACGTACTGATCCATCACTGTGACAGCTGGGCCCAACAACTTTGCAGTTATAGGTAGGGGACCCTGGGACAAAAGACACTGCTGGAGAAGAAAAGGGAGTCTAATTCCAGTTATATGCCAATGTTAAGAGAGGATAACTTCATTCTGCAGGGAGTTATTCACTTAGCTCAATGCAGATATCAATACAATTAGCCTAAATTTTGCCACCACAGCTCAAAAATGTATTTGAACTAATGTAACATTTTAGGAGTGGTTTTTAGTTTTTTAATTCTATTTGTTAAGTACAAAAATGCTGACATTGTTCATCCTCCAATTTCAGGGCACATCAAAATGAAAGGTTGTCTACATGGCAACAGCATTTTCTTGCCCCTCTCAGGATTTCCGCGTGTCCAGCTCACCCTGCTTTCACTTTACTGAATTGCAGTTCTGAAGCACCTCGGAGTAAGCTGACATACATGTAAATCCTTACTCTTCAACTATATCTCTGTCCAGTCAGCTACTTCCCACCGGGGATTAAGACCTTGTGAACAAAAAGATGCTCTGACATACAAAAGGTATGTGCTTTGTATTGTACAGAGGGTGAAGGTCTCCACAGAGCAAATCACAAACTAAATTTTTGTAAGACATAGGGGACAAAAATTCAATTTTTGCCTTTTTTCTTTTTTTAGCAGCATGCTCTTCCCCAACATTAGCATAATACTCCGGCAAACTTACACTATATTATATATAAACACACAAACTTACATATATGTAGTGGAACCATGTTGTTTTCATGATCCTGACAACTTTAACAGAACTGAATCTTAACAAAGAAATATTCCACATCTGACACAGGATTTTCCTCTCCTAGTATTTCTACTAAAACACTTTCAAGTTAGAGAAGAACATGCTCATGTTGAGCTACATATAATTTTCAACTGTTGCCTTCATTCATTTGAATTCCCACTACATTTGATTTTAAGTGCATATTACTTCCAACCAAGCTTCTAAGTATAGGTATCAAATGTTCTTATAGAATATTCAAAGTGCTATACGGAAGCAGTTTATTTCCATTTATTTAAATGCAGTAAGGTCATTCCAGTATTTTTTGGTTGCTGTTAAATATGCAGAATAGCAACCTGTTCAGAAATGCCACGCAGGGTAGTCAGAGAAAGGATACTGACAAACTTGGGAAATACCAGTCTACTAAACCGAGAAAACTAAAATAATATTTAGCACTTATTTTAATGTAAATAATGTTTCACAAGGATAACAACTATGCTCATTTCAGAGACTGAGAAAGCTGTCACACAGACGGTACAACCAATAGGAGAGGAAGTAGAGCACAGCTCATCAGACAGCACATCTTTGCATATCCTCCATAGTTTTACACCAAAGGACCTGAGCACATCTGACATATGCAGTATATTAACTCCTAGCTCCCGTCACACTGCTCATCAAATTAGTGAGCACATACCAATGCATGAGTCCATAATCTTCCTTCCCTAGAACTACTGTCTTCTCATTCTAACTTTTGCAGCTAATTGGACCACACCAACTCTGTGGTTCAGATTAATAAAAAAAATGCAGACTCCAAATGCTTCCCACAGTATTTACAGTCCATTTTTCTTAGGTCTGATTGGTATCATGATGTGTATTTAATTACGTTTTCTTGCTAGACTTATAAAACACGAAATTAAGAAAGAACGGATAGATCACATCTGTGCTTGTGAAAATGCACTTAGCAACAATCTATCTCTGTATAGTTATCAATAATAAACACTGAGTTACATATCATTACTGAAGCTATAACAGAGATGGATCAGAAGAACCTTCATGTCACACCTGGAAGGGAGATAAGACTATAACAAGCTTTTTGATCCATGTGGTTTTGCCCCACATTTTTATATATTTCATGTCCTCATCCTGACTTGACTACTATGCTGCTACTTTGATAACAAGTGCTATATTTAGCAAGTACAGTATGACTATACGATGCAATCTTGACGTTCTTTTAAAATGAGCATCGGGGCGGGGGGAAATTGTAAAGGCCTTTCAGTCAGTCTCATAGTTGCATTTTTCACACATTCTGAATGCCTTGCTTTTTAAAAAAAACAAACCCTAAACTAAACAAAGTCCAAAATAACGCACAAAACAAGCTCCAGAACTAATCTAATCTTCACTTCTTCCACTTTAACCTACAGGCTGAGCATTTGTTTTCTCAGAGCTCATTCCACATCAGCTTCTACTGTCTTTGACTACATACACTGAATTGGACTTCAAAAAATTCTATCTAATCATTAGCAAAAGCAGAAAAAAAAAATACCAACACTACTAAATCAAGAATAATATTGCAATTCAAGAATAAAAAATTGTTTGGCTGCGGTCGGCAACAAAAGCGTCACGCAGCCGCCCCTCTCCCTGCCAGGGTGCGGAGGAGAATGGAAAGAAACAGGCAGAAACTGGTGGGTCGGGATAAGGGCAGTTTAACAGAACAGCAAACAGAGGGAACAGGAACAACAACGATACAGATAAGCGGAATACACAAAACAAAACAGACCGCACGACAGAGCCGCTCTCCACGACCCACCGCCGCAGCGCACTCCCAAGCCGCGAGTGAGTTCCGCCACCCAGCTCCCCCCCAGCCAGAACCAAGCATGGCGGCACATGGTATAGAATACCCAGCTCTGTTTGGCCAGGTTGGGTCAGCCTGCCCGGCTGTGCCCCTTCCTGGAGTTCGGTGAAAATTAACCCTGTCCTGGCCAAACCCAGGACATTATCCACCCCGTATTCCATACCATCTACGTCATGCCCAGGTCCCCCATTGTCCAGCTGATCACCACCACTTCTCCTGTCTCCAGATATCATTCCCTTAGTCTATGGATCATCACTCTAAAGTGTCCGTTGAG
>Ga0065711_1003467_pt1 | contig 37220 bp, 18 predicted proteins | sample Hoacrofraction12_FD_59098 | JGI IMG/M metagenome (GOLD analysis project Ga0065711, IMG submission 59098) | Hoatzin crop microbial communities from Cojedes, Venezuela - Epithelial fraction 12 v2 (version 2) | ecosystem: Host-associated > Birds > Digestive system > Esophagus > Crop | place...
AAAAAAAAAAAAAAAAAATGATTTGAAGGAATGACATGGGTCTAAAAATCTGTTTCATGCCTTCCTACATCGAGTCAGTGAAGTCATGACCAGAAGAAAGAGCGCTTGTGTGATGCTAAAACGCAGCCCTACCGAGGGAGAATGGTGGGTTTGTTACCACCAGCTCCATGGAGGCGTGGAGGCAGAACATCTCCACAGTCAGACCTGGAAAGTGCTTTAGCTCTGCAGAGCTGACGTTTACCCCAGAGAGTGACAGCTATAATTATAAATGAGGAAAAACTGCAGAAAAATAGGACACACCTCAGATTAGCTTTGTCAGAAATTAATATCTCAAATTAGCTGGCAGCTAGAAATGAACCACGCAACAGCAGAAGATGAGGGAAAGACTTAAAAACACTTAACGAAGGAGCAGTGCCTTTCTCATCAACGTGGCCTGCATGGCCTCTGCCGGAGAAGTGAAGCCAGCCACACACAGTACGTAGAAAATATGCACGAGAAAGCATAGGAGCTAGAATGTTTATTTTTGTTTTGAGTTCTTTGGTTTTTTGGTGGTTGTTTTTTTTTTTTTTTTTTGAACCAATTGTTAAATTATAAATGAATGTGAGTTAGGACCAAGAAGATGCTTTGAGCAGCTGATTAGCCAGGATACGGAAACGGCATCTACCTGCCCTAGAGAGTTAAAAGTGAATAACGCTCTGCTTTAATCAAAGATCAAAACTGCTTGACATCAAACAGCACAGTTCGTAAGCCAAGTGCGAACTAAATTCTTTACAGCATAACAACGAACGTTTACACGAAACAATGGTTCAATTATGTTGGTGACAATATGTATTATGTAAAATATAAATAACAGCTTTGTATCAGAAATAATTTTAAGAATAAATCCACATGTCAAATGACTTCTACGGAATTTTCTTTCACTTTTTATCCATTTGGTCAAGGCTGAGTCATCTTAATCTGGCAATTTATGTGAGACAGAGAAATAAAACCGAGCACTTTTATCACAGCAGTCAGTACAGAAGGCATTACGTCAATGAAATCGTAAAGTTCAAATGATGAAAAGGGTGAGCAGAAAAAAAAGTATAATTTTACCACCTCAGTTTTTCTTGTAATACTAAGAGGTGGAATCTAGTACTTCATGAAAACTTTTTGTGGTGTAAATTCAAGCAGTAAAAAACCAGGGAATATCAAAACACATTATGCCAATATACCAAGATGCGTTTCGATGAACATGTACCAGAAATTCAGGTACTCCTGACACCCCAGTTTTGTTCATGCCTTCCCACCTTAGAGCAGACGTTTCAAATGTAAAAACACATTTGAAAAAGGCATCTGGGGTGAGCATCCTGTCACCAAATACAGATGTCTTCCTCTGAGATGCTTACACTTGGCTCCTGTGATAGCCCATGGAAAGACAAAGGCTCTTAAAAAAACAAATCATCTAATCCAAATGCAACCGCCTGAAACAAGCCAAGCAAATGGTAATTAAAAGAGCCTATTTCTTTCGATAAAGTATAAATGGACCTAGGAAGCCCAGCACAGAAGTTGATGCCAACACTCCAGATGCCTCAAGTTAGAGAAATAAATCCCACTCCAGTGGGATGCCTTACACTAGGCATTCAGACTGAGAAAACATCATTAGCAGCCGTGTGTGAGAAGTTTAATTCAGATTTCTTGCCTAAGCATGCTTTGGAAGTCTGGTTCAACGAGGAGCTCAACTGCAAAGGCAGCCCAGAGCAACTGATCGTTTTAATGTATATCCAAAGGTGCTGCTCATGTGTGCTAGACTCTAGTTTCACGTCACCTTCCAGATCTGAAGTGTCCCAGGCACCACACACATTACCTTAAGATAGAATGCTGAGTTTGTAAAGTGCATGCACCAGCAATTCTCTATGTTATTCTGGGACACTTCAGATTTCAAGAGAGTAAGAAAATGTTACCCAGAATGACATTAACCTTTGTTCCTGTTACTGGGATTAACTACCACTTAAAGCCACTCAAAACCACAGACTCTTGAGAAGGGAACTTTGCATTCCTCCTTAAATAGCTAGCTTACTAGCAAATTATTATTATATCATTTTTCACCCCCAGAAGGTTCATAGGTAAAAACCTTACAAATCTAGACAAAACCTGGCATGAACCAAATGAAAGGAAAAAAAAAAACATGAGAGAAAGAAAAAAAAAGGCAAACGAGTCTGGGATAAAAAAACCCCACCAAATCTACAGCAACACTCCATTATACCTTCAAATGCAAACATACATTAACATATCTCTATTAATACATTCCTTAAGTCAACAGATGGGGACTATTTTTATTGCTGCTAGTTTAGAGAACTGTTGCAGGTCAGTACAGTCTTCTGCTTCAACTTCACTTACGAATAACATCATTAGAGAAATGTACTTACCACTGGCTGTAGCGGCGTCCCCGGAAACATGAACTGCATTTGCTGGGCAAGCATTGCGGCTGCAGTTTTTTGTTGGATTAAGTTGTTCCTGCCATTGATTTCCAGCTGAGTTTTTAAATGTGTTGGTGGATGAAGGTACTTGCAGTTCTCCCTTGTACAACGACCCTGGAAAAATAAGTCACGCTAATTGGTATACTGCTTTTGATGATGGTTTAATGCCTTTGAGCAAAATACTACACCATAAACTAAGCAAGAACTAATGAAATGCAGGGTGTTTCCTGGGAACCATGTAGCAGGCTGGGAGGAGCTGATGGCCTTGAGCTCTGCCTCAGCCCACTACCTCTGACTGATCATTAATGCTATTAGCCACAAAAAAAAGAGAAAGACTTTGAAACAGCATTTTCATTGTTAAGTACAGATCACTGCTATACAAGTAATACTCTAAGTATTATCCAGACTGCCTGAACTGCCTCTCACAGTATATCTTTGCTAGAGTATCTGGTGTTACATAAATGTTATTGCAAACGACATTACCTTATGAATAACAAATTCAAATCTTCTTTAAGAGGAATGCAGTTTTAAGCACGTTATATTAAAAAAATAATTGTGTGTTCATGGCAGTAGGGATCTGAAGTGGCCACTCTCTGCTTGTGTTCGCTCATACATTCACCCTTATTCCAGTTCACTGCCTGCTGGCTTACTGTTTCTATTACATCAGCACAACTTTGAACCATTTACACTCAAGGATAAACAAACAGAAGTCAGGCTGGTACTTTCGCAGCCTAAATTCAGAAGCAATACACGGAGGTAAATCTGAAGGTACACAGCAAAAGGAGAGCTCCCAATCAACCTAAAAGCAGGAATTTTTAGACAGTTTGAATCCTAGAATAGTTTAGGTCAGAAGGAATCTTATAGATCATCGAGTTCCAGTCCCCCGGCCATGGTGGGTGGGGGAGGGGGCACCTTCCACTAGACCAGGTTGCTCACAGCCCCGTCCAGCCTGGCCTTGAACGCTTCCAGGCAGGGGTATCCACAGCTTCTCTGGGCAACCTGTGCCAGTGCCTCACCACTCTCACAGTAAAGAATTTTTCTTCTATCTAATCTAAATCTACCCCCTTTCAGCTTGAAGCCATTACCTCTTGTCCTATCACTCCATGCCCTTGTAAAAAGCCTCTCTCCAGCTCTCTTGTAGCCCCCCTTCAGGTACTGGAAGGCTGCTGTAAGGTCTTCCTGCAGCCTTCTCCAGGCTGAACAGCCCCAACTCTTTCAGCTTTTCCTCATAGGACAGGTGCTCCAGCCCTCGGATCATTTTTGTGGCCTCCTCTGGACCCACGCCACCAGGTCCATGTCCTTCCTGTGCTGGGGGCTCCAGAGCTGGACGCGGGACTTCAGGTGGGGTCTCACCAGAGCAGAGCAGAGGGGCAGAATCCCCTCCCTCGACCTGCTGGCCATGCTTCTCTTGATGCAGCCCAGGACACGGTTGGCCTTCTGGGCTGCGAGCACACATTGCTGAGTCACGTTGAGCTTCTCATTAACTGGCATGCCCAAGCCCTTCTCCTCAGGGCTGCTCTCAGTCCATTCTCCACCCAGCCTGTATTTGTGCATGGGATTGCCCTGACCCATGTGCAGGACCTTGGACTTGGCCTTGTTGAACTTCATGAGGTTTGTATGGGCCCACCTCTCAAGCCTGTCAAGGTCCCTCTGGGTGGCATCCCTTCTGTCCAGTGTGTCGACCACACCGCTCAGCTTGGTGCTGTCACAAACTTGCTGAGGGTGCACTAATATGGGTGGGCAGTCACCTCTGAGGTGGCTTGTGTTGGAGGAGATGGACATGGAGAACACCTCTACAGGCAGTGCACACTGACCAAAATGTAGGCAGAGCAGTCTAAGTCACGCTGGTACTTTTTTCCCCACAAAGGGAAATCATAGGGTGCATCAGGCAGTTTGTGCAGCCACAGGGCAGGACCTGCGGAGATCAGAAGCTCCTTGATGATCGGCTCACAGTCACAAAGTTTTAAGATCTGTGACCAGAGGATCTAGAGCATTAGTCAAACTGCATTTGACATACTCGAATTATAGAAGATAAGTTTCCGAATTTAGACCTTTTTTAAAAGTGCTTTTCAAGTTTCCCATTCACTGGTACACAGGCTTTACAATTCGTAGCCAAGCAGGAATGTCCTCCTATAGCCAAGAAAACACTGAGATCCCTCGCAGTAACATCACACAATACACAGGTACACTGACTCTGTGCATGCATACGCACACACACCGCTGCAAAGCTCTCAATACGCTTTGAGCGTCCCAGAACAACAGCGTTGATGTTGTACTTATTACTCTTCACACTGCTGATTCTGCCTGTAATCTGTATAAGGATGTAATAACTACCTACAGAGTAAGTTAAACACGTCCAGGAAGGTTCTCCTGCACCGAGGCCAATGCGAACGCACACGGCTATTTCCACACTATTAAACTATTGAGAACAGCCCCCTCCTGAACTGCGCCTGGCCACTGCTCAGGACTACGCTGAACACCAGAAGAGTTCAAGAAAGCTAATAATTTAAGAAAAAAAGCCGGTCTCGGCGCTCAGGAATACTTCTTGGTGCTGTTTTAACCTGCTAGTACAGGTGCAGCCATTTTCAGGACACTGTGCCTTCTTTCTGACTTCCCTTGTGCAAGTCGCTGCTTCTGCTTGGTTTAATGACGTACACAAAAGGAACGTTACTATGTCAGCTGGCATGAGCAGAAAGAGAAATAGTCATGATTTGATGGACACAGGCGGCGGCTGGCTCTTCCATTTGGGGGGAATTACGCTAAATCGGAGCATGCTCAATGCAGGCAATGAGCATACATACACTTTTGTGTTTTCTGATGAGACATTTTTAACTGAGCCCTATTTAACCTTTATCTATTTTGTATATGAATGGTTCATACAGCAAATCTGAAAATTAAAACAGCAAGACCAAATCAAACGACTCTACCTGACAGAAATATCTACCTATGGAAACAAAAGTGCTCCTCAAGTAAGGATTGAGAATAAATCTCAACCACAGCGGCTTCTGGAGTACCTTAAGCCTGATAAGTCCCTTCAGCCAGCCCTCTACTCCCACCTCTGAAAGCACGCGGCTACTATATACCATCATTTCAAGCTCAGCAAAGCAACCCACAGAGCACAAAAGACTGGTTATTTCAGAAAACTTTCCAAAATAATCCAACCATACAAAAAAATGTACTGTCCTCTTTAAACTTATTCATGCCTGTGCCTCATTTACTAGCTTTTTGAGCTCCTGGTTAGCAATGAATGTACTATAAAAGAGTTGTGTGGCCCCATCATGCTGCTATAGAAAGCGCTGTAAACAGATCAAGCCTTGTTGAAATGAAATGACCCAAAATAAACCACAGTGGAATGAGCACTGAAAATAGTGAGCAGATTAATCGAGCCCTAGCTACCAAAATTAAATAAATTCTGAGGCCAGCTTTCACTTTCGGGACCTACAATGGTTGGGTGAAAACACCCATAAGCGATTTTTCGTTCCTTTTTTAACAAATGCTCCATGTCCCTATGAACCCCTGATGAGAACAGTTTCAGAGAGAAACTGCAGATTCCCAAGCAGGAACAAAAATTCAAAGTTGTGGTATCATCTCAGTCAAATGGGATCCTAGATTTTTTTGCTTATTAAAAATTCAAATATGAAGTCCAACTGAGACAATAGCACATATCAGCCAAACAGAACAGGTGATTCTACACAACATGCAGAAGTATTCAACAGGTTGGGTCAACATCTACAATACGAGCCTACTCTGGATTCTTGAAAAAAAACTACTATGCTAGCAAGCTGTGAAGCCACCTCATAGCAGACAGAGAGACAAAATTGAGTGCTTTAACTTTAGGATGCACCAGTATCAAGCTTGTGGAGCAAGGCCTGGGTCACCACAGCTCTTAAACCCACAGCAGTTCAGGAGCTGCTCCATGGGCACTCAGTCCTTCCAGTGCACAGCAGCATAAACTCTGTCAGCGGGATGAGGCAGCCAGCAGGGAAAATAATTGTTTCACACAATTTTCGACCTGCTCCCACATGTGAGTCAGAGCCCTGAAACTGAGGGCCCAGACAGATTGGTTTGAAACTTGGTCCCTAGAACCTCCTGTCACCTGTGAAGCAAAAGGTTATCAACAAGCACATCATAAGCTGTTGTGTGCTTCCTGTGCGGGTTCACCTGAAAAACAATCCCTTTCAATGAGCTGTCTCGTTATCTGCAATGGGTAGTAACAGCGAACAGACACCAAATTAAATTCCCAGCACTGTTACTCCCCTCATCCTGCAAGGATGGTGCCCACCTCTGACCTTTCATTTCTCTGCCTTCCTCCTCTACAATTAGCCTAGCCTAATTTGTAGGGCCACATTTCAGGCAGGTAATGGAAAGTTTGAGCAGAAAAACTACTTTTCTACTGCTAATTACCCAGTCTGGGAACATGCTGTGGCTCGTGTCACGAGTGTGCCACAGGCTTCACTCCGGTGAAGAAGCAGGACAGGGAAAGGGTGCACCAAGGAGCTGGGAACTCAAAGGACTCCAGCGCCCATCACCCAGGTGCAGCAACAAGAGGCTCCACTGCGGCAGGGGCAATAGTCTTGGGAGCTGCTACCTGACTGGCTTAATATCAAAACCACATCCCTTAACGAGCCATGTCCCAGCACTGACTTTTTTTTTATACCAATTGATTTCCCTATTAAGAGCAATAGATAGTTTGCCTAAAATCAATGGCACAAGACAGCCCACAGGCTAGAGTGTATTAAAAAGCTAGGTATGTGCGAAGAATTATCATTTAAAAATAGGTAAAATGAGGCAAGAGCAGAAGTAACACCCGTTAACTCTGCACACTAAAATATTAAGAACGCCCCTCCTGTCCACGAGTTGTATAGCCACATCTCTGTCTTGAATCTCTTACAAATCCACAGCTTTCTTCAGTATTTTACTACTGCTCTAACAGTGACAACAATAATTCATCCAGACCCAGGCTGGGAATTGCTTATGCATAATAATGAGTTAGTTTTTACTTACTAAAATTACCTTTATCTTTCATAAAAATAAGATGTTTGAATTAAAAAAAAAAGGGGGGGGGTGTGAAAAAATGAAAACAATGTTTCTTTTATCTCTTAAACTGAAAATCAATGAATGCATCCACAACCATTTTGCTCAGGTACTGAAATCTGCTTTTAAGATGGGGGTCAATACATATTCTTAGCATGCTTATCATAAAATCCCACTAGTAAATCTAACGGTCCCAATCCATACAGCCAATGCAAAACTGCTGAAAGACACTTCTCTGCAGCACAATCTGGTGGGTTTTTTTGCCAAAAGGAGAGGCTAATTCAGGTTGGAAGGGACCTTGAGAGGTCTCCAGTTCAACCTGCTCAGAGCAGGGCCAGCCCTAGGGTCAGACCAGGTTGCTCCAGCCAGGTCTTAGAAATCTCCATGGGTGGAGCCTGCACAACCTCTCTGAGCAACCTGAGCTACTGCTTGACTGTCCTCATGATAAAGATGATTTTCCTTACATTCAGTCTGAACCTGAACCTGTCTAGTTTTGGCTCATGCCGTCTGCCTCATGTCCTCCAACCACACACAGCGGTGAGGAGCTGGGCTACACCTTTGGACAACCTTCTTGTCCTTGAAGGCTGCTCTTACATGAGGAGCATCACCATGCAACATCACCATGTTGTCTTCTGTCAGCGTGCCTCTCTCAGGTTTGAACCCTGAGGGATACATGTTAGGTTTTTTAAACCATACTAGCTAAATTAAGACTCCCTCTATGCTTTACCTCATACCTTGGGAAGGCAGCAGCCCTGGTTACCTGTTATCTTATCAAAGCACAAGTGTTATCCATCATTACACTAACCAAATTATTTATATTTTCCTTAAATAGTTAAAATGGGGAAAGTCCAGCTTGAAGCTAAGCACACAAATCCAAAGTTAATTGAGGCAATTTATTGATACTATTAGTGGGAAATAACAAAGGATGCCTCCTCCACCTCACAGCACAGCCTAACATCTAACCTGCGACACCCATCACCTTTCAAGGACAGGTTATCCGATGAGAAGCAGAAACAGGGAGACCTGCTTCCTCGCAGACGTCTGTCCCTTGTTCCTAACCTCTCTTCCCTGGGTATTTCCAGCTCCCCCCATGAACCTCTGTTCTCCCTAAACTCCCAGGCTTCTCCCGTACCCCACCTCCCTCTTTCCTCCTCCCCCAGAACACCCTCCCACCTCTCCTAACTATAGACCAGGAAACAACTCACACGATAAATATAACTTGCTCAAGCCGTGCGTGTCCTGCAGGGCCAGCCAAAAGGGGCACGTGGCTGGCAGACCACGCTTGGGAGCAGCTCAGCGCACGCTCTAGCCTTCTCCTTAACCGGGTAGTAACTGGGATCTCTCTCTTCTTTTTGCATAACCACTAAGAACTTTGTGATCTGTCTTTGGGATGTCTGCTTCTAGCAACTTCGCTTGAAATAGGCCAGGGTGTTCAAAAGTTATTAGGGTGTGAGCATGATGCTGGCAAAATCTGGGTAGTGCAATTATGCAGAACCTGTTTCCTTATGAAAACAAGCTAAAACTAACAAATGCAGATGAAATTGTATGATCTCTCAGGATTAAATATGCAGTCTTATGATGGGGAAAAAAAAAGTCTATGACTTCCAAGTCATGCATGGTTTTAGAAGGTACCTGAGCAACTGGTTCTACAAGGGCAAAAAGACCGATTTTCTGGTTTCCAGCTAGACGCTCTGAGATCCAAACATGTGCTGGAGTTTGAAAAAACATACCAAAGCCCAAATTTTTTAAAAAAGTAATAACCACCTGATGCCACAACTGCCTCTCCTGCTGGGGAAAAAAACAAAAACTGCAATTTTTTGTATCATGTTGCTTCAGCAAACTTGCACATGCTTGTAAAGATCAGATCACATTCTAATGAACTAATGCACTTGTAACTGCAGGCGTGCTAGTTAGCTAGACATCACCTGCTTGATATTGATATTAGATACCTGAAGATATTACATACTGTTCAAGCCTTGGCAGAGCAAGAGCTAGCACAAGCTGCTGCCTGGGGCGGTGGCAGCACACAGCAAGAATAGCCACAGACACAGCCGTGTCAGCAGCTGTGGAGGTACCTCACCCATAAATACTCCTCTGGAAGAGCTTCTGACAAGAGCAGAAACTGTTTCTTCTCCTTTGGGATTCCTCCTCGGCGGTCTCATAGGAAATTCTGGTTGGGAACGTGTGTGGCCTCCCCCAATCAATTGAACAGTTTCATCATCACATAAATCAGGAACTTCTCAATTCCAGTAACCCTGAGGATTCACTCTGAGGGTGACGGAGCACTGGAACAGGCTGCCCAGGGAGGTTGTGGAGTCTCCTTCTCTGGAGATACTCAAGACCCGCCTGGACAAGGCCCTGTGCAGCCTGCTGTAGGTGACCCTGCTTCGGCAGAGGGGTTGGACTAGATGACCCACAGAGGTCCCTTCCAACCCCTACCATTCTGTGATTCTGTGATTCTGCTTTGCTGAGCCTAATAAAGAATTTAATGCCTTTTGTCTTGGAATAATTGCAGAATTGAGGAAACATCTCTGAGTCATCACACTAGTGCTGATAACATTTCTCTATAATTTGAAAAGCTCAGAATGATTTTCTAGAGTTTAGATGTTTTACAGTACCTAGTTACTAAATGTTGGAAAGGGATATATACTTAGACTTGCTAGGGTGGCATATCTTAGAATTAACAATTAGGATTATACCTTATATTCACCATCCCTGGAGGTGTTCAAAAAATGTGTACATGTGGCACTTCGGGATATGGTTTAGTAGGCATGGTGGTGTTGGTGTGATGGTTGGACTTGATGATCTTAGAGGTCTTTTCCAACCTATGATTCTATATATGCTTGCTTATAAATTTTAAAAACAAGTTATCTCTTTCTTGTAGCAATAAAATCAGGGTTTATGTAGATGTGTGTTTTTCTTCTATCATGGATTATAATTAAAAAATAATGAGATGAGAAGGGATTAGATTTTGTTGAATGTGTTGGATTATATAAGCCATGTGGAATACAAATTGTCTTAAGTTTTAATAGTCTTTTTAATATGATACATGGTTTGTGATGTTTTTGTCTTTATGAATTAACTGTGCCATTTCATCAGAAAGCTTTTAAAATTTTGTCTCGTGCATTATAGGAAACGGGGTTGCAGTATAAGAAATTCATGGCCTATCCTTGGATCCTGACAGTTACTTGGCCAGTGGACATGGTAAGGCTCCTTTGTAGTTCTCTGCAACTGTAGTGTAGCATTTTCTGTGGCTGTATTTTCTGTTTCCAATGGAGGCAAATACATCAGAACTAGTAATCTTAAACTGTGTGCTAGTGAATGGAGATAATCATGCACTTCTGAGGTCTGCTTCGTCTGCTCTGTTTAGGACCTCTTGTTTGGAATCAATGCAGTCATGCTTTTGAAGTGGCGGTTTCTTGCTATTGATGTCAAAGGGAGGTGAAGGTGATTTGCTGAGTTGGGTGTGATGAATGGCTCCTGTAGCAATTTGAACAGACAGGTGTATGTCAAGTTGCAGTGGTGCTCAGGAATGTTCCCCATCCCTTCCTGCAAGCTCTACAGACACACATGTGCGTGTGTGCATACATGCACACACATGTATGCACACAGAGGTTTAGGCAGACAGATTTGTTCAGTTCAGAAACTTGTTTTGTCAAAATGTGCTATTGCAAACATAAATATTTGATTGCAAGAGTGTTTTTGAGAACACAAACATCTTTTCTGTAATGCCTCTTCCCGTATAACACTTGCAGTGTTGTGGGGAATTCATCTTAACTCCTTGTTGGCACTTTGGCTTTCCTCTCTTCCATAGACTCTGTAAGAAAGAAAGAAACATTTCTAGAATGAGTCAAAGCAGGGGCCTCAGTTGAGTGGTTTGAATGGTTCTCTGGAAGAAACTGTGTTAAGCGCCTAGCCTGACTTGGTTTCTGGAAGTAGGGTTGCTTCTCTCTACTGGGTATGGAGGGAATCTAAGGGAATTACTGGGGTTGTTCAACCTGGAGAAGGGAAGGCTCCAGGTAGATCTTACTGGGACATTTCAGTACTAAAGGGGGTTGTAAGAAAGATGGAGACAAACTTTTTAGCAGGGCCTGTAGCGATAGGACCGAGGGGTAATGGCTTTAAACTAAAAGAGAGTTGATTTAGGTTAGATATAAGGAAGAAATTTTTTACAATAAATGTAGTGAAACAGCAGAACAGGTTGTTGCCCAGAGAGGTGGTAGATGCCCCATCCGTGGAAATGTTCAAGGCCAGATTGGACAGGGCTCTGAGCAACCTGGTCACTTGAGGGCGGTTGGACTAGATGACTTTTAAAGGTCCCTTCCAACCCAAACTATTCTATGATTCTAGGAATCTCAAGTTAGGTGACTAAATTTAGGTGGTGTACCCGTTATGCCATCTATATATTTGCAGTACACAGATTACCATTAAACAGTATCTCAGTACAACATACATGGACAGTAGAAATGCTCTTAAAAAGTGAGATGTCTTCCTGTAATTGTGCTGCTTTTCGGATTGAGGAGTAAGCTATGTGATGAAGTAGGTATTTCCTGAAGTTTTAGGTTGTCTTTCTAGTCTCTGTGTCATGATCAAGCAGCATTTAATGGGGCCTGCTGGCAATTTACCTTTCTGTCTTGGCATTGCTACTACTTCAGTTAGGCTCTGAACTGACTCTTGCAACCTGGTCAGGAACACATCCCAGATTCCAAATTCCCAATGTGCTTTGGTCTGCGGACACCCCTGAGGTCAGTCTGTGTTTGTGTTTATTTTTCAAGAAAGCAGTGTGTCCTGTGCTTTGGAAACAAAGTTACAAAAGGAGAGCATGAAGTGCACTTTGCAAGTACAGTATTCTGTGCGTGAAGCTGTGGATTAGCACACTTCTGAAAAGGTGTTTGACCAACTGAGGCACCAGCTGAGCAGTGGCTTGCCTTCAGGATGATGTTTGCTGTAGGGAATGAAGTTTTGGAATTCCCAGGCTCCGTTCACACCTGGCAACTATCAGGATGCACATTAGTATTCAGAGCCTTTCCTGGGATCTGTGAGGTGCAGATGAAGTGAATGTTCACACTGCCTGAGGTTGGCATCTACAAAGTCTTCCTACTGTGCTTTTCACACGAGGTGCACCATTTTGTGTAAGAAGTTCTTTGAACCGCCATCTGTCACCTTTCTTCCTGGCAGTATCAACTGGACTGTGAACACTCTTGTGGCTTTATTGTAGCTTACTTTTTGCATAATGTCAAAGGTACTTACTGTTTCTGTGGAGTTATTTTGAGACTTAGGTGCTGTTGGTATAGGTGAGTGCCTCAGTATTTGTCATTAAGCTGTAGTCTGATAAACTCCTTAAGCTGGCCATGCTGCTGAGGAAAACAGCCCCATCCTGCCCCACACCACAGTTGTTTATTGTCACTTCCCCAGTGTCGCATCTCTTGTTTAAGACACGTTTGTGTCATTATGTGCTGAACCATCTTGGGGAACTGATGCCACTGAAAAACAATTTGGCAAAGTAGCTGTTCTTTTTCAGTCACTTCGGTTTCCTCCCAGATTTGACTATGCAGTTGCAGGGACAGGAAGGATGGGGAAGTGGGGAAGTGCCACTACCTATCAGGAAGTAGAAGAGGCCGGGGGTGCTCATGGTTTATGCCAGTGAAAGTTCTTTAAGGTGCTGTGGCTTCACATGCGCTCTGCCACCTGTCCTTTCACAGCTAGCTCGCATACATGGCTTTCAGACGTGAGCTGACAGTGTAGTGCTAATGAGGCTGGTTTGTATCTGTGCTTGCTTGTAACCTAGTTGCACATCCCTGTTTTGGAGTGATAACTCTGAACAAAGTTAGGTGGGGGCTGAGGTGAAGCTGACTGCCAGCAAAACTCTCTCTGATGTTCATTCAGTGGGAGAGATGTAAATGGTGTACACAAACAAAACTAATTAGTGTGTTTTCTCTTGACTCTTGTTTCTTGTGCAGGACAATGAAGACTACCCGCTGATCAGAACAGGACCCTATTGGAAGAAGTTCAAGGCCAATTTCTGTGAATTTATTGCAGTGCTTGTCCAGCAGTGCCAGTGCAGCATCCTGTATGATAGCTATTTGATGGATACTATCATCTCGCTGCTTACAGGCTTAGCAGACTCCATGGTCAGAGCATTTAGACACACAAGCACTTTGGCAGGTAAAATAACTCACAGAGTTGCTGTAGACCCTGAGATTTTTTGACCTGTGTACAAACAAAACTGCTCAGAATTGAAAAGCTCAGTTTACTGGAGCAGCTGTTCTCTTACGCATTTACAGTGCCTTCCTCCTAATGTATGTTACTGTAATATAAATAATTTGTTCCCATGTGTATCTGAATGGAATTTGGATATTTTAGATATGATCGATCTAGACCATTTTTTCTTTCTAAAGAAAATTTCTGTAATGTCTGACATGACTAACTTTAGAATTATGCCATGTTCCGATTCTTTTTTTTCAGTAACAGATTTTTCACAGTCCGTTTTCTGTTTTGTTGTTTTCTTCCCTCCACTAATTAATGTGGTGAGGTTGCATGAATTGCTTCACCTATAAAAGCTCCCTTTGGAGAGCTGCAGTTCTTGTGGTACCTGTACTAAAAAGAACTCTGCTAGTTACACATTTTTGTTCCATACAGCATGGTAATACTAAAGCTACTACTTTTTTTTTTTTTCCTAAAGCCAGTAAATACCCTCTCTGCCGTACAACGAACACTTAAACTGTAATGTGTTCTAAAGAACACTGTTTGCATGGAAGGCTCAAAAAACCTGCTTGAAATCTTTGCAAAGCATCCAGTGATCTTAGAGGAAAATGAATTTTTGTCAGTTCAAGTAAAATATTGAGATTCCCAGCCTTTTGTGGGTCAGCTTCACCACTGTAATTTTTCCTTTTGTTACTGCACATCACCTGTTCCACAACTCTAGATTCTTTTGCAGAAAAATCAGGATTACATAAGCTAAGAAGAGAGTTGTCCAGTAAATTACTTCTCCGACTAGAACTCTGTCCAAAAGTTGTAAATCACCAGTAATATCACTAAATTTTCTTTTTTTGATTGTTGTCTGCCTTTAAAATAAACACTGTATTTTAAAACAAATTACTGTAATCTAGTAATGTTCATATTTTGGATAATAAACTGGATTTGCCTAACCATATCCTTTTTGTGGTAAAGTGGTGAATACATTTGTGCTACATATCTCTGAGCTAAGCTAAATATGTTTGGTTTGTTTCCTATTCAGCAATGAAACTTCTGACAGCAGTTGTAAGCGTACATCTGAACCTTGATGTCAGCAAGCACAATGCTCAAAGATTATATGAGGTGGAGAAGAGGAGGAGTGGCAAGAAGACTGATTACAGACTTGACCAGCTAGAGAGAAAAAGGAAAGAGGTTAGGCAGGTGTCTTGTATGGGAGATGCATGAAGATGTGACAAGAGGGATTGCTGGCAGCTTGCTTTGGGGTTACTGCAGTTCTTTGAGGTTTATATGTTTGTCTAATACATGGTGCAAAGCAGTTGTGACTGGCTAGATGAAGTGATGTAAAATGACTAAGGTAATAACTGCCCTATGTACTGTTAACTGGTGATGTCTGTCCTACTAATTGCTTCTCTAAATTGGCACCATTAGCCCTTGATCTCTACACAAATATGGATTTACACACACATAATTGCATTAGTAGCTCTGGTGTTGTGGGAATGCAATTTTGCATATATTAATACAAATTATAAGCCAAAATGTTAGTGCTTGAACTGAATTTCAGTGAATGGAAAAGGGCAAAAGATAGCTGCCATCTCTGTATAAGTAATGCACTGTAAAAATGTTTGTAACTTCATGCATGACTTGTACCTTTCTCCTGTTCAGTTTCTGTCATGTCTTCCCTGCTCAGCCAAACAGCTGCTTATCAACTCCTGGAGACAGGCTTGTAACTGTAAAAACTAATCCTGGCTTGAGGGTGGAGGTGACTTGATGAGTGAACATCAGGCATACTTCCTTCTCTCCTGACCTCAGAATCAGTTACCTCTGTTCTGAGCTTTGGATGCCCATGGATTTCTCTGTTGTAGAAACAACCCCTTTTTCTGTGGGAAGAAATGTTTGGGTGACACAGTGGTTTTTAGTATAAGTGTAGAAAAACAGAGGAAATGCATGTGTTGGGGGAGAAAAAAACAGCTTGTCACGCTTCCTGATGTTGTTGATGAGAGAATATTTTTATTATGTGACATAGGTTTCCAGAATTTTAAAACCAGATATTCAGGGCTCAGTTAAATACATGATCATTGCAGAATAGGTGCATTTTGAAAATGCCCTTGTCAGCCTTTCAGCATAAAAAGAGAATTTGAACCTATATGTGATAATTGCTTTGTAGTTGTGTTGTATCTTTCTGTGTATTGATAGCTCAAGACTCACTATATCAAACATACCTTGTTACCCAGACTAGCAATTGGTATTTGATAAATCTTTCATCAGGATGTAGCTACAAAAAGGCTAATTGCTAGTGTAGATACAGACCGCTGGTTTTATGTTGGTACCATGTGTAAACAGTAGTGATTTGCACCACAGTGGTATTGTAAGTGCACTGATGCAAATTTTTCGTGTGTAGTGAGTTGTGGGACCAACATGAACATTCAGTTCTCTTTGTGTTTCAGTATGAGCAGAAGCTGCTAGAGATACAGAACATGATGAATGCTGTTTTCAAAGGGACGTTTCTAAACCGTTACCGGTAAGAGTAAAAATAAAGCTGTGATGTGTATCTGCGTTCCCAAGAAACTCTTGCTCAGATTGTCCAGATAGCAGAATCAGATTAAACATCCTAGAGGCACCAATGGTGTCAAGGAAAATGTAGCAATTAAATTATTTTAAAGAATTTGGGCTTACAAATGAACCTATCTTAAGTAGGTTTCTGAAGTTCTTCCTGCTGACGATAGAGAAGTGCATATGTGATAGCGAAGATATTCAGAATTACAAAATAATTATTGTAGAAAATATTTGTAGTTAAAAGTGGCCTAATTGTTGATTGAAGACTAATTTAGAGCATTAATCCAAAGATGTTTTTAATATTTTGGGATACACATGCTTCTGCAATTCTGGAAAATAAAAATATTGCAAATAATACAGTTAATATATATTAGACATTAATACTACAATTTTATAATTTCACAGTGATGTGATCCCGGAGATCCGAGCAACTTGCATTGAAGAAATTGGCAGCTGGATTAAAACATACCCAGATGCTTTTTTAAATGATAGCTACTTAAAATACATTGGGTGGATGCTGTATGATAAGGTAAAGTATTTTTTCTTACTGGGGACAATAGATGGGATTTTAAATTTTTTTTTTCCTAAAGAATCCTAATGTTTAATTTCCTGAGAGTAGATATTTAAGACTGTAGTGGTACAAAAGAGAACTTACTTTATTCCTCATTTCAGGTTTTATTTCGTGCTACCATGGCTTTAAAAATAACAGAATATTTTTTCCTGTTCTGTAGCAGTGTGTATCCCTGTGTGTGCAGTTATTTTTATATGTTACTGAACTGGGACCTGTTACTAAATTGTAAAATGGCCTATATCCTTTGAGCACATGCAGTGTTAAACGTTGACTAAAATTCTGCTTTTGGTTTTGATAGCTCCATTTAAAATTTTGTTTTATTTTACAAAAATGAACAAATAAGTATTACCTGTAGTAAAATACTTTTCATTACTGCAGTTCTCATTTGAAGTTAAATGGACATAGAAAATACTTACAGAAAGTCCTATGGTTTCCTAAAGGGTTTTGTCCTTCTCCTTACAGTAAATTTATTTTTTCTTTTTGAGTAGAGACACAATTGAAAAAAGCAAAAACAACCAAAGCAAAAAACATTATTTTGCTCATGCTTTTAAAATCCATGAGAGACTTTAGGGCGACAGGAATATTTATCATGAATGGCTAATTCCCAAAACTGGCACACTGTACTTCTGTAGGCCACCTTTTAAAGTGTATGTAACTTCTGTATAAATTCTGAAACGTCCTGTTTTGTGTCAGCTTTAGGTAATGTTTGTGTTCTGTGAATAAAATTGTAGTTTAGCACAAAGCCAGGAGGGGGAGCACAAAGCCTCTTATTTCCCTGTGTTCTGCCATTATTGTAAAGGTAGTATTTAGATTTTTAGAACAACAAATAGTATCAAGAGCTGTCATCTTTTCCTGCATAAATTTTGTCTGATAAGAATATCTTTTTTTGTATATGTTCAGTTGGGAGAATGCTCAAAAGAAAAAGTGATTTTTGAAGATGATGTCTCTTCATTCCCAGTGCTGTACAGTGAAAATTAACAGCTGGTGTCTCTGATAAATGCACATAGCTCATCCAGTGTCATTTATTGGGAACTGGAAATAGTTGTTTTTCTAAAGCTTGTTATCTGAAAGCAATGCAGATGCAAGCAGAGTGAGAGAAAGTGAGAAGTCTTCCATATTCCACATTTGGCAAAGATCTGGTAGCGTGCCACTACTGGTGGCTGCAGTCCCGGCTGTGCTTTGTGATTTGCAGCCACTGTTAAATTGCCTGATTCCAAAATGAGAGTGGGACATTTTTGGCAGCAACAAGGGCAGCAGTACTTTTATATACATCTGAATGTTATTTCCCACTACTCCTCCTTAATAACCATTTCCATCCCATTGTGTTGGGGGTGAGCAGCAAGAAACTGGTATTTCCCAGAGCCAATTTTCTTTTAGAATATGATGTAGAGATGTTTGCCAAATAATTTAGGGCCCAGAGTGGAACAACCACAAAAGTATTCTAATGATGGGGAAAAACCTGGCCAGGATCATCTACAGTGCTGTAAACAGAGATTAATTTTGGTCATTTGGGAGGCTTTAAAGTGGAGGGGAGGGGGAGTAAATAAAAAAATTAACGTTTTGTCTTCACAGTCTTTTATTTGACTATAATCATTCTTTCTTCCCCATGAAATACCATTTTGCCGTTACACCCAGACGTGAAACATGATATTTTTATGTGAAAGGATATTTCCTAGGGGGAAGAAGAAATTCAGTGGTATATGCTCAAAATTCTGTCTGAGGATCTTTCTTTGGCCCAGTAAGAGTTGTGGAACAGTGCTGCAAAGATACATGTTTGAGCAATTCATCTGCTAGAAATAATTTAACTTTTCATTTGTGAAGACTAAGTAGCGGTTGATACTAAATCTTACAGCTGTGTGCCATTGAACAGTAGTATCTATAAGCCCAGTCAACTATCAGTGCATTTGTGAAACCCAGGCACCTACATTATGCTCAAAGGCACTAGTGTTCTTCGAAGGGAATATATAGCCACTGAATCAGCGTCCAGATCCAATCAAGCCAGGGCTGATCTGAGAAGCGAGTTTTGAAGGGAAGTGCTGTGTAAAAAGTTCAGAGTTAAAGACCAGAAAAATCAAGATAATGAAGAACGAGGGGGAAAGTGGAAGGCAGAACCAGTGGATAGGAAGGCAGAGACACTGAAAATGTAAGTGCACACATGCACACTTGGCGTCTCCCACCATGTTAGACTAGCGTTGTCTTGAACTCCAGGGCAAATTGTTGAAGTTTTCTCGTTAGACTGTGAAAAACGCCCAAAGAAATTCTGTTGAAACAGGAACTTGCTGTTGAAATGAACATCTGTGTCCTAACCGTGTGATCTTCCTGGCAAGTTCTGGGAAATTGAAAGGGTTTTTAGTTTCGCCCTGTATTCGACATGGCTATAGAAATTGATCTTGATGTTAAGGCAATTGAAGAAATATTTATTTCTTCAAATGTTCCAGATAAAATAGTGGTTTTCTGCTTCAAAGGTCATTCCTGTGTGTACGTACTGATGCTTTTTGTGGGAGTAAGTTTCTTTATTATGTTTTACCTCAGTAGGACAGGTAAGCTGGATTGTGTTCACTGTTAAGGAGTAATTCAGAAGTAGACCTGGTTTTCCCAATTTATAATTTGGAGAGTGTTGGGGAGAAAAAAATGACCCAACTGTTACTGCATCAAATCATCCAGGTCCCAGCCTGTATTTGTAAGGCTTATTGAATGGCCCCATCTCTGTGGTAGTGCTGAGGCTGAAATCTTGTAACTGGATGCATGTAAGCAGAGCTGGAGCCCATGCAGAGCTCTCTGTGTCACTAGAGCTGCCCACCATCTTACTGATGTTGTCTGCCAGTCCGTTTGCAGGTCAGGGTTGAAATACTCTATGATACAGGTGAAGGACAGCGTGTGTTCAGAGTATCCTGAAACTGTGATTACACAGTTCCCCTACACTCTGTCACAGCTTTGAAAGACCAAACAGGCAGATATTTCATTGAGATTAGAATGGTAGCTCTGGTGAGGGGCATAGATGCCTGGGTGTTTGTGCTTGCCTATGTTACTGTCAACTGGAGCCGAAGGTAAGTAGTGAGATAGATTCTTGATTGTTCAAAATGATTTCACATACTGCTAAAACTATGAGAAGTGATGAATCTAGGAAAGGAAAGGTAGCTGAGAAGGAGAAAATGCAGCTGAAAATGTAGGAAGCCAGCAGCACTAGTCCTAGCAGAAATAGTTATTTGTTCGTAGGTCTTACAGTTAATTTCCTCAACACTTATACATACAAACATATACATACAGGGTTAGGACTGAGAGCTTTCAGCTGGCAACAGGATACCTTAGAAGGCAGGTGGTGTAGCTCAATGTATTAAACTTTATATCTGCAGACCTACGCTTGAATGCCACCTGACTGACGAATGCAAATGACGTTACTAGCTGCGCTCCAAGAGCTGTATAACCATCCAACAAAACATCACAAACTTTTTTTCCTATTCTTTTTACTTTTGCCCAAGAATTAAATGCAGTCCATATTCACAAGCAAAGCCTTGTGATAAAAAGCTGAGGGCAGCTGAAGCTGGGATTGCAGTACATTGGCTGAGCTTAGTTTGTGCTAGCATGCAGTGATGGGTACCAAGCTGGGACTGTTTGTGAGTTGTGCTGTAGAGCCCTTGTGGCTGCAGGAAGCAGCAGGTGTGGGTAACAGTCTCTTTTTCAGACAAGGCCTTTAAATTTAAAGTGCAGTATAGAATATGTACTGCTGGTGTGTTATGGACAGATGAGAGAGAAGTACTCAGTGTTACCTGTTGATCTTTCATTTTATATTTATAGCAAAAAGCTGTCTCATGAAAAACTGTTGGTCAGAGCCTGCTACTGGGAATCATCCTTTGCTTTCCATCTCAGCAGGTGAACAAGAACTTGTAGTAATGGATATCTTGTGTGTAGGTGGTCTCCTTTCTTGGGTTTCCTTGATTATTCTTACTGCTATTGTTAGCAAGAGGAATTGAGGAAGAAATATGAAGAGACTGATTCAAAGCCTGCAGTTCTGCAGTTCATTTAAGTGTCTCTGCTGATATCCTTGGCAACATAAGTTTACAGAACACAGTGTTTTTTCTGTGTTAGATCCTCAGGTTAATTTCTTAGTGATGTTAAAAGCTTTGTCATTTGAAACGTTTAGCAATAAGCATGAGATAATTTAAAAGGTGGATAAGGAAAAGTCCTTTTTTTGAGGCATCTGTGAAGCAGCAGTACTAACAGCATGAAACAACATCTTGCAGGGATAAATACATTTTGCCTAAGTTAACTAATTGGACCAAATGCAAAGCGACCTTTCTCTTCTTAGAATGCTTAAAATACAGTGTTCTGGTGTAAAAGAGAAATAGGAAGAAGGCGTAACATTTGACTGTGTATCTGTGAGAACCCACAATGATAAACTAGTGCATTTCTGAGATGTACATCTTCCTCTGGGAATTTTCACTGGACCAGAATTTCTTGGAGTCCTTGTCAGTGTTTAGCGATTGTTAAAGTCAAATGTTGAAAGGAAGCAAACAGTTTGATGTATGAAGAGTGCTGATTGTGTTAAGTGGGTCATCCATACTCTTGTCTTTGTATGTCTTTAACAGGTGAATAGCACAATTCCTACATCTTTTGCATTCTGTTACTTTTTTTAACTTTAAGGTCTGTGAGAGTTTCTTTGTCTCTTAGGGAGCCTAATGCAGCTTTGATGTCACCTTTGAGTCACTGGAGACTTCTCTGTGTGTGCGTGTGAGAGAGAGAAGCAGACGTGCATGTGTGCACACAGACAAAATGATACTGATATCATGAATAAAGAAAACGAGTCAGTATTTGGGTAGTGTGCTGTAGGCACCCACAAAGAACTCTTACTTACGTAATATAAATGCCACTAGTGAATAACGTCAGAGATACATGTTTTTTGCTGTTAGATTATTTCTTTTTGTCTTGTAGCAAGCTGAAGTGCGGTTGAAGTGTCTTCTGGGACTGCAGGGAATTTATAGCAGAAAGGAACTTGTTTCCAGGATGGATCTCTTTACTAGCAGATTCAAGGTAAATAGATTACTGTTTGCTATTTTTAAAGTCTGGGTTGGGTGTATACACAGGGTCTGATGTTTTGATCAGGACTGATTTCCCCACTTTCTTGATTGACCTGAGCTTAGAGTACTGCCTGCTTGCCTGAGTGGATGGAGGAGTTTTGGAGAGATGTTGCCTTCTGTTTCTATGGAGTTTTCTGTTTCACTGTAGTTCATGCACTAAATGGTGTTAGCATGCACTGTGGTCAGTTATCTCCACCATTCATCTAGAATAGGCCAGATTTTTTTTTACAGGATCTTTGGCACATGACAAAGAATTTCTTACTCTGAAGGTCTGTTTTTTTGCTGTCCCTGACAATAGGTTAACCTTGTAGATACTGGATTGCCTGACCATGTGTCACACTGATGTGGGAGTGGCTCTCTGTTGATCCACCATGTCAGTATGAATCTTCAAGAAGGATCCCTTATCTCTTTTCTGAACAAGTCATTCAAACTGTAATTTTGAGAGCTTGTTCCTTGACCACACTGACCCTGTACACTGCCTTTATCATATTCCAACCTCCTGACTCATTTAAGAAGTAAGCCCTTTACTTTTTTAATCCTGCCATTGGTAATGATTTCATCAGCTACCCTTGTCCCAATGAAGCTGGACCTTTTTGGTGTTTGAATAAGAAAGCTCAAAGTGCTCGGTCCCTCTGGATCAGTACATAGTCAATGCCTTTCTGTGGTGGTAATTCATGTTCTTTTTGCAAAGGGCTTACCTGTATGTCAAAGCAGTTAGTAAAAAATACCTATAGCACATCTTCAAAGAACAAGAAATAGATAAATATTAGTATCTTAAGAATAAATTACTCAGATTGAAACTTGGTTGTCTAAGATTAACCCCTGTTTTAAACAGTTTTGTGGTAGTCCTTTATCTTTCTGGTTAAAGGAAGGTCGCTGTAAGCTGTGTGAGCAACTGCGGGATTGGTATTCACAGACTGCTCCCGTCTGTCAGCACTGTGATCTTCCTCTGTGTGGAGGATGTTACATAAATGGATTGTTGCAGACTCCATCCCAGCAATCAAAAAACCCCAACCCAAACACAACACCTTCTTCCCCTGCAAACAAAAGAAACTCAGACAGCTTCACAGAAAATACAGACTGATCTGGAATCTTTCAAAGTTTAAATCATGATTTCTCAGTGATGGGAAATGTAATTATATAATCATCAATCCACTTCCCACAAGTGGGAGTTCCACGTGCTCCCATTGTTACCCGTGAGTGTTCAAACTCATGGACTTCCACACCTTGCAGCTGGATTGTGAGAAAAAGGAAAGCGCAAAGTAAAATGAATCTAGAGATTTAGAAATGGCATGTTAAGTGAGAAAGCTGTTAGTCCCAAAGCAAGCCAATGCAAAGGTTCAATACACCTTAAAAATGTAGGCTGTACTGACGAGTGCGAGTTCCTGGGTACACAGGAGAGGAAAATTTCTGCTGTTTCTGAGATGTTTGCGTGTGTGCCAAGTTACAATAGTGTGAATTCTGGAGGTCAGGAATATTGCTGCTATTCCATGAAGTACTTCTGTGACTCAAGTCCTAATTGTCTTTCCAGCAAGGCACTGGCTTCTGTAATGTGTAGGTACATGCACTTTATTGTTGATGGGAGAAACTGATCATATAGTGCTTGTAATTTGAGGCTTACCTTCATTTAACATACTGAAGTGCCAGTAGTAACATCTTAGAAACAAGTTGTCAGTCACTTTTAATTTGTAGACTGTAGTTGATTTCTTGTGAACGCATACATTACATCTATTAAAAATATCATATTACTGCATGATTAATTCAGTTAAAAAATTAACATGCTGTTAATTTTCAGGGGCTGGGGAACTACTTGGTAGTAATCAAGTTGTCTTATGTCTCTTAGGAAATAGCTGCTGAAATAAAAATAAATCTCTGCTCTACTAGTGTAGATGATCTAGCTGTAGCAAAAATATGTGTTTATTGAGAACAAACCATGTTACATCTTTCTGTTGTCATTTTACATCCATTAGGATCGAATTGTGTCCATGCCTCTGGACAAGGACCATGAAGTAGCAGTTCAAGCCATGAAACTCTTGATGCTTATGTCACAGTAAATAATTTCTTTTTTAATTTACTCTATTGTTTTAATGGCAACAAGATCCAGATACAATCCAGGTGAATCTCCCTGTAATCAGTTACATGCTAGGGAACAATTGCTCCTAGCAGGATGTGAGTTACAGTTAAAGGTGCTCAAGACATGGTATTTTCTTTCTGTGGGAAGTACCAGTGTTAAGAAAACCCTTGTGCTGAGATTCAGTATGAAAACCATATTTTTCTATCTTTATACTTCCCTCTGAAAGGAAATTCCACATTTTCATTTTGGCTGTTCTTAGACAGAGCATCTGCCTGTCTAGGGAGAAGTCCCCACTGAAGAATCTTCTGTCCTAGGGCTGCCAGGCCTTGACCAGCAGCTCAGGGAACTCTGCCATCTTCCCTGTCTTCCCACCTGATGCAGGAAGCCTTGAGCTTTGAGATTGTTGCTGGAATTTTGAATTCCAGATTCTTGGCTCTGTGGCGGAGTACCTGGGAGCTATTCAGCTCATGACAGACTGACTGACAGGAAATGAGCAAGTGTAGATATCTTGTTTTTGCTGAAGTGGAAAGCTAACAGAAGAGTTGGCTTTTTTTTGGAGATTACCTGACAGCCATAGAGAATAGGCAAGCTGGAAGTGTGGGGAAAAGCTAGACTAATGTTATGGAAGTATATGAATCCTATTTTGATACATCCTTGAGCACATGTTTATTTTAGAAATGGCTTTATTTGCAGAATATGTGAAGAATAAATTCTCTGTCCCTCTTTTTCAATGCAAAATGAGAATAAAGAACTCCCTGCATTTTGTTGTGAATACAGTGGAGAAGTTAGGACTCAATAACTGTCTCTTCTGTCTCAAGGTATAACTTGAATTCTGCTAATGCAGATGCTTACTTCCATGTATGTTGTCCAATAGCCTTGTGGGGTTTGTTTTTCTGTTTAAGTCAGAAGTATTAGTCATTGCTAGATGAGGCTGTAGGTCTTAATGCACCAAATAATATGGCGTTTTAGGTATTTACATTAAATTTCAAGTATGTTTGTATATAGAAGTGCTGCTTTATAGGCTGGACTCACTCCTATCTCACTTCACACTCTATTGATTTGAGTGGCATTACTCTAGGCCTACTTCAACATACACATGAGAACAGCGTGTGATGCTGTGAACATAGCATGCTTTCCTGAAGGGGAGTACCATTGTTTGGGCCTCAGTAGTAGTAGCTAGGGTTATATTGCTTCTGTGTTTACACCGTGCATTTCTACATCTCTTGATTCTCCATGGTGTGTAGCTATTGGAACAAAGCACAATGCTATGTCTGTGTGTGTAAAGTGCGCCAGTGCTAGGAGGAGCAGCACACCATTGTTGAAGTACAAAGATGCTGTACACCCGTTATGGCTGCCCTTGTTCTGTATCTGAACAAGGGCTATGTTGGCACTGCAGCTGTTTATCAACTCCAGCTTTATTTTAAGGCATCAAGTTCTCATTAATGCAGGCTGCAGCTATGAAAGTTTGATCAATGTTTCTTTTTCCCTGAAGCAATTTTTTTTTCGTAATTTTTCATAACTATGGTTTCCAATGTGAATAAACGTCTTCTAAAGTTTTCTGAATGACATTTTTCCATCATAAAATGTAGTTTTCATAAGCAAAATTAATAAATTTTGAAATTGTTTTTAATTAGGCTCTGTGGAGTCCTAGCAAATACTTGCTTCTATCTGTTGTGTAGCCATCATCCTTTCTGCCCCCTTCCCACCCTGGCTACACTGAGACCTCTTAATAAGAGCCAGCATCAAGATGCCTTTCCAGCAGGCGAAAAGCTTATGCCTCAGTGCCTACGGTAGTGTCGGAAAGGACTTGCTGCTGGCATTGTAGAAGCAAAGTTATTTCAGGAGTAGCGTGTCTCAAATAGGCTCATTTCATAGCTCAAAACCAGTATCTGGATGTTGAGCAGTAATGCTGCTTGATATGTGCAGTAAAGTGTGAAATGGGGCTGGGGACAGCAACTCCCCTGCCTTTAAAGAGTAATAAATGACAGCTTGTATAAATGGCTCTTCTACTTGTATGATTCATGTAATCAAGTGTTTTGCTGCTGTTGTGATGCTGTATTGGCTTCTCTGTGGATGGCTCATTTTTGTTATCTGCAAACTTGGCAACTGAATTCTAGTTGCCCAACTTACATTTCTAATGAGGCCTGAAAGACCTTTCAGGTCAGATGTCTATTTTTAAAGCTACTAGCAAGAACCTCTGTCTCATGAACTCTCTATTTGATTTGGAATCATGAATTATTTTAAACAAATAATATAACCGTAACTGGTCAGGTACTGACCTCTAGAACATGTCTCTAATCTTGGAATAAATCTTTTGTTGTTCCGTGGCATGTGCTGGCAAGAAGCAAGGCCAGGAGTAACTTTTTTCCTCCAGTTAATCCATTGAGTGATCTGTGACTTTCTTGGGGAAAATTTACTGTATCAGTAGCTTTCTTTTACTGGCTGCCATAACTATCTTTTGGGTGAGTATGGTAGCAAGACCTCGTTGTCAATTATTTTTGTGATGTTTTACACTTGCAGTGGAGCTGTGCTCCATGTATGTTAGTACATATGTTAGTATATATGTACATAGTACAAATGAGTATGTTAGCTTTGACCATCTCTTGACCATCACTGCATTCCAGTCCTGTGAAATATACATTGACCACTCTGCATACTACCAGCCCATAAAACTGCTATGCTGGCCTTCACATTCTCTCTCTCTTGCTAGCTAGAGAGGCAGTGAAAACGCTGATCGTTTCAATTCACTTAGTTGGGTTGCATTATTAAAAAAAACCTCCAGTGCCGACTCAGAACCTCTTGCTATGCATATACCTGTTTTTTCTTATCCGTATTTGTATTTTCATCTTGTCTGTCTCTGTGAACTGAGATGTTTTTCTTCTTATTTGTTGAATGTTGTCTCAATTCAATGCCAAGGTCTTTGGGCTAGTGGATTTCTATTTTTACACAGCATGAAGTGATTCTCAAACTGAAGTGAGCCTATGAGGTTTAGCATAATAGAAATTATTAATGCTACTGAATTATGCATAATTGTTAGCATTAATGTTGCAAAGGATCTGAGAGGGAATAGAACTAGGAAGGAAATAAAGAGGGCTGAAAACAGGAGTGACAATGAGAGGCCAAGGAATCTTACTGAAAACATTGCCCTTTAGGATGCAAATTAGTTTAATGTGCCAGTGCCAGACAATTCTGATCATTTTTGTGTGCTTAACTACCTAAAAGAGAAGAACAGCAAAAGTAGTTAGGTAACTGTAGTAGATGCATTAGGAAGTGTTGCAAGTGGCGCAGGTAGGGGCACAAATCTACAAACAGCTTGAATATGTAAATAGCAAAGAGGAAGATTACTTTGTATTGCATTAGTTAAATGTAACTAGAAATTAAACTGAGTTTTAAACACAAAACTCAAGTTTGAAATCTGGAAGAGCTCCCTTAGTGAGAACAGTGAGTATATTGTACTCATTGAGGACTTCACATAAATAGTTTGAAAAATATTTACTGGAGCTGATAAATACAATAATTCTCACCACAGTGCTTTGACAGAGGTCAGTAGAGTTAATCCAACTTAAAAGTTAGGAAACTGAGGCTTGGAAGTTCCCAGTGTCCTGCTTAGCACAGGAGGCCCAAGTCAAGTAGGGGTACATCACTGTTGCACCTAGAAATCTTACTCTCCCTTCCGATTCTCAGCAACATTGGGGAGGGTGTTTTAGTTTGGAGAGGGAGGGGCTACAATGTAGGAGAAATTTGAAAACTGGATTTGGCAAAGTATGCCATGACAAATAATATAGTATGTGTTACTGCTTCTGGTGGTAGATGTAGATGTCCCATGACAAGTAATTTAGTGTTAGCGGAGAACTCTGTGATTGTGTAGTGTTACTTCATAGTTAAGCCACGGATTTTGGAGGAGACTGGGAGAAACTGACGTTTGATAGGTAAATACATTGTATTTACCAAGGTTATTTAGACAGGCCATGGTGCAGAAAAAAGGTTAAGTTGTATTGAAGGCTTAAATGCTATTATAAAAAGTGGTTTTTTGTGATTGTAAAAAAATGAGCTGGGGAGAGAGACATGCTTTGCATATAAACAAAGAAATTGTCCACCTTTGTCTTGTTTAGTGGCTTTTAGCAAAAATAAATGTAATCATGAAGTTGATAGAAGTAACATATGATACAGTGAAACAAATTCTATAGTGCAGTCCTGATTTCTTGCATCAGTAACTTGCTTGGAGCAGATTAGGTGTTATCAAAAGGGAATGGCATGGAGCTCCTCGCAGCTCCTCTGTGATTCCTTCAGGTCTACCACGCTCCTATTCAGGTGGAGTGCTTGGTCGAGCCTGTTCTGAACAAAAAAAAATTGAAAGATCAAAATGGAACAAAGGCATGTGCTTTCTCATCTGTCTTCTCCTCTTTTCCATCCTCTCAGGTTTATGCTTTCTTGGAAGTTACCTTCAGCAATTTTCTGCCATCGTGCACCTCTATTCAAGAACCTTGAGATCTATGCTGAAATCTTACCTTTCCTGTCTGAAGAGTTAACAAGAGAAAATAAGAATTGCGTGTTTCCTAGGGTTATGTTTCTTAACCAAAACAGTATACCATGCAGCATCTGTCTAATGTGCATCTTCTTGCTTTCTGCCACAGCATAATCATAGAATCACAGTGTATTGCAACATGCTAATCTTATTTTAAAGAGGGTGGGCAAGGACTCTTTGTTATATTTTGGTAACCATGTTATCATCTTTCTGATCACCAGAGTGTCATCTTCGAGTACCTGCAACGACAGCAGGGTAGGAAGAGGGAGATAACAGTACAAATTATCTCATTTTTCTACTAAAATTTTTTATCTCAGATATTAGAATACTTTCAACATACATTTGTTGGTTGATAGTGCTCAGTGTACAAATGTTTTTACAATGTATTTGCAGATTTGGGTATTTAACTTGGATTAATTTTAAATGCATAATTAACAGGTTTTTTTTGATTGAGATTCTATAATTTACCAATGTCCCCATAAAGTGTGCCACATCTTTCCCTGCACAGCCAGTGAAAACAAAAAGAATAAGGTGGCAAAACTTTGAAAAGTTCATTAGGTGCCAGATACAGAACAAAATAGTCTGTGATCTCCCCCTAGAATATCCCAACTTCTTCATGACATTTTCACACTGAAGTGCAGAGAAAATGGTATGTCATGACATTGGTATGTGGAAGGCTATGCCTGTTTATTTTTAGGCACCTAAACACTGGCAGGCACTTCTGGCTTAACCTTTATCTGTTGCTTAGCATTCTGAGGGCTGTAAATTTGCAGCAGTATTATTTCTGTATTTGAAGTATTCTTTGAATATTTGATGACTGGCTTATGTATGTAAAAAAGAAAGGCACCCATTTACTGTGGTAGTATTAGGGGTAATGATAGCAGGTGTAGTCAAGTGCTGCTACTTCTAGAGGCAAGTAAAACCCCTAAGCACTCATTTGAGTGGGAGTTTTGAAAATAAACCTAATTGTATCACAGAGAGTAGTGGTACAAACAGGTACCCATTCAAGAAGGCAAAAAAGATCAAGTGCTGCAGTGGTGTCATGACTGTATGTCAGCTTGTGTTGCTAAGAAACGAGTTGTTTTCCCATTCTTTGCTTCTGTGCTGTTGGAGAATGCTTCATGCACGGCCAGAGCTGTTGCATCTGACCTACTCTCATCTTGAGGAGAGAGGAAATAACACTGCTGTAGATTCACGGAACTGGGGAAAATTTCTAGTCTCTTTGAAGACAAGTTAAAAACAAAGAGGTTGGGATTTCAGAATCACAGAATGACTGAGGTTGGAAGGCACCTCTGGAGGTCATGTAGTCCAACATCCCCTGCTCAAGGAGGGCTGCCTAGAGCCAGTTGCCCAGGACCATATCCAAATGGCTGTTGAATATCTCCAAGGATGGAGACTCCACAACCTCCCTGGGCAACCTGTGCCAGTACTTAGTCACCCTCACAGTAAAAGTGTTTCCTGATGTTCAGAGGGAACCTCCTGTGTTTCAGTTTGTGCCCATTGCCTCAGGTGCTGTCACTGAGCACCACTGAAAGGAGCCCGGCTCTGTCTTCTTCACACGTTCTCTTCAGCTATTCACATATATTGATAAGATTTACCCCTGAGCCTTCTCTTTTCCAGGCTGAACAGCTCCAGCCCTCCCAGTCTTGCCTTACTTAAAAGATGCTCCAGTCTCGTAATAATCTTTGTGGCTCTTCGCTGGACTCTCTCCAGTATGTCCATCTCTCTCATACTGCGGAGTCCAGCACTGGACCCAGCACTCTGGGTACTGAGGAGAGGGGAAGGATCACCTCTCTTGACTTGCTGGCAGCGCTTCTAATGCAGCCCAGGACACTCCTTAACCTTTTTTACTGCAAGGGCACCTTGGTGGCTCACGTTCAACTTTGTGTCCATCAGGACTCGCAGGTCATAGAGTTATAGAATGGTTTGGGTTGGAAGAGGTCCTATAGATCATCTAGTTCCAACCCCTCTGACATGGGCAGGGCCACCTTCCACTAGACCATTTTGCTCAGAGCCCCATCCAACCTGGCCTTGAACACTTCTGGGGAGGGGGCATCCACAGCTTCTCAGGGCAGCCTGGTTCCAGTGCCTCACCACCCTCATCATAAAGAGTTTCTTTCTTATATCTAATCTAGATCTACCCTCTTTCAGTTTAAAGCCATTACCCCTTGTCCTGTAACTACATTCCCTTGTAAAAAGTCCCTCTCCGGCTTTCTTGTAGGCCTCCTTCAGGTACTGAAAGGCTGCTCTAAGGTCTCTCCAGAGCCTTCTCTTTTCCAGGCTGAACAATCCCTACTCTGTCAGCCTTTCCTCACAGGAGAGATGTTCTGTCCCTCTTGATCATCTTTGTGCCCTCCTCTGGACCCGCTCCAACATCATGTCTTTCTTGTGCTGAGGGCTCCAGAGCTGGACGCAGGAGTCCAGGTGGGGTGTCACTAGCACAGAGTAGAGGGGCAGAATCCCCTCCCTCGACCTGCTGGCCATCCTGCTTTTGGTGCAGCCCAGGACATGGTTGGCCTCCTGAGCTGCAAGCGCACATTGCCGGGTCATGTTGGCCTTCTCATCAACCAGCACCTCCAAGTCCTTCTTCTCAGGGCTGCTCTCAATCCATTCTCTGCCCAGCCTGTATCTGTGCTTGGATTTCCCCAACCCATGTGTAGGACCTTGCACTTGGCATTGTTGAACCTCATGAGGTTTGCATGGGCCCACCTCTCAAGCCTGTCAAGGTACCTTTGGATGGCATCCCATTCCTCAGGTGTTGACCGCACCACTCAGCTTGGTGTCATTGGCAAAGTTGCTGAGGGTGGACTCCATCTCACTCTTCATGTTGCCAACAAAGATGTTAAACAGCACCGGTCCCAATACCAGCCCCTGAGGAATACCACTCATCTCTGGTCTCCACGTGAAGCCGTAGACCACAACTCTTTGAGTGTGACCATCCAGCCAATTCCTTATCCACCAAGTGGTCCATCCATCAAATCCATGTGTCTCCAGTTTAGACACAAGGATATCTTGTGGGACGGTGTCAAATGCTTTGCGAAAGTCTAGGTAAATGACATCAGTTGCTCTTCCCTTATCCGCCAGTGCAGTAACCCCATTGTAGAAGGCCACCAAATTTGTCAGGCAAGATTTGGCCTTAGTCAAACCATGTTGGTGATCACCAGTCACCTCTCTTTTTTTCCATGTGCCTTAGCACGGTTTCCAGGAGGATCTGCTCCATGATCTTGCCAGGCACAGAGGTGAGACTGACTGGCCTGTAGTTCCCTGGGTCTTCCTTTTTTCCCTTTTTGAAAACGGGGGTTATGTTTCTGCTTTTTCACTCACTGGGAACTTCACCGGATTGTCACGACTTCTCAGATATGATGGACAGTGGCTTTGGCTTAGCAACTTCATCGGCCAGTTTCCTCAGCACCCACAGATGCATCTCATCAGGTCCCATGGACGTGTGCACCTTCAGGTTCCTCCCATGGTCTCGAACTTGATCTTCTCCTACAGTGCGCAGTTCTTTCTCCCAGTCCCTGCCTTTGTGGTCTGCAACTTGGGCGGCGTGGCTGGAGCACTTGCCAGTGAAGACTGAAGCAAAAACGTCATTGAGTACCTCAGCCTTCTCCATATCCCAGGTAACCAGGTCTCCCATTTTCTTCCAGAGAGGGCCCATGTTTTCTGTAGCCTTGCTTTTATCACTGACGTAGCTATTGTCATCCCTGGCCAGATTCAATTCTGTCAGGGCTTTAGCTTTCCTAACCTGATCCCTGGCTGCTCAGACAATTTCTCTGTATTCCTTCCAGGCTATCTGCCTTGCTTCTACCTTCTATAGGCTTCCTTTTTATGTTTGAGTTTGTCCAGGAGCTCCTTGTTCATCCATGCAGGTCTTCTGGTGTTTTTGCCTGACTTCTCTTTGTTGGGTTGCTCCTGAGCTTGGAAGAGGCCCAAGTCTGCTTTCCTGAAGTCCAGGGTAGCAAGCTTGCTGTGCTCCCTTCTCGCTGCCCAAAGGATCTTGAACTCCACCATTTCATGGTCATTGCAGCCAAGGCTGCTCTTGAGCTTCACATTCCCCACCAGCTACTCCTTGTTGGTGAGAACAAGGTCCAGCATAGCACCTCTCCTTGTGGACTTCTCTTTCATCTGAAGAAGGAAGTTACCATCAACACAGTCCGGGAACCTCCTGGCTTGCTTGTGTCCTGCTGTGTTGTCCCTCCAACAGATATCGGGGTGGTTAAAGCCCCCCATGAGGACCAGGGCTTGTGAACGTGAGGCTGCTCCTGTCTGTCTGTGGAGGACCTTATCTGCCCAGTCTTCCTGGTCGGGTGGCCTGTAGCAGATCCCTGTTGTAACGTCACCAGTCCCTGCCCTCCCTTTAACCCTGACACATAGCTCTCGGTCGGCTCCTCATCCGTCCCCAGGTGGAGCTCCATGCACTCCAACTCGTCACTGACACAGAGGGTGACACCCCCTCCTCGTCTCCCCTGCCTGTCCTTCCTAAAAAGCCTGTGTTCTTCTATTCCAATGCTGCAATCATAGGAGCCATCCCACCATGTCTCTGTGATGCCAGTGAGATCATAGCCCTGCAGGCATGCACATGTCTCCAACTCTTGTTTATTCCCCATGCTGTGTATGTTTTCATAGAGGCATTGAAGTTGGGCCCCGATGGAGCTGACTTACTGGCTGGAGGGGCTGGAGTTCATTTATGCTGCCCTGCAGGTGCTCTCCTGCTCACCTGTGATCCTTCTCCAGGCTCTGGGCATCTGCTGCTGACACCGGCATCAGACTGGTAGCAGTAGGGCGGGTTGAAGTTCCCCTCCCCCAGCAAATTAAATTTAAAGCCCTCTTCAGCAGCTTGGCAAGCCTTTTCCAAGGAAAGCAAATTTCTGAGGAAAGGCAATTTCGTTTGTGCTGGAAAGGCAGTCTTTTATTTCTGCTCAAAGAGATGGCAGGCATGTTGCTGTGCGCTTCAAGCTATCCAAATAGTTTAGGCAAGGAATTTTTTTAAAATAGTGAATGCAACATCTACGTGTCTCTCATTTCCATGAATGTGCTAGGAAGAGAAGACCTGAAATATAAAGAATAAAAAATTCAAATACAAAAAAATGTGTACACTTGGCTGGCATGTTCATACAGGAAATTCCACTTAAGCATAAGAAAAAAGTTTTTTGCTGCGGGGGTGGTCAAATACTGGAACAGGTTGCCAGAGAGGCAACTTTGTAGATATTCAAAATCTGACTGGATGCAACCCTCATCAACTTGCTCTAGCTGATCCTCCTCTGAGCAGGGCGTTGGGCTAGATGATCACCAGAGGTGCTGTCCATCCTCAGCTGTTCTGTGATCCTGTGTTGAGCCACTCTAGACCATGGTGTGTTTGTATAGAAATGGCTTCTTTTTCAAGCTGTCCATGTTTTCTTTGTTTTTTTTTTTTTTAAATATGCATGTATAGAGAAAATGACGAGGACAGTTTTGTAGAAACTAGTGCTTTAAAAGAACTAAATCATAGATTGATATTAAAAAGAATGAAAGAACCTTGTCAGACTGCTAGTTTATTTCAGTATATTCCCCATAGCCTTTTAATATAAAGACTTGCTATATCATCCATTTTTACTCCACTAAGTGCAATTTGTTGTCAGTCTTTGTTTTAGTCTCACTTGTTGAACTTGTAGAAATTTGAGAAATTTGGTACTTCATTTATGGCTTCATGTGACACAGCAATGCTTATTCATATACTGTAATGCACCATGTTACTTCTTTCAATTTCTTACTGTTTAACATCGGTAAACACATTTTTACTTTATTTCCCCAGTTCTGTAGATGGCTGAATAAGAGTCACATAAATACTGCATGATATATATACTCAGAGCACTGTCTATTTGTCCTATTACTGCAAATATATGCTCAAGGGAACTGCATGTTAAAAGAGGCCACCAAAACCTGCCTGAAGTATGTAAGGTAGCTTTTATTTTTAGTTGATGGCAAGGATTATTTTGCAAGATTGACCCATGACTTTTGGAGACACACCATCAGCACTTCCACATAAAGACCTTTTTACTATTCCAGTGACTATTATACCACAGAAAAACTGAAAAATTCAAGTGATGCATGAGTAAATACATTGTAAAGATAAAATCCATGGCGTACCAACTTCTATAAATGAGAGGCTATTGGCTTTGAGGAATGACTGCTATCCTTTTTTTTTTCTTTTTCCCCCTCTACTAATTTGAAATCCTAGCCAGTGCTAAAAAATATTGGCAATGGACACTGCAGTGGTACTCTCACCTAACATAAGCTCACTTTTTTTCAGTCAGATTGGAGGATGTTTTGGGGCTTTGTGACTTGTAAGGATGCTAAAGGATGCAATGGCATTGGAGGCAAATGGGCAAGTGGAGTAGGGGGTGCTAATTTTTGTAAGGCATCACTCCCAGCAAATGGAGAGCATGAATCCTCTGTTTTAGAGAAGGTATTGGACTATAGCTGTAGATGCTTTTAAAATCTTACTGCCTGAGGACTGAGTGCAGTAATAAATAAAATCCCTTGCCCCTCACCTGGGTGTAGTAAGTGGAAGGATCTCATATGTTGCCTTTTCATTCTCTGAAGTAGCTTAGTCCAATGACATTGCTATGACAGTAAGAAACAGGCATTTTGAAGCTGTAATCCTTGCTTTGGGCTTCACTCCTCTGATACACCCCTGGTGAGTTATTCAACCTTGATGCTTCAGTTTCCTTTTTGTGAAAGGTTGATATTAATACAATTTCTGCTTCTTACAGAGTGTTCTAGGTTTACTAGTTGTCATGTGCTATTCTCAAGATGTGCAGCTGAATGAAAAAAATTACGACTTTGAGTATGGTTGGGCAGAAAGGTCATGGTCATAAGCATGCTATCAAGAATGTGTTTTGATTTCTTTCTACATGTGACTGTAAAAGCTTAATGTAATAGAATATAGTTTTAAAATACTGTAATAAATAATTTAAAAATAATTTGTACTGCAAAATGAAGGCAGCTTCTTGTTTATTATCTTCTGTGGTGAACATAGTAGTGTAGAGGCGTGATTTTCCTATTTTGTTACTATTACTCTATTTACTATGACCACTAATCAACCTTATTTATATTTAAAATTAATGTTCATGTCCATGCAGTGGGTCTGATTTGTCATGGCTTGCACAGACCCCTGTTTCTCTACAAAGTAAGTAAAAGAATGCTGCCAATTTTTCTTGATAGCATTTTTAAATATGTCCTACAAAAATTGAGCTGTGTAAACAAGTTGCACGGCTGTGGAGGATCAAGCCTAGTGAAAGCTGGACATAGCATTCGTAATATTCTTTGCAGATAAACCTGAACTGTAACTTCTGTTGTTATTTTTGCCTAGGAACTGCGAGGATGTGTTATCGGCTGAAGACTGTGAAACATTATACCAGTTTGTTTATACCACACACCGTCCGCTTGCAGTAGCAGCTGGGGAATTCCTTTATAAAAGGTATCTCTGCCTGCCTGCCTGCATGCCTGCTTCCTGCATATTCTGATTTGTTTCAGGATAAAGGTGGATTTATTTAAGAGGGACATTAAGCATTCATTTTTCTGCTGGAATTGTGTACCATGAGGATAGTAGATGTGCTTTCTTCTGCTGAATCAGAAGAGAAATGCAGTCTGGGGGTGATCATTTGTTCCCCTGCACAGCCCTGGCACAATAGGCATGAGAAAAGTTGCAAGACCAACATAGAGAATATGAAACAACTGAGTGATCCAGAGATGCCATGCTATGTTAAGAGCGTACCTCTTTCTTTCTACTTTCTTTTCCTGTTGCTTTGCTTCTTACAAGCTAATTCATCACCTGGCATCTGCTGAATTTCCATAGCTTTGGTGATTAATCACGAAAATGGCCTCCTCTTCTCCCTTTGGAAGTTGCCTTATACATTGCAAAGGCTTTGAATAATGAGAGATGCAGCAGATTAAAAAGCCCTCCCAATTTTCTGTCAGGTTAATGAAGTACAGGGTTTATCTACCTGGGGAGTAACTCTTATAAATGGGCTTCTTACAACAACGGTTGCATGAAGTGAATGGAGTTGGCGTGCTAAAAAGAGAAGAAATAAATATTCTGTCTGTACAGCTGAGAGAAATAATTTTGCCTTACAAAGAGGAATGAAAAAAAAAATATTTTGGCAAGACCTTTGTGGGGAAAAATTCAGAAATAATAATGATTTGTGTTTCTCACACGGGCAGAATCTCCTCCTAGCTGTCTTTTCCTATCTAGCTTAACTGCTGACATTCTGGGGTTTGTGGAGCGAAGTGCAACAGAAAGACAAATGAAGATAAATTTCTGGTTTGATGAGTCTTCTATCACATCTGCTAGTCTTACTTAGTCTTCTATGTTGGTCCCAATATCATATTGTAAATCAGGTGGTTTTCCTCTCAGAAGACTGCTGCTTTTGCCGTTGAAGTGGTTGCCCTGATAACTTCATGTTTTCTACTCAGCTTCCCAGTGCAGTGTGGACACTTTGACCCTGTAAACCTCATCCTTGTTCTTGTTTGCCCAGCTGGGCATCCTCATAGGCAAACTCAGGAAGTGTGGGCTAGGTGAGTGGTCAGTGAGGTTGAACTGGCTGAAAGGCAGAACTCAGAGGGTTGCCATCAGCGGTGCTGAGTCTCGTTGGAGGCCTGTAACTAGTGGTGTCCCCCAGGGGTCAGTACTGGGCCCAGTCTTGTTCAACTTCTTCATCAATGACCTGGATGAAGAGTTAGAATGTACCCTCAGCAA
>Ga0065711_1002032_pt1 | contig 37218 bp, 16 predicted proteins | sample Hoacrofraction12_FD_59098 | JGI IMG/M metagenome (GOLD analysis project Ga0065711, IMG submission 59098) | Hoatzin crop microbial communities from Cojedes, Venezuela - Epithelial fraction 12 v2 (version 2) | ecosystem: Host-associated > Birds > Digestive system > Esophagus > Crop | place...
CAGAAGCTGATTTCCAAATTTGTATTACCCTTTGACGGGGGGGAAAACAGGCCTCCATGCAACTGATTCAGTGCTCAAATATTTCCTTGCTCTTGTTTAGCTCCAACAGAGCTGACAAATGACTTTAAGATCCCTTTTTACATCTCTATTCACTGTGAACAAATACATCTGTAGCCCTATCCCATTCAAACATACTGTGAGCTTAAAGCTTCATCCTTCCCGCAGAGCTAGGTTCCCACATATTTAGAGCAATTCACTTTTTCTACACTTCTCCTGCAAACATTTGCCTGATTTGTACTTCTTCATAGCTACAAGGTGTTCAGAACTGCGTGCATGCACTGTCCAGGACTGCAATGCACTGTCCAGGGCTGCGTGTAATAGTGATGTACTGCCTGTTGCCCATTTTGAGGTAGAACCAGCATTGCCTTTACTCTGAACTATAAAACATGAAAAGAAAAGCAGGATTAACATACCATATGGGACAACTACCAGTTGGAGAGGGCAACCTACTATAATTTTTCCTGTTGTCCTGATCATAACATTTTATGATTTAACCTAGGATGCCATTAGTCTTTGTTTAGGAGAAATGATGATTATAACTTTTCCATTGCTGATTAAGGGTGCTGGAGGACAATCTAGGTAGCCAATGCTGCTCTGGTTTCTCAGCTACTTTCTCCCCAGCTAGGTAGATTAAGAATAGTTTCATCTTGGAGCACCTCTACTTAAAAGAATATTTCCTATGATATCCTTCCTTTATTAATACGGACTATTTTAGTAATGATACATTAGTCTGCCTTCATATTCATATATCTACAACTTATCTGCCATATATAAAAGACCCAATATCTTCAGTGAAAGAACAGTGATGGACTTGTGTTTGTAACTTATAAAAATGGAAACGACACGTTAGCTTTTATGTTACTACTACTTCTTTGCAACTCCTGGTAAAAGAATGAGGCTGGCACACCACTCCCTAAAATATGGGTACCTAGTACCATTTAAGATGCCTGGGCCTATGTAAGACATCTGCACAGGGCTGGCAGATATGATTTATGGTAAAGCCAGTCCTGGGTAGGTGGAAGTTGTGGAAGAGATGAATAAACGATGGCTTCTAAAATAGTACTCCTAATTAATAACAGCCTATGCTGAGGCAACGGAGTCTTGCTATTAAAGTCAGCTGATGGGATTCAGTGCAAAATGTAGACAGCTAAAAGTTGAGGTCATGTGAGATCAGTGTCTATGCTCCCTTGATAGTCAACTGAGATCTAGTCAATACAGTCAAAGGAGCCTAGAAAGATTCAGTAAGCCAGCCAGGAGATGTCTGCTTTAAGATGTTTTCTTGGCTCCACTGGCTTTATTGACTGTAAAGGGAATTTAGATGCATAGCTTGTCTTAATCTGAGCCTCCCCCAACTGTCTCTCTGCATAGAGACCATGCATGTGCATCAGGAGGCCATAATCAAGGCTCCGACTTGATTAAATAGATACTTTCCCACCTCATTGTGAAATTGATAAGGGTGTTATCATCATACAGGCAGAAGGTTCTGCAAATGGCAATACACTTGGCTGTTCCGGAGCTCGCTCGCTCGCTCTGCTTGCAGCTCTGACTGCCGAGGCTCCGGCTGGTTTGCACTGAGCCCTCCCGGAGACGGGGCCTCCCTCATGTGCGGCCAGAGGCCAGCAGTGATGCTGCTCGAAGCCGTCATTCTGCAGCGTAGGCCACCCAAATCAACATCTCTCAGATACTCTCTTGCTTCAAGTGTAGTTGAACAGTAAGGATATCGTTCATTTGCAAAATACCCTTTATACTTCCCTGCAATTTTGCTCTAAAGCTGTCAGTAAAGTAACTGGTTAATACCTATTAAACTACAGCTCTAATCAAGAATTCTGTAACTCAAGTATAAAGTTCCATAACGATGATGTCCCACGTGACTATTATTTCTGTTGGAAGAGAAGAAATTTCTGTAATATAAAAGTGTAATTTGAAGGGTTAAAGAAATAACTTAGTAGTTTGTGCACGTTTATTAAAAAAATGGAAAAAGAGCATTGGAAAGATCTAATTAAGAGAGTTTGGTATGTTCAGTTCTTCTTATAATTAAGACAACTCTGTGTATTTTTTTTTTTTTACACTGAAAAACCTCTAGGTTTATTACACATTGCACTTTAATTATGCACCTACACCAAAGAAATGAGACATCTGACTCTTGATTTAGGTGCTATACAATGAATACGTCGAATTACTGCAGCAAAATCTCCATTGAATTTAAGTGTCAAGGAGATGTAAGAGTCTTCCTTAATTCAGTCTGTTTGTAAATATATGTGGTATTTATTCAAGCCACTAATGAAAACTTACAGAGCTTTCACCTCTTTTACAATAAATTTGTCAGTTGAACTATGGCATATCTAGAGAGGAACCCTGCCTTATTTCTAATCTTTGAAGAAAACTAAACCCAGACCTTCGTTCCCAACATTTCTTCCCCCTCCTTTCTCAGAATACTGCCACAAATTAGGAACTCCTACAAGATTTTAAAACTTTTAGAAGGGACCTTTCCTTCATGGGCTAAGAAATATCCACTTAGCTGGCTAAAGGAAAAGAACAATGTTGCTGAAGAGTCCTTAAAGTAAAGTCTACAACTGCAGAAGAGAAGGAAATAGTAAAATAATAAGGTGCTCTTTTCCATTTGGAAATTTTAAGTTAATCTACAAAAAGCATGCTTCTGCATTTAGGATTATCGACTAAATGTTGTATATTGTTTTCCTCATTTCTAAACTTCAAAGAGAGCAGGCTCTTGAACAAAGGCTGGTCACATACACTATCCAGGCCTGAAAAATAAGTAGTTAAGGAGGGCTTGATTCTTTACTGCCACTGTGATGTTAACGAGCATTTTCAACTAAGAAAAGTGACTGCAAAATGGTTATAGGGTGCCGGTGCCTTTTTTCTTATTCATTTCATGGACACAAATGAATCTGAAGCAGAAGAAAATACAAACACAAGCAAAGAACATGACTATTTTAGAGCAGCACCTCAGCAATGGAACCACATACCCCAAAGGAAAGCAAATTATGGCCACTGTCCTTACAATAATGATTACCCCAGACCAGGATCTAGTTAAAGTCTATGTATTTTGCTTTAAAGACTCCATCCTTACTTTTCTTTCTATCTCCCTATTTCTGTTTCAGATTATATTCCTGACTTACTTACAACCAATTTAAGTAAAAAGCCTTCACTGAAGCAACGACAGAATCAGAAGCACTTAACTGACGAGACCATGATTTTGCAATTCTCACGAGTGTGTCCTTAGCTAAGCTTGCCTGAAGCAACCAGCCTCAGGGAAACTGACCTACAAGCATACATTTTAGCTGAATTTAATGAGATTTGGATGAGGCTTCAAAAATAAGGAGTGCAATTTCGATGTATTCGTAATCCTTGAGAGATAGCAATAATACATTACAGTCATTCCACAGCCAAAACACCTTCTAAAATGTTTACAGAGGAAGATGCTCCAATTGTAAAATGGTGTCCTAGTAACTTCACCTTAAAAATGCATGACACTAAGAACTCATGCAAATTGTTTCTAACCGTATTTCAGAAAACAAAGAAAATTAGAAAATGTACAGAAGTAAAGGGAAAAGACTGCAGGACAGAAAACAGCACGAGCTGAGGATAAATGTATTACATTTGTCTCAAAATTAAACAATTATTTTTACATTTTAGACAGCTCAGTACTGGAATATGTCCTTTGCAAGACATTTTACACAAAGCAGACAAAGCCAAGAAGGACATATGCCTAGTAAATAGACTGCAGCCTTTATGGCCCTTCTATGTTCTTGAAGTCACCCCTGCAGTATTCCTGCTTTTCTGTCAACGTGGGAGGTTAAAATTTGTGTGTATCTGTTCAAAATAGTTTCGGTACACAAAGAGGAATCACACCTGGAATATTATTGTCTGGCATTCATAAGACCCTTTCACATGTGCACATGCAAGTAGTATACTACTGCACATTAATGATTTAATAGTCTCATTAACAAAATGTTGGGGAGGAAGTACGATACACATACAGCAAGGCTTTTCTGTGTTGCAGATTGTTCATTAGATGGTCATTCAACTTTACAGATAAGAAACATTTCTCCCTCTCCATCCCTGCTCTCAGAAAAATCCCACAGAGATACATACATACACAGAAATACACAGATGATATATTGCAAGTAACTGTCAAGAACCCTGGGACTGCAATGGTTAACCAGAATGCAGCATTCCTTTGAGACGATAAAAGGAATAAAGTTCTGGAAGCCAGAGGTAATATTTCAGCCTCAGATTTTATTAGACACTGTTTCGTTCCTAAGCATAGTATGTCCCATAGAGCTAGAGAAATTACTATCTCTGGTTCTCAAAGACTGGAATCCTTCATCTCTCTCATAATCCCTCAGTAAGAAACAGAAAATCATTTTCAACATCTCCATAACACCTTTAATTTTTTATGTTGAATGTTCTTTTTATTGCTCATCTAAGAAAGGTGCCAAAGTCTCGGTTATTACTTAGTAGTCCATATCAATTTATTACTTCTTTTAAAATATGGTGCTTCCATTCTCCAACTATTTGCTTTACACACCTCTATATATACCAGCCCATCACTCTTTTCTTTCAAAAAGCATTTGGAGAAGGAGCTGAAAGAGGCTCATGCCACAGTATCCCATCAGACCAAAAGCCTATGTATATGCCCAATTTAGTGTGATCAAACTGAATGCAAAAGTCAAGTCCCCCTTCTAAAAAAATCAGTAATATGAAACCATGCATTTTAATGACTGATTATGTTCTCAGTAACTTCTATAGATGGTGAAAGATAAAAAATTCTTAATAGGATAATTATTGAGGTAAACTGGAAGTATGATGTTAATTTAGTGTTCAGTTCTCACAGAATGGAAAAAAAAATCTAAAAGGTAATGATTTTACTTATAGAAAAATAATAACTATAAAACATTATTTTGTGGAATAATATATTCCATAGAAGTCTCCTGTAGTGCTAGGGCTAGCAGGCCGCTGCATCCATATATAGAAGTTCAGAAGCCCAGATTTCACTACATTTTAAACAGTTCAGGGAAAGAAAAAAAATTAATTTAGCTGCAAGATGACACATAGCAGACACAAGCAAGGAAGAACTATGTTATTCTCTCATGCTACATCCTCTGTTGCTGAGCATTATTATTCCTAGAAATGTAACAAAGAACATACCTCAACATATTAGCACCTCTCTCCCTATTATTCAAACACAGAAGAACACCCCAAAGCTGAAATAATGGTGAATGAGTTTTTTTAAGGCTTCCACATCCAAATCTATCCTTTTGGTAAGCTTATGCATGCCCTATGTAACCAGTGGTTCCCCTCCATACCAACTTCACTTCCACCAAAGAAATCAAATGGTTTATTCTTTAGGTGTCTACAGCGTCTATAAACCCAGTATAGACAGATTATTGCTCTCTTTTAAGGCAAGTGCATATAGTCATTTGCTAATCACATGCCCATCTTATACATGGAAAAAATATGTAAGGGAAAAGGTCACCTTCTAAGTTACCACCAGTACGGCATGTATGCAGTGCATGCAGCGATGCTTATACTGTACATTTCAAGAGCATTTCCGATGGTTTGCTTGAAAAATATATATCTTTTTTTTAGGAGCCGGGCACAAACTCATTTCCTGCTATTTCTGTTTTGTGGCTTTCTGAAACAGCCTTTGTCCTTTAAATCTCTCTACGCCCTTCTTTGACCACAATATAATAGTTCTCAAGAAAGTAACATGCAAAATTCATTTCTCTTTCAAATTCACATTCTGAGATAGTCAAAACTTTCCAGATTTTTTTTTTTTGTTCCCTGTTTGTTTTCTTTAAACAGAACGGGAGTTTCAAACATAGAACAGACAGAAATTCAGATTCTGTGTATATATTTTGAGACACTCTAGTGTTGCTTGTCATTTAGCATTGTTTTCCTATGTAGATGCTTCAATATTTTCCTAAATCTCCTCTCACCTAACATCACAAAAATAATTTCCTTTCATTTTAAAGAAAATATTTCAGAAAAGTCAGCTTTCCATATGACAATTTTAACCAGACTTCTAAGTCCAATATAACAGCTTAATGTTTAATGAAGTCTCTTAGTTTTAAATCATTTGCTTTTAAAACATGCACCATTGAATAGAAACAGAATGAAAAGCAATACAGAGAGGGTAAAAAAACAGCAACAACATCTGCATCTTCAAGTCTATTTTAGATCGACATAAGTTAGTAGCTTAGTTTTAATGGCACTGAGCTGCTTTACGTTGATGGCCTGCTGTTACTGATCCTGAGAGCACAATGAAGAGCATTAAGGGTTTAAATATAGATGTCAATAAACTACACGACAAATAATGTCAGATAGTGGGAGTTCGCAGAGATCTACTACACTGATATAAGTTGTAATAGACCGTTAATGAGAAACGGACCAGAGGAAACCCTGATAGGAGAGATTGATCAAAATAATTCATTTCTGATAAATGGCTTTTCTAAATCAAGATGCTATAGCCCAGAAGACTTGGCTGTGAATTTACAACACAGCAGTGACTCAACACTGAGTCCTTATCTGCACGTGCTACACTCAGGCTGGTGAAATCAAGTAAGCTTCCTCATGCCACTTGTCGTGTTCAGAATAGCACGAGGGTCAGTGGCAGTTATTACCATGGATTAGCTGGAATGCTAGACATGCCTGCCTGGCTTATTGCAAACCATTATTTCATCAATTAGAAACTTTAGTCTCCACAGCACTTTTGGTTGCTCTTTCCTATGATGAACATGAATGTGCACATGGACATGATTGGAGGGAAATGACTGGAAAGCATCTTTATGTAGATGCACATATGTATCAAAACCCGCAGGCTAAACCATTACTAAGTGCTTCTACTATTGCTCCAACTTTCCAGGTAAAACTGATGTATCTAAAGTGTTGATCCAGATGAAATCCCTCATATTAAACACAGTCTCAGTGTCATGACTTCTCACCTGAAGACAGGAAATGTTCTTTACCGTCTTCCCACGGTGCAACATTGCCCACACTTTTGGAAATCTGATGCTTATCATTCAAGGGGATTATTACATGTTTCTCACTAAATTTTCACGGTGTTAATCATGTGTGGCTCTAGAAAGAAACAGCATTTAAGACTACTGCAGGAAGCCAAAGGGTTTCAAAGCTCTTGCTTATAACTATTTTGGCATCTCATAAATTATTTATTAAGACTACAGCCACCAAGCCACAAGCAGCGAGTCTGCTAGGGAGTAACCTGTCTAAAACGCTATTTGGACAACAAAATAGAATGGTGTGTGCAGAAAGAAAAAGAGAGAGAGAACTCGACTGTAAGGTAAAACCAACAGGTGATCTCTTGGTATTCAATGCTACACGATTCATAATGTTTCAGTGTCTCTCTGCAACACATTTCTGACAAAGTATGATACACTTTGCAACTACAGCAAACATATATATGTGCACACACACATATCTATACATATATACACATATATAAATAAAAGTAGTGAATTATAGAAATTCCAGTGTGTAAGACCACATCCACTAAAACTTTAAGCCACAGGAAAGAAAAGGAATAACCAGAAAGAAATGGTATTTGATCTTATGTTTAATGACCCAGGAATCAAAAAGCAGCACGTGAATACTATTAGCTTATAAGTTTTGCTCCAGCTGAAAAGTTGTTACGAGTTTGAACTGCTGGGCCACGACACGAGCTAGAATGCACTATGAGGAGAAAGATGGAAATTCTCAGATTGCTCTCACTTGAAGTACTAGTAACAATAATAAGAATAAATCCTTTAATTCATGTTGTATACCGAACGAAAGGAAACAGGAGGAATATAGAAGTTAAAAATGTTTGCTTGAAAAGATTCACATCAATAAACATCAAACATTTTGAACACTTACTCGGCTTACTTCCATAAGCTTCAACTGTCTCCACAAATTCTCCCCAAACGTGATCAGTCCTAACACCACTTCCGACTTGCTGTCTCTGAATGTTCAACCAATTTTCCAAGACAAAGAGAAACAGTCCTCTTGTGACCTTGGAAGCATAAATAATCTATTCAGACCCCGTCTAATCTATGAATTCTAAATTTTTTTCCCAATTTTCCTTTCCTCTCCTATTTATTATTTTCTCAGAATGATGCCTCTGATCTCCACAATGAAACAATAATTGTTCTTTCTGTATCTGTATCTGCTCCCCTGCAACTTCCCTTTTGAACAAACTACTTATTTCAACACTGTTTCATGCACACTTCTAAAGTATAAGCCTCATTTTTCTTTGCCTGACTATTCTTCACAATCCTACATTTTCCACAAAAAGCAGCCCAGGCCTTAAACATGATTCTAACATGTGGAAAGGTAACAAACTTTCCTATTCTTGCTAACAGCTTATCTAGTTACACAGCTAATTTGTTGTGTTGATAGGAATTGTAGACTATTTTGGAAACTACCTTATTTAATAGACACTCACTGAGCATTTTGAACACTGACAGAAGTCATTGATTTCTCCTGAAATATTCACCTTACCATGTACCTGTTTTCAGTCTTGGCGTAACAACCTGTGTCAACATATCTCACAAAAACCGCTAAAAGTTAGTCTGACTCCTTTCTACTCTGTAATGTGTAGCCTTTCAGAACTACTAGACTCAAAAGAAGACCACGTCAATTCTTTCTCTCTCTTCATATTGACCCACCTAGTTCAGCAAACCTCGTGGTGAGGGTGGAACGGTGCAACTCAGGACCTGTAACATGCATTGCATTCTAGACGATGTGAAAATGCAAAAATACAAAATAACAATCCCAGAGACATCTGTCTGTTAGCTCTTTGGATTGAAGCACATATATTTCTAATTCAAATTCTTGCTGGTTTTAATTCACGGTGTGCAGAGGAAAATATATTCAGAAGTCTATGCAGAAGGTCTTTTCTACAGTTGCCTACTTTCTTTTTTCAGTACCCTCCAGATACCCAATACAACATTGCTGAACATGCTTTAAATAGAAAGTTATTGGAAACTTAATGTAAAAAATCTGAAGTGTGGAAAACAGTCTGGTTTTGTTTGCTAAGTGGCCTCACACTAAGATTTTGATCCAGGTGTTGTGGGAATGGAACTGACACATACTACACTTCCAAGATTTTAATGATGCCCAGAGCTTTCATTTTCTTTTACATTCTGACAATGGGAAACATGGCCTCCTTATGTATGACACAAAATCCAATAAAGAAGCCAGCTGTTCTTTCCCTGGTGAACCCTGCAACTCCAGTCTGAAGTACAGTAGTGTCAGGTTTTTAGAGAAAAAAATGTTGTGTAATTGTGCTGTACCTGGACAAGTACAATACACTCGACTCTTCTTTCTTCCTGTCTACATATATCAAGCACACAGAAAGAAGTTGTACATCTGACTGGTATAAACCAGCAAAATAATCTGTCTGCTTTACAGCAGGTTTTAAATAGTTTCTTGGCTTTTAAATAGTTTATTGGCTTTCGCAGTCACACTATTCTAATATATCCTCTCCTTCGTAACATGTCTCATAAATGCCTATTATAATAATGCAGACTGACATATCTGTTCTGCCAAATGCTGGCTACCTAGTAAAAACATGGAAAGCAAATATTGTACAATAAATGTGCTGAGAGACCGTAGCAACATCACAGGCCAAATTTTGCTCTTGGCAACAACAAACACTGATGTTTTTGAGACCACATTCTCAAGAAAAGGATTTCTCAGTTTTCCCGTCTTTCTCCTCACTGTGGTCTAAAAAATTCAAGAGATTGCTACAATATCTGTATCGCACAGCACTATCTTGCAGCTGGTTGTGTGCAGCTGCAGAAATGTTGCCCAAAGTCACAGTGCTCTAACTGCCATCATGGGGACATATATATGCTCCGTGTTTGGAGAATGTGCAAAGCAGGGAACCTCCAGAGCTATTGCTCCTGTATTTGAATTGCAATCCTTCATCTCAGCTATGAAGTAGCAGTAACAGGAAAGAAATGTTAAAGAAACACAGTTTTAACCATCAGGTAAACTCAGTTGTAACTAAGCATGCACATGCTCTTCTTGCAGGTCACTCCTGCAATGCCTGCCAGGTTCTTCTCTTAATCCTTCTTGCCAGGGTGCAGTGAGTCCTACACTGCAAGGCTAAGACATAGCCTGGGCTTTAGGGGGAAGATGTCAGTGCAAATTCAGGTTCAAATGCCAGCTTAAACATACAGACAGCCCCAGGACTCTTTCCCCATATCTATAAGAGCCAAAATAAAACTACACAAATACACAGAAAGTCCGTATTTACAGAAAAAGCTTTGCCAGATTGATAGGCAATATAACACTAAACACCATAATTTAAAATCTTGCATTGGTTGTTTGTGGTGTGAAGTACAGCATAACTTTTTTTCATATATATTTTAATCAATATATATTTTAATCATTCTGCTATACGTGCAGGAAAGACTACCTCAAAAAATGTCTAGCCATGGAGTAATCTTAGTAAATGTCTACATCCTCAGGAAAACCATTTTACTGCTATCTGTATTGTCATATTTACTACTAAAAAGTAACAGTCAATAGAGACTGTAACTATAATATCCAATGGATGTTTACCCACTGGATAGAGTGATTTCAGAAAATAGTTTTGGACACTCATGTACCTTGCTTTGCTGTCCTTTCTCAATCATCTTCATCATCAAGAGCTTCCTAGCTCAATAGATATAAACACCATGGATAACACAAAACTCCTGTAATTTAGTGGCTGAAGAGAGGTTTTCTTTCTTATCCTATTTCTTCTTATTCCTTGAGTACGGAATATACTCTCAAAGATAAAAAATTCCTTTTCCATTGTAACTCTTTCTTCAAGCTTAACCATGATGATTAAATAAATACTACAATGCAATTAGATGAGCAGGTGCTAAATTTATCCTAACACTGAGGCCAAAATATGGCGAGATACATTTTCCCTGGGAAAAGGAATAATTAGGCTGATTCCATCTTTATTAACCCAGTCCGCTGTTTGCTGGACTCAACAAAAAACATGTTTTCACTGCCGTTTTGGAAATTAATTTTAATTCTTCTACATTCTAAATTTTAAATAAATATGTTGCTGCAAAAGTACTTTAGCAATTTGGTATTATTCACTTACCTATTGAAGTTATAACAAAGCCAAAGCATTTGCACAGCAATTCAGAGGTGCGTGTTAGGAATCCATCATCACGTTGAAAGGACATGGAAGAAAAGGAAGAAAAAAGAAGACAGTAAGCTATCTTGCTTGTTTCTTCAAACAAAAAAAAAGCATTAAAACAAACATATAAATAACAATCAAAGTCACATTCTGCTATGAACATGGAATATTTTGTTTAAGCAGGTAGCTTCTAATGCACTTTATTTTTCCTGTTGCCATTCATTATAGCAACTGTTGTTAAAGTAGCTGTTAAAAGAAAAGGGTGAATAGTACTTACTGTACACATAAATAAAAACTGAACAATCCTGTTATGTTTGATAGCAAGCTACATTCAAACGGTTTCACAGCATTTTTGTAAATGATTTGAATGCACTCCTTATCTGAATATCAGCAGGCAGAAGGCCAAGATGGAAATTACGCAATGAGAAGGAAATTGAACAATTCAGATATGTTTATGGAAAGCTCACAAATCAGGGCATCTCATTTGGTACCAAATAAAGCTGTTATTCATGATGTGCAGCTACGAAAAGGAAAGCTGTTTTCTGCTATAAAGCGTAGCCACAGTAGTGTGAGCTAAAAGAAATGGTTTGTCAATAGAAGAAATAAAGGGCGACGTTGCCATAAAAAGATGCTCACCCCAGGCCATGTATACTCAGCTGAAATCAAACCAACAAGAAACTATACCGGCACCTTTTGCTTTAATGCTGTCTCCTGTCTCTTAGGTATGATATAATGATCCCAAGCAAGAAATTTCATCTTAAAGTTATCCTTTTCTGTGTCTACATAAATATTTCAGTTCCACATCAAACCTGGAAAGAACACAGATTTGGAAGGTGAATCTCTTCAGAAGATTTTCTAAGATCATTTGCTGGGCTGCTAGAAAACTACAGTGACTACACCAGTTCCTGTACTTGGATGCTGATCTCTTCCAAGATGTGGCCTGCTCTGTCGATTTGTCAAAGTAGATTTCCTCACATAGATAAACAGGCTAAAAAGCCATTTTATATAGTAGAGCTGTCAACAGAAAACCAAAATCTTGGATAAGCTTTGGCATTTATCAAGTAGCTGACTTCGCCAAAGTCATGCCAACTCGATATAAGAAAGAGAAAGCACCCGCCTTGTTAAGTCATTCTGCCTACAGTGAGTGATTTTAAAAAGATAGCAAAATCACCATTAAATAGACCTACAAGTCAAAATTTATTCACAAGACTGGAGGAACATGTAACTCCTCAAAGACTGGAAAGTGAGATGAACAGACTATCTGAGTTTCTTCTGCATGTAACTATGGACCTTAAAACAGCACCCGTGATAAGAAGTTACTTCACTTCTTGAAGAATCCTTTTACATGACAGTTTTTTAGCTCCTTTGCAGCTTATGTATTTCACTCATCCTACCCAGAGGCCTCTAAGACTAGATTCCCGGTAATCTCTTTAGATGTGTCACCCAGATATAGGCTGCTTCAATTCCTTTAATTGGGAAAAATCAAGGGAGAACCCTTCTATTCATACTATTGCATTGTTTGTGTTCAGCTGAGTCTTTACTAACATGGGCAATACAAACAAAAGGCATTATTAAGTGAAATGCACTTTGCTCTTCCATGCCTATTAATCTGCCAGATATGAGTGTACAACCTTAAAGATGAGGGGTCAACCTTACTTGGAAGGGTCAGGACAAGAGAATTTCCTTCCCTAATCTGACAATTCAGGGATAGTACTGAAGCAGAGATGGGGAAATGTTATAATCTATTTATTTTATCAATTGTCGACTTCTCCATCTTATTCTAATCCATGCACGCTATGATTCGTCAATGCATATACTCAGGTGCTTTACAAAAAGTGATAGATTGTTAAGGTAACATGCTGATGGTTAAAAAAATAGTTTTAATAAACTTTTTTTTTTTAAAAGAAAATAAATGAGTCATCAAAACATGCTTTCATAACCTCCCACTTTGAAAAACAGAAAAAGACAACTTTACTTATACCACTTCTATTTACAACAACGTAGACAGGAAAACACTGTCATTGCATAACAAAAAAAAGCCCAAAACAATTTAAGAAGAAACCACTTATCTCGTACAAAAGGTTTTAGCAGTTACTGTTCCCTATCTCCCGTGGCTTAAGTGATATTTCTCATTATTTTTTCTGTGAAGTCCTGTGCCACTCTAAAAAGAATTAAAAAAATTAACCTTTCACCTAGAATCATTTGGCAGTATTTTTTTCTGTCTCTTCCCTCAATGTTCACAAATAGTTAAAAAAGCACCATATTTTGTGGACTTCTGATTTTCTTGGCAGTCACAGGCCAGTTCCTCGATTTGTGTAAAAAGATACAGCTCAGCTGAAGTCAGTGGTGAGGCTTGGGCCTCCCTCGAGTCATGTACACGACACTGGAACTGTTTGTTATGGAAATTATTCTGCCCATCACAGCCTAGATATTCAGAAAACTGTGGGTGCTTTCCTGAGAACCGGAAGATACACGAAACTGCCAGCTTGCCAGCTATTGTGTGCACATTTAAAGTACAATCAAGGGCATTCATTTCCAAAGAGCCCTGTATTTGTACATCTGTTTTTCTGATAACCTGTATCGTGACTCATTGAGGATTAAGTAGCAGGGAGAGACGCACAGGGAAACCAATGGCGCGGCCATTTTTTGCAGGCAGAAATTACACTATGTTTTTTATTTTTGGACAGAAAATTACTGTCTTTAACATTTTTGCAAGCTTATCTGCTTTAAAGGGGGTCATTCAGAGGTCTCTACTGTTCTCTTTCATATTCTCATGACAGTTGACTGAACCCTTGATCTTTGACCTGGATAGAAATTAACCCTCCACAGTCCACCATCTAAGTGGAGACATTAATATTCCCAATAATGAGAGGTTATTAGAATCTTAAAAGTTCAGTGGAGCGTTTCAAGGACAGTGGAATTAGACTTCAGCAAATACCTACAGATTTATTGCATAATGCAAACCATTTGATTTGTTGGGACGTACACTCCAAGGCTAGGGCTCAGCCAGCCTTTGCTGGCAAGGAAACAGCCACTTGACTAATTAAACTTGATCTGCACTACAAGAGAGGGAAAAATCCTTGTTTTGGTCATGTGCAGCTATAAATCATTCTTCTTACCCCTTTCCACCCTCCTGCTTAACTTTGCAATGGAAGGAATGTTATTTATTAAGCAAATTAAAAATCTTTAGAGAGAATGACAGCTTATCAACCAGTGCATCACACTATTGCTGATGTATTACACACAGGAACTGAGCTGTTGGTGGAGACAAAATTATCGAGTGTGCCAGTGATACAGCTGCACTGGGAATTGACAGCTGTGGTGTCCCAAGCGCTATGCCAGGTACAAGGACACGTAGAAGAATGGAGAAATCGAGGTTTTTAATTCACTAGATTCATCTCAAAGTCACTGCATCACTTTCTGTGCCTTATGCATTTAAGCTTTTAATTTTTGGAACAGTCGTTCTGCTAGCCCATCACTGGCCAGTTTTTCTACTCCACTCGACAGAAATTCCAGGGTAGGTCAATGGCAACATGTCTACCTATACATTTTCCATGCAGTACCATTCTGATTCAAGTTATTCCATAGATAGGGCAGCATCAGCACTTGAGATTTCCACCAGGAAACGTTCCCTGCCTCTGTCTGATCTAATCACATTCAAGAAGGCTTAGGACTAAAACGATTATCAGGAATAAGAGGAATTACACAAAGAGAACAAATTGGAACCTGGGTGAAAAGGGTGAAAATAAAACGAAAACAAACTAAAAGTAAATTTAAAATTATCATGCAGGGAGAAAAGGTAGAAAAGAGTGGAAATGCAAAAGTCACAGGAACCTCTAGAACATGAGGCTGTGACACCAGAAGGATTGGCAAATCTGCTTGTGGAGAGAAGCAGCAAAACTTGTTGCAATTATTATTTCGAGGTCCTGTCATCCTGCCATCTTAAACAAAAGCAGAGCAATAAACTATAACAAACCACCCCAAATTATCACTTTTGATTAACACTTACTGGAAAGGGCTTTGATGCAGTACCCCATCTTCCAATGAGGAAATTCATACTCTCTTGCAGAGCTCCCAGATCTGGAAATGCAGCTGATGCAGTACATGGAGTTTATGACTGCTGCTGTTTTTATTGGCTCCTTAGTTTACCCAAAGATGCTGACAAAATTCATTGGCAAGCTCCCTTTAAAATATGGCAGTATCAGACAAATGATATTGCATCCCAGTGCAACACAGAGACAGCAATACAAACCCTTCCTTCCTTCCTTCCTTCCTTCCTTACTTCCTTCCTTCCGTCCTTCCGTCCTTCCTTCTGTCCTTCCTTCCGTCCTTCCTTCCGTCCTTTCCTTCCGTCCTTCCTTCCCTTCCGTCCTTCCTTTCCGTCCTTCCGTCCTTCCATCCGTCCGTCCTCCCTCCCTCCCTCCCTCCCTCCCTTTCTTCCTTCCTTCCCAACTACCTCCTCATTAATATATTTATGATATCACACATTTATTATGTGCTTTTACATTCTGTATCTAACTGAAACCCCAGGTCCCGACCTCACTGCCATAGGCTGCTGGTCTGCCACAGAGCTGTTTCTGAAACATCAGACTTCACAGAAGACAGAAACGCTCAGAATGGAAATGTGGCCAGTAATACCTGCTCTGTCTATCTATCAGTCTCTGTAGCCTTGCCAAGCTTTCCCAGTTTAACAACTTCGCTACAGTTAAAGAAGAAACTAATGCGTCCTCTGCACTGGCTGCTGCCGTTTTCCTTCGAGTGGTACCAGGGCAGTGTCTAGCAAAGAACGTCTCCTGAAGAAGCGCATAAACCCAGCAGCAGCTGCCAGCTACTGAAACCCTGTTGTGACACTGAACATTTCCAGGGGGTTGCAGCCACATGTGCACAATACACAAGACAAAATATTAACTGTTAACTATTAACAATTAAAGTAGGGCTAATTAAACACAATTTGTAATGCAATACTCAGTTTGTCCTGTCGATCCTAACTAATTCATCACCTATTAAGTTGCTTGGAAAAACAAGGGTGGAAGAGTACCAGGATTTGTGAAATGGTTATGAAGAACATAATTCCGGCAGTAAGCTTCCTGTTTACTGTGGCTGATTCAGTGAGCCATTGGCTTCAGCTAAGGTAGATGAGAGAATTTCTGAAAGAAAACATCATTACTAGTATGAGTACACTTTTTTCTTTAAATCACTTTATGATTTAATGGAGGATTATTTTTTTTTGTTTTTGCAGACCAGACAGTCGTGTTTTGGACAGCAGAATATTTACACCTGTCTGACTAATAACAACACATACCTAGTAACTGTGAAGGTTACCAGAGACACATTTTGTTATCTATTTGTAATGTTTATGAACACAAATGGACTTTGGCCAAGTATTCAATGTATTGAATTGATTCTACATTAATCTAACTTTTGGTGATTAAGCGCCACTGCTGTGGCTGTGTCAGACAAAGCTGGAAAGTACTCCTCCAGTAGTTACCTACTGCCACCGTCAATTCCCCATCACACCAAGACCAGAAGGATAGTTTTGGTTTCGTTCTGTTTCTTTTCTACCCACCAAAAAGAAAGAGAATTTTTTTTTTTAATAGATACTGGTAAGCCTGCTATAATCTAAGCGCACGTGGGAGGCAACTCTGAAGTTGTGTGTAAAGTAACAAAATACAAAAGAGTTTTAAAAGATCAGGACCGCGTAAATAGTCTTTGAACATATCACTTGATGTAGCAGGTGCAATATGACTCAGATGTGACTACAGAGTTCACTTATATAATATCTGTCAGAATGTTTGCTGTACTTCTGTTAAAACTGTATCTACAGATCATTCAGTATAAATATATTATCTTGTGAACATTCATGTATTGAAAACTATGTCTATTTGTGTACACGCACTGGCACATATATTTTAGCTGTATTCCCATTTCTTCTTTACAGAGACAATAGAAAAAGCTTTCCTTTTCAAAGACTGAGACATACAAATGACATGACTGAGAACCAAGTCCTGAGGAAATCCAGACTAGCTGAGAATACCAGAGCATCCCTCCAAAGCAGCTGTGATTCTTGTCCCTTAACGAAGCAAATAAGCCAAGTTCAAGATCTTTGTCTGTATTCTTCAGGCATTCACTAACCTGAGGGCTAAGTGCATCTAGGATTACTTGGAGTTCCAAGTTAGGACCACTGCACAGGTAACATAATGTGATTTTCTAATACACAGGTAAACATACAGATATATATCTGTATATATAAATGATATATAGGTAATTTAGAAACATTCAGATATCAGAAAGATCAGAAGAAATAAAATAAGTGATATAATTAGGGATAAAACAAAATCAAAAATCAAAAACTAAAAAATGAAAATAAATAATATCGATAATACAATAATATTTATTAAAATGAACTTCTTGTGTTAGGTTACTTCCAGTTTATTGTCACATGGCTAACATTCTTCTCCTTAAGAAAGGCATTCCTTTCTTACCTTCAGGGACAATAATATACAGTAGCTCTTTACTCCTGTTTGCTGGAACAGGCTTATAACTTGCAGGGCATATAAACCACATTCAGGAAAATACGCTAGTTTTATTGTTCTTTGTTCTACGAACTGTGTGTGTCCTCAAAATGTCATCAGCGATAAACTGTAAAAGGCATCACGTCAAGTCATTAAAAGACACTCCCTAAGGCAAGAGACCACAAACCGAAATTGCTTACGACCTTATTTACACAAATGGCCCGCCTAGGTATGGTAACTTCACGGTTTCTCTATTAAATATATATTTCCATACATTACAAGTGTATTTAATTACTGGGCAGTTAAGAACAATGGGGGAAAATGATGTTTATTTAATCATTTGGTTAGTTTTTTCTGGTACTGAGTGAGCACCCTTGAAATATGATTGGCGGGCTGCTCCCGCCCAAGCCCCCGGGGCCATTCACCTGTCACTTCTGCTGGCAAGGACCGGTGTGATGGCCCACGCCGCTCGCTTTTGACAGTGAACGACAGTGACCCAGTCTCAGAGCGTACCTGACTTGGTCATTTCTCATTTTTTTTCAGAGATTGCGTGCTATCTGCTGGTTAAACCCAGTAACCTCTACACTGTGCAAAGCAGTTAAGAAAACAAAATCCTTACCTAACTAAAAAAAACTAGGCAAACAAAGGACAGCTTCTAAACAACAACCTAAAATCTGCTCACGCTTTCTCCGGACTAAACTAGAATAAGATCCACCAGAAACAACAGAGCTACAGAGGGCTGCATAAACGACACTGAGAAGGAAAAAAACAAATCTTGAAAGGAAACAATAGCATTACTAGTCGTCTTTTTCACAAAAATTCTCATTTTAAAAGTGTCTAGTAGTTCCACTGTTTTTATTTTTTTAGCATATGTTTATGTCTCAAAAACAAACAAAACCAACCGTAAATAGGGACTTCAGGGTACCTAGTGAATTGACAAGTGATTATGGAGTAGATGTAGTTTTCAATGTTAAGCCAATTTGCTGCACCAAGACAACAAGTTACAGTTCTAGGCATGGGAATATCACATTGCATTGTTATTTCCTAACACAATCCCATATATAAAAGGCAGTGCAGTCTCAGGGCTCAACAAGATCTCTGATCCAAAGCAGGTAAATTCTCTCATCTTGATACTTAAAATGCACACACATATGTCCCACAGGAGGATGTACTTGCTAGTGGAAATTCTGTCAATTTACACTGCTATGTTTATTTTTCTGAAACCTTTGGAAACCAATCACTAAGTAATCACATGATGTGAACTGCAATGTTGAAAATTATTTCTATGCTTTCAAAGACAGTACAAATTAGTACATAATGCCTTTCTTTCAATGTTGTTGTTTTTTAATGTATATGCTTAATTAGTCCACTTAACGTATATGTTTACCTAGACGATTACATCTTGGCCAAAAATCCAAAAAGGCAGATCAAGTATAGATTGCAAGAAACAGGGATGACATTTGGAAGTCAAACTTTGCAAAGATCTCAGCAGCAAGATCATCAGCCACTGCAAATTCTCTTTCCTGCAGTCATTGTGAGTAAACCTGATGATACACATAAGCTGATTGTCTATTAATCAAAGTACATACATAGGCATTGTGACTCTATTGCTGGATAACTTCATAACCATTATTTACAAAATAATTCTATGATCTAAGAAATATAATTATTGTCATTTTGCTAGGATGGCAAGATATAAGAAGAAACTGCCCATGATCATGTTTTAACCATGGATCATCCTTATTCCTTCAACATTCCTTTATTTGAAATTAATGTTTAGATCATGCATATGTGAACATGCATAAGTTACACAGACGTTTCAATTTGACTGTTTCCCTGGCAGGTTTTTTTGAACTCTGTAATTCACTGCTTGTGGTATGTATTTATTTATACAAGTCACACAGTATCTTTTAGGGTCTTTACTGGAAGGGTTTCCAAATCCGAAAGGTTACCTACACGAATGTTTCCTTTAGGAACAGCTATGTAAATAGATACATGCATGTGCATTTTCAAAATTGTTTTCTTTCCATTGATATCTTGAGACTATTCTTTTCTCACCATTACATGCAAGTTAAGAGAAGGGCAAAGTGTCTGTCACACTTTCACCTCACAAATCACCCATAGAGCCACCTATTATCCCAGCTACCAGCCAGAAACAGCAAGACACCTGCAGCTTTCAGAGAAAGTTTAGGTTTAGAAATTCTGGAGACATCTGTCAGGTCCTGTTTTATTGGAGGATGCTTCTTAAGTAATTCCATCAGAAATAACCTGCTTTAGGGGATGAAATTCCTGGTTTCCTAACACAGCCCTGCAAAAGCAAATGATACAAAATTTTGTTGATTTCAGTGGAGTGAGGGTTTGCAAATATGAAGTGACTTCTGCAAAATCTTCCAAGTGATGTCATCAAAAATAGGAGAGGGGAGATAGCAGTACAAGGCATCTGATGCCAGCCCTTCAGTTATACAAAACACAGCGCATGGCACACCTAGCATGGATAGAGAACAGAGGCGTTTCCTCATGATCAGCATCACAGAAACTGAAATCTAGCATGCCAATGTGACATTGAGGAAAACATCATTTATACCTAAAGCAAAACAAAAATTGTTGAAGAACATGTTATGCAGGTGAATACATGGTTTATGTAATCCTGCCAAGGTCACTAATGCATAGGCTGTTCTACTGCTGAACTGCTGCCACAAAAGTTAAGGCTGCCCAAGGGCTTCATCTACTTACACAGTTATTAAAAGATCTCAAAGAAATACGAAGAAAAACATCAGTACAACATGATAGTCTGTACTCCTCTTCTACGGATTTCTCCTTCCCACTTCAGGATATGCACAGAGTGTGGTATTGTCCCTGACTCGTTTCCATGAATGTGCCCTCATATCCTGGAGGGAAATGAAAGAGCCCTATCATGCTGCTTTTTCATTTAAATTAGAGAAAATTCTGTACACTGAGTGATCAGAATAGTGTCCTTAATGTGTAGAGCAATGAACTGGCTGCCGGTGCAGGCAGGATTCCTGATTTCATGGACCAATGGTCTAATCTACTAAGGCAAATTCTACTTCCTACATATGACAACTGTGAGCTTTAGCCATAACATTCGAAACAATGAGATCATGAAAATTCATTTTTGAAAGACAGATGGATGATATCCATTATTAATAGAGCCCCAAACCAAGCCTTTCCCTAAACAGTGCATGTAAAGCCCTTATCAAGATCTGTCAGATGAGAAACTTGACACAACAAAAATTATAATAAAAAAGTTCAGTTCTACAACGATAGATATTACATGTAAATGCACGTAATATTACAGTCCACTTATTGGTAAAAATTCAGTGAGCAGTTACCTAATGGTATTCAACAGATTCAACTACTTAAACTCCCACACTGTAATTCTTTTTTCATACATCACATTAAAAAGACTGTGGCAAAGGAAGAGAGAGGTTCCTTCCTTTCTATTTCATAAATGTCTGTGAAAACAAAATGCCAGCTAGGAAAACTAAGGAGGTGATATAACCATACCTCAGCACAGACACCTAAACAAAACTGCTTGTCTTCCAGAAGCCCTGTTATAACCAGTGGAAAAAGAGAGGTGCTGGGAGAGGCTGGTTCAGAACAGCAGCCCATCTCCTGTGTTCTACAATATTCTAGAAAAATATGTTGAAGGTCTAAAACTGGCTTATTTCAATGTATGCTACTTCATCAGAGAGCAATATAAAACTCTTCAAAAGAAACCCAACCGCTCTGCCTCATCTCCCCAATCAAACTGACTTTGTCCATGTATCCCATTGAACTAAGAACAGTACTAGATTCCTCCTGCTAAGTGAAGGGCTCTAAGCCTGCATACAGCAGTGCAATATTACTAGAGGCTTTATGTGAAAACAAGTAACTTCTGATATCCATCTCACCTTCCTGTAGTCTTAAAATGATAAAAACAACCTGATAGGAGATTTATGGCTTCAGTCCTCAAAATGAGACAAATGAGAATAATTCTGTCTCTCAAGAAAATAACACAATCATTATTCCTGATTTTCTACCTTTCTAGAGTATCTGTGCTACATGAAGATATAAAATATTGGTAAGAAAAAGAAACTTTTGTAAGGTAATGTTAGTTTCCCTTAGACTTTGGAAGTGTTCTTGTTTGTTGAAGATCAATGGTCCACAGTTATGGGATTAATTCTTTGCCCATTCAAACAGGCCCTGAAATCAGCATGGCTAGGCCAAGGATAGACAATTTTTAGGCAGTCTGGTAACTAATTATCAAAACCCAGCAACTACATTAGTAATACAGTATCAAAACAAACATGACTCTTTTCAAAGCCCAAGGGTAAAAATGAAACTGTCATACACGGGGTTACATGGATAACTCTTTCATGTCCAGACAAGTGCTGTCCTCCTCTTTTATCTGCCCATTCCCTTCAGTCCCACCAGTATTTCCTCTCCTGCTTCACATGTCTATTCATCTGACCTGTGATAATCTTGCTGACAAAATCCAACGTGTAAGTATTAACTTAATGTCTCTGAAATGGCGATCATCATCAGTCAAACTTGGAAAGTCTTGGATAATTCCAACTGATGAGTAATTCCATTCTGTAATGTCCCTACAATACACCAAAGATAAAGACAGAGAATTGGTACTGCTCTTTGAGTGAAAAAGAGGAAAAGGGTTTAAACTAGCCATTCCCTCACTCCTTCCCCGCTAGTTCAGCCAAGTAATGGGAATGACTATCAAGGTTAGATTATAAGTGCTATAGTAAAGCTACTTTTCACTTTTAAGTGTCCCTTTGCCCTCTCTTTTTCGTTATTCCTGCCTCCCACATTTCTTTCAAAGCCATGAAGTACATAGATCTGTATTGAGTCAGCGCTGACTTTAAGTTCAGACAAATATGTCAAGAATAACATTTCCTATGTCTGAATGTTGAAAAGCCAGGTTTACTGAAGTGGCTACAACTGCTCTGCTGCTTCTAGCTTCCCGTGTCACTGGAAGAAAAAAGTTTGGCCCCAATTCTGATTCTTCTCTTTCCTGTCGCAAAGGAAGTTTGCTATCTGTTAAGTCTAAGCATCTCCTTCCCCGCTTGGAAATATGTAATTTTCCATACATAACAGAAGATTTGAGCCATCTCTGTTGTAGGGTATGATTTCCAGGAAAACAGATCCAGTAGAGCAGCCCCAGATTCAAAATCAAGTGTCACTAATACACTTAGTTACAATTGCAGGTGGTATGAGTTGACAAGTTATACTTTGGACGAACAGTGCACTTAACACATGACTGGAACCCCTTCACTTTGTATACAGGATTGTTTTCCCTCAGGCACATCAGCCTGTTCTCTTTCAGTTACGCAACTTTTAAAGCTAATCCCTTGTTTTACCTTTGTTGGTGAGCAAAACACAGTAGATTTGCCTCATCATCAATGCATTAGTTTTTCTTCTGTAAAAAGCTTGAGGTAAGCAGCACTTGGCCAAGTTATTTACAATCTCCCACACGTCCAAGTTGTCCCAGTCTCAGCAACCACCTTTCTGCTGTAAGGCTGGGGGCTAAGCTGAGCTAACACAGCGTATGAACACTTGCCAGCTGGGCACATGCCAAGGATCTCTCCAACTGCTTTGAACTTTAGCTTGTAATCTCTCCCCAGTCCAAGTTTAGCACGGCAAAGTAGTTCTTGTTAGAGACTATATTGAGATCAAGGTTCAGATTTTATGACAAATATTTTTGCCACAGCAAAATCATATTTATATATATATATATACAACTATCAGCATAGTTGCATTTTTATTCAGAACTCAGAACTTCGAAGCTTTGAAAAAAGCTAATACTGTCACCTTGTTTCCCCCTTAAAAGTTACATGCGACCTTAGTCTATGTCGTGTCCCCATTAGTAAGAACTGTAGTATAACAGGAATAGATCTGTAGAATAAAAGGCATCGTGCCAAGAACCCAGTACCCACACAGTACATGATTTCAGTGGAGCCATTTTAAACTAGATCTATTCTGCTCCTATACTTTGACTGTCCACAGGCTGCTGGAACACATTAGAGTTCCTCCTGACACACACGTTTTGATCTAATTCCTTCTGAAGGGAGCATAGCTCCCATGCCCCAACATCCCTGTATAACAGGAGCCAAAGGACAGCAACAGGGGATAATCACAAGATTCCCTTTTGAAGAACAGCACACTCCTGATCTACACTGACATGCTGAAGCAGAAGCACCCTTTCATTCCACCGAAGTTTTTAACTCAGATGACAGACTGACTTTCCACACTTGACTCAGAATAAAACCAATCAGGTAAGATTTTGGAATACCAGCTTCCCTGTTTCTGCCAGTGTTTACATGGCAAGATTGCATTCAGTTGAAAGAAAAAGCAGAGAAATCAATACACATGGGTCTTAAAAAAAATGTAGGAAATCAACTCATTAAAAATAAAGAGTAATAATGATTTTATAGGACATTTTGAGAAGATCAGAACAAAGCAACCACTTCACTGCTCTTTAGGACTAAAATCCACTACCCAAAGCATTTAGCAAAGACTGAATTTGGTTTATGTACATGTAGCAAAATATCTCATATTCCCAAACATTTTCATTCTAAGCCTGTCCTCCTCAGTGAACAGTAGAGCACAGCAATTGCATCGCTTTCTACTCTAGCCTCATCGCTAGCACATGACCAGTGTAATCAGATCAGTTGTGGATGCTGGAGAGAAGTGGCAAAAAAAGCCCCTTCCAATATTCAAAGGTGAAATGAAGAAATTCAGATAGTTTAGTATCTACAGAGGTTGTAGAGCCTAAGGTTTAGGTCCCCCTAAATAATGGTTATAACACATTTGAGGAAAGGAATTTCAATGTAAACAAATAACAACTGCTATAATCTCATCTGAAAATACTGGAAAAAGCTGTCAACATTACAACATTCTCAACTCCAGCTGCACTTCAAGGCCTCTGATTCAAGATCTTGGCTAGCATTCTAATGTTACTTGGAAAAAGTGCAAAGTATTAAACATGAGGCCAGGCAGCGGGGCTTGGAGAGCGTGATACTGTCTAACCAAAGCATTATACTGCGGAAAGTGAAACAATCCTATTTCCCGTGCTTTGCATAATATTACCCTTCCTCTGCAGGTCATCACTCCATGCATCACTGCTTCCATCAGAAACATCTTTGCTCTGATTTCTAACATAGAAATATTAATTTTATTGCACCATTTAAAGAATTCTAAACTACGTGATTCCATGCTGTATGACTGCTAAAAATTACTTAAAATTCAGTTCTTAAACAAAAAAATTCTAGTGGGATCTGGTAAGCAAAACAAGTAAGCGGTGTGCCTGACGCATCGCATGGGAGATGCCACAGGAATTAGCTTGTGTTGAGTTAGTTCATGTCCCCAAAGAGCTGTGTTTGAGCTTTTTGAAGCTGCTCACTCAGAGGGATTAGCTCATTCAATCTGCTATAATCACAACTAAATGCTTTCAATTGGTATATACTGGGACAGAATTAGAGAATCAGAAGCTCCCAAAATCCATGTGATGGGCTTAGGGCCAGGGGACAGGAAAGAAAAAAGAAACACTGTAGAGGTAAGAAAAAAAAATCTTGATACTCCACAATTTAAACTTACAAGTTTGATTCACTGTATTGTAATGGAGTTACACCAGGATAAACCTAAGAAAATGAAGCAGGACATAGGTAAAGCAACAGATACAGATTTTGGGGTTGGAATGCAGCGTGCATCATAAATATTCACAGTAAGCCTAACAGCCCATTATTATCTTACTACTTCTAAAGCCTCTTCTGAACACAAAATTTTCAAGAAGGCCATTAGAGAAGACAGATGCACTTGCGATTACATGTACCACATAAGATGAGAATGTTACCATTATCAAATTTGCCAAATAAAAGTTCAGTGGGAACACAATGGAAACTGCAATGCAGTATTTTCCTAGAAAACATGCTGGGTAATAACAGCAGCAGTTGTACTAGGATATTAGAAGATAGAACCATACACACAGATTTCAGAGCGAAGGCACAGGATGGGCTGGAGTCACATATTCTACCCGTGATAAGTGTGTACATGCACACCATTCCATTGTCAATTTTCTCCCTATTGAGGGGTTCAACGATTTGATTTCTAGCTTATTGCTGTCAATAGATTCATACTTTACCCGTGATTTAGAGCTATCAAATAATTTTATGCTGACATCAGTTGCCTCCTTGACAGCTCTCAAATATGAAATAACAAGCAGTTGGTGTCAGCACTCTTAAATCAAGCCCAAGGGCCCCCATGGCACCGTACTATGGCAGCTTGTTACCGCTAAGCAAATGTCAGTCCAGTCAATGTGCGTAGGAGGTTGTCAGCTCCCTGGTTGCATCTGCCCTGATAACTAGTCACCTATAAGGTGAAATTCATAAAGCTGCCATCGCACTGCCTGAAACCTAAGGTGACAGAGGCTAGAACAGAGAACATCGCTTTCCAAGTTCAAGGAATGGCTGCCAGTTGGAAAGACTGGGGTCTATAGCTCTGCCTTGGAGACGTTATTATTCTTCTGCTGCTTTTGCTCAGCAGCACAGAGAATACACAGTCATTAACATGCAGAGATACATTATTTTTTAATCCTCAGTTTCTATATTCCAGTGTTAACAGCATGCTACTTTTAACGGTGCAATCTAGCCAGGGGCGTAGCTAGCAATTTGGAAAGTATACACACACATTGGCCTCCCTGTTGGTCCCCTGCCCTCACGATACCCATAATCTCCCAAGGTAGACATACCATTATACACATCCCCATCACTAGCACAGCAGGTGCTATTAGACGGGGGATCTAGCAGCATGTTCATAAAAAGCCTGGCAAAGAACAAAAAAAACATTGCCCCCCATGAAATTAAAATTGTATGCTATGGCATACAGAGCACATGCCTGCTTCCACTTGAATAACTTTTGAAACATCTTGCAACACAAAACAAATCAGAAAATCTACCACAGAGAAAAAGGAGGCAGATCTGAGTTCAGTCGTACCACAGTAAAATTTCATTTTCCAATCTTTCTAGTACATGAAGCAAGACCTTAAGACCCTAAGACTTATAATGGATGTTTCTTTTTATTTAGTTTGAAAAAAGTGCTGTACCTGCAGAAGAAGGCAGGATTTTCTCTACAGCTAAGTATATGAAAATGTATATCACAATTTTATTTTTTAAATACAGTCATTAACACTTTAAGATTAATTATCAAGATTATACAAAGCAAGAAGATGACAGAGTACTGTATTTTCCAGTAGGTACCTACAATTAAGTCTTTTTAATTAATTTACCTTCTTTAACATAGTTTATTTACATGCAAAACCCACTATACTATAATGAATTTACGATTATCCACTGCAGTACTATATACTGACTAAAACAGCTTTGATTCAGGAGATGGCCTTCTAAAAATGAAATAGACCACAAAAGCAGGCTTTATTTCCCAATACAGCAAAGAAAACACCAAGACAGGCAGAGCGCTGACACTGCAACTACAGAACTATTCCCATTTTTCCAGGGTCCTCTCCAGGATGCACTGCAGCTCACGATTACAGTTAATCCAATAATACTCTGTGAGCTATAGAGAGCACACAAGCTGTGCACTTCTACACAGTGAATTTCACAAATATACAAGAAAATCCAGTTTAGGCTTCCCCTTGTACAAGTCCAGTGCTGATGGGCAGCTCAGGAGGAGAGGGATCAAAGAGAGAATGCTTTAAAGGCAAAATGCACATGGGTTTGAAGAGGCAATTAATCTTTGCAAAAACAGAGAAGACGAGGAAGACGCCTATCACCTCAACAAGACTGGAGACAATATTACTCTTTGCATTACATTTTTATTTTAAATAAAGAAAAGAAAATCTCGCCTTTAGTACTAGGCAGGCTGTAGAGAAAGAAATGTGTTTAGGTTTAAAGTATAAATGGCATGAACATTTGTGACATTGTATTGTAACTGTTTCTACTTTACATTCCTGATATGTCCAAGTGGCTTTTCCAACATGTATTTGAATTTACAAAAATATTAGGGGGTGCCATTCTCATGCTAAGTCTTGGGATTTTGTGCCCTTTACAATGTCTTGAGAAAATCTCAGACATCATGACTGACTGAAAAAAGCTGAAGTTCTACCTTACCAATCAGAAGACAGAAAAGAACACAACTAATAAAGCTTAACTTCTCTTCTGTTTCTTCCTTGCTTTTCACCATCTTGACATTTTTTTCCCCTCATTTTCTTCCTTCTTCCCCAGCTGAAAATTTCAGTGAGTTTTCCTTTGCTTCTTCAAGGCAAAACACTATTTTTCTGCAGCTTTGGTGACAGCAAAACGCCTTTCTGATTCATACTGAACAAATATGGAGGATATATTGATCATACAAATGGAGAGAATATTGCTGTAAGCAATCTTGGCTCTTTGGAGGCAAGAATTAAAATAACACTTTTCTCCATCAATGTGTGTCTAATTACAAATAACTCCAGAGAAGCAGCTGAGGAACACTTTGGCTCAACTGTAATGTGTTTCTTTACGAAGATGCGTTTTTAGGCTTCAATACTTTTAATGCATTACCTTTTTTTTACAAGAAGGAAAAAGAGAAATCCAATTGCAAAAAGAATAAAAACATAACTGTTTTCTATTTGATAAAGAGAAGCATGAGAGTTTATTCTTGCAGGTATTCTGTTAAGTGCTGCATAAGTAACTACCGCAATTTGTGTCTCTCCAGAGGCAAATGCATGGGAATCCAACATCAGCACTGAAATAAGAGGAAAGAAGGCAAGAGAGAGACAGAGACAGAGTGAGAAGCAGTGTCCCAGAGCAATTCTGTTCCTGTACCATCTGTCACAATCACTGACATTCCCAAAAGACCTGGTTTAGAAAGGCCACTACAACTAATGAGCACTGGAGAAAGGTGGAATCCTGAATCAAGCTACATACAAATATCAAAAAGCCAAATAAAACCGGCAAAGCTCTTAATAAACCCTCAATACAGCAGGACAAAAGTCCAATGCTATTGGTCCCAACGGTAGCTTGATGGAGCTAATACTAAACCCTTAAGCGATGCACGTGTAGTTAAGGAGAAAGGCCATCATGCTGGTTTTTATTGGTTTTACTATTTTTTTTTATTTTCCACTTTATTTTAGTTTTTGCTGAGTAAAGTATGCAATATTCCATAACACTGAAAAAAATAAACCACTGCATAGCAACAGAAATCAATCGGACACTTTTATGACTGCAATAATAATTTACCCAGCCAATATTTTAGGATGACTTTTTAAAATGGAAATTTCAGTCTTCCTGACTTCAGAACATAAACTTATGAATTTCTTGTTTTCCTGCTTGCAAGAGGAAAAAACAAACAAATATCAGGTGGCTGTTTTGCCTTGTTTGAGAAAATATTAAATACTATTTTATGGCCGCTATCAAAAGGTTATGAAAATCAGCATCATAATCAAAACAGAACATGGTGCTTGAATCTTAATACAGTGAGATGTGGTTCAGCTCTAAATCTTGAAGAGGAGTCTTGCCTGAGACCTCCCTCTTCCCTTTTAAGAACTGAATGACTTTCTGCAATCATGAACATCTGCAACTAAGGAGGCCTGATCTAAAGTCCACTAAATGTGACAGAAAGACCTGAACTGACTGTGTGTCATCCAGGGATGCCAGTATTGTCATCGCAGATTCCCAGATTGGAAGGAACTTCAAGTTTTATCTCAAGTACTGCAACTCAGGCCAGTTCAGACTCGTGAGAAAACTCATTTACCTCATTCAGACCTTCCTATTAAATAGAGGCTTTCAAAAGATTGACGCAGCTTAGAGTCAACAAAGCCTCAAGAAGGAAGCTTCAACTGTCTGAAAACAAAACATCATCATCCAGGAAAAGCTCTGAATTCCAAAAAGAGCAAGTCTTTGGACACAAGTAGATGCCCTGGGACTTTTCATCTAGTATCAACTGCACATAGAAGTCATTAAAATACTACCGTGGTGGACCACAGTTTGAAGTCAACGGATGGTTGGCAGAAAACTAAAGATATGGAAGAAATGGAAAGGAGAAAGGAAAAGTTTGCATTTTAAATACTGAGAGAAGGCTCAAGCCAATTTAATTTAAAAGATGTATCTTTCTCTGCTTATAGTTCCATACGGCTGTAAAATGTCTAATGAAAGTATACAGCAGTTGCTCTCCTGTAAAGCATTCGTGCCCTGAACCCTCCTCGTCCTCAAGTGGCTCCTATCTTATTCCAAGTCAGCAACTCACACTCCGCAATGCCATTCTGACTGGCATTAACATAAGTTCAAGGTCAAAAAACAAGCATGCTTCATGGTACTCAGGGAAACCTTGCAGAAATTCCAGAACTCTGCAAGCTTCTGACAGCTGAAAAAGTGAGAAACTCCACAGGAACAGTGTGCATGAGCCACAGAAATAGGGACAGGAGGAGACAGAAGGCTGGCTGTATGGGGACAGCCACCACCTCTCTCCCCTCCCGTGATTCCCAGAGTCTGTAAAACCCCGAGAGAATCCATCTATACAGTCTGCCTTGGCAAACTGAAGCTGTAACTTTGGTAATGTTGTGATTCCCACAATAAATTTACTTGGAAACCAGCAGAACGGTAAAAACCACACCTAGCAAACAACTAGATTTATAAATACAATCCATATCCATATCTGTATGCATATGTACACTTAAAAATTTTTAAACACAGAACAAAACTATTATTATTATTAGATTTAGGATAATAACAGATATTAAAGAAATTTTAAGGACCTGGAAAATTTTGTTGCCTAGAAAATGATCCCACATACACTATGTCGGCATTTAGGTGCTTCTTACTGATTTTTTTTAAAATCATCCTTTACGTAATGTGTGGTATCTCCTTTGCTTAGATAAAAAGATGAAAACACGCCAATTTAAAACACAACTCCATTTCTATTCCTTACATTTTTCAAGTGAATTTTAATGCCTGAAGAAGAAAGTTGAGATTTTATCCCAACAAACACAGGATATGGCGTAGACAGCCACAGAGCAGCTTCTTCCTTCTATCTGTCTCAGTTTTCTATCCCAAAGAGTTTTCCGCTTAAATGTTGTAACCCTGATGACTATTGTGAGATGAAATGCTCTGCATCTTCTGTCAGGTTCACATTTCTGGAGAGGCCTCAGATAAATATGTAGACTTCAAATCAGAATTAAATTCTGACATAGTTACAAATGCATACAGGCAGTGGGAGAAAAACTCATGCCTTACCTCCTGATAAAGACATAAATATAAATGTATATATCCCTTCTAATATATTTTCAAACAATTTTGGTTTCCAAAATAAAATATCTAAAATAAGCATGCAAGTAGATTCAGATCTCTATGTTGTCCAATAAAAGTTTGCTAAATTGACCCAAAAAATTCCTTGGCAACTAAGTGACTGCACCCCAGGGAATAAACTCAGTAAACAGTCTAACCTATCATGTGGCCTTTTACTGTAAAAACGTGTGCAGTTTCTTTACATGAACACTTCTTTTTGCAGTTCTGTAATGATTCAGCTCATGCTGCTTGGCCTCTGCAACCTGCTTAGCAAGAGATCAACTGGTATGTTGGTCTGCTTTGTTAGAAAAATTGAGATATTAAGCAAATAAAATTGGCCATCTCAGACCTCTATCATGATGCCATGTTCTGAAAGTGTCTCAGCAGAAGCAACACCTACTCTATACTTGCATATGTCTGAAAATTTAAAATTACTTTTTTGTTCAACATGCTGCTGCTTAAAATGTAATGAAGAACAATAATAAAATGTTATTATTTCAGTAATAAAGATCTAATTATATTAATAATAACAATAATGTGAACATTAATATTGCTCAAAAGTAAAATCCTTTGTCCAAAAAAGAGACATAATACACATGGCAATTGTGCTGTACTTCCCTGACTTAGAAAAGATCACTTTGATGTTATCTTCAGAAATGGCTTAACTTATAACGGTACCTTAAAACTACATTTTTCTCTTTTGAACGTGAACAAGCATTCTGGCCAGCTAACACGTATAAAATTCACAGTACCATTTCAGGAAACCTCATATTCTTCCTCATATCTCTATACATAGAAATTGCAAACAGTTATTTCAATGGAAAAGTACCTCCCACTGGACTGAAACAAAGACTTGCTTTTGTCCAGCAATAAGCAGCTGTGGACCTCAGGTAACACATTCCTATGATAGTCACTTTTTCAACTCAAAATGTTTTTCACAGCACTCTTCTGCTCCAGTAAATAGGATTCTCATCCAAACAGAAGAAATATTCTTTCTTTCCTTTCAGTTTGATGGGCAAAGGATGGGATGTGCTGCCTATGAAGAAATATTACAGTCAGTTTGATGTAGTAGCAAAACCATCCGTCACAAACACACACCTTCTTCAGGGGCAGTATTTTATATACCTTCTGTTCAAGGAAAAGAGTTTCGATACGGGACAACTTACTCCCCATAAGCTTGTTTCAACATAAGTTAATGTTCATGCACAAACTAAGCATAGGTGTTGATCTTTACAATTCTTCCTTACATGAAATTTATTCACTTTACATTATTTCTCAACCCTGTCCACAAGAAACTGTGACACACAGACCAGGGAGTCAATTAATGCTGCCTTTCTGCTATCCTTTGTTAAAATCTATGAAAACCACACATAAACAACAACTTATTCTGTATCTGTAATAAGTCTTGTTAACCTAGAATAGTTGACATTCAAAAAAGGAAACCAGAGCAATGCTTTCCATCAAGGGAAATAATTATTTTATATACAACTGAGATCTGGGTATTATTCTTTGATCCATTGTATGGCATTAAAATCTGGAAGTCTTTCTACTATGCTTGCCTAGCAGTAGTTGCTTACTCACAGAGTAGCCATGAGAGAATATATAGTGTCTAAACAATATATGGTGATTTATTTACAAAAGAAGCTCCACCTTCTACCTCTGCTGTATTACATCCACCACCTAGCTCCTTAATGACCAGTTGTACTTCCTCCTTTAAAACTCATCTGTCAACACCACCTCGGAGATGTCACATACATCATAACTTCCAAATTTCTGGCTGAGAATGCTTGGATGAGCTCTCCTGTCAAACAGGCCTGTGATGATGCTTTTTTTCTGGCACCCTGCTGAGACACAGGCGAGCACTTCATCATTATAAACAGTGAAGTATTTCACTACTGCTTTCCTATCCAGCGGGCAGAAAAGCTAGGAGGAGGACACAGAGAGCAGCCTGCGGTGCTGTGCAGATCTACAGTCTTGCTGCCTAACTGCTCTCTTTACCCTTCCGCTGACACGATTCAGAACTGGTTAATGAAGTTTCACGAGCTGAAGTTCAGTTGGCTTTATCTCTTGCTGCATATAGTTTAAAGGCAAGTTTTGAAACTTCAGTGTCCAAAAGAAGCTTGTAAAAATCTAAAAAGGCACCTGTTTTATTTTTNACCAAAGATGAATTTTCATCTAAATGTTTATGCAGTAATATTGCCTAATTCCGCCCTTATAATACACATCACCTGCGCATACAGTGAGAAACCATGCCCATTTTTCAGATANAGTTTAGGTGGTCNGGTATTATAACTCAGCTTTCTGTGAATTTTATCTTCTTTCAGCTAAAGGAAGCCAGAGTTTTTTACAGCTTTTCTTCACCCTGCTGTTTCGCTTTGCCAGTAAGGCCTATTTAAAACCCCCTTGTTGCATTAACAGAAGGAACAGAACCCTGTAACAGAACCCGTCACTTGGCTGTGCCAAAAGCTGGATTTTTCTTTCATTTTCTTTGTCAATTCAAGCACATACTGTACTTTATAAAAGCACTTCCTTGGGCCCATTATAGACAAATGTGATATTTTGCTATCTTGCCCTAGTCTTGACATGAGAAGAGTTCAAAGGGACTATGTCAGAAGTTTGACATTTTTCAAATGCACTCATGAATAATTTATAATTACAGCATATTTTTATATTTACCATTTTAGGTACTGATGTATTAAAATATATTTAAGATATGTATGAATTCCATTAGGTTGCATCATGGGACCTCATTTCTTCAGCTAGAAAACATGAAGTGATAACATCAATGCATCGACTACAAACAGCAAATGAGGTAATTATGAGGACTTACTGGAACTTTCCAAAAGTAACTCAGCCAAGATTGCCAAAAGATTTGAAAACCCCTGCATGGGCTCAGCAAATTTAGGGCAGCAAAAGAGACTCCATGGGGAGCTATGTAAGGCAGCTGAAATCTGATGGGCTTAGCAGCTGTGAAACTCAAGATTCTGCTGCTATTATTTGTTTGGTTCCAGACATGAGTTTACAACTATGCAGAGAAAGTTAACTGTTCATAGGTTCTTATACTTTGAGTGGTGAAAAAATTTACTAAATGAAGCAAACAGATTGTGGTGATTCTCATTTTGATTTTTCGTATTTTAGTGTATTTCATGCTCTCTGCCTCCTAATGCAGCACTATATCGCTCCTGCATTCCTCTGAATTTCTTGTCTTTGTAAAGCCCTGCATGCTGGAGTTAAGCATTTAGGGAGAAATGTTGAGTGCAGGTAACAGCTGAATCACAGCAACTTAACAAATAACTGTTGATCTGCTGACAGTTTTTAACGTTGTGCCCTGTCATTCTGCCATGTATGCAACAGAAAATATGCCACCTTCTCACCTCTTCTGACCTTCCACGCTTTTTTTGCAAGCTCTAATTTGATACTGGTACATAAAAAGCAGTATGGAAAGAGATACAGATGCGGTAAAAGGAAAAAGCAACAAATGAGGCATCGAAGTTTACAAAAGTGGAAGAAAAGATAAGTAAGAGGGGGCATAAAAGCTAAAGGTATCATTTTCTAAGTTGCTTTGGCAACCATTTCTCCCTGTTAAAAGGGCTTTACGAACCGAAGTCCCAGTGATCAGATGTTCAAGGTCAGGATCTAGGCTAGAGATATACAACATGCAGGCACTGAAAGCAAAAATGGGAAGATTGAAGTGTTTCATGTTTGGGGTGACAGAAAGTCAGTGAATGTACCTGGAAAGAAGGCTAACATGGTAAAATGGCAGTCATCTCTTCTGACAGTCTGGAAGTGAAAATACAAGCTTTAAGTAGAAGGAGGAGAACTTTAAAGCAATCAGGACATGAGAAGTGCATGACTTCACTTGTGCATTTATTCTCTTTATCCTGGTAGGTGTATTTTACTTCCAGTTCCTCCAGGCTAATAATTCTCTCCTTTTTGGCATCATACACTGTTAAAAGTTAAAGACAGTTATCAGATGTCTCTTAGTTATCCCTTCATCAAACTTTTAATATTTAATACAATCATTCTTAGTAAATTAGACCCTTTAGCCCTTTAATTTGTGCTGTTCTTAGCTGAACTCTCTTCAGTATGTCAGTAACTTTCCAGAATTAACCAAAGTTTTCCATCAATAGTCTCTCTAAAGCCAAAATATTTTCTCTGGACCATTGTGAAATGTTTCCTGTACATCTACAACCAAACAAACCATCAGGCTTCCACATTAATGTTAACATGTATACTCCATAGACCTTGCTCATGTTTACGATTTCAGACAAGCTCTAAAACCTCAGCTGAACTGAAAGCCGCATACAAAAATGTCAAAAGAAATTCCATATTGATATTTATCTCTCTACCTGATAGTTTCAGTTCAGAAGACAATACATTGACTCCTAATTAATATTTCTTCCAATTCCATTTGACATCTGGAAGTCATCCTTGTACTTCTGCTTTTCTTATACCACCATTCATGATGAGGTTTCCTAAAACAGTTGAGATTCCCTGGTACAGCTGTGTGATTTCTATTCTGCCCAAAGGGACTGCAATAAAGTAATTACTGGAGTTCAGCTTCCCATTATGGATGCCTAAATACAGGTGTCTAAATGTAGGTGGCAACACATAACATAGGTGCCGAAGCTCTAACTACAAGGCAGTGAAGAGGTGGTCAATAACCAGGAGAACAAGACAGACCTAACAGCTTTCTGAGTCCATTGACTATGTTGACCAGGTCTTCATTCTTTAAAATGGACACTCAGACACCTATCTTACACCTTGGCATCTACAGTTAGATACCTAAATGTATGGGTCCAAAACCTAGAGTTTCATCCTAAACCAGTGATTGGACTCTACTCCCTGGTTATCTCAGGCATTACCAGAGGACAGGGCTGGCTGAAAATACAGGATCTGCAACACGCACTTGTGCTGTTAGAGCAGCAACTGGAGAACAGCCTTCTGGGACATCTCAAATGTCACTAGATGTCTACATTTAGATAATTGAATCCCGCTCTATGTGTCTTTTTAGAGATGGAGAAATGCACTAAGGTATAATGTAGCCTTACAGTAGGAAGCTACGGCTGTGTCCACAAAACTCACTACACACTCATCTCCTATCTAGATGAATCTAACCTATCCTTATCTGTCTTGCTGCTTATAGGGATTCCTGAGATACAATTACACTTTTTTTAAAAAAAACAACTTAAAAATGAAAACATTTTAATGAACTTGTTTACTGCACTGACCATTAAACAAAGATCATGGTACAACAGAAACCAGGGACCTGAGTTAATGGGGTGAGAAGTCTCAGTAACCATCCTCACCACAGAAGCTGGCATGGTGAAGATTCATGAAAATGAGCAAAATGACAAGTTCAGCTGGAGCTGGTGGGAGTTCTGTGATTTATTTCAGTGGAATCAGGGCCTGATCACAGGCCTTTTAAAAATGTCCATAAAAGAACACGTTACTGATGTAAAAACAAATAAATAAAGAACCCCAGTGAGTCAGCACAGATCAATAAATATAAGTAAGCATGAAAGTGAATTTCAAAATGGATAGAAACTGAATGCACTAATCGCTGTCTTATAAGTAACAGTTCAAAGCAGCCCTGCCAGGAATGACATTCCCCAAGTATAGCTTCTCATCTTCCCAGTTTCTTCCACTGACGTCCCAGTCTCCTTCTCCCTAACATAATGTAATTCCTGATGGCAAACAAATTTGTAGAAACAAAGCTGTAAATGTCTGGAAAGTAGTGCGCAGAATATACAGATACCATAGTAATATTGTTCTTTGACTTCATACAAATAAATTGCTACAACCAGAACACACAAACAGTAAAGTTCAGTTTTATTCGCAGAAGTGTAGACTAAGCAAAAATGACAAATAATGAATGTTACCAGCCTTCATAGAAGCATCTATCCCTTGAAGCTATTGACCATACAGAGTCCCCTAACTACACCATTTCTGAAGTCTATTCCAGCTAAAACGGGTTGACAGATCCAATTAAAAACAAAGGGAAACCTGACAAATTCCTCATTGTCGTCTCTGTTCCAGCAGTACCCAAGGGTTTCAAATGGGATCAGACTCCAGCATCACGCAACAAACTGCTACCATGCAGTCAGAATAAATGTTCATATAAAAAGACAAACTACACAAAACAGAAAACAAACATTTTTCAAAAAAACATAATAAATTGACTCTGTTTGTTGAATCT
>Ga0065711_1003165_pt1 | contig 37216 bp, 23 predicted proteins | sample Hoacrofraction12_FD_59098 | JGI IMG/M metagenome (GOLD analysis project Ga0065711, IMG submission 59098) | Hoatzin crop microbial communities from Cojedes, Venezuela - Epithelial fraction 12 v2 (version 2) | ecosystem: Host-associated > Birds > Digestive system > Esophagus > Crop | place...
CTGGTGTGGAAGTGACTGCAGTGGTGGTTTCAGCAGCTGGGCTGGATGTTTGTGCTGTGGTGGAGAGGAGTGTGGAGGTTGTGCCAAGAGCAGTTGTTGTTGCTGGAGTGGAAGAGGTTTCAGCTGGAGTTTGAGGAGGAGAGGTGGACTGGGCAGCCGTGTTGGAGGTTGTCCCTGTGGTGGATATTTTATGATATATTATGATGTTTCTGTTTTTTTTCTTTATTATTCAATAGTCTTTTGCAGTTTAGTTTTCCAGTCTTTCTAGTTCATCAATTACATTTTTTATTGGTTTTATTTTTTTGAATATTTATTTCTATATTTAAACTTTTTTTCTGATTTGAGTCAGGGTAATTATTAGGAATAAGTTAGAGTTTGCAATCTCTTTTACAGCAAGGTATCACTGTGCCTTTACCAGTTTAACAGTTGTCATATATCAAAATACACAGAACACTTTTTTCTTTATGCTTTCAAATTCATTTACCTAGGCAGTTGAAGATTTTGTAAGGACACCTTCAGAAAAGTTTGGATCTAAATTTTCCTTGAGTGCTTAAAATTTACTTTTGATCTTTTAACGTGGTTTTGTTTCATCCACTCGATTTGGGAAGAGTCATTCAATTGTTTCAGATATATTTGTATTCTAATTCTCTTTTCCAAAGCATTTGCAAAATTTTTCAGCTTTTATAATTATGTAGACAGTATTTCAAAGCAGTCATGGTAAAATGGACATCAGGCTGGGATCTATGAACGATGAGTTTTAAAATACAATCTCAGTGTACAACTAAGCATTAATTTGTTTTTTTTATTAACCAGGATTTGTATGCAGTTGAGCAGCACGCTGTGAGGATTTCCTGCATGTCCCAGATAATTTCTTCTTTAGGGAAGTGTTACATCAGAACTTAAGTAAGCACCTGATTAAGTGCTTAGTGTAACTGAGGGTTTCCCTTTGGTCAAAAGCTCTTGTCAAAAACAGAAATGAGATTTGGTTGTTACAATTTGTTCCTTTTTAACTCATTTTTATTTTATACGACCTTATTCATTTTTCGTAAGGAGTGCTAATGTTGTTCTGCTTATTGAATTAAAAATAGTTAGCTGAGAATTCTGTAAAAACTAATTCATTCCATTCCAATGAGAAATCATGATCCTACTCATCCCCAATCCTTTTTGATTTTCCTAGTTTTCCGTAAGTGTGGAAAAAAGGGTGAAAGACTGACCAGAGATTGCCAGCATAGCTTTGTGAGAACTCTGAGCTATTTCAAGTTCTTTAATATATTTTACTAAGGGACATACTGTGAAGTGAAGTCTATCATTCTCAGACTTCAAAACAGTAGTTTTGAATGAGTCAATAAAGGAGTCATGAAAAAAACCTATTGAAGTCCAACACTTTTCAAACCCCTTTTTTTGTAAGCAATATATAGTAATACTGTAATTTTTTTTTGCAGGTTTTCTGAGTTGGCAGCACCTGAGAAATCTGCTCTTCACCCTTCTACTTCACTGAACGACAACACGATACCTGTGTGTTTGTTCAGCCTAAAAGAATTACTCTCTTCCCTTGAGGGACACACAAGTGTTCAAAATTATCTAGATTGTATGTTTGTAAGGAGGGGCTCATTCTATCAATAATCCGTCACAGGAATCACACCCCTTGCCTCCCCAGTCTCTCCCCTGGCAGCTTGGTTGTGTCACCTCAAAAGATTCTCTTCTCACCGGGCATACCAGCCTGGTTAGGTAACACTTGTGCTTGACACCCACCAGGAAGTTAACAGGGCTGATGTTCTGCCTCAGTTCTTGCCTTTAGAGAGAGAAAGGGCGAGGAAAGGAGGAGGTACTCAGACCAAGCTATTCAAAATGTAAGGAATCACCATCATATCCCAGCAAACTGTTTCTTTGTTGTCACAGTAAGCTGGATGGAGAAATGAAGAAAAGAGTTCGTGTGGGCTTTTGCGTGCAGATGTTTGTTCTGCTTGCACTGCCAGGAGACCTGAGCTTGCTGTGCACCCACGTGGAGCCCCTTGGCCGTGAGCCACCTCCAGTCTAGGGGCTGTATTGACATGTTAACATGCTGTGCAAAGCAAACTAACAAACTCTCCTTCTTAGCATGACTTGTTAGCTATGATCCAGTGCTAAGCAAAGCACGGTTCTATCCTTTAGATGCAAAGAACGGTGCCCTGCCCCTTCCCGGTTCCTTTGTCTCTGCTGTCTTTCTAGATTCCAAACTCATTCAAGTGAGGCTCTAGCATTTTTGTGCTGAGAGGGCTTGGGCGGCTGCAGAATATTAAAAATAACAAGCATGGCAGTGCTAACAGCTACAATAAAACAAAGACTTGAAGGTTCAGAGGCAAGAGTTCATGAAAGAGCATTCCTTATCAGATGAAAGGGTGCAGATCTGTAGAAACATCAGAAATGCCTCTTTTTCTGAAACGTGCAGTACTGGGATCCCTGTACCCCGGGGAGTGTGTGTCTATGTATACACACCAAAAAATGGGAGATTTCTGTTCTTTTTCTGTACTATCTAAGGGTTTTAATGAATTCCTGGCAACATCTAGTAGATTTGCTACGTTTTTTTCAGAATACCAAAGGAAGGGACCAAACACAGTGAACTAATTTTCTCTGGTCTTCATTTGGCGTAGCTGCTGGGTTTTGTACCTTGGTACTGGCATCTTTATGGTGTTCCTGTAACGCAGAATAATGTTTTCTCTCTACAGTGGGATGTATGATTTGCTTCCAGGCTATGCAAGCAGCTCCTGCCAGAGAGGTCCAGTGATTCACAGCAGCTAACCTCTCTGTATCCCAAACAAGTACCCTAGCCAGCAAGCTGGAAGCACGTGTCTAGAAGTAATTGGATATATTCGCATTAAAGTTGTAATTTTTGCCTACACTGAAATATTTAGATGGAATTGCAAACTACAGAACCAAGGACATGATTACCTGTCCTTCTAATGCAGCAGTATTCACAAAGAATTCACCAAAATACCAGTGTCTTATCACAGTATGCATACTACGACGCACCATGGAATTCCCAGTCCTAGCCAGAAATTCCTAGGGCACCAGAACAACAGTTCTCATACTATAAATCAAAGCTGGGATTTTTTTTGCAGTGGCAAAAGGTGAATATTTCCCCATCAGCTGGCAAGATGCTACCCATTTAAAATCTGGCTCTGGGCTGAAATCCTTGTGCAGATTTCTATACGCCAGCTAAGATGAAAAGAACCAAAAAGATACTGGGAGAGATGTAAATTAATACCATTTTTGTTAGGCAAGTTTTTTGGAGACCATATCATTTAAAGCAATGTTTAGCTCCTGTGTTTCCCCTCTAATTCAGAATTTGAACATCCTTAATTGCCTTTATTTTAAAACTAACTAATATCAATTAAGCCACTGGTTGTGTGAACAAAGGGGTTTTATATGTTTTTACCAGTGCACTTGAGACTTCTTCTCTGTTAATTTGAATTAATTCTCCTTCTGTGCTTGGGCAGCTTTGTAAGTCCCAGTGACTTAAACTCCTAAATGTCTTCTTTAGTTTAGAAAATGAGATTTATACTCCTTTGAGTAACCTTTGAGTTCCACAAAACTGCTTTTCCTTATAGAAATCAAGTAATTCAAAATTGAATTTAAAAAAAATTCTTAAATTCTTAATTATTAAATGCCTTCTAGATTTTAAATTCAGAAGTATTTACAAAGCTAATCCTCATTTTATAGGAAATATCGTTTCAGTGACTTGAGCATTCCATGACTTCAGACCTATGTCATTTTGTTGCCATTGAAAATGTCATTCTTGATTTTCAGGTGCTGCTTTTTTTTATTTCCTAGAAACATTAATGTTTTGGACTTTGTTTCTCTTTTTATGAATCAAAAACGTAACTGAGAATTGTACCTGAGCAGTTTCTCAAGTAAATATTAACATTTCACTCATTCTTCTAATAAAACAGAAGACATGAACTTCAGGTGCTAAAAACAAATATAACAGCGAATATTCTGGCTTTTGCTAACTAAAATCAGATCCGCTCAGCTTGTGTGATTACCATCCCGTTTATATCCACTGAAGAGGAAAACCATACGGCTTTCTCTCTACTGTTTCCTCCTTTTAACTGCTGAAAGCTTGAGTAAATGCGAGTGCTGAAAAATGACAGCGCAAGGAGCAAGATAAGCATGCCCCTCAATAGTGTATGGCAAAGGGTTTTTCACTTGTACCATAAGGTAAATTCCAAATATATTTAATCAACAGTATTGTTGAAGTATTTATGTGGATACAAATAAAATACGTTATCTTTGGTTATAATTTTTAGTGGTAGTAATTTTGTTTGAAAAAGAAGTAGACCTTTACAGAATATACTGGCAAAGTTTTTCTGTCAAAGTAGCAAATAAATTAAACTTACCTGAAAAGCAGCATAATATTATGATAGTATATATAAACTTCCGCTTATATCGAGATAAATCTGTTGTCCAATCCATTTTTTTCCTTACAAGATTGAATTTTTACAAGCTGAGTCCAAAGCTGCCTTCAGTATCTGCTGCGCTCTTGGTAATGCGGAAGTAACTCTCACAGCCAAGTGAAGAAGATGAGTCTGATGGCCAAGGTGAAATGTTCTTAAACTAAAGCACCTTGCATAATGCCAGCACTCTGAGGGTTTGACGAGTGACACACCTGCTTGTACCTTACAGCCCGAGGATTTTAAAATTAGAATATTGTACTTTCCCTCTAGGTAAGGTAAATAAGAAACTTGCTGCTTGAAAAGGTCAGTGTGCGTTAATCCAAGCATGAAATGATCAGGAATGGGGACTAGTCTACACCCTTCAGAAGGCCACAATCACACATTCATCTCTTAGCTATTTAAGTTTAGGGTGGACACAGAACAGAAACGAAGACAGTAGCGTTGCTGAGTTTTACGTTTCAGTATTACAACTTCTCTATGGATAAAAAGAAATTCACAACATTTCCTATGTTGTGAATTGCTCTATACTAATAAAAGTCCAATTTTTTTAAGAAAAAACCCATTGGCCTCATCCTTCTTAGCTGAATCATGCAAATTCCTTGGGGGAAGGTTATATCTTATTGCCATAACTGCAGACAGACAACTTTGCTCAGTCTCTGTGGTCCCCTGCAGTATCTTCCCTTGCAGCTGAATGAGAGAATGGACAAAAGGATTCCAGAGAACATCTTTGAGGGAATGCACAGAAGTAGACAGACGGATTAAGTGGCAAAATAAAGTGAATCCATGTGCTGCTATTGCTAGAGAACTGGAGTAGTGGAGAACAGTGTAGTTTAAGGAAGGAGGACCGCCACACCTCTGAATTCAGATGGTAATTAAAAAGCTTTTCAACTATTTTGGGCCACTGTCAATATTAAATGAGTTTGACATTTTGTGCCTCTTGAATTCTTGATCAGGATTAATCTACAAAGGATACGAAGACTTACTGGTGTAAATTACACCACAGACTCTGTTTGGCTTTGGGTTCCCTCATCCTGAAATCCTGTCCTTGTTTTCTTTCCAGAATCCTGTTTTCCTTTCCTCTTCGCACTTCTTCCAAACCTGAAATTTCTTGTTCAAGGTGGATCCAGGAAAAAAAAAACCTATGTGCATGTTCTGTTAGATTCCAGTTAACAGTTCTCACAAAACCATGTGGTTTGGATAGGGAAAGGGCCAGCACCTTTCCAATGGCTGCTTCCTGGTGGGGAGGATTCATTACAAGCTCTAAGGTTTACAGGGTCAATTTTCAGAGTAACTAGCAAGGCCTGTAGAAAAGCAGAGGTTTGTCTGTGTGACCTAGAAAGTGTCTAGCATACAATTATAATTTCATCAACTGCTATATGAGTATTAGTGAAATGCTTAGTTTGATTGGATTGAAAAATCATGTTCTGTTTGTTGTGTTGTATAACTTGCTGGGTACAGTTCTGCTTTGAGTATCCAAGCTTTTTCTGTAAATGCCTGAGATAGTTGACATGAAAAATGCCTTTTTCATGGTAAAGAGCTAGTAAACACTGGCTAATATATTCATGACAAAAGTGAATTCAGTTTTCCTACCTGAACAACTAAATAGTTCTTAGAAGCCTGCATTTGTTCACATAAATAGTATTTCTCAGTAAAATGCAGTTTCCATTTGTTTATGTAATACAAAGACACTGCTCATTGCTTGGTTTGTACTGGTTGGATGACATAAAGATTAAAACTTCCTCCCAAAGTTTATGAAATTACAGCAAGCACAAATGTCATGGTCTGAGGGACTGACATGTGTGTGTTCTTGCTTGTTTGTGCAAGCAGTTAGGTAACTTGAACGCACATCCTTGACCTTTCCTCGGGTGTTAGTAAAGGAGAAATGATTTGTGATTCACAATTCATTTCTGCTTGCTTAGGCACTGTCTTTAACACAATCTTTCTTTTGCTTTGTCTTTATGCATAAAAAGGGTTAAAAAATTGGAGGGAGGTGGAGTTGTCCCACCTTGCTCTGGAGTTATTTGCAAAGAGAGATGTAATATTAGAAAATGTGGAGGTAAATAAAATTCAAACAAAAGATCTTTGGAAATAACTCTGAGAATTTTAAAGGTGTATGCAAAAAGACTCAAACCCTCTGTTTTCTCTCAGATTTTTAAGTACAATACCCAATGGAGTCTGCTTCTTGTTTTAGGCCACTGAGTATCGAAGTCCTAGATGGGAGAGCTACACAGACACATTCGTCAAGAGAGAGGCCTGATGCTATTGAAAAGCAACAGAATTCACAGGCAAAAGGTGCTCATAGCAATAGGTCCTGGCACAAACGTCTTTGTGATATGAAGGCAACGCTCACTACATCATATGAGAAGAGATCGCTTAAAAAACCAAAACAAAACAAGTGTTATTTTCGTGAGGTGTCTCTAGTAACATTTGCATAAGCCAGCATCATTTCCTTCTAAGCAGCACTCGGGTGTTTGTACCTGCCCGGTAGGAACACCTAGTTGTGTACACTCCCTATTTTGCACACGTAAATGAAAGTGAAGGGAGAGGCCTGACTAGTTTGGAAAGAAAGCAGCACCTTCAGAAAGGCTGTTGATAATTTCCTTTTTAAGGCGTGAATGAAATTTCTTAAGAGAGAACTTCAGTTCTGAAACAGGAATAATTCTTAATTCTTGCACTACCGCTAGTGAGGTAAAGGAAACCTGAGTGGGAAATCACGAGTACCTTTCTAAATAGTTTGAACAGCAATTCATAATAAATTTCATTCTTTGACTGTCCTGTGTTAATGAACACTCACTGTACTAAACTATGATTGATTTATCAGGTTTTACCAGTCTGTTTTGTAACTGAATACTTCCTTCTGCTGGTATTAACGAAGAACTGCATTCTGAACACAAACCAGGTAAGGACTGTGGAAGGAAGTGATTGCCCCTGTTTCGATACTGTTTGATTTTCGTTGATTTATGGATTAGGGCATTGTTTAAGTTTTTTGCTGTTGTCTGAGCAGATATCCTCTCCACAGCTCCTTTGACAAGGTTACCCTACACCCAAAAAACCAACTCTGACACAGGTAACTGCTTAAAAGCAGTAAGAGAACATAGCGCAATGTTGATGAACAGAATTTGGACAATGTTTCCTGTGAGTGAATGCTCCAACAAAAACCTCTTTGCTGTTGAAGGGCAGAAATCTGCGGCCAATTCGCTAACTCTGCCCTGCGGCCCAAACGCCCTGAAGGCCTGAGCGATTGGAGTGTTCCTTGACGTCAGCATTCCCCCAGAATGCTGCATCTGCAATGGCAAAGAAAAATAATTCCACAGCATGAAAACCATGCTTCTAAGGAGTAAACAGACATATATCATATGTCACATAGGAAAAGTTTCCAGAAAATTATGCAAAGTGATCTTGGGGAGGCGATTGTCCCCCTGTACTGGGCACTGGTGAGGCCGCACCTTGAGTCAGCTTTGGGCCCCTCACCACAAGCAGGACATGGAAGGCCTGGAGCGTGTCCAGAGAAGGCAGCGAGGCTGGGGAGGGGTCTGGAGAACAAGTCTGATGAGGAGCGGCTGAGGGAGCTGGGGCTGTTCAGTCTGGAGAAGAGGAGGCTGAGGGGAGACCTTCTCGCTCTCTACAGCTCCCTGCCAGGAGGGGGGAGTGAGGGGGGGTTGGTCTCTTCTCCCAAGTAAACAGCAGTAGGACAAGAGGAAATGGCCTCAAGTGGCATCAGGGGAGGTTTAGATTGGATAGTAAGAAAAAGGTCTTTATTGAAGACATTGGGACAGGCTGCCCAGGGCAATGGTGGAGTCACCATTCCTGGAGAGGTTCAAAAACCGTGTAGATGTGGCACTTTAGGACATGATTTAGTAGGCATGGTAGCAATGGCTTGACGATTGGACTTGATGATCTTAGAGGTCTGTTCCACCCTGTAATTCTACGATTCAAAAATCTTCTCAGCATAAAGGGTAGTAGTGCATTTCAGATGATGTTAGGGTAGTAGAGGAAAAAAATCTCTGAAAGATGATATCTCACCCAAAATGAACTGTTTTAAACTAATAAATGAGACACAAGAAAAAGCTGATCACTCTTACACAATAAATCTGTAAAACCTCTTACCTGCAGCAGTGGTGCCTAGACATGCCATGCCAGCCATCCCTGTGGTGGCCATGGAGGTCTGTGTCCTGCCACAGTCAGTCCTCATGGAGCAAGCGAGGCTGGGGGGCCCTGTCAAGCTAAGGTCTGAGGGTCTCCCTCCAGGCCCCCCCATTGCCCTCATCTCAGGGACTGTGAGATCTGTTGGAGCTAAAATGGCGACTGCAGAAGGACCCCCTGTGCTGCTCTTGTCAACCGAGGGCACAGCAGGGTCAGCTGTGTGGTGGAGACCTGACTCTGTGGCACTCGAGGAGCTCTCTGGGGCTGGTGGGGGAGAGCGGCCTTCAGCATTGGGGGCTGTCTGGGGGGAAGTCTCTGGAGAGTTTGTGCTGTCACCCTTATAGATGGGGGCCAGCGATGTGTCTGCTGTTTGTGTCATGGTGGGCTTTGGGATGTGAGTCGAAGCCTCCATGGGTGCTGTTGTGATGTTGGCAGGTTGGTGGCCCACTTCATCCACAGCATCTTGCCTGAGGAGAGGTGGCCTGGGCAAAACTCTGTCTTCTGGAGTTGTCTTTCTAGTTATAGGCGGGCCACGGTTCTCCTCGGAAGGTGTCGCTAGTCCTAGCACTGTGGGTTTGGCCTCTTGCAGAATTCCCCCCATCGCTGCTGGTTCATTTGTGCCGTGTGCCACACTGCTTGCACCTGCTGATGAAATAAGTAGGTCTTAATACTCGGCAAAAATTAAGAAATGCATCTTCTGAGGATAAGATGCTTAGAATTTTTTTCTGTTTTTAAATCCTTTTTTCTGTGAGATTTTACTATGCTGCTTATTCTTTTGATATCTTTTCTCTTTTCTGAACAAGGTCTCCTGATCCGTCTGCTCCAAACAGAGCCACTGTGTGCAGCAGAGCCAAGACTCTTCCAGCCAGGGACCTACAACCCCTCTTTGCTCAAGCAATCTACCATGACGCGGAGTGGGCAGCACAGTGGTTCTGCACGCAGGACCCTTGGCGGAGGGAGCGTTTCCTCTGCGGCCCCCGGGAGGCAGGGGATTTCTCTGTAATAATTCTGGTATTTTAACTTTCTATGTTTTAAATCTAATGTAAAGTGTTTCTCTATTTTTGTTTCCAGTCTGAATTTTCACCTCATGGTTGCTGCTTTTGTCGCCTAATATTAGGAATTTAAGATGTTGGATATTGGTAGAATGTTTATTTGAGGGCAATTTGTGGTTTTTTGACTTTAACGTTTCATTTAACTGTCAATGGATACGTACCAGTTTTAATGAGGGCCCTCTGGACTTCTGCAGCAGTTTTACAGAGCATCTGTAAATGATGCAATGAATATTGAAACCTTTTTTCTAGAAGTTTCTTGCTATGCCATAAATTAGGTTTATATTCTTAGACATAACTGTAATTTTACCTTTTAGTGCTTGCACTGTGCTGAATTGCATCAGGACAGGTAACGTGCAGAAATTGCAGACGCATTTTCTTTCTTGTGCTGAGCTCTCAGCTATAGGTTATACACAGTCTGGGGTAAAAAAAAAATCACTGGAGATGGTGGTCCTGGCTTTTTCCTGTTTATCTAAATAACGGAATTTGGGTACAGTCCCATTGAGTGTTTGAAAAAATCTCTCACTGAATTATTACTAGGACTTGGACCTTACTGCTACCTGAATCAAGTAGATTCACCTGTTCTTCCTTTTGGTGTCCAGAGCGAAAAATAGTAAGAGCAACTTCAAATTGCAAGAGGTGCAGCTTTGATAAGTGTGTGTGTGACTGCATCGGTCACCATTTGTTCAAACTCATAAACAGTTGCTGTCCCCATCTGCAGCTGAATGTCTACCTGCAGTGAACCTTACCTCTCATCGCAGGGCATATGCCACAGGCTGCTCAAGTTTTAACTGTTATGGACTTTTTTCTCTCACCTCTTCAGTCCCTGAATAACACGCAATTACTGGAAGGTATCTCAGTTCTGTCCTGCCTTGAATTCATGCCTCTGCACTCTATGCACGTGGTAGGTATAGAATGATAGAATCATTTAATTTGGAAAAGACCTTTAAGATCATTGAGTCCAACCTTAAGCCTAACATTATCAAATATTTTCCAGGAATTTTTTTAACATGCTCTTCTACTATTAGACCTAGCTTAAATATAGTTAGACATAGATGAAGAGATTTGACATACAGATACACGTTCACAATTTCCTTTAAAAAAATCTTCCCCCTTAATTATAAAAACTTACAGTTTCCCTGGAGCATTCTATGAAATAATTAACACAAGGTGCATCCTACCTGTTACGCATATGTTGAAAGAAAATGCCAAGACTATGAATATATTTTGTATAAAATATTGCACAGAGCAATGTTTCCAAGTCATTTTGTTGCCTTGAGACTACTTGTTCAAACGACAGTTTGCTTCAGGCTCCTCGGCAACTCTGCTACCTCTGCAAGCAAATTCCAAATGTTATGGAAGTAACTTAGGTAATGCAAGCACGTCGCTCTGTTAGCTGAGCAGCTGACACACCTTAAAGTCCTGCTTAGTTTAAGAAGCTGTTCTTGTCTGGGAAAGAAGACTGTGGACCCAATGCGCTGAATTATAGTTGCAAAAAATGTAGTTCTGTTTGTGCATCCATTTAAAACTTCCATGAGGACCCATGTCGCCTAGCTAAGGCTTTGTATGAAAAAATGGATTTGTGGCAACATTAATGGAAAAGCATGTGGATTAAAAAAAAAAATAAAAAAAAATCCCAGGAATAATTCCTCACACCATCTTTTCCCCAAATAAAGGATATAGCTATTTAAAAAAATCACTCCTGTCTGGTTTTGTCATTACCAAATCAACCCCAAACTGTGCCCAGGCCTTCAGACAGATATGTGCTAACCTATGATCCTAGAAGAAATGAGATGCCCATCACCTCTTCGTCTGCTCCTATACTGGCAATAGAGAGAAGAACTGAGATTATTGTGTCACAGATATGAACCACGTTGCATCTGGATTTCCAGTGTGGCTGCAATGAAGTCAATGGACCGTCACTATCCTTCTGCGATTGCTTCAGGCGACGTTCAGGTGCCCAGAGAGCTGAATACCCTCGCAGTGGACTGGAGACATTCAACAGTGTCCTTTGGGGACTAGAATGAGATCGCTGATCTCCTTTCATACCAAAGCAATACCACTAACCCCATACCTTAAACATCTACCGTCCTAATTAGGCAGAGGTTTTGCAAAGGCAGCTTTCTTGGAGAGATGAAATAAAATTATAACCCGGAAAATACTCTGTGTTTGTTTCCAGAAAGAAAATCGCATTCCCCGAGCTAGTATTACACTGACTGTTTGCCATGGGGAAGGAGCTGTTGTCTGGAGATCGTTCGGTAACGGTCCGGTCTGCTTTCTGCGCCAGGCCTGCGTTAGCCTCGCTGTGTGCGTGCCGTGCCGAGTCAAACCAAACCGGGTCTGTCTTTGTGGGCCACTAGAGGCCATCCTACACCTCACAAAACAAAGCAGCAAAGCGTATGGGAATAAAGGATAACAGTAAGGAGTCATAAAAGATTAATTAAAGTCTCTTTAAAGGAAACTCAGCATTTTATTTGGGGAGAGGTGGTTCTTTGCTTGCCCTCTCGTGAGTTTGGTGTGTTCTTCCCTGAAGTATTCGCTACCGATGGAGTGAGGGTGTCGCACTGCGCTGCGCTAGATTGTGCTCCCGGTGGTAGTGTGAATTCAACAGTCTTTTAGTTACACCTGGTATTGTTGCAGTTTCACAGGAGAGTGTTTAAAACATTTCCTGTCTGACCATGCTATTCTGTCTTTCTGTTTAACTACAGATTAAATTCCGTATTGAACCTACTCCTTGTAGAGGCTGCCAAAGGGTAAGGACTAAGGTCACACAGAACACCTTGGGGCGTGAAGGAGGCAGAGAAAAAGCTAACAAGGTACAGTCCTTCCATGTCTTCCCTCCTAGCAACACGTGAAACACAAAAGCCTTTGTAGTAGGAGTGGAGGGAGAGGTCAGCACTTGTCACCATGCAGCAATAAAACACGAGGTATTTGGGCTTTGTTGGAGCAATTCAGAATGAAAGGGGCAAACATTTACCATAAGGAAAAACCAACAAAGAACCTAAGCTCTATCGACTGATTTGGACTTTATAATGAGGTCTTCTGGTAGCATTTTACATCCAGTTTTTATAGGCTTAACTTAAAAATTCAAGGGACCTTTCAAACCCCACATTTCCTTTTGAAACCAGAGCTTGGCTGTTCTTTTCCTTCGTGCATGGCTGGCGTAATGGCAGATGCAGGCAGGCTAGGGACGAGGCAAAGCACTGCGCTCGTGAGCTTCCCTGTGCCAAAGCCCCTTCTTGAGCACGTCAGTATTTTACTTTAGTGAGGCTTCAGTACCTACCTAGTAAAACATATAAACATCTTTCAAGTGCTCTACTAAAGGCGTTCATTTTAAATTAGGATCCTAGTGGTGATTTTATAATTAATAATATTAAGCAAAAGTGAGAAACTTGGACTTACAGAGAAGAAACAATTTGTAGGTGGGGGAATTCCCCTCAGAGTATTTAATATGGTGATTCCTTAGCACATGGCAAAACAGACAGTCAGATTTGATAGAAATAGAGATCTTCGTTATACTGAATGCACAAGTCCTATAGTATGGAGGTGGTGGGATGAGTTACAGCTTCAAATATCAACCTATGCCTGGCTCTCGCGCACAGTGCCTGAAGAAAGAGTGCCAAGGCACAGACTGGGTGACACGTATGCTGGTGTTCAACAGGCTGGTTTTCACACCACCTCCTGGAAGAGGCTTCACCTTTGAAGGGTTTTTTCAAGCATTTTGTGGTATGAATGTAGGTCATGGTGAATTTGTCTGGAGAAAATATAATGTGGAAGAGCAAAGGTTCGTTTACTTGTAAAACCTCAATATAAAATACAGCCTTATTATTGCACAAGGGGGAGAGCTTGGAGTTTCGTAGGTGCCGTCTTCAATTCTTATAACTTCAATTCTTTCTATTTAATATCAAAACTTCCATCATAGAGAGGTTTTTTCCCGCTAGCAGTTTTTTCTCCTGATTGAATCATTAACTTGCCATCTTTTGTATATAATATTAAGTTAATTTTTTTGCTATCATCTGGAATAATCAATGTGAGAACACTGTGTCTAATGAGTTATAACAGCAGAGTTCAAAATGCAGTCTTTCATTTGTGGCATCATTTTATTAGCTGCATTCCTCCAGTCTGTTGCAATGAAATATAAAATAACAGGCCGTAAGAGCTGGTGGAGTAGCAATTCCCAGATTAGTCTATACCTGACAAGCACACAATAGAAAATTCAGCTCTGTTCTACAATACAGTTTAAAAGGAGGCTGGGACTCTCCAAGTTGATAGGGGAGTTGGAAAGCTCTCCTTTGTACAGTGGTGCTGTTATTAGGAATAGGTCTGAACATAGCCCAGTCTCCTCTGCGTTAGGCTTTTAGCCTCTCCTTAGGGAGTTTCTGGAGGTAGGTTCTTGCATATTTTCCTGTACAAATATGCTTAGATTAAAATGTCGATTTGTATATGTTTTCTACAGCTTTTGCAAAGGAAATAATAGAAATTAGCCCTAAAAGGTAACAGCATAATTTGTAAGTAGTGCATAAGGGATAATATGCTTGGAAGAGGACTGCTTGATGGCTACAGAGGCAAGAGTTGCCTGCCTTAACACCTTTTCATATCGGTGTTTAGCAGAACTGAATTAATAAACATATTTTTCAGGACCGATTTCCAACTCATAAAGATAATTTATGGCAACATCTATTTATTTTTGTCTCCTCCCATGAAAGTCCAGTTCTTACTGGGTAGTGCATAATAACCATGCTGTTTCCAGAAGGCACTGCCCCTGCAGAGCTGGGTTCTCTCTCAAATGGGGATGGGAACGCTCAACACCACCTGGTTGTCTTGCTGTGATGGCAGAGGTGGCCCGTTCTGGATTTAGGCGTTACAAGCGTCTTCAGCTCGGGGACGGCTGTGTTTGTAAAGGAAGCATCTGCTCTCCATTGTGATAGTGAACCAAGGGATTGTTGCTTCAGTTCTGAGAGTTTAATTTCAGAGGGAGCTGTGTCACTGCTGAATGAGAGAGTGTCCTCCTTTGTTTCATATCCCTGGGCTTTTCAGTGTATGGATGTATTTCCCCTCATCCTTGAATATTTGGTAACATTTCTTATCTGAGCTTTCACTTGCTTTCCCATACTGATAGCACTTACTGAGATACGTGTGTATTTTCAGTGCGCTGATTCCCTGCTGTCTTGGTTTGGTTCCATTTAATATCTTTAAACTAATTGTAATTCCAACGTATACAATTTCTTTGAGAAGCTTAAAACTGGCATTCTTTTAGATGGCAGATATTCTTTACTAAGGCTGGTTGTGAACTTGACCTATTATTTTAGGCTTCTAGTTCTTTTTTTGCCTCTCTTCTGAAAAAGAGGGGAGATTGTTTAACCCGAATGTTACTAGTCTCAGAACACAAACAGTTTGAACTCCCCTGCACCGTTCTTCCTGGGAGCCTGCTGGCACCTCCTCGGAGGAGCCGTAAGTCAAACAGCCGACCTGCTGACGGTGGTGCTGGGCCCACACTCGCACCTCCGTACCACGCAGACCTCTGCTGCCTGCCTGTTGATGGATGGGACATACGCGCAGATCTTGGCCGCACAGAAGCTTCGTGTTGTGGTTTGGCTTCAGTTCTACATCACTTCCTAGTTCCTCAGCCTATTTTTAACTCTCAGTGGGCTAAAACTAGAACTCCTTCAACGCGTACACGACTCTTTCAAGGTCTGGGTCAGCTCTAAGTGGATCTGACAATGGTGTTGCAGTGGAGTGAGAGGCAGGTTGGAGTATCAGCCCTGCCATCAGTTGATACCAGCATTGATCTGTAACAGAGACTCACAGACTGTGCGTGCATCGCAGGCTGCAATGTCACATAAAGATTTGGGGGATTTAAATCACGGAATCACAGAATGTTAGGGGTTGGCAGGGCCCTCTGTGGGTCACCCAGCCCAACCTCCTGCCAAAGCAGGGTCACCCAGAGCAGGCTGCACAGCACTGCGTCCGGGCGGGGCTTGAATATCTCCAGAGAGGGAGGGAGGGCGAGGAAAGAAACTGTGGGTAACAAAAGCAGCTAAACCTGTTAGGGTAGACCACCATGCAGGCCCATTTATCCTTATCTACAGCAGATTCCTGAATCTGTGTCAGTTTTTTATACTTCTGCATCGTGTTCTTCTCATGCTATTCTAAGGCTTGTCTTGGACTTGGGTTTTCCACACAGCTCAGCTGGTGCAAGTCTGAGAATAAATAAATACAGAAAACAATGCATTCTTCAGATGTAAGGGTTCTGCTCAGACGGTATCAAAGAAATTCTACTAGCTGTGCCTTTTCTGAAATTACTATATGGATTTACATTTCCTGCCTCTTGCAGTTCTTACAATAGACAGTAATTTTGCAATTACAGGCTTTAAAAGTACAAGAAAAATGATTAGTCAATATATTTGTTTTGTATTGTTTTCATCTCCCATTTCACTTTTTCAAATTTTGAAAGTTCTTTTTTTTACCTCATTAAATGAAATATAAATTCAGTTCAAAGAAGAAGAATGTTCCTAATGTGGGAATGAGCCAAGCAAGATGAGGAAATCTATTGCAGGCTTCTCTGCAGTTTCTTAGTGTTATTTACACAGGGAATAAAAGCAGTATCAAGGGATGTTTGTTCCCTTCTGGTTGAACACTAGTGTGGTTTGTATCACATTACTCTTGGGCTTCTGCTTATAGGAACAGAAATTAGTCCAAGCAAATCTCTTCTCACAGAGTCACTGACTATGTTTCTTCTGTTTCAGGCCACAAGCTTGAGAAAAGATAAAACATTCAGGTTCTGTGCTGCCCTTTATTTTGGTGAATTATATATCTTCATTCTGAAATTAGTCATGACAAGGCCAGAACACAAAGCTGTATATTTGTCCAGCTGACTAAAAGAGAACAAAACAAGAACTGAAAGGAAGACAATTCCCCTGTTAGATGCTTTGACTTAAATACCCTTTCACTGTCTAGAAGTTTTTTTCTTTCTGTCTAGAATAGAAGCATAAGATTTACTCATTTTTTTAATTTTAAGGAAATTTGTGCATGTGTTAATTGCACAGCTGGTAATATAAAAGCCATCTGAAAGCAATTGTTCAGTTATGAAAACAAAACATTTCTACAAAGTTAATGTCAGTCCAGTTTTTCCCTTCAGGGGAAAAAAGTAACCGTCATGAAACTGCAGTATTATAAATTAAAATATTTGTCTTGCATTAAGCTTCCACTGGATCTTGCTGTTACTTCTTTGCTCTTGCTAAGATCTGAGGAACATGAGGCCCCAGCAAAGAAGCTGCTTCTACTAATTTTAAAACAGATGAGAAATAATCCATCCTCCACTCTGTTGTTAACAAACTGTCTGAAACTTTTCTTCCCCCAGCCAAGGGCCAGCTCAGCAGAGACCCAACCACCGTGCTGTGAACTGCGGGTGTACGAAGGAGGTGCACAGACCTTCCCAACCACTGAATGCCTTGAGGTCAGCAGGGAAAGAACCTGAAATTGCAATGAATTTTGTTGGTGTCATCAGCTAAGGAATGCAAATAGATGATGATATTTTACAAGAGCATGTTTAGACCTAATAAGGACCAACTCAGCTGGAGGCAAAGACTGTTCCTTGAACTCCTTTAGGCTATGGCTTTGCATGCATCGTATCTGCTTCTGACTGAGCTAATTTCACTTTCCCAGTACATTTAGGGCTGTTATCTGCTCTGCAGTGAGAAGCAGTATTTAAAAACACAGTGCTGTGTGAAATTCTTACATAAATACAGAATTATTGCAAACAGAGCTAAAGTGAATGATCATTACAGCAGTCATGCAGATAGAAGTAATGCATCTGCTGCTCTTCTCCCTTGGGAGAAGGTCCAAGTTCTCTTCTGGAGTTTGGGATACTTCAGAGATGAGCAAAACAGCTTTGATTCTTCTAGAACAAGCAGATGAACCCACATTACTTAGTTTTGGGGCAAATGCTCTGAACAATGGGCTTTCACCAAAGGGAAGGGTAATAAATACAGCAGGTCAGGGACTGTGAGTAGAACAGGCCAGGATTTTGGTATCTAAATGCTGTGGAAATTAACTTTTCAGAGCCTGTGCTGGGGATACAGCAGTGTTTGCATTGCAGCCATGAGAAGGGATGTCTTTGCCTCTCTCAGGTGTGAAGGATTTGGCGCAGTCCCAAGAGTAAGGAGACTTTTTTCCTTAATACTCCAGTGACCATCCTGAGGTCAGGGGAGTTACGTGACCAATTCACTGACCAATTATGAAGAGATTTAATAGCAAAGGAGACAACAGAAGGATTAGGAATCTTTTGTTATCTGGCTTCCTTATTCGGCTCAGGTTCTGTGGCTGTTTGTGGGCTTAGGTGAACTCATTTTAGGGAGGAACAACCCTGGGAAAAGCAAGCCAGGGGTTAGTAGGCTTGTGCTAGCTGGGAATTGTCTTTTCTCCTTGTCAGAGGATGATTTCTTTTGCCTGCAGGGATAGACTAATTTAAGAAAGAATTTGAGAATCCGTTTTGTTTCCTTTCTAACCTAATATCTCCAACTAGAACATCTCGGTTCCCCCAGCGTCAGACCTTTGGGGAGAAAACATCCCTAATTCTAATCTGCAGTTCCCCTGTGCATCATGACTTTGACAGCGTAACTCCACAAAGCCATCAGGCTTGGCATCTGGGAGATGCTCCTTTCAGCATCTGAGGAGTGAGGATGCGTCAGAGGGACTTTCTTGGAAATGCGACTGAAGGCAACGGACCTTCAAGGTTCCTTTAGTTCTGCTCCAGGTCCCAGAAATGCTGTCAAGGACTGCAGCATGGCTCTAGAGACCTCTCTGGGTCTACATCCATGCTGGACCTTATTCAACCAGGGAAGTATCAGTGAAGTCTCTCAAACAGCACAGGTTGCAGTGAGGCCTGTGGGCTGAGAGGGACTCAGGTTTCTGCATTCTTTTGACCAGAAAAAAAAATCATCAGGTTTGTTACTTTGTTCGTGGAGGGTCATTTTGACATAGTAGTAAAATAACTCCAGTTTTGAGATTTTCATATCTTCCAAACATCTCTAAAAATTGTACTAAATGTTCCAAAAGCATGATTCTATGTCCATGGAGGATGCACTGGAACGGCTGAAGTTCTGAGGCTGAAAGCTTACTGTTTTTCTCTTTCAGAAGCTTATTTTTACAGATAAAATAACAGTAAGACAACAGTGAGACAATGCTCTTATGGTAGGAAGGTAGTGGCAATGCCATGTGTTGATGCATCACCAGGGCTCCAATATGTAAAAGGTTTTTTCTGTAAGAGTCTTTGTAGCCTTTATTTCAGACTTAATTACAACAATAAGGATTTTAATAATCTAGTGCTCTACGAGATGCTGATGGCAATCTTGAAATTGCCATTAGCAACCCTTACTTCAGATAGAGACGTGAAAAAGTCTGCTTCTAGATATTTCCATGCAACATTTTAACTAACATTTCTGATCAATATTTAAATATTTATTTAATCTTACCCCTCAGTATCTATGCAAACATGACATGCAAACACCAAATTTTAAAGTTTGCTACTAAGTACTTACAAGGAATTACAGGTGGGAATATTGTTCAAGGTTGAAAAGTTATAGAAGAAAATTGTTTCTTGATTAAAATATTTAAATGCTTCTTCCTACTTTTTTTGTTAAACCATAAGCATTTATTCATACATGGATCAGCCCATCATAAAACCCCCAAGCCTTTCCCACAGCGTTGTATGCAAAGTTAACTATTTTCTGGCCACTTAATAGCTGATTGCCAAACTGGGATTTTGTTGATGAATTTTTCATACATTAATTATGTAATTATTTTAAACTCCTTTATCAGAAAAGAAACTACAGTGAAACTCTGTGCAAAGCTGCATTCATTAGCTGCCAGCATTGTGGGGATTGTTTACAGGTAATGTATCTTTGGAAATTAAATTCCTGATTTTTTTTTTTTTTTTTTTAATGCATGAGGGGAAACACTGTAAGAAAATGATTATGCAGGAAAGTTTTCGTAAAAGAGAAGTAATTTGACTGTGAATTGCCAGTCTTGACTAGTTAATGGATTAAAGGAAATTATTTAGATAAATCCATTTCTTACCTGCTGTTTGAAACTCGATTCGAACTACCAGCACCAGCAGCCATAAATGGCTCCTGAGGTCTTGTTTTCTCCAGGCCATTCAAAAGGTAGTGATGGTATTGCTGCTGAACTTGGGAGATCACTAAAGTCTCTGGTATGCTTGGTTCAACAGTACCTACCCCCATAACAAAAAAGGATATCAAATTTGCATTAACATAATCTCATAGAGTTCATTGCACTGCAGCTTGGAAGGGTGAAGCTGTGGTGTGAGCTGACCAGAGGTTCCTCAAGACACGCTCATTGAATTTGGGACATGAATATCTAGGATGTGGAATTAGATGTTTTATTCTCAATTGATCTCTGAAAAAGAAAAACTGGGAATTTGACAGGAGTTTCCCCTTCTGCTCGGGGGGTTTGCCATGGAGGAAGAGCTGTACTGGAGGCCAGCTGATGTGGTGTTCTGCCGTGAGAAGGTATTGCACGCCTGGCAGCGTGGGACAGCGTCAGCTGGGCACAGACTGGGAGACTGTGGGTCAGCTGCCCTTCAGTGCGAATGGCGAGCGCTACCCCCAGCACTGCACCAGGTCCCGTAGGGATTTCACTGGACAGACTACCCCCATCTGCCCTGGGACAGCGCAAGGCGGGGAGCTACAGGGCAGCGGAGATGCTCCCTGTGGTACTGGTCATGGCTCCAGTCTTTTCATCCTACTCATTGCTTGGTGGAAAAGTCGCTTGACTTGAAGGTGAGGAGCAAGAATGTGTTGCCATCACTCATGTCCACCTTTCCCTTATAAGAAATTATGTGTAAACTTTGCAGAAGCCATAAGAACCATTTCAGAAGGGTATAAATCTTCTCAGTTCAGCTTCTGAGTGGCTGGCTACCAAAGCCAGGTATGTCTGGGTGTCACACCTCTGCAACAGGAGATTTCTGAAAGGTTAGCGCTGACGCAGTTCAGTCAGTCTGAGGAGGGGCTCTGCATTGTCTGACTGAGGACCTGCTGGGCGGTTTTCTTTCCTCCTTTCAGTTTGTAAATAATATGACTAAATCCCGTAACTGATTAAGAATCCAAAGGACTTTTCTGAAAGAAAATTGTACAAATGCCTGGAATTCTGTCAGATCTGATCCCACAGGTGAGATTAACTCTTTTGCAGGTGCCTTTCAAAACCCTCTTTGTAGAAAGGGCTGGCCTTACCCGAGGCACAAGCTCACTGTGCAATGCGTTATCTGGGTGTACGAGCACCATGTAGTAATGGACATCTTGACGCCAGACCCTGAGCTTTCACCGAAAACTGTGACTCATAACCCCAGCTAGGTCTCAGTTTTGCAGGTGTCCCCTCCTTCTCTGCTGGATCACACTGAAACCCAGACCTAGACACCTCTGTATTTTACAAATATTGAAATTCAAGGCCTGATCTGGATTTGGTCGTGGTGCTTTACACTCCGCAGCAATCAAATGATTAAGAGGGGAGTAATGAAGGGAGATGGTGGGGAAGACAAATGCCGACACAAGGAAAGAGTAGACTAGGAGGCATTCTGGTTCGCTGCACAGAGGAAAGAATAGCACCTGCAGCATGAAGTTATAATGGATGCCCATACATTTGGGGTGTGGTGAGAAGCATTAATGTGAAGGTCAAATGTTCAAGGTGATGTGTGGATCCTGTATAGCTGCATTTCTAGCATTGCATTCTTTAGGAGGGCTTTGCTTTTTAATGGCAAACAGTCTCCTGATTTGGGTTTTTCTGCTTAGGTGTGCTTTCTTCTCATGACAGGAGTGTGAGGGATTCCTTTGCTGAGACCTCCTTTAAAGAAGTACAGGGATCATTAGTCTTTACCTAAAGTGCCAGTGTTCTACCTGGCCCTGCAGCTCTGCAGAGGATTTGCAGGTGCCTTGCTTGTTCACCCGTATCGCGCACAGGGAGACCGTAGCTGCGTGAAATGCAGGTGCAGCAATCCTGGCTCCGCTTAAAAAAAGGGCAGATTTCCCCTTCCCGCACCCAGCTCTTACCCACTACAGTAGGGGATATACCCTGCAGGGAGAGGAAAATCTGCCACCCCTTTTGCTTTCCATCAGCAGGAGCCGCTTCGGGTTTCACTGGAGGTTCTGCCAGTGGTGGGGAAGCAGCATGAATGCCACCGCATCAGTGTCGCTGCCCTCATAGTTTATGGTCTGTGCAGTTTATGGCCTGGCTTTTAGGTTCTTGCATCTCCTCGCAGATCTTCCAGAGCAGTCAGATCACCATGGTGTGATACCTCCCATCTCTCTCTCCTCCAGCACAGAAATTTCTGCCTGAATGACACTGCATGTGATGTAATGTTAATACAGAACATCTTCAACCCAAATTCCCTGCTTGACTGAGCAGGAGAGAGCATGGACTGCAGAACAACAACAGCCCTGTGGCATGGTCCTGTGCTGAACTCCCCATTCTAGCTGGGCAGGATGGCTCTTGGCAATGGTGAAGCCATCCTCATCTGGTGCTCCTCATACTCAGTTTCCCAGTTCCTCAGCTCTGCAGTGACTAAAGCAGTGAGTAGAATTGCTAGCAGAGCCTTGCCAAACCCTCTATGCTTCCTCTGTTTAATGGCCTTGGAGGTGGCCCATTGTGTGATACAGTTTGGGGGTCAGCAGCAACACCTGCAGCACATCCGAGCTGTGTTACACCTGGCACATGTGGCGAAGGACAAAGCTCAGTAACCCCAGCACAGCACTGAGCCCTTGCCCAAACCAGGTCATGCTTGGTGCAGAGCAAAAGAGGAGTGACAGATAATGCCTTGGAGAAGCAATAACCACAGGGTTCATCAGACGGTGAGTTGTGACAGATGATGTGTGCGTTTCCTTGTGTGCTTTTAGGAACAATATCCTTATCAGTGATCCAAAGTTCCGTAACAGCCATCCTTTCTAAAATATCCTTTGCTAACTTAAAGGAATTAATCATCACAAAGTGCCATCACCTGGGCCATGACTTTCTTCCCCTGCAAGGAGCTGCAGACAGCAGAGCAGTGGTCCTGATCCTGCTGATAGATGCTTTGGTGCTCAGAGACCTCATCTGGAGAGGGCTGGAGTTGTTCTCCTTTCCTGCAAGCTTGCTCGGTTGGCAGCGGTGCAGCAGGAGAAGGCGACACCCTTTCGGGGTTTGCTGTGGGCAGATATTGATGGAAATGAAGTTCTCAAAAGGATTTAGCAAACTCGTGCCAGGCTTAGAGCCTGCGAAGCCAAGACACGCACTTTGTACAGAAGTGAGCTCTGTGGCTGGTTCACCACCGTAACGCAAACACGTCTGGTTCTCAAGCAGTACGGTCCAGTGAAGCTGTAAAGCAGGAGCAGTGAGAATGGCTTTCAGTAACTGAAGGGAGATTAAAATGTAAGTAATTCAAAGGATCTTATCAGTGTGCAGATCTATTTTCCACCTGTTTAATTAGGATAGCATGGGTCGTTGCTCTTAAAAAGAAAGCTTGGACTATAGCAAACTTAAAGAAACAGCTTTTTATCACAGCTGAGATATGTAAATAAAAAAGCAATGGTTGGTAATGGAAACGTATAATACTAAAGTGGTCTTTTTAGGTTTTCTTCTAGCAAGGATTCATACAAGTGCAATCCAGCCCTAATGTGAGCAGATTTAATCCTTCACCCCACACCCCAGGGTGTCTCAAACTACCCAGCAAAGCGTAAGACATGTTTCATTCCCCAAGCCTATCCAGCTCAGAGCTGAGGAGGTCAAAACCTTGTGACCTTCACTGGTGATTACTAAGTATATGTGAGATTTGAGGTGAATGTCACCTGCCTAACTCCAAGGAGTGCTTGTCCACCTTGTACCGTCGCTGAAGTGACATCAAAGCTACGGCAAAGGATTGCAGGAGTGACCAAGTGGGATCAGACCAGGGCCAAGTCAGTAAGGAGTCAGGCTGGAGCTGGGCATCATGCTCATGCATTTCCCTCTTAGAAAATGATGTTTTCCTGAAACCTAAGCTTTCACTAGATTTGTGTTGGATTTTGCCCATTGTATTCTGAATGCAAAGTCAAACATGCAAATAAGGCTGAAATGTTCCATTTTAAAATGACAAGAACTTCACATTTCCATTTTTCCTTTCAAAATGGTTTTTCCATGAAAATTATTACTTAATGTAATAAATTACAATAAGAATAGAAAAGAAGCCTGTCAAAATGACAACAGAGTGTTTCAAGTAACTTTAGAAACTTTTTAAACATCTCATTTTGTGCTGAATTTCTAAATGTGACACCTCACTTCACACTGGAATCAAAAGTGAGTTTGAAATTACAGAATTTCCAAGGAAACAGGCATTTCTGTTTCCACGTAGGTGTAGTCTTCATGCACTAAACGTTTTAAACCCCAAAATTTCATTGGGCAGTGCCAAGTACTCAAAAACAATTGCTGATATCTACAAAATATAATGGCCAGAGTATAAGATGGAGACACTTTGTCAATGTTACTTTTTCAACGTTGAGAACTTTATGCATGAAGAGACATGCAGTTTGATGGCAGAAGTGTTTGAAGTCCCTAGCAGAAGTCCCCACTGAGACTCCTCGTCTGAGACTGCTGGCTCCTCTTCCCTTGCTCCGTGCAGATCTGACGGTGAAACTCTGCTTTCTTAAGAGTGAACTTTTGGTTCAAGGTATTTAAGCTCAGATAAGATTTCAGTTCAAGACTTCATCTGTTAAAGGCAGGTGCATTAGTACACTGCTTTAGTAAAAGGTGAAGGGAGTGGCTCCTATTCAAGACTGGTTTCCAGTAACACCCAGTTGGAAACAGCGCTGTGGCAAGCTCAGCTGACCGACTCAGTGCACAGCACAAAGCTGCTCTCCCCGATGCCTTCGTGGCACCTGGCTGGTGTCTCCCTCACACCCCTTTCACTTGGGCTGCTGCTCATGCTGGCAGAAAGCAGAGGCCAGAGACGGTGATGCCCAAAATGTCTGAGCCTTGTCGTGGCCTGGGGGAAGCGTTTACCAGATTGAACATAGAGGTGTGGACAGGGCATCACAGCGTGGCTGGTTTCTGCCCTTTCCTTCTTTTTGGCCTTTTTTGCCTCTTGCCCTACATTCCTAACCAGTGTTTCCTCTGCGGGCTTGCCTACAAAGACCATTTTTAAATTTGTGTGTTCCTCCTTCATGATAATTCCTCTTTATATTAATAACAGAAGATGGTGGCTTCTCTACACGTGGGAAAATGTATAAATACATGGAAATTTTATCCACTTAATATACTGCAGTGTGAGAAGTCTATAAATGTTTCTAAATGTTCCATGATTTGTTTTACCAGCTCCAGTTTGTCGGGGGCTCAAAGCTGGATGAGACGAAATTTCTTCTCCACAGCCACGTTGCAGATGTAAGGTCAGGAAGAACCCCTTGTGCCAGCCTCCTGCAGGTGCTCAGAGCATCACGTGGTGAGCTTTTCTGATACAATCTTCCTCGCTTTAAACTGAAATACTGAAATTACGTTGTTGAGGTGTGTGTTCAGTGTCTTGAAAACGAGTGAGTATCCTCCAAACAGAAAAACAAAACAAAAAAGAAACCAAAAAAACCTTTACTCATCAACAGGGCTTGGGAGCAGTCTCTAGGAAGGAGTGTGTCTTTTGTAGCCAGTAGTTGGGCAGGGAGGAAAACTGAGTTTGAAATGTGCTGTCAGTGTAGCTCTCTGGTCCTGTGAGGTATGGATTTCTCTTTGAGAATCAAAATCTCTAGTACTAATATTTCAAGATTGTCTAAGAACCACATGGGGATATTTGCAAAAAGAAGATTCTTTTAAGGGTTTATGAGTTTTGGTCTAGATCATAACACTTGAGACTCTCTTGTGGGATCCCCACTGTCCCTGTCACAGCCTCTACCCATCACTTCGGAGCTCCAGAGCAATCTCATCCACAAGGAGAGAAGAGGACTTTCTGTTGCTATTTACGCTTTACCTGAGCTGGCTGGTTTTGGGAACACCTGAGTTTCAGAGGTCTCCTGAGATCCAGCTCTAGGCCACAGGGCTCTGGAAGGGAAGCTGAGCTTCGACCACGTGTGGATGACTACTGCCTTCACAATAGGTGAGAAATCAAAATTTCCAGGTAGCACTGGTGGCCATCTTGTCTGACTGACATCGCTCATATTGCTGCCACTGCCGGCAGCTTGGTCATGCATGCGCTGGCCGAGTTGGCTCCATGTGCAGCTGGTATTAGCTGGAGCACCCTTTAAATGCAGGCCATATTCAGAGTAGCTCTCAAGTGTGCTAATTTGCCCTGAATCTGGCCCTAAGATCGCTCCTAAGAACCAGCATCTAGACTTGAGCTTCACCTTGAGACTGGCTTTGAGGCCACTTGCCATGCAGTGAAGGTGTCCCCTGCAGAACCTGCAGTGACTACTGGACTTCCCACAAAGTGCTTTGAAGGGTTCCCAAGCACACAGCTGGCTCTACCCTCGGGTGCAGGGTTGCGTCTGGAGTTGGAGTGTGGTGGATTTTTTTCCTGAGTTTTTAAAACCCATAGCTGGACATTAGAGAATTAGCTGAAACTGCTTGAAACAAGGATGTGCATGTGAATTGAGTTTTACATGCCTGAATTTTTGTGTTGGTAGCTAAACAGACAGGTAGAGAACAGCAGCCTAGATTTACTAGGTTTGATAATACCGAAACATTTCTGGATGTTTCCCAGAGAAAATGCATGGGCAAGCAAGTAATCTAAAATCCCAGTTTCTGCAGTAGATTATGAGTGTCAGCTCTGGCTCAACAGTCTTGGAATCTCCCAGAGGACTGAGAATTTAATAAGAATTTTGTGACAATTAGCATTGTCTGTGTGCAAGCATCTATGGGAAGAGAAGGTAACTCTTTTTGGAACCTCACTAAATAATTGGGCACTAATTACTATATAGCACTCATAAGTTTCCAGATCAAAAGTGCTTCATCGCAGTTTTAATGGTGCTTAACATAAGATTATTTGAATTTAATTCTGATAGCAGTACATCACAGAGTATTTTGGAAGATCAGGTTTTTTCTTTTCTCGTACCATTAATCAGAGAATTAAATTCATTTTTTTGCATTGCCAACTTCTTATCTGAACTTTGAATAGTCCAAGCAGTCTCTTTTCATATCGAAATCTTCGAAGTCTTTAGCATTTCTTCTTGCATTCTTTAAACTTGATTTATGTTTTTCAAATGAGGGAAATGGAACTAGATTGAATGTCCTGTTTAAGATGAGGAGGAACCATCACTAATGTAATATCTGGCACTATAATATTTTTGTCATTGCGTGAAACCTACATTTAAATATCCTCATGTCTTACTGCTTCTCTGGTCAGAACGCTCTGCTGAGCAGCTGCTTCTAAATGAGCTCTTTACAGTGACACCAAGGCCTTTTAGTTGATTTACAATGCATGAAGACCAGGAGTAGTTCAAACTCTTTCTTCCCACATGCACCACATTGCACTGACTTTAATCTGCCATCCTGTCGCCCAGCTGATCTTTTTTTTTGTCCTTCCAAAGTCCCTCAAAATCCTCTCATATCTGGAACTATCCAAAATTCTCTCACATCTAGATAATTTTCTGTCAGCCATAATTTTCTGACATCCACTGTTCACTGTCCTGTACAGATCATCACTACATGTACACAGCGATCCCGTCTCTTGGACAAATTGTTAGGCTGTAGAGCTGCTAATCTCTTTCCATGCTGAAAGTTTGCCTCTTTGTCCTACATTTTGGGTTTTCTGTCTTGACGAATTTCTGATCAATAAGAAAACTTTTCACTGCGGATCTATTTAACCACACATCTTGGACACTGTTATCTTAGCAGCTTTGAGCCTCCATCTCCTCATCAGAGGTCTCCCGAATAAAACAGAGGTAGTGAAAATACCCATGTAGCATTGTGGATCCATGCAGATAGAGCGTGTTTACGTCCCTGCAAGGAGGACTCAGCTTGTTGTAGCCGCGTGCTCTGTTCTTCAGGATTCCTTCAGAAGCTTGCAATTTATTTGTTTTACTGGAGCGAGAAGCTTTTGGAAGTCTCTGAGACGAAGTGAGCTAACAGGAGCACAAACAGAGCCTCCGCCAGCTGGCTCTTGGATGCTCCCTCCTCCTCCTCGGGTCTGGCCTTCGCTGCTGCTAGCTGGGACTTGCCCGAGAACAATAGCCGAGCGCAGCACAAGCTGTGTGCTCATAGCTGCTCTGTTTGATCAAGGCTTAACTGTCTTTGGGGTGGCTTCGGGGGTGAGGCTTGAGGTTGAAAGACTCGTCTGTATACCCTTCAACCACTTCTTCCAATGGTTTTGCTTTCAGGGAGGATCTATTAACAGCTTCAAAAGAAATGGTAGTGACACATTGCTCAGTGTAAGAGCGTTTTTTCTCTAGAAACCAAGCACCTGATAAGAGCCAGGGTGTTAGCACAGCACCCTAACCGCAAAGCAACGCATTTGATTGACAGGAGACCAAGTATATGGGTGTAGGTTAAGAGACAGGAATGAGATACAGCAGGGCTGGGAGCAAAGGGTCTGCGGAAGGTCAGATCTTGGGTCCTTTCACAGAACAGGGCGGGTTAGGAGAGGATGTGCACATACAGCCGATCTCCCAGTGACCCCAGTGAAAGTCCTGCCAGACAAGCAAATGGTGGGAAACCCTGTTGTCTTAGGTTTGGGTTTGTGAGGGGCATGTGAAAGGACAGGACCAGAATGCAGTGAGGATGGAGAAGCTCAGAATGAGAAAGAATGGCAGGAAAAGGGGACACAGAGGCATTGTCATTACAAAATCTCACCATGCCAAGCCAAAGTGGACAAAGGGAGCTCATCCAAAATACACCTCCATGGGAGGCAGGCAGAGTGCACAGCTTCTGTGACCAGACCCAGTGTCAAATGTGGTTGTGTGTATCCCCACCTGCAGGAATCCCAGCCCATGCTGCATCTGTTCCTATCCCAAAAAATAGCCTGTGGTGTCCAGAACACCTTTTTTTTTTTTTAAATCATAGAATCATCAAAGTTAGAAAAAACCTCTAAGATCACCAAGTCCAACCGCCAACCCAACACTACCATACCTGCTAAATCATGTCCTGAAGTGCTATATCTTCACATTTTTGAATGTTTAATAATTCATATCACAGAGGATCTGCTTACCCAAAAAAGCGCACTGTTTAAATTGAAAAGCAAGAATACTGAATTAATCTCTTCCTTAGATGAATGGATTGCTACCAGAGGACTGGCACAGCAGAAGGCTTCCAGATTAGGTAACATGAATGATTTTAGCTTGCCCTAGTCTGAATAATTGAACTGACATAATTAGATCATCTTTTTGATGCTCTAATTGAATTATGTGAATTTCTAAAAGCTTTCCTCAGTACAGCTGATGAATTTTGTGTTTATATTGAGCCAAGCAGATGAGGGTGCAGCTAAAGACAATGTTGCATACTTTCTCTGGGATTTCTGTGATGAATTTAACCATAACAAGAGGGTCAACAAGGAATTTTTATACCATTTATCAAAGGTTCATCTCAGTTTCTTCCCTACGGGCAACTTGCTCAGAATCTTGTCTCAGTAGATTTCTGTGTAATTTTGCAGTTGATAGGGGATATTATTTATCAGCTCGTTTCCTGCACAGTCTGAGTAGACAACAGAGGGAAGCTGCCTTTGGCCTTTTTGGGATGTGAGATGGTTTGCGTTATCCCGAGGGGTGAGCTCCTGAGCCCACACGTACATTGTGAGCTGAAGATCAGCCCTATAAGGACAAGACACCTTTTCTCTCATTTGCCAGACCTTTTCCTGATCTTACCAGGCAAAGGCAGTGCTTGGCAGGCAGAATACGGATGTAAAAAATGAGCAATCAGCAAGAGCATTTCGGTCTGCAGAAAGGACAAGGGGCCAGGTTCAGCTGCCTTCACCTGAACTTCATCCCCAGGCAGAAATGAAAATGTCGAAACAATTGCAATGGATGGGAAGTTTACTTAGCCTGGAGTATCATAACACGGAGCGGAAGGCTTGGGAAATCCTGCGGTAACCTGTGTTTGTGCTTGGATGAACTTAGTGTCATCAACTGCATTTGAAAGCAGATTTACGGTCACAGGAACCTGGTGCATGTGACAGCAGGCTTAGAGGTTTCCCCTTCACCTCCGTTCTCTCCTGACAGATACTCTCCCTCTTGTCCACCTAAATCTCTACTGGTAGATGCTGCAAGCCATGTGTAGCTTCAGCGGTGGGAAACGAGCAACTGCAGCTTCTTCCGTGATTGCTATTGCTGAGTACTGTGCACCAGCCTGTTTTCATCTGCCCCACTCTCACTGTAACTGCGCGTTTGTCTGCTGCAAACTAAGCCAAACTGCAGCCTGGCCAGAGTGTAAAAACTCCTGTAATCAAAGCAGGAAATTTCACTGCTGCCAGTCCTTTCCCTGCTTGTGCTTTCTCAGTTGCAGCATCCTGCAGTCTGGCATCTGGAGCCAGCCAAGGCAAGGACCAGGCTTCCAAAGTTCATGAAAACATCTGAAACATCCCTTGAAAATGCCGTGGTGTATCGGGGGGCAGCAACCCTCTCCTGCGCCTACAAAGAGCTGTGCTGCCTTTGAAGCATGAGACTCAGCTGGAATTTTTGAAGTGTCTTTACTTCTTATTTATACTGACAGTGTAATTGAGACAGGATGCATTTCCTAATGTGTTCCTACAATGCAGAGCCAAGAAGTTTTCTTTCTAGGAACAAAGTTAGTATTTGGAACGCTTAAGTGCAAAAAGTCCAGATGGATTTTGACAACGGCCTTGATAGCTCTTGCAGTTTGTCATGGTTGTAATCTCAAGACAAGAGTTTGATACTAGATCAGTGTGGAGGTTAACAGCATAACAAGTGACAAAACCCATCTTCAGAAAATGACACCCCGAGGTAAATGTAGCTATTTTCTTTCAGGGAAAAATAAAAGCCTGGACAGGAAAGATGAGCCTTATCAGTTGGTGTAAAAGAAATCACAAAAGTTGCATTAAATTTCTGTTAAAATGACACTGTGGTATCACAGTAGTAAAGACCCGTCGTCCCCAGGCACTCTGTAATGTTTAGCAGCTTGATGGTATGAAGCCAGTGTGATTCTTGAGACCTGAAGATCAACACCCTGAGTAAATAAAAGCAGACAAATTTATGTTCTCTGAAAATAGTATGTTCCTTGTTTTACAGCCACTTGCTTTCACGTGTGCAGGGGACACTCTATCTTTACAAGCCAATTCAGGCTTTTGCGGACTAACTGGTCCAGGTGATTGCAAGGGCATCGCTGTGTACCTAGGGGCATGGTCTTGGTGCAGTCTCCCGTCACAAGCTGGGCCAGGGAAACATAGCAGACCTCTTTGTTTGCATCTAGAACAGGACATGGGTGTCAATGCAGCAGGTTTAGTCATTTAGTTTTATCTTCTGACAGTCCTTGGCCTGAACTGGAGTGCCAGTGTGCCCAAAGCTTCAGAAACATGGTCCAGGTCTACTGATGAGCTTGTGTTCCTCTCTCATCCCTCAGGATCCCTCCAGACTGGCTTTTATTCACCGTTTCACTGAGACTGAAGTTTCTAAAGCCTTCCCCATGTCAAGCCTGTCCCGCGTTCATCCTCCTGTATACCCTGCTGCTGCTGACACCAATGTTCAGGGTCTTTAACATCCAGCTCTCCCTACTTATGTGACTCCCTTCTCTCCCGTTCCTTTCGATGTCTCTGCTCCCCTGGCGACACTGCAGCTCTTTCCTGCTCCTGGGCTCTGCCTTTTGTCTCTTCCTTTTCCCTGCAGACCCGCTTTCCTACCCACACCTCCACCAGTCACCTCCAGGCCATGTCTATGGTTTGGAAGTTGCCACTGCGTGCAGCACCTTTCATCTCACAAAGACTTGTGTCCTTGAAAAAAAGGCTGAGTGGAGATGTTGGCGCAAAGGAAACAGAGCAGCCCCTTTTCATTTGCTGACTTGTCTCTTGCTGGCCTTCCCCTGGGCTCTTTGAGCTTTCAGTTAGGGAAGCAGCATGACAGAGGTGACAATGCGGGCAGCATGCAGGCACAGTCCTGCCTCAGTCAGCACTTCTGTCAGGTCACCTCTGCTCCAGGCTCTTGAAGTCACATGTTGCTGGTTCCATGTCCTTGGAAAAACCTGCGATAAGGCTAGCAGCCTTGGATATCCGGACTTTGAGGCCCCTGATGGGCTGGGAGGAGGGTCTGCTAGACAGCTTTCCTGTGCTCATGAGGCACTGAGACCTGTGTTGCCAGGATGTGGGCATTAATCTCTTTGTGCTGTCCTCCACAGCCTGGATAGGTTGGAGCAGTTGGTCCAGTTGTTCCCATGCCAGATCCTATGGCTTTGGACATCTCTACGCATGGGGCAAGCTCGTTTCACCCTGTCATGGTTGCACACTTGTGGTGGTGACCCAGCACAGTAGCCTCTGTTCAGATAGACGTAGGCAATTCTTGCTTCTCCTCGCCTTTTGGTTGCTGCTTGACTGTACAGATAGAGTGGGGCTGCCTGTCCTGCTGAGACACCACAGGGGACACAGCCCTCCCTGGCTGAGCGGTACCAGGCAGCACGATCGCGGGTAGGAGCCAAGCAGCAAACCCAGGCAGACCCTGAGCCCTGTGCATCACTGACCTGCAGTTTGGCTGGGTACCACCATCATCCCTTAGCACAGGGCTTTCGTCCTCTCCAAGGTCACCAGGTGGCACAAGGTTGTTGATGCTCAGCTGGAGATGGATGGAAGACCCCTGTTAGTGGGGGAGGTACCCTCCAGCCCAGAACAGCCTGTCCTTACACTGTCATTGTGCAGTAGGCAGCCCCAGGTCTTGGTGAAATCTTGTTGTTCCCTTACGTATTAATGATGATGTTCAGTTGAGCTGCCGCATTTCTGAGATCACATACAGGGCAACAGTCGGGCTTTTTTTCCTCTTTGTGTGCCATCTGCTCTTTCATCATGTAATTTGTAAAGGAGAGGCCCTTACATTCAGGAAAATCATTTGATAAATAAAGGTACTGTTTTCCTGTGGTACCTTTTATTAGGACACTAACTGCTCTAACTGTGAAAGGTAAATAGGTTTAATTAGTGGTAAGACATTTCTTTTTTAACATTTACAAGAGTCTAATTACGATTCCCCTTGCATCAGCAGACTTAGAATTTAAAGCATAGCGTAGACTGATCTCCTGTGTGGCGTGGAGTGTCCAATGAATAATGTAAGGCCACGTTGTCGTACGGCGCTCAAAGAAAACACCAAAACTTCGCTCTCACTTTCAGAACTCCTGTCCATGAAGGATCGATTGTAGGTCCCTGGGCGCTGACTCTGCTGGGAGCTGTGTGGCTGAGGGTGGACGCTGTCCTTTTTCCATCACATGGAAAGATTTACAAGTCCCAGGAGGAGCTGGTTCAGCTGAAGCAGGGCAGAGCACTGCCTATGCTGACTAAGTGACGTACACCCTGTCCTACGGGGTCTGCACCTCCAGCAGTCCGAGCGCGGCTTCTGTTCAGAGCTCAGCATTTCTGCCCAGTTCTTTTGAAGTGGTGACTGAATATTTATTTACAAAGCACCAAGGATCAGCAAACTCTTCACTGGTCATTTAGTCATTACGGGGCTTGTTTTCTGGCCTCGCTGTGGGAACGTGAAGTATTTGATGGCTGTGTGAAAAGGACCATTCTGGCTCCCGGCATTCCCACAACGAACCGACCAAGAAGTATTGAAGACTACAAACAAAAGTGGAGAAGCCTTAGTTAAAAAATTTGGAAACAGTCAGTGCCCCACTAAAACCGGTGTCCTGCCTCTTGCAATCAGCAGCAGCAAGTGGCTACAGGAGGTGGAGCAGAAGCATCGTCATGAGTGACCATAGGAAATCCTACTTTTTGGGAAGTTCCTTCCTAAACCATATGAATTGGAAAGCAACCTTGTTCAGAAGATGGAATATCCCACCCCAGAGAAGTCTGAGGTTTCTCCTGATTGTCTCCCCACCACCAGAAATGCTGATGGACCCGAATGCAAACTCACATTCATTGCTTGTTCTGGAGTGAGGGAGAGCACTGACATTTCTGAGAACAGCACTTGGCTTCCTCCAGCACCAGGGCCAGGATTGACGCCGAGCACTGCGCAGGATGGATCCCCCTCACTCAGGAATAGCTCACGATCCTCTATGCTTCTCTGCAAATGTGATGATATGTGTTAGGGAGTATCTGACAGGGAGACTGGGGCCTTGCTGCTGCTCCAAGGCAGCACCCGTAGGAGAGGTGTTATGAGTCGTTTCTTTAAAAAACCCTGATCTTAGCCTTAGCTAAATGAGGATGGGTTTAAACTAAGACACGGAGGGGAAAGGAGAAGAAGAAAACTAAGTGAATGGTAAAAGAAGAAATTAAATACAGTAAGAAAACTAGTTGCATGAGAGAAATTAAACCTAGAGAGGGGGTCTCAAAGGTCCTGAACTATTCACAAAGATGAAAAAGCCACAGACATTTGAAATGTAGAGCAAGGAAAAACTTTCCTGTCTTGCCTCTGTTGAAAACTTGTGAACACTGGACAGTAGCTGCGGCAGATTGGCACCGAGCATGAACAGTGCGGCAGAGAGCCAGGGGAGGGCACCAGATGCTGCAGAGCAGCAGCAGATGCACTGCCACATCCCCAGCCAGCCCAGGGCAGCGAGGTGGTCGGGGTTGGAGGCAGCTCAGCAGCTTGGCCTCGCACCCAGCCCTGGGCCGCTGTACGGTGTTCCATGGCTTGGGGAAGGCGTTGTCCGTGCGGTCCCTCTGGCTCCGTGTTCAGCTGTCCCATGGCCAGGGGAAGGCGAGCTGCACGGCACGTGTCTGCGTAGCTGGGAAGATGGGTGCCTGCTGTTATAAGCACAACCTGAGTTCACGTTTGTGCTCAAAGCACATAGGTAGGATGCAATTTTGCATATGCAAACAGGCTGCTGCCAGGGCATAAGGTACCAGGGGGGGATGCAAGCCAGGGAGATTACATCTGCATGCTCTGTGGAGGCAGGACCCCAGAGACAGCACTGATCCCACAGAAACTGGGCTAATAATCCCTTGCAGCAGAGCGGGAGAGCTGTGTGGGTAAACAGCTTTTCTTTCTAGGCCCACCAATCCATCTCTAAATGTTGCTGGCAGCGTATCCAAAGTGCAGCTCAGAAATCAGCAGTTCCACCCGGCTACCCAGAAAACCGAGCTGTCAGCTTCCCTGGCCCTGGGCTCATGAGGACCATTACCTCTGGATTTGTTCCCTGAATATTAATCATGCTGTTCCCTCTTGGGCACTCTGCCTAAAATAATAGCAGTAAAAACCCCAATATAATCTCAAGACTAGCACTACTGAAAGGACTCGATTTCTGCACTGACTGTAGCTAGTTGTGATATGTAAGGGCCAGATCCTATAAGATGCTGCATCCTCTGGCTGTGATCCAGTAGATAAATAAGCTAGTGTTTCATCTCAAGCCAGTGAATCACCCCCATTAAAATCAATAGGACTAATCTCATTAATGGGGTAGATATAGTACCTACCTCTGCATTCTCGCCACTGTCCTTCCCTAATAAAAAGCTCGATTGAGCCATTTTTAAATAATATGTCAACCCCAAAAGAATAAGCAGAATTGGCTCAAGTCATCTTTCTTTCCACAAATCTCACTTATTGGCAGGAGGCTGTGAGGCAGACTGCAACTTCCTGCAGCAGAGGAGAGCAAGAGGAGCTCTCCTGCAGAGTGTAATCCCCAAAAAGATTGTAAGTTTAGTCGCCTCCAGCAGTTTCCTACCACGCTGTCAGGTTTAGAGACTGCACTGAGACTGCAGGAAAGTGCTGCTCTGAAAGGTTACTTGCAGTGGAACAGAGCTGTAAGGTGACAGAGCAACAAAGGGGAAGAAGGAAGGGAGGAAGAGAAGAAAGGAGATCTTGATTTCTCTATCCTTAAAAACATTCACGTCTGTGGAAAATGGAGATGTAAAGCATCCCCCTTATTTCTTCCTCCTCCATGGTCAAGCACTGATTTTATTCTCTGAGCCATTCTACAGAGCAAGAACGTGGCGGCAGCCCCTTCCTCCTGCTCGAGTGAGCCATCTGCGTGGGATCCATTGCCGGCTGCACACCCCGATGGGCCTCCATGCCCGTCTGCCCTTCCACAGCCCGGCGGCTGAGAGTGCTGCCGAGAGGAGGGACCATAGCGATGGGAGGTGCGCCAAGCATGGGGGGAGACCAGGGGACATTCAGGGTGGAGGTGACCCTGGACAGGCTCAGCAGACTTCTTATGGAGACTAAAACACTTGGTATGATGACAAGAGGCATCTCTGAACAAAGCAAAAACTTCCCGTAAATCTTCCAGTGGCTAGAAACGTGCTAAGCTTTGGAGGGAGTGAGGAGTCGCTGGTTTTTGCAAGGAAAGGAAAAGCAGGGAATGGATGCGATGCTTTGTTATTGTAGCGTGGCTACAAGCGCTGTGTAAACGTACGCACGTGTTCAGCGGAAGGTCGTGTCACTGGGCTGTTCGCCCCTGCTGTCCTCAGACTCGTCCCAGCGCTCAGTCGCAGGAACGCTGACGAGCCTGGAGCTATGCAGCCTCCGAATGGACAGCTCTTCTGCAGTGCGTTAGGTTCACGTCGTTGGGGCTTTTGTGGTCCTACAGGTTTGCTCAGGACCCCAGCATTTCCCTCCCCCCTCTGCAGACTCCAGATCACAGCTGGGCCACAGCTCAAGGTGTCCTTTCCCACGTGCCATCATGGCTCGGCTCAGCAGGGCAGGCTCGCCCTCGAAGAGACCCACGTGCAGCCGGACGTGAAAGCACGAAGCAGACTGATCTTTCCAAAACAAAGCAACATTTTATTATCTTGCAGGCTTCATGACATCTCGTCTGATCTCACCAGACACTTCCGAAGCCAGCTGCTAGGGCAATCGGCAAAGACAAACTGCATCAGGCCGCTGTTCCCGTAGCTCCGCAGTCACCACCCCGAGCCCCCGCAGCAGCACATGTTTCTTCCACCACAAGATCTGCATCCGGTTTCAGTCACCCGTTGATGACAACTTCTGCTTGTGACATTTTCTTATTTTCTACTGGTCACATAAATCATGACGTCTGTTTTCTCCTCGCTGGGCTCCTCCTTGTCAAGCCTTCAATACCCTCGGAGTTTCTGACACCAGCACTTGTGCAACCATATTCCCCCAGGCTTTTGTTGAGAGCTCCCACTCAGCAAATTCGTCGCTTTTGCCTCAGGATGATGAGGGGCCTGGAGCACCTTTCCTACCAGGAAAGGCTGAGGGAGCTGGGCTTGTTCAGCCTGGAGAAGAGAAGGCTGAGAGGGGACCTCATAAATGCCTGTAAATATCTACAGGGTGGGTGTCAGGAGGATGGGGCCAGACTCTGTTCAGTGGTGCCCAGTGACAGGACAAGGGGCAACGGGCACAGACTGAAGCAGAGGAAGCTCCAGCTGAACCCAAGGAAGAACTTCTTCCCTCTGAGGGTGATGGAGCCCTGGCCCGGGCTGCCCAGGGAGGCTGTGGAGTCCCCTTCTCTGGAGATATTCCAGCCCCGCCTGGACGCGGTGCTGTGCAGCCTGCTGTGGGTGACCCTGCTTGGGCAGGGGGTTGGGCTGGGTGACCCACAGAGGGCCCTGCC